>JAANMX010004888.1_pt1 | contig 10087 bp, 8 predicted proteins | sample 7279681 | NCBI WGS metagenome assembly JAANMX01 (sample SAMN14094542, study PRJNA606508) | bioreactor metagenome | isolation source: A lab-scale SPAN reactor treating ammonium-rich wastewater day 351 | place: Ireland: Galway | collected 2018-01-01
GACTCCGCCTTCGGCCCGCCCTCCACCCCGCCGTACGCCAGCGTCGTCATCGATCCCCAGTCCTTCCAACCCGGAACCCCCGCGTTGGACCTCTGGTCCTCGGCCGCCGTGCTCCACTCCGCCCCGCCGTTGACGATCAGGTTCTGGCCGAACTCGCACGCCCGCGGCTTGCCGACGGCGACAGAATCCAGCCCCCACGCGGGATCCACCCGTACGCCGAGGTGCTCGAGCGTCGTCGCCACCACGTCGACCTGGTTGACCGTGTGCAGGAACCGCCCTCGCGCCGCCGATGCGCCGGAGACGATGAACGGGATCTGCCGGTTCGACGCCTCGTTCTTCCCGTGGTTCTTGTCGAGGCTCCCCCCGTGGTCCGTCGTCAGGATCACCAGCCAGTCCTCGCGCGCGAACGTCGGCCTCGCCAGCATCGCCGACAGCACCCGGCCGATCATCCCGTCCACCTCCTCGATCTCCGCGACGTATTCCGGCACGAACGGGCTGAACCCGTGCGTGTGCCCCGCCGTGTCCACGTCCGCGTAGTAGAGAAACATGAGATCGAGGTCTTCGCGGCCCATCGCCTCCACCGCCGCGCGGGTGCAGTTCACGTCTCCGTCGTCCTTCTCATAATCATGGAAGACGCGGATCGCGGGGCTCACGTTCCCGAGCATCACTTCGTCCAGCGGGCCCCAACTCGTGATCGACGCCGAAGTCAGGTCCGGCCTCGATTCCGAAAGTCGCCTGAGCACGTGCGGGTACAAGTCATACCGCATCGAGCGGAAACTGTTGTCGGGCGAGCGGTGCTTGTCCGGCCAGACCCCGCACAGGATGTTCGACCATCCCGCCCCGCTGATCGCGTACGCGTCCGTCGAGGCTTCCATCGTCCAGCACCCGTTCCGCATCAGCGATCGGATCGACGGGGCGTTCGCCGCGTCCAGCCCGGCGGGCAGCAGCCCGTCCACGCCGATGATCAGCACCTTTGGTTCGCGATCGGACCCCCACGAGACCGCGAGCACCGCCGCCAGCATCATCGACCACATCACGCCGCCTCCCTTCTACGATCCGTCCACGATACCCGACAGGAGCCGCGAAATGAACTGGTCCGACGTCCAATCGTTCATGCAAGCACGAGCCCTGGACGCCTGGATCGTCCACGATTTCCGCGGCTCCAACGCCGTCCTCGCCCGCCTCCTCCCCCCGCCACCGGGTGAACCGAAGCGGCGATCCACGCGGCGCGCGACCCTCGTCATCCCGGCCTCGGGACGCCCCGCCCTCATCGCCCACCGCATCGATGCCATCCCCTTCGCCGATGTTCCCGCGCGCTTCGCAGCCGACCTCGACCTCTACATCTCCTGGCGCGACTGGCAAGCCCGCCTTGCTCCACACGCCCGCGGTCGCGTCGCCATGGAATACTCCCCCGGCGGCGCCCTCCCCGTCGTCGGGACATCCGACGCGGGGACGGTCGAACTTGTCCGGGCGCTCGGCGCGGAGGTTGTCTCTTCCGCCGATCTCATCCAGCACGCCGTCTCGCGCTGGTCCCCGGACGCCGTCCGCGAGCACCTGCGCGCCTCCGTGCTCGTCGATGCCATCAAGGACGAGGCCTTCGCCCTCATCCGCGACACCCTCGCGCGCGGCTCCACCCTCCACGAGCACGACGCCGCCCAGTTCATCCGCGACCGCTTCGCCGCCCACGGGCTCGAGTACCCCGATGGTCCCATCGTCAGCGTCAACGAGCACGCCGCCGATCCTCACTACGAGCCCTCCCCCGCCCACCCCCGCGAGATCCGACCGGGCGACTGGGTGCTCATCGACCTCTGGGCCCGGATCCCCGGCGACCACAACGTCCACGCCGACATCACCTGGGTCGGCTACCTCGGGCGGGACGTTCCCGATCTCCACACGCGCGTCGCGCGCACCGTCTTTGCCGCGCGCGATGCGGCCCTTGCCCTGGCCAAGGAGCGTTTCGCCCGAGGACGCCGCGTCGAGGGCTGGGAACTCGACGACGCCGCTCGCGCCGTCATCGTCGATGCAGGGTTCGAGCGGGGCCTCGTCCATCGAACCGGCCACTCCCTCAGCCCCGGGGAGATGGTCCACGGCTCGGGCATGAACCTCGATAACCTCGAGACCCGCGACACCCGCGAGATGCTCCCCGGCACAGGGTTCACCATCGAGCCCGGGATCTATCTCCCCGACGAGCGGCTCGGCGTGCGATCCGAGATCAACGTCTACGTCGACCCGGCCAAGGGCCCGATCGTCACCAGCCGCGTCCAATCCGATGTGCTGCGGCTGGGCGAGCGCGAGTCAACCGGCCACGGGTCGGGTGCGGCGTGAGCGCGCGGACGACGAGCCCTCAGGCGGCGAGCCGGCGGCCGCCAAGGAGCGACGCGACGTGGTCGATCCACGAGCCGAGATCCGTGATGATCCTGGCTCGCTCGTGCACCTCGTCGGCACCGGCCGCGAGCGCGGAGGCCCGCTGCGCCTCATCGGCCCGCGAGGCGACGACAAAGATCCGGGGGCATTCGGGGAGGGCCCGTGCCCGACGGATCAAGTCGGCGGCGGAGATCGCGTGGATCGCAAGGTCGCAGATGATCGCGTCGTAGGATTCGCTGGATAGCCTTGCGATCGCCTCGTCGGCGCTCGAGCAGCGCGCGGTGGACAACCCGGGCCGGCGGAGGAGTGCGTTCTCGATGGGGAGCAGCGGGTGGGGCTCGGGATCAACGACCAGGATGCGAGCCAGGCGCCCCCCCTCTCCCGCCGAGCCCTGACCGTTCGACGCCCCGAGGCAGACGCGGTTGCGACCCTCGCGCTTGGCGCGGTAGGCCGCGTCGTCGGCAGCGCGGAGCAGGTCGGCGGGCCGGTCCTCGCTCGTCGGGCGGAACGACGAGACCCCGACGCTCACCGTCGTCTGAAAGTCGACCGCCTCGCCGGTGAATCCGGTGAACGTGACGGGCATGGCCTCGACCGCCCGGCGGATCCGCTCGCCCATCGCCTGCGCCCCGGCGGGATCAAACCCGGGCAGGAGCACGACGAACTCTTCCCCGCCGAAGCGGAACACCGTGCCCGCGCCCGAGGCCGTGGCCGAGAGGCGCCGTGAGAGTTCGACAAGCACCGCGTCGCCCGCGGTGTGCCCGTGAGTGTCGTTGACAATCTTGAAGCGGTCGGCGTCGATGAACAGCAGCGCGAGGGGCCGCCCTTCGCGTCCGGCGGCCTTCCACTGGTCCGCGAGCGCCCGATCGAACTCCTTGCGGTTTGAGAGCCCGGTGAGTGCATCGGTGGAGGCCTCGCTGGCCAGCGCCTCGGTATGTCGTCGTAGCGCGTCGGCCTCGCGCGCGGTCTCGAGTTGGAGTTGGACCAGCCGCTCGTTGGCTTCCGCCATCAGCCGTGCGACGTCCGGCAGCGGGCCCAGTGGCCTGCGGAACCCCGACGCGATGTGCGACGCGGTCTCGGCGATCCGAGAGAGCAGCGGCTCGATCGCATCAGGCGCGTCGTCGAGGCCCAGCCGCCGGACGGCCTGGCCGAACTCGTTGAGCGCGCCGTGGCCTCCCATCAGGACCGAGGCGGCGAGGCTCGACGCGTGCATCACGTCCGCCAGGGGCCTCTGGGGTGGAGGCGCCAGCGCAGGATCGTGGTGGAAACGCACGCACGCCACGATCTCCTTGGGCAGCGACCAGCGAGAAGCGAGGTCCGCCCCGACCTGCGCGTGCGTGAAGCCCAGCGCCGAGTGCTCGACCGCCGAAAGCACGCGGTGGTCCTGCGAGGCCTGCGCGAGCACGTCGGTGTAGACCCGGTCGAGCGCGACGCACGCCGCGAGCATCCCCATGTCCTGGAAGAGACCCCCGACGAACGCCTCGTCCGGGTCGCACGCACGCCCGGCCGCGGCGAGCTGGCGGGCCGCGGCGGAGGTGAAGATCGCGCGCCGCCAGAACGCGTCCGGGTCGAACTCCGGGTTCGTGTGCAGGCCGCGAACCGACTCGATGAGACTGAAGCCCAGCACGAGCGACTTGACCGATTTGAGCCCCAGCAGCCCCAGCGCCCGGTCGATCGTCGTGCAGGGGCGCGTGAGCGCGTACAGGCTCGAGTTCACCGTGCGAAGGATCTTCGCCGAGAGCCCGGGGTCCGACTGCACCAGCCGTCCGATCTCCGGGATCGAGACGTTCGGGTCGCGCGTCAGTTCCAGCAACCGGACGGCGATCGTGGGGAGCGTGGGAAGTGCAGGGCAGGTGAGCACACGGTCGTACACGTTTTCTTGCATTCGTTCTCCCCGACTCCGTCGAGCGACCTCTCTTGGTGCCGGGGTGAATACCCCGTGAATATGGGTATCGGATAGACATTCCACCATCTGAAGCCGGAAACCGGGGGCGCAGGGGGTCGAACGACCGATTGGACGCCCGTATCGTGGCGGCGCGATAATGCAGGCGTGGAACCGCTCTTCGACCCCGCGAAGATGGCCTCGGCAAGCCGGGAACCGGCCCCCGCCGGACCCGCCGCGCCGATACGGGTCTCGGAACTCGGCGCGCGTCTGGGCCGGGTGCTCGACGAGGCCTTCCCCGCATCGATCCGCGTCGTGGGAGAGGTCAGCGGATTCCGCGAACGTACGCACTGGTACTTCGATCTCAAAGACCGCGATGCCGTTGTCTCGTGCGTGATGTTCGCCTCCGCGGCCAGGAAGGCCTCGCGGCCTCCCGAGAACGGCGAGGAGGTCGTCGTCTCCGCGCGGGTCGAGTTTTACGCCAAAGGCGGGAAGACGACCCTCGTCGTCGGTTCGCTCAGGCTATCGGGCGAAGGTGCGCTCGAGCGGGCCTACCGCGAACTCTGCGATTCCCTCCGCGCGCTCGGGTGGTTCGATGAGTCCCGTAAACGCCCCCTCCCGGCCTTCCCGGGGCGGGTCGCCATCATCACGAGCCGCACCGGCGCCGCCCTCCAGGACGTCTTGGACACGATGCGACGGCGGTGCCCCGCGGTGGGGATCGTCCTGCTCGATGTCCGCGTCCAGGGGGACGGCGCGGCGGGAGAGGTCGCGGCCGCGCTCCGGTGGGTGTCGCAAGAGCACGAGCGCCAGGGGATCGATGCCGTGCTCGTCACTCGGGGTGGCGGGTCGCGCGAAGACCTCTGGGCGTTCAACGAGCGCGTCGTCGCCGAGGCGATCGTCCACTGCGCCGTTCCCGTCGTCGCCGCGATCGGCCACGAGACGGACACGACCATCGCGGAACTCACGGCGGATGTCCGGGCGGCGACGCCTACGCAGGGCGCGATGCGGCTGACCCCCGACTCCGCCGCGCTGCTCGAGCAGGTCGAGTCCCTCTCGCGTCGCCTGCGCGATCGGGTCGATCGCCTCCGCGCAAGGGCCGCGGACCGGCTCGCGGGGCTCGCGCGAAGGCCCGTCGTTCGCGATCCGGGAGAGATGGTCGTCCGGAGGCGAGAGCGGGTGGACGACGCGGGCCTCGCCCTCGCTCGCGCCGTGCGGTCGCTCTGGCGCGAACGCCTCGCGCGCGCCGAGCGGTGGAGCGCGACCCTCGAACGCCTCGGCCCGGGCGCCGGGCTCGCCAGGCGAACGTCGAAACTCGCCCAGGCCGGCCTCGCGCTCAGGTCCGCGGGAAGGGCAAGGATGTCGGAGGCCTCCGCTCGCCTCGAGGTGCTCGGGGCGCGGCTGGAGGCGCTCGGGCCCGGGCGGGTCCTGGCCCGGGGCTATTCCCTCACCCTCCGGGCCGACGGGCGTGTCGTGCGTTCCGTCGCCGAGGTCCGGGCGGGTGAGCGCGTGCGGACCCACGTCGCGGACGGATCGTTCACGTCCAGGATCGAGGGATCGAAGGGTGCGCGGCGGGAGACCCGCGCCCAGTTGGACCTTTTTGCCGGTGGTGAGTAACGTGTCGCCCGTGGAAGAGAAGCCAGGCGGCGGCGGGTTCGAGAAGGACCTCGAGCGGATCGAGGCGATCATCGAGCGCATCGAGTCCGGCGAGATCGGGCTCGAAGCATCGATCAAGGAGTGGGAGGAGGGGGTCGCCCTCGTCAAGCGCTGCCACGAGATCCTCCGCCAGACCGAGCAGAAGATCGCCGATCTCACGGCTGAGATGGAGAAGGACGTCCCGGACGACGCGCGCTGACCCATGCCCCGATACCAGGTCTACATGTGGTTGCTGACGGGGACATGGGGGCTCTTTGTCTTCGCCTTCGGGGCTTGCGTCGGCTCGCTCATCAACGTCGTCGCCTATCGGATGCCCAAGGGCCTCTCGATTGTTCGACCCCCGTCCCGCTGCCCCTCGTGCGCGACGAAACTCGGCTGGAGGGACAACATCCCCATCCTCGGGTGGATCGTCCTGCGGGGCCGGTGCCGATACTGCGCGACCCGCATCTCTCCCCAGTATCCGATCGTCGAGGCAGCCGTGGCCTCGCTCTTTCTCCTCTTCTTCGTGGCGTTCCTGGGCATCGATCGCGGCGCCAGCCTCGCGGGCGTGGACATCGGGCTTGTCCGCCCGGAGTGGGCCCTCAACGAGGTCCGCCTCATCTGGCCCGCCTTCCTCGTCGTGCTTGCCCTGATCGGCTCGCTCTCGGCCATGACGCTCGTCGACGCCAAGACCTTCACCATCCCCCTCGTCCTCGCCTGGTTCCCCGCCGTCCTGGCGGTCATCGTCCACCCGGCCCACGCGGCGTGGATCGAGTTCGCCTCACCTTACGGACGCCTCCCGCGCGTCGCGGAGCACGAGGTCTGGTCCATCGCCACGCCAGGCCTGGGAGGGTGGGAATGGATCGGGGGCTCGATCGGCGGTGTCATCGGGATCGGGGTCTCGTGCGTGCTTGTCGCGACCGGGGTCCTCAAACGCAGTTTCGCTGACTACGACGAGTGGGAGCGGAAGGCCCTCGCCCAAGCCAACGGCCCCCAGGCCTCGCCCCCTCCGCCCGACTCCACCGGTCTTTCCTCCGCTTCGACCGAGCCCCAGGCACTGCCCCAAGCACCTGTCGAGGCAGCGGTTGCGACAGCGGAACCCCCCTCCGCGCCGACCCCGGATGCCCAGGCGGAGTTGTGGATCCAGTACCCGTACGCCCGGCGGGAGGTGCTCAGGGAGATCCTGTTCCTCGCCCCTTGCCTCGCGCTCGGGTTCGTAGGGATGAAGATCGCCACACACTACGCCGGGCCGTGGACGCTCAACGCGTTCACGGGGGACTGGACTCCCGCACGGGAGGCACCGCTCTGGCTGACCGTCCTCGGGGGCGTCCTGATGGGTTATCTCATCGGCGGGGGCGTGGTGTGGGGGATCCGGATCCTGGGATCCCTCGCGTTCGGGAAGGAAGCGATGGGGATGGGTGACGTCCACCTGATGGCGGGGGTCGGGGCGTGCCTGGGCTGGATCGACGCGGTCCTGGCGTTCTTTCTCGCCGCGTTTGTGGGGGTCTTCTGGGCAATCGTGTCCCAGTTGTTCTCCGGAAAACTCCGCCGGCAGATGCCCTACGGCCCATTCCTGGCGATCGCGACGGTGCTCGTCCTGCTCACCAAACCGCTCCTCGAGTCGCTGCTTGGCCGCTTGACCGGGGCGGGGTGGGTGGACCTACCCTGAGGACCGGCGTCGGACTCGACACACGCCCCCGAATCAACCGATACTCTGCCAGGCGCCGCACGGAGTTGCGGCCAAGTCGGCGGCACCAGACACGACCATCAAGGAGGCTTCGGATGTCCAGGAACTCGGCACTTCTTCGCGGCTGCGGCGCCCTGCTCGTCGGTGGAATCATCCTTGGCGGGTGCGCCTCATCCAACACGGGTGAACTCGACGCCGCTCTCATGGAGAACCAGGAACTCCGCCAGCGCCTGGCGGAAACAGAGAACGCCCTCGCCGAATGCCAGAGCGGACGCACCGCCCTCCAGGGCCAGTCGCAGTCCCTCTCCTCCGAACTCGAACGCCTCCGCGCCGAACTCTCACGCGGGCCGAACTTCGGCGACGGCGTCACCGTCACCCGCCGCGGCGGCGAGATCGCCGTCGGCGTCGCCGGCGACGTGCTCTTCGACTCCGGCTCCGTCGTGATCAAGCCCTCCGCCAAGGCCACGCTTGACCGCATCGCCCAGATCCTCAACTCGCAGTACCGTGGTCACGCGATCCGAATCGAAGGCCACACCGATTCCGACCCCATCCGAAAGAGCGGGTGGAAGACCAACGAACGCCTCAGCGCCGAACGTGCCCTCGCCGTCGAAGAGTTCCTCGTCTCCAAGGGCGTGGACAACAAGAGGGTCTACGCCGCCGCCTTCGGGCCGGCGATCCCGCGCGGCTCCAAGAACGAGAGCCGACGTGTCGAGATCGTCATCCTCGCGCCCGCCTCGGCCAGCGCGTCCGCCGGCGGAGAATAAGCCCCCACGCGGCGTCGGATCAGGCCGGGGCTATACTTGCCCCGCTCCCGTGCCCGTCGGCGGGAACATGGACTTCGGGCGATTGGCGCAGTTGGCTAGCGCGCCACAATGACACTGTGGAGGTCACTGGTTCGAGCCCAGTATCGCCCATTGAGCCGTTTCGAAACCTGACGCGCTCCCGGTGACGCCGGGTCGTCGGTCGGCGGCTTGGTCCCGAGATCGGCTGAGTTCGCCCCAGGGCTCGTCGTCGAGGTCCCCGTCGCCGTCGGGGGGCGTCAGGTCGTAGCGGGCCCCGATCCGCCGGTTGGCCCCATCGGACCGGAACTCCGCGAGCACGTCGCCGCGCGAGCCGTCCCCGTCGCGGCGGCGCATCAGCTTCGTCTGATGACCGCTTCCACTCGCTCGAGAAGGAAGGCCCCGTAGTCAGAGGCAATGGGCACAATGAACTCTCCCTTCGCGTCATTCAGCGACCACAGCACCACCGGCCCATCGACCTCCGGGGCGCCGCGCGTGTCGAGGACGTACTCATCGCCGTTGCCCAGCGCAGCGACCCGCATGTAGTGGTTCGGAAGGGAGGCTTCAAGACGTAACCTCATGGTCGGGAACACCGTATTGGGCACCCCCTTCCCCTCGGGGTTATCTGATACGATGCCGTAGAACTCCTCGGCCCCGAAATCCCCACAGCCGAAGTCGCTCAGGAAGCGTCGATAGGTGGGAGGAAACACGACACCCAGCTGGTGCTCGGCGCGCGCGATGAGGGATTCGTCGCAGCCGCGTCCGCGGAAGCGCATCATTGCCGGGTGCCGTCGCATCAACGCAACGGCTCGTTCATAGTCCGCCATGCTCATGCGTTTACTCGCAGAGTTGCTTGAGTCGTTCTTTCCAGTACTGCTCACGCCAGGAGTCGAATCGCCCACGATCGATTGCACTTGGTCGCTTTGGATGTGCAAGCTGTCGGTGTTCTGTGTAGGTCAACTCCATGATCGGTCCGCCATCCAGCTGGTCGTAGTGGTGCAGGTGAATCGGCTCACCGTCGGGCCCGATCGGCGCTTTTCCTATCTGCATCCGCTGCCGGTTTGACAGGCCGTCTTGGTCCACGATGTTAAGATTAAGATACTCGCCCCTCTGCAGCACCGTCTTGCCCCCGACGTGGCGGGCCGTGAACCGGACCTCCCCGACAACGCTCCCGGCCTCGTCCGTGACCTTCACCACGACCTTCGCCGTGCCGCCCCCGGCCACGATTAGCTCGTCGACCCTCTTGAGCCCACCCGGGATGAACGGGATGATCGCCGCCGCGTTGATCCAGCCGGGCTGGTCGATGAACTCGCCCACGCTCATCACCATGTCCACGGGCTCCAGCAGCGTGCGGGCCGTGAGTTCCACGACCGTCTCCGCCACGCGGGCCGAGTGCGCGGCCTGGCGCATCATGCGCGAGTAGGCGTCCTCGACCGAGCCCGCGAAGTGGTCGTAGCCGTCCACGACCGACTCCAGGACCTGCGTCGTCCAGTACCCGCTCGATTGGTAGGTGTACCGAACGATCTTCCCCTTGTTCGGGCCGTGGCCGGAGACGAGGTCGTAATAGCCGTGCTCCCTGCCCCACGCCTCCAGCGCCTGCCAGTCCGAGCGGGATCGAAGCTCGCGCACCGGGACGGGGACGCTCGGGTCCGGCGACAACCCCCACGGATCGGCGAAGTCCCAGGGCATCCCCCCGCAGTACTCGTAGAGGTTGGGGCCGCCGGCCAGGCCGATGGGGTCACGCTG
>JAANMX010004889.1_pt1 | contig 10087 bp, 10 predicted proteins | sample 7279681 | NCBI WGS metagenome assembly JAANMX01 (sample SAMN14094542, study PRJNA606508) | bioreactor metagenome | isolation source: A lab-scale SPAN reactor treating ammonium-rich wastewater day 351 | place: Ireland: Galway | collected 2018-01-01
TTCCCCATCCACCTCACCTCCACTCCATCGCCACTTTTATAGGACTCCCTCAGCTTGACCAATAGCCCACACCTTGGTTTTTCTCCGACAGACTCCTAGTCCTGAATGCCCCAGGACGGAACCACCCGGCCGAGTTGTTCGGGAGTTTGCCCGTCACTTCTTCGATGGCTGAGAATCTCCCCGGCTGCAGCCGCCTCGCTCGCAAAACCCGGCAAGCCGTGAAGACGTCCATTTGACTTGTTCACAAAAACCGCATTACGAATCGAGTGATGACAAACCGGACACTCCCCTACCTCCTCGTTATGGCCGGGGTATTTGCCGCGGGATGTGGCACAGATATGCGCCCGATTCCCTCTCCTGCGGCCCCGACTGCCACTGTTTCGATTCCGACAGCGACTGCACCGGCAGCGACAGCCACGGCTGTTCCTCCCACAGCTACGGCAGTGCCTCCGAGCGCTACCTCGACGCAACCTGTGTGGACACAGACACACACGCCGCCGCCAACGCCGACACCGAGCGACACCGCCACTCCCGTTCCACACACCGCCACACCATCTGTCACCGTGACGTGGACAGAGACGCCCAGCCCCACAGAGTCACCGGTTCCCACGGATACACCGAGTCCCACCGCCAGCCCGTCGCCGCGCACCCCTGTTCCCTTCCGTGTCGGAGTTGCGGCGGTCCCGATCAGTCCGTGCGGGGAAAATCCGGATTGGGACGGTCCGATCACGCCCAGCGGAGTCTGGGGCGAGGAATTCACCGATACGAACGGCAACAACCGCTGGGATGTTGGCGAACCTTTCGTCGATGATCCTGCCAATACCGCGATCGATCCCAGCTCACGCCGCAAGTATGACGGTATTTTCATGGCGGGTTTCGGATCCGATCGGATCGCCCTGGGTTGTGCCGACGATCTGTGGGCACGAGTGATCGTTCTGGAGGGGGGACTCAAAAAAGTGGCCCTGGCCAGCCTGGATGCGATCGGTTACGTAAAGCACGGTTCCTATTACGGTTTTGCCCATGCCGAGAAGATGGTCGACACCGATCTCGGGATCACCGATTTCATCTACAGCAGTACACACACCCATGAGGGTCCGGACATGCTCGGGCTCTGGGGCGTGGAGCAATTCCGCGACGGGAAATTTCCGCGGTATGTGCAATTCGTCGACCGGCAGATCGCCAAAGCGATCAACAGGGCTGCCGCTCCGGAAAACATGAAAGAGGCCTCTCTGATCGCAGGACTGACGGATCCCGGGAAAGACCCGGAACTGCTGGGTATGCAGGTCCGCACCGGTTGCCGGCCTCCCTGGTTCTTCGACACTGAGCTACGGACGCTGCGATTTGTCGATGGCGAGGGAGCGACCATCGCCACCGTGGTGAACTGGAACACGCACCCTGAATCACTCGAATCGGAAAATCAGATTCTCAGTTCCGACTTCCCTCACTACATCCGCCAACGGATCGAAACGGAACTCGGTGGGACCGCGGTCTATTTCAGCGGTGACCTCGGTGCTGTCGAAATCGTCGGCGATACGTGCGTCGGCAAAGCCGACCGGCGCTCCGACGGAACCAACGAATTCGACAGACGCGACAACATCGGTTTTGCCCGTACGGAACAGATCGGCAACCTCGTGGCAGAGGCGGCGCTACGCTCCCTGGAGGGCGCCGCCACACATTCGATCGCCAGGGTCGACAATCGGGTCACCAAATACTTCCTCGGCGGCTCCAACGCGCTCTTCGGTTTTGCGAACGATCTGGGAATTCTCGACCTCGACAAGTCCTACTTCAGCCCCGAAAATTGCGCGCCGGGCGCGGGAATCTGTGCCGCCATCGAACAGCAACTGATGTCGTTGCTCGACGACGACGGACAGCCCATCGTGCAGTTGATGACCTTACCAGGTGAGGTGTTCCCTGAACTGGTCTACGGTGTCGAACAACACGGCCGAACCGATTGCCCCGAAGCGAATACCGGATTGCCCTATGAACCAGCGGTTGCCCCGGCCATGACAGCCCCGTACCGCATGTTCCTCGGGCTGTCACCCGATGAGCTGGGATACGTTGTACCGGGCTACGATTTTTATCCCGCCCCCTCCGTCGATGAAGAGGCCGACGACGTCTGCCGCCGGCAATCCTACGATCCGAATGTCCCGGGACGGACGGTTCCGTCGCACTACCATGAAAGTCTCTCGATCGGGCCTGAGCTGGCAGCAGCAGTCACCTGTCATGCGCTCACGTTGCTCGACAAGACAGACGACGTGGCAGCCAGCCCGGCCTGCCAGCGGGTCATGCCAGAGCCTTGAGACGTATCCTTCCAACAATTCCTCTGGTCGTTCTGGTGGCCAGCACAGGATGGGCTCATACACCCTTCCTGCGTGGCCACCTGATCGATCTGGTGGCAGGAGCGGAACGCATTGTCATTGCAACAGTGGAAACGTCGCAACGCCGTCCCGTTGGGGATGCGCGCTTGAACGTACGTGTCGATTCCGTTCTTGCGGGTCAGAAGGAACCACAACAGGTCGAACTGATCTCACGGAATTATCTGCCACCGGGTGGAAGATTTGTTTTTTTTCTCCGCCGTCTGCCCGATCACATGGAAAGCCTGGCGCCGGCTGGTACCGTCTTTGCGGCAGTACCTGCCGATGACCGAGACTACCGGCGTACCATCCTCGCAATCCAGGAGGCGCTGAAACGGCCGGAAGAAGATCGTCGTGCGGCCCTGTGTGGTCCGCTCATCGAGGCGCTTACCGCAAAGGCAACCGCCTTACGGTATGAGGCAGCGATGGAACTCGATGGCCTTGTACGTGCGGGTCACCGGCCTACAAAAACTGAAACAGAGACTCTCCGCGGGATCCTCCACTCCGAGAAGACGGACCCAACACTCAGGTCGTTTCTGAAAACATTCGTCGGAGATTCACCGCCAGAACACTGAACAGGAGCGAGGAACCGGCATCGGCCGGTTCCTCGCCCTCGGCTCAGTTGGCTCGCGCCACCGCGGGGAAATGGACCCCTGCGGACTGCAGTTGCTGGAAGAAGTTCAGCAGGGCCGGAGGGATGGCCGTTTCCTCCTCCTCCGTTGAATCGGGCATGTGCTCGTATTCGAGGATATTGAGTTCCTCGAACTTCTGTCTGACCTTAGGTGTGAGTAGGCCCAGACGCCGCAGGTTCGGCACGATCTTCGAAAAGAGAATCTGCCGGAAACCTACCATGAAGGGTGTCTTCATGGCCCAGGGCATCCAGACCTTCGGATCGAGACCGATCCTCTCCCAGACCTCAGCCATCAGAAGGCGATCCCGCATCAGGACGGTGGCTTCGATGATGAACTCCTCGCGCTCCTTCAACTCGGTGGAGGACATTTCCTTCGTATACAGATCCTGCAACGAGAGCACGCCAAAGGCCACATGACGCGCCTCGTCGCGCATGACGTACGAGGTGATCTGTTGAATCAACGGCTCGTCGATCTGGGTGAAGCGCATCAGACCGAAGGCAGCCAGCGCGAGGCCTTCCACCATGATCTGCATGCCGAGATAGATCATGTCCCAACGCGACTCACCGATGATCTGACTCAGCAACGTATGCAGGTGCGGATTCACCGGATAGCTGAGTCCCAGCTTTTCCGTGAGATAGCGGCGATAGGCTTCGACATGCCGTGCCTCATCGGCCACCTGGTTGGCGGCGTAGAACTTCCCTTCCGTCCAGGGCACCGCGCTGACCAGTTGTGAGGTGGCGAGCAACGCTCCCTGTTCACCGTGCATGAACTGGGAAAGCATCCACGAGTCCATGTGATGCTTCATCCGTTGGCGCGCTGCAAGGTCGAGTTTCTCGGGTTGTTGCAGGACCGCATCGAACGCCTCGATGTTCTCGATCCGGATGCGCTCCGGATCCACATCGATTGACCAGTCGATGTCGGTCGTCGCGTTCCATTGGAGCGTCTTCCCCTTTTCGTAGAGACGCACCAATTCATCGCGAGAGAATTTGTAATCCCAGTTGAACGTAGTCGGAAAGGCGGTAGCAACCTGTTCCAGCGCGCCCGACGGCGGCAATTCAATATCTCGATGCATGAAAACCTCCTTGAATGATCGCACATCTGTCTAGTGACAGAATCACGATGCGACAAGGCATCCAACGGACAGGAGACGCGGGGGACGATGGTTTCCCTCACAGTCCCCGATCGTCCCCTGTGGATATCCGGACTGGTATCCGGGTCTCCTTTTCGGTACACGCGGCTGCATGTTCGAGGGGCAACGTGTGGCAGTGATCGTTCCGGCGTTGAACGAAGCGGCACACGTGGGCGACGTTGTACGCCGCATGCCGGACTACATCGACCGGATCATCGTCGTCGACGATCATTCTACCGATGGCACCGCCGAAGCAGCCGAAGCGGTGGGTGATCCGCGCGTCATCGTTTTACGAAACAGGACCAATCACGGTGTCGGTGGTGCAACCCTTCTCGGCATGGCAGAGGCAGCCCGGGAGGGGGCTGAACTTCTGGTCAAGGTCGATGGTGACGGTCAGATGGACCCACGCCAGATCCACCTCCTGCTCGAGCCACTCGTGAGGGACGGCTACGACTATGCCAAGGCCAACCGATTTCTCGATTCCGGTGCTCTGCGCCAGATGCCGCGAGCGCGTCTCCTCGGAAACTTCGCCCTGACCTTTCTGACCAAACTGGCCTCGGGATACTGGCACATCTTCGACCCGCAGAATGGATTTCTCGCCATTCGTACCGAGGCCTTCCAGCGCCTGCCGTCTGATCACCTGGCACGCGGTTTCTTTTTCGAAAACGATATGCTGATCCATCTGAACATCGAGAGCTGCCGGGTGAAGGATGTTCCCCTACCGGCCATCTACGGGCAGGAAGAATCCTCCCTCCGGATCCGCCAGATTCTGGTGACCTTTCCACTGCTCCTCCTGCGCGGGTTCACCATACGAATCTGGGAGAAATACCTGCTACGGGACTTCTCTCCGATTGCCATCTTCTGGCTCCTCGGAATTCCCCCGATGCTCTTTGGCCTGTTGTTCGGCGCATGGCACTGGACGCTATCGTTCCTCAGTGGAAAGCCAGCCAGTACCGGGACCATCATGTTGAGCGTGCTCCCTTTTCTGATGGGTTTCGAACTTGTCTTACAGGCCGTCATCCTGGAGATTCGGGAAACCCCACGGTGACCGGCGCTGTGGTAGGACAGATCGGCATGCCGGCCGGGAAAGCGCGTCTGGCTGTTCTGATCTCGGGAAACGGCACCACTCTACAGAATTTTATCGATCTTGTAGTTGCCGGCCGTCTCGCTGCCGAAATCGCACTGGTCATCTCCTCACGTGCCGATGCCTACGGACTCGAACGTGCCAGGAGAGCAGGAATCGACACGGTCGTCGCTTCACGAAGAGATCTTCCCGACGTGGACCGTTTCAACGACGTCTTGCACGATGCACTCGCGCGGCAACCGATCGATCTCATCTTGATGGCCGGCTTCCTTTCGCCGTTCCAGACACGTGGCCGGTATCCCTGCCGGGTCATGAACATCCACCCATCTCTCATCCCTGCATTCTGTGGAAAGGGATTCTACGGCGATCGGGTTCACCGGGCCGTACTCGAACGGGGAGTCAAGGTCACCGGATGTACGGTCCATTTCGTGGATGACGAGTACGATCACGGACCGATCATCCTGCAGGATACCGTGCCGGTACGGGACGATGATACGGCAGAGACACTTGCCGCACGGGTTCAGGAGTTGGAACGCCGACTGTATCCGGAAGCTGTGCGGCTGTGGATCGAAGGGCGTCTGGAAATCGCCGGGCGGCGGGTACGCACGAAAGCTGCCGGACCCCGAGTCTGATTTTCAGCTTGCTGCCTCGGGGGTCGGTGCGGGAGACTTCTCGACCGCCACGGCTTTCGCTTTCTTCTTCACCCCCGGCGCCAGAATCACGCCCATCATCCGGCCCTCCATTCGAGGAGTGCCTTCGACTGTCGCGATATCAGAGAGCGCCTCACACACCCTCATCAGTTTGCTTCGGCCGAGATCCTGATACGCCATTTCGCGACCGCGGAATCTCAGGGTGAACTTGACTCGATCCCCCTCGCCGAGAAACTCGCGTGCCTTCTGGATCTGCCGTTCCAGATCTCCCGTATCGGTACGGTATCCAAGACGCAGTTCCTTGACGGTCGTCGTGGCGCCTTTGCGCCGCGCCTCTGATTCTTTCTTGTGCTGCTGATACTTGAATTTGCCGTAGTCGAGAATGCGACATACCGGAGGTTGAGCCGTGGGGGCAACCTCGACGAGATCGAGGTGCGCATCTTCGGCGCGGCGCAGCGCCTCGTCGAGAGAGACGATTCCGAGTTGCGAACCATCGGCTCCGATCAGCCGCACTTGCGGGGCGCGGATATAACGATTGATTCGATGCGCGTCTGGTGGGGGTGGAACAAACCGGGGTCCTCGTCCGCGAAAAGCCAAATTTTCTCCTTCTGGTGGAATCGGGGATATTTGGCTGCGGAGTGTACACTGTGCGCGCCCGTGACACAACGCCGCCGGCGGAAGCAAATCGCCATCAGAAATGTCAGCCGGGGACAGCGGATGTGGCCGGCCGCCGCGTCAAGACGGTGGCGCCAGCGCGGCTGGGAAGGGGTATCATCTGCCCCGTGCGCTCTGGCAACACGACGTAACCGAAAAATACTCCGGTGGCGAACATGAAGGGGATTCGCATGAGGACGGGAGAAGCCCAGCCAGCACTGGTGTCGGCGATCAGAAAACTGGCAAGACCGATCAGGAGCGCGCCAATGCCGAGAGTCACCAGATTCTCCAACTTGGCTGCCATGATCAAGACGAAGAAAAAGAACAGAAAAAATTCCTGGCTGGCGCGGGTGAGCAGGAGTGACACGGAAATCATGGCAGTGTCCGCCACGAGCACCGGGGCCTGTGTTCGCGCATCGAAAAAGCTCAACGGCGGAGCGGAACTCAAAACGAGATTGGAAAGAATCGCTACGGTGATCAGAACCGCAATCGGCAACGGCGAAACATCCTGGCCCAATTCCGCAAAGGCCAGGGTTCCCGTGCTGAGAATCAAGGCATAACGGGTCAGTAGAAAGTTCTTCTTGCGTGAAACAGCTTGTGTCTGTGTGTGGATCACACCAACCTCATGTCGCGGCAGAAACATTAGCAACCGAAATGCCAAAACCCCTCGCGCAAAAAATTGAAGCGGAGATATGACAGTGACACAAACCGGCTACTTCTGGATGACGATGCGCCATTCCGTTGCCTCCCGGATGACCTCCAGCACGGCATATCCTTCGGCTTCTGCGGCTCCCGGCAGATCGCGCGCTCCTTTCGGATCGTCGAGGCGCACGGTAAGAACGGCGTGTCGTTCGAGCTGCTCGAGCAGCACCTTGGTCTTTGCCCAATTCAGTGGACAGCGAACACCGCGCAGGTCGTATTCCCGAGGCGTGGCTGGGTCCTCCACCTCGGCTTGTTTCTCCCCCGGTGCGGCATTGCTATAGTCAGTCGTCATCGGCGTATGTTTCCGAGCACTCATCTAATGGAGAGGACGGTTCGACGAAAGGGCGCCCGCTGGGCGAACGGGTAGTGGCCCGGGTGGGTTTGCAGTCGGAGAAGTACGTCCTGCGTGGCGCGCCAACGAAACGGCCGGTCGACTTCCGGATCGATTACGCAGCCGAACTGAACCCGGCGCAGCTTGCGGCCGTCACGGCGATCCAGGGGCCGTTGCTCGTCGTGGCCGGTGCCGGAACCGGCAAGACAAGGACACTGGTTTACCGGGTGGCGTATCTCGTCGAGAGCGGCATCGACCCGGCGCAGATCCTCTTACTGACCTTCACCCGCCGTTCCGCGCAGGAAATGTTGCGGCGTGCCAGCGCGCTGCTCGACGGCCGTTGTGAGGCCGTTTGCGGGGGAACATTCCATTCCTTTGCCAACACCACGTTGCGGCGGCACGGGCGGCCGGTCGGCCTGCAGCCGAACTTCACCATCCTCGATCGCGGCGATTCGGAAGATGTCATCAACCTGCTACGCGCACAACTCGGGTTCGACCGAAAGGACAAGAGGTTTCCCCGTAAACAAACGATCACCAGCATTTTCAGCATGGCCGTCAACAAAGGGGACACGCTGGTCGATCTGATAGAAGGGGAATACACCCACCTCGCCGAACACACGGAAGAATTGGTTCGCCTCGAAAAGGCCTATACCGCCTTCAAGCGAGAGCGCCAGTTGGCCGATTATGACGACTTACTGGTCCTGCTGCGGCAACTCCTGGCAGAAGACGAAGCGGTGCGGCATCGCCTCTCCCTGCAGTCGCGTTTCCTCATGGTCGACGAGTATCAGGACACCAACCGCCTCCAGGCCGAGATCGTCCAACTCCTGGCGGGCGAACACCGGAACGTGATGGCCGTCGGCGATGATGCCCAGAGCATCTACTCGTTTCGCGGCGCCAACTTCCGCAACATCATGGATTTTCCGCGACTCTTCCCCGGCACGCGCATTATCGCCATCGAAGAGAACTACCGCAGCACCCAGCCGATCCTCGACTTCACCAACTGCGTGATCGAGCAGGCTGCGGAACGGCACGACAAGCGGCTGTTCAGCGCACGCACCACGGGTGCTCCCCCCCTGCTGGTCACTGCCTCGACCGAACAATTCCAGTCACGCTTCGTCTGCCAGCGCATCCTCGAACTGCGCGAGGAAGGCTTCGAGTTGCCCGAGATCGCGGTCTTGTTCCGCTCGAGCTTCCATTCCTTCGACCTCGAACTCGAGTTGGCGCGGCACGACATCCCGTTCATCAAACGCGGTGGCTTCAAGTTCGTGGAAACGGCACACATCAAAGACGTCCTGGCACACCTCCGGGTCGTGGTGAACCCGCAGGATGCGGTGTCGTGGCATCGAATCCTGCTGCTGCTGGACGGGGTGGGTTCCAGGGCCAGCGAAAAGATCCTCGAAAGGATCCTGCGCGACCCGGCACCCATCGCGCAACTCCGCAATTTCCACAAACGCGGCCTGGCGACACCCCTGCAGGCGTTGGCCAACCTGCTTGATCGGGTGCAGGAGGCATTACATCCTGAAACCCAGGTCGAGGAGGTCCTGCGCTATTACGAACTACTCCTGAAACGTCACTACCGCGACGACCATCCCAAACGGCGCAAGGATCTCGACCATTTTCTCGCCATCGCGGCCCGCTACCGCAGCCTCGATTCCCTGCTGGTCGATATGGCGCTCGAACCACCGGCGGACAGCATCGACGGGGTGCTCGCCGGCGACCCGGACGAGGGATTGCTCACCCTGTCGACGATCCACTCGGCCAAAGGCCTCGAATGGCGCGTCGTCTTCATCATCTGGGCAACGGAAGGACGCTTTCCCTCCGCCTACACATTGGAGGAAAAGGACCTCGAAGAAGAGCGGCGACTCATGTATGTCGCGGCGACACGCGCCAAGGAACATCTCTACGTGACTCACCCCATCCATGTATTCCAACGAGGCTACGGCATGACCTACGGAAAACCATCCCGATTCATCGAAGGAATCGCGCCCGAAATCCTGAAGCCGATCCAAATCGTCGACGAGTACGGTGACGATTCGCCATGAAACGCTTCTGGGCACGGCTTTCACTCCTGGCCTGGTTCCTCCTGGCGGGCTGCCAACCAGTGGCGGATCGGCCCGCCAACGTTCTGCTCATCGTCGTCGACACGTTGCGGGCCGACCGCATGAGTCTGTACGGCCACGAACGCACGACGACACCCCATATGGACCGGATGGCCGATACGAGCATCGTCTTCACCCGTGCCTACTCCTCCACCTCCTGGACCACAGCCTTCCCCTCCGCGCGCCACGGGCGGCCCGAGGGATAGACGGCCGAGCACCCGGTGTTGCTCATGACGCACTCGGGCGCCCAGATGCGGATGTCCCCCGTATCGTCCCACCCGGACAGGATGACCTCCGTGGAGTTTCCCTGCGGTCTCAGCTGCATGTGTGTTTCCTCCCGGTCGATCGGATCGCGGGGCATCCTACCCGCACCGGTCGCCGCGTGCTACCGTAGGAAGGCGGCCTCGTCGTGGCGCGGTCGATGGCGTGGCAGACGGGAGAAGGGAGGGGGC
>JAANMX010004893.1_pt1 | contig 10078 bp, 6 predicted proteins | sample 7279681 | NCBI WGS metagenome assembly JAANMX01 (sample SAMN14094542, study PRJNA606508) | bioreactor metagenome | isolation source: A lab-scale SPAN reactor treating ammonium-rich wastewater day 351 | place: Ireland: Galway | collected 2018-01-01
GACCGGGCGACGGGCGAGATCGAGGTCGAGCTGGACCCTGCGCTCGCGGCCGGGTGGAACAAGTCCCGCGACGTCCGGTGACCTACCAGCGCATCATGCGCTGGAACGCCCGCCTCGGGTTCACGCGCCTCGCCGACCGGCTGCGCGGCCTGCACGCTGAGCCCGTGATCCAGGACGTCGACGTCCCGCTCGCCGCGGCGCCGGCGCTGCTCGCGTTCCTGCACGAACGCGTCGGCATCCTGCCGGTCTGGGTGTGCCCGTTCGCGGTGCCGGACGCCACGCGCGTCGCGACGCTGTATCCGCTCGCCGCGGACACGCTGTGGGTCAACTTCGGGTTCTGGGACGTCGTGAAGTCGCGCGAGCCGCGGCCGGACGGGTTCGTCAACCGCGCGATCGAGCGCGAGGTCGCCGCGCTGGGCGGCCGCAAGTCGCTGTACTCGGAGTCGACGTACACCGAGGACGAATTCTGGGCGCTGCACGACCGCGCGGCCTATCGCGCGCTCAAGCGCCGCTACGACCCGCAGGGCGCGCTGCCGGACCTCTACGAGAAGTGCGTGCTGCGCCGTTGACAGCCGTCAACGCGGCGCCGGCTTCGCGGGCGCACGCTGGGCGCATGGCGAAGCGGCGACGCACGGCCCTGGTGCCGAAAACCATGGCGGTCGCGAGCCTGGCGCGGGCATCGTCGCCGCCGGCGGCGCGGCCGCCGGCCCCACCGCCGGACCCGCAGTTCATGCGCGACTCGTTCGCCGCGACGGCCTTCGCCGACACGATCGACCGCTCGACGCACGCGCTCACGGCGCGCTTCACGGCGGGGCTGTCGCCGATCGCGCTCGCGAAGGCCTACGGCGACTGGGCGGCGCACCTCGCGTTCCTGCCGGGGAAGCAGATGCGGCTCGCCGAGAAGGCCGCGAAGAAGTCGCTGCGTTTCGCCACCTACGTGGCGCGCCGGGCGCTGCAGCCCGACACGCCGCCGTGCATCGACCCGCTGCCGCAGGACCGCCGCTTCGACGCCGAGGAGTGGCGCAAGCCGCCGTTCGACCTCTACTGGCAGTCGTTCCTGCTCGTGCAGCAGTGGTGGCACAACGCGACGACCGGCGTGCGCGGCGTGACGCGGCAGGACGAGAACATCGTCGCCTTCGCCACGCGCCAGGCCCTCGACCTCTTCTCGCCGTCGAACCACTTCCTGACCAATCCCGAGGTGCTCGCCAGGACGCAGGCGGAAGCCGGCGTCAACCTGCTGCGCGGCGCGCAGCACTTCGTCGAGGACTGGGTGCGGCACGCGAGCGGCGAGAAGCCCGTGGGCAGCGAGGCGTTCGTCGTCGGGCGCGACGTCGCGGTCACGCCCGGCAAGGTCGTGTTCCGCAACCGGCTCGTCGAGCTGATCCTGTACGCGCCCGCCACGCCGAGCGTGCGGCCCGAGCCCGTGCTGGTCGTGCCGGCGTGGATCATGAAGTACTACATCCTCGACCTGTCGCCGCACAACTCGCTGATCAAGTTCCTGGTCGACCAGGGGCACACCGTGTTCTGCATCTCGTGGAAGAACCCCGGCGTCGCCGAGCGCGATCTCGACATGGACGACTACCTCGAGCTCGGCTTCCACGCCGCGCTCGAGGCCATCAACGCCATCGTTCCCGGACAGAAGGTGCACGCCACCGGCTACTGCCTCGGCGGCACCCTGCTCGCGATCGCCGCCGCGGCGATGGACCGCGACGGCGACGAGCGCCTGGCGACGATGACGCTGTTCACCGCGCAGACCGACTTCACCGAGCCGGGCGAACTGGCGCTGTTCATCGACGAGAGCGAGGTCAGCCTGCTCGAGGCGCAGATGGCCGAAACCGGCTTCCTGACCGCCGGCCAGATGTCGGGCGCGTTCCAGATCCTGCGCTCGAACGACCTGCTGTGGTCGCGCATCGTCGGCGAGTACCTGATGGGCGAGCGCGCGCCGATGCGCGACCTGATGGCCTGGAACGCCGACGCGACGCGCATGCCGGCGCGCATGCACAGCCAGTACCTGCGCCGCCTGTTCCTCAACGACGACCTCAGCGAGGGCCGCTACCCGGTCGCCGGCAAGCCGGTGTCACTGTCGGACATCGACATACCCGTGTTCTGCGTGGCCACCCAGACCGACCACGTCGCGCCGTGGCGCTCGGTGTACAAGCTGCACTACCTGACCCCGACCGAGATCACCTTCGTCCTCACCAGCGGCGGCCACAACGCCGGCATCGTCAGCGAGCCCGGCCACCCGCGCCGCGCATTCCAGATCACGACCCGGCCCGCCGGGGACAACTACGTTCCGCCCGACGACTGGGTGCGCCGCGCCCCGCAGCACGAGGGCTCGTGGTGGCCGGCCTGGAGCGCCTGGCTCGCGGCGCGTTCGGGCGTGCCGTCGCAACCGCCCGCGCTCGGCGCGCCCGAGCGCGGCTACCCCGCGGTGGAGGACGCGCCGGGGGGCTATGTGCACGAGAAGTAGCACGATCGCGTGTCCGTGGCGGAGGCGAACAATCAATCGGCTTTATAGTTGAAGAATTATTTTTTGTTGCATCGCACAAAAAACACCGCTAGTATCTGAACCGTCTCCTCCACCCTCCTCCTTTGGTGTGGATTTGGCCCGGAAGTCGAAAGACCTCCGGGCTTTTTTCTTTTTTGCGTCGTCAGCGCCCTTTCCGCGCCCTGCCGTGATTTCCTGCCTTGTCACGCGCCCTGCGCGGTGATCATGCGCCGGATCTCCGGTACGCAGGACCCACAGGACGTACCGCACTTCAGCCGCTGCTGCATCGCATCAAACCCCTCTCCGCCGACAATGGCGGCGCGGATTTCCGACTCGGCCACGTTCAGGCAATTGCACACGATCCGCCCCCGGCCGCGTGCCGTCTCGGGGGGCGCCGCCAGCGGCGCCAGCAGCCAGCGCCGCAGCTCGGTCGTCGACTGGCGCTCCACCATCACGTCGCGCAGCCACGCACCGGCGACGGTCTCGCCGCACAGGCGCAGGCCGACCAGGCGGTCGTCCTCGATCAGCGCGCGCTTGCTGACGCCGCGGCGGGCATCGGAATAGGTCAGCGCCGCGTCACCCTCCAGCGCCACAAGCGCGTCGAGCTCGTCCAGCCAGGCGGGCGGAATCGGCTGGTCATGCGCCACCCGCAGCACCACCGCGGCCTCGTCGCGGCCGGCGAGCGCGAGCGAGGCGTAGGCGAAGCGCGCCAGCCAGGGCACCAGCGCCTCGGCGAGTTCGGTGGCAGCGCGCTCGCCGGTTTCCACCCGCATCAGCAGCAACTGGAAGGGCAGCGCCACCTTGTCGATGCGCACCGCGGCATGCTTGAGCTCGGGCTGCTTCGAGAACGGATCGAAGTCGCCCGCCATCAGCGCATTGACGCCAGCCGAGTTGAGCACGTTGCGCCCCCAGTGCATGGCGACGAAGGCCTGGCCGCGGCGCACCTCGTCCGAGGCGACCGCGCGCAGCACGATCTCGCCGCGCCGGCTCGACACCCGCACCAGCTCGCCGCTCGCCACCTCGAACCTGCGCAGGTCGGCCGGATGCAACTCGATGCGGGCCTCGTCCACATGGCTGTACAGACGCGCCACCTTGCCGGTGCGGCTCATTCCATGCCACTGGTCGCGCAGGCGTCCGCTGGTGAGCGCGATCGGATAGTCCTCGTCGGCCTGCTCCGCGGTGGTCTCGCCCGCCGGCACCACGAAGCGCGCGCGGCCACTTGGCGTGGGGAAGCGGCCATCGCCATAGAGCCGCGTGCGCCGCGCCGCATCGGCCACCGCCATCCCCGCCGGAAACGGCCACTGCTGCGGCCCGGCGCCATCGAGCACCGCGTAGTCGAGCCCGGTGATGTCGAGATCGCGCCCGGCAGTGGTGGCCACATGCTCGGCGAAGATCTCCTCCACCTTGTCATAGGCGAACAGCGCCGCCGCCTGCGGCTTGCCGATCAGGGAGCTGAGCGCCTGCGCGAAATCGCACACGATGCGCCAGTCCGCGCGCGCCTCGCCCGGCGGCGGCAGCGCGCGCTGCACGCGGGTGATGCGGCGCTCGGAGTTGGTGACCGTGCCCTCCTTCTCGCCCCAGGTCGCGGCCGGCAGCATCAGGTCGGCGAAGGGCGCGGTCTCGGTGCTGCGAAACGCCTCCTGCAGCACCACGAAGTCACAGCGCCGCAGCGCCTCGCTCACCAGCGCCTGCTCGGGCAGCGACTGCGCCGGGTTGGTGCACGCAATCCACAAGGCCTTGATCCTGCCCTCGGCCGCAGCGCGGAACAGCTCGACCGCGGTCAGGCCGGGTGTCTCCGGCACGCTATCCACGCCCCACAGGCGCGCCACCTCGGCGCGGTGCGCGGGGTTGGCCAGGTCGCGGTGGGCGGACAGCAGGTTGGCCAGCCCGCCGACCTCGCGCCCGCCCATGGCGTTGGGCTGGCCGGTCATGGAGAACGGGCCGCAGCCGGCGCGGCCGATCTTGCCGGTGGCGAGCGAGAGCGCGATCAGCGCGGCGCCGTTGTGGGTGCCGTGGGTCGACTGGTTCAGCCCCTGGCACCACAGCGACATCGCCGCCGGCGCCCGCCCCCACCAGCGCGCGGCGGTGACGATCGCGGCGGCGTCGAGGCCGCACTTCTCGGCGGCCACGGTCGGCGTCACCGCCTCCACATGTGCGCGCAGCGCGTCGAAGCCCGCGGTGTGGGCGGCGATGAAGGTGGTGTCGACCAGGCCTTCGCGCAGCAGCACGTGCAGCATCGCGTTGTACAGCCAGATGTCGGTGCCGGGGAGCAGCGCCAGGTGCAGGTCGGCCGCGGCGGCGGTGTCGGTGCGGCGCGGGTCGACCACGATCAGCTTCATGTCCGGCCGCGCCTTCCTTGCGTCCTCGATGCGGCGGAACGCCACCGGGTGCGCATAGGCCGGGTTGCCGCCGGCGATCAGCAGGCAGTCGGCGTGGTCGAAGTCCTCGTAGGCGCAGGGCGGCGCGTCCGCGCCCAGGGTCTGCTTGTAGGCGGCGACCGCGCTCGACATGCACAGGCGCGAGTTGGTGTCGACGTTGTTGCTGCCGATCAGGCCCTTCATCGCCTTGTTGAAGACGTAGTAGTCCTCGGTCAGCAACTGGCCGGAGATGTAGAAGGCGACCGAGTCCGGCCCGTGCGTCGCGATCGCTTCGGCGAAGCGCTGCGCCGCCGCGCCGATCGCCGCGTCCCAGCCCACGCGCTGGCGCGGCTCGCCACGTGCCGTGCGCAGTTCGGGATGGAGCAGCCGGGTCTCGGGCCGGGCGCTCAGGTGCAAGGTGGCGCCCTTGGTGCAGAGGCGGCCGAAGTTGGCCGGATGCGCCGGATCGCCACGCACGCCGGTGATGCGCGCGCCGTCGTGTTCGATCAGCACGCCGCAGCCGACGCCGCAGTAGGGACAGGTGGCCTTGGTTTCCATCAGGGTCTCCGCAATCTCGATCTCGGGGTGGAGGCGTTCGCTCAGTGCCGGCTCAGCAGGAAGAGCAGCACCAGGTTGAGCAGCAGGGACGCGCCGGCGACCAGCTTCAGCGCCAGGCGCGGGTTGCGTTCGATGAGCGGCACGTGGCGGCGGGTGGCGAGCGGCCGGCTGGCGCCGCGCTCGAGCGCGAGCAGGAACTCCTCGGCGGTCTCGAAGCGGTCGCGGGGCTCGCGCGCACAGGCCTTGAGCAGCACCGCCTCCAGCCACGCCGGAGTGTCGGGGCGGTAGCGGGTGGGCGATACCGGCGCGCCGAAATGCGGGTGCTGGAAAGGCTCGATCTCGCCGTAGGGGTACTTGCGCGTCAGCAGCTCGTACAGCGTCACGCCGCAGGCATAGAGGTCGGACGACTCGCTGGCGACGCTGCCGGCAAAGAGCTCGGGCGCCATGTAGGACGGCGTGCCGGGGTTGTTGATCTCGGCCAGGTCCTCGCCGTCCGCCGCCGCCACGCCGAGGTCGAGCAGACGCAGCTCGCCGGCGCGATCGATATGCACGTTGTCCGGCTTGATGTCGCGATGGACGATGCCGAGCCGGTGCAGCGCGGCAACACGCCCCAGCAGCGCGCGGCCGATCCCGACCAGCTCGTGCGGGGCGTAGCGGTGCCCGCGCCCCAGGGCCGCCTTCAGCGTCTCGCCCTCGTGCCAGCTCATCAGGTAGTACAGGTGGTCGCGCTGCGCATGCTCGCACACGCGCGGAAAGCCCTTGCCCGGCACCCGGCGCGCCAGCCATTCCTCGCGCACCAGCGCGCTTGCCGCCTCGTCGTCGGCTTCCGGGAGCAGGGTCTTCAGCACCAGCGCCAGGCCGTCGGCGAGCCGGGTCACGCGGTAGAGCAGCGTCACCCGCGATTCGTGCACCAGCTCGTCGATGCGCAGGCCGTCGAGCACCTGCCCCGGCTTGAGCCGCGGCGGCAGCGGCAGGCGGCGGCTGTCGGCGAGGCGGTCGCGCAGGTTGTCGGGGGGCAGCGCCTCGACGCGGGCGACGAGCGCGGTGGCGTTGTCGGCCGTGCCGCGCCGGATCGCGCCGAGGACGAGGGCGTCGGCCGCGGCCTGGGCGTCGAAGCCGGTATCGGCTTCGGCGCCGCTGTCCGCGCGACAGCTCGCGTCGGTCTGCAAATCGCTGCCCGAATTGCTCCTCACGCGGCTACCCGCCTGTGCCGCCATCACCGCCGCGATGCCGGCGTCGCCCAGCGTGGCCCACACCCCGTCCGTCACCAGCACGAAGCAATCACCCAGCGCCAGCTCGCCGTCGTCGTGATCCACCAGCAGCCGGGCCTCGAGCCCGATCGCGCGCCGCAGCACGTTGTCGAACTCGGGGTGGGCCCAGGTGTGGTCCTCGGTCAGGCGCAGCAGCACGCCCCCGCGCCAGCGGTAGGCGCGCGAATCGCCGACGTGGGCGACGTGATGGCGCCGACCGCGCAGCACCAGCGCGGTCAGCGTGGTGGCCATGCCGGCGTAGTCGCGCGACTTGGCCGACTGGCCGAGCAGCCAGCGGTTGACCGCGCCCAGCACGGTGTCGATCGACTTATCCACGCCCCAGGTCTGCGGCGTGGCGTAGTAGTCGGCGAGCAGGCTGCGCACCGTCTGCTCGGCCGCCTCGCGCCCGTGGGCATGCCCGCCCACGCCGTCGGCCACCGCCAGCAGCACGCCCATGGCGGCGAGCTCCTCGCCCTCGGGGGTGGCGGCGCCGACGAAGTCCTCGTTGCGCGGCCGCGGCCCCTGCTGGCTGGCGTGACCGAGGCTGACCTGCAGCGCGTGCATGGCTCAGATCTTCGCCGAGGTCAGGTGCGCCGCACCCCAGGTGGTGCGCCAACGCGTCTTCACCGCGGTGAGCCCGATCAATGCGAACACGGCGAGCGCGGCAAAGATCAGGAACCCGGCCTGGTAGCTGCCGGTGAGCTGGCGCGAGTAGCCGAGCGAGGACGCCAGGTAGAAGCCGCCGATGCCGCCCGCCATGCCGACCAGCCCGGTCATCACCCCGATCTCGCGACGGAAGCGCTGCGGCACCAACTGGAACACCGCGCCGTTACCCATGCCCAGCGCCAGCATCGCGCACACGAACATCGCCAGCGCCATCCACGCCTGCGGCAGGCCGAAGCTTACGATGGCGAGGAAGATGGCGGCGAGCACATACATGACCGTCAGCGACTTCACCCCGCCGACGCGGTCGGCGACGTTGCCGCCGATCGGGCGCACCAGCGAACCGGCGAACACGCACGCGGCGGTGAAGTAGCCCGCCATCTTCGGGTCCAGGCCGTACTGGGTGTTGAAGTAGATCACCAGCGACGACGCCAGGCCGACGAAACCGCCGAAGGTCACCGCGTAGAAGAACATGAACCACCACGCATCCTTGTCCTTGAGCACCGCGAGGTATTCGGCGAAGCGCTTGGGCGGCGGCGCGTCAGGCGCGTCCTTGGCCATGAAGCAGAAGGCGACGAGCACGATCACCAGCGGAATCAGCGCCAGGCCGAACACATTGTGCCAGCCGAAGGCGATCGCCAGCCCGGGCGCGAACAGCGCCGCAAAGGCGGTGCCGGAGTTGCCCGCCCCGGCGATGCCCATCGCCGTGCCCTGGTGCTCGGGCGGATACCAGCGCGAAGCCAGCGGCAAGGCCGCCGCGAACGACGCCCCGGCCACGCCGAGGAACACGCCCAGCAGCAGCAACTCGTTGAACGAATGCACGCCGGCGAACCAGGCGTAGGCGAGCGCGCCAATCACGATGACCTGGCCGATGATCGCCGCCTTCTTCGGCGACAGGCGGTCGACCAGCACCCCCATCACCATGCGCAGCAGCGCCCCGGCCAGCACCGGCGTGGCCACCATCAGGCCCTTTTCGGCGTGCGACAGGCCGAGGTCGGCGGCAATGCCGACCGCCAGCGGGCCAAGCAACACCCACACCATGAAGGCGAGGTCGAAATACAGGAAGGCGGCGATCAGCGTGGGCGTGTGGCCGGCCTGCAGAAAGGATTTCTTGTCCATGTCGGGCTCCAGAGTCATGCGTCGTGCGCACCATGGGTGCGGGAATTTCCAGCGCATGACTCCGTTGCCAAATCGACCCGCCGGCGGTGGCGGGTCGGACGCTGTGCTGCCTGGTGCTCAGCAAGCGCCGTGCCACATTTAAAATCGTTATAAATCATCGACTTGGGATTTTGGCTTGAGGGTCGTAATGCACCAGCTTGGTGTGCAGTGCACAAGAGCGGTGCGCTCGCGGGCGCCGAACCCCCGGCACCCCCCGTGCCCACGCCGAACAGCACCACCGTCCATCAGTTGTGCTATTTTCTCGATAATTTACTTAATTATCGATTTAGCCGGCGCCCATGTCCTCCCCGCTCGTCATCCTCATCCTGTCCCTGCTGCTCGGCCTGCAGCCGATCACCACCGACCTCTACCTCCCCGCGCTGCCCGCGCTCACCGCCAGCTTCGGCGCCGTCCCTGCGCAGGCACAACTGACCCTGACCGCGCTGCTGCTCGCCTTCGGCGCGTCGCAGTTGTTCTGGGGGCCGCTGTCCGACCGCATCGGGCGGCGGCCGGTGCTGCTGATCGGGCTGGCCGGCTACACGCTGGCGGCAATCGGCAGCGCGCTCGCCGGCTCGATCGAGGTGATGGTGTTCTGGCGCGTGCTGCAGGGCGTCTTCATGGGCGCAGGCACGGTGTGCGCGCGGGCGATCGTGCGCGACCTCTACCCGCCGCTGGAAGGTGCGCGGGCAATGAGCAAGGGACTCTCGGGACTGGGCGTCGCCGCCTGCCTGAGCCCGTGGATCGGCGGCCTGCTGGCGGAATGGTTCGGCTGGCGCGCCACGCTGCTGGCGCTGACGGTGATGGGTGCGATCACGCTGGTCGTGGTCGCGCGCTACTTCCAGGAGACCCTGCACGAGCGCCACCCCGAGGCGCTGCAGCCCGCGGTGCTGCTGCGCACCGCGCGCGGCATCGTCGGCAACGGCAGCTTCTGGACCTACGCCTCGCTGTGCACCGCGTCCTTCGGCGGGCTGTTCTGCATCCTGTCGGCGTCGTCCTTCGTGTTCATCAACCTGCTCGGCACCTCGCCAAGCTTCTACGGCGTGCTGCTGCTCCTGCTGTCGGCGTTCTACATCGGCGGCACGATCCTGTGCCGGCGCATGATCGTGCGCTTCGGCGTGCAGCGCAGCGTGATGATCGGCGGCGCCTTGTCGCTGAGTGGCGGTGGCCTGATGCTGGCCTTCGCCCTCGCCGGGGTGACCACGGTATGGACGATCATGGTGCCCGCGTTCATCTTCATGCTCGGCCATGGGGTGCACCAGCCCTGCGGCCAGAGCGGCGCGATCGCCCCGTTCCCGAAAGCCGCCGGCGCCGCCTCGGCGATCACCGGCTTCCTGATGATGGTGGTGGCCTTCGGCGCCGCGTACTGGGTGGGTGCCAACATGGACGGCAGCGCGCTGCCGATGGTCGTCGGCGTCGCGTTCTGCAGCGCCGCCGTGGCGCTCATCGCCTGGGTGCCGGTGCAGCGCGTGCGGCTGGGGGCGGCGGGGTAAGGCTTGCGGGGGGAGGATCGAATCGGCCACACGGGCTGGGCGATCGTGCTCGCGAGCGCTCAACCCGTCGGCGCCCCGTCACACCGCCAACCACACCTCGCCGCCCTCGACCTT
>JAANMX010004898.1_pt1 | contig 10071 bp, 8 predicted proteins | sample 7279681 | NCBI WGS metagenome assembly JAANMX01 (sample SAMN14094542, study PRJNA606508) | bioreactor metagenome | isolation source: A lab-scale SPAN reactor treating ammonium-rich wastewater day 351 | place: Ireland: Galway | collected 2018-01-01
AAATATAAATACTATGCTGATAATCTATTTATCATTATTTTTAGAAAATAATATTTAACACCATCGCAATTAAAAACAAAGGCTTTTTACTCTTTCTATTTCCTGTAATCATTGTTACAGGTGCATTTTACTATTTTTATAACCCTGAAAACTCGCCGTACTTCCTTAAATGTCCTTTTAAGCTTGTCACAGGTTTAAGTTGTCCTGGCTGCGGTAGCCAGCGCGCGATTCATGCGCTGCTACAACTAAATTTTAAAGAGGCGTTCCGCTTGAATCCTTTACTAATTTCATTAATTCCTTATGCCGGTTTAGGTATTGCATTTAATATTGAAGTGTTAAAATCCAGGTTTCCGGAAACAAGAAGTTTGCTCTATGGAAAAAAGGCGATGATCGCTGTATTAGTAATCGTAATCCTGTTCTTTATTTTCAGAAATATTTAAATCCTTATTTTTGGCAGAAATATTGCAAAAAACCCTTTATGAAGAATGCGTTAAGTGTTGTGCTGCTGTTTCTTTCTTTTGCTTTCTATGCCCAGCAGAAAAAGGTCAGCAAATCAATGTCAGTAAAACCAAACACAGATTTAGTAAAATTGAATGATTCGATTCCAGCCTTAATTCCTCAAAAGATTGACGGTAAATACGGTTTTGTCAATCAAAAAGGAAAAGTGATCATTAAACCCGAATACAGCAATGTAGGGTTTTTTACGGAAGACTGCAATCTGCTGAATTCTCCTAATCCTAAAGTGAAAAAACTCGGGTCCGCAAAGTATGCTTCCGTTCATTTAAACGGACAGAATTTTCGTATCAATGAATCCGGAACACGGGTTTATCAGTTCAGGAAAAGTGATTTGGGGCAATGTACACCCGAGTTTAAAGCCCAACTGTTTCATGCATACATCATGAATAATACATACGGAATTATTGAAGATGCTAAATTCGAAAATCCCGGCGATTACAGACAGTTTACGATTTATCCGCAGTATGATTATCTGCATATTTTAGAAGGTGATGATTTAAGAAACCCGATGATTATTGCTTCTTACAAAAATAAATTCGGTGTGATCGACATTTATAATAAAGTAGTGATACCTTTTGAATACAGCGATATAAAAAGGAATTTCAGCTGGAAGCTCGCTCGCCTTTTCGAAGTAACAAGAGACGGAAAAAATTATTATTACGTAGACACCAATAATATCCGTTATTAATAAATATTTTGTACTTTCGCCAGTGAAATTAAAGGGGTGCTGTGAAAAGCTGAGATTATACCCAATGAACCTCGAACAGGTAATGCTGTTTAGGGAGCGGTCTTCGGACTGATTATTGTATAATTTTTTCGTCCCCTTTTATTCAATTAATCTTAAAAAATTAAAAGAATGAAAGGATTTGTTATTTTAGGACTTGCCATAAGTCCGTTCTATCTGGCGCAAACGGCCCAGGATACTTTAAAAATTCACGAGATAGAAAGTGTGAATTTCACAAAAAGGCTGCCGGTCTCCAAAGAAATCATCAATGTTGAAAAAGATTTGGGTAATAAAAATCTTGGACAGGATTTACCGATTTTGCTTAAAAACCAAACTTCAGTCATTTCGACTTCAGATGCAGGAAATGGCGTGGGTTACACGGGTTTCAGAATCCGTGGCGTGGGCGGAAACGGAATCAATGTCATGCTGAACGGTGTTCCGTACAACGATTCGGAATCTCAGGGAACTTTTTTTGTGAATGTTCCGGACTTAACAAGTTCTGCATCGCGAATTGTGATTCAGCGCGGAGTTGGAACGTCTTCCAACGGAGTTTCGGCATTTGGAGCAAGTGTCAACGTGATTTCTAAAAACCCCGAAGAAAGATTTTATGTAAAGTCTGATAACAGTTACGGCTCTTTCAATACCTACAAGTATTCCGCAGAAGTAGGTTCCGGTAAATTCTGGAAAGACCGTCTTTCCCTCATGGGGCGGTACACCTACATTCATTCGGACGGTTATATCGACCGGGCTTTTTCTGATTTGCATTCCTATAACTTTACTGCACTTTTCGAAGAGAATAAGACCAAAATCCGTCTCATGGCTTTTGGAGGAAAAGAAAAAACTTATCAGGCCTGGAACGGTGTTGATAAAACGACCTGGGAAACCAATCCGGAATTTAATTTTTCGGGTGCAATTTATGACCAGAACTGGGAGAATATCGTGGATTTTTACGATAATGAAACCGATAATTACCGGCAAAATCATCTTCAATTATTATGGGAACAAAACCTGCATCCGAACTGGAATTTAGAAACTACGTTTCATTATACCAGAGGGAAAGGATTTTATGAAAATTATAAACAGGATGCGAAATTTTCAAAATATAACCTTTCTGATATTTCAGAAAACGGTAATGCAGTTAAACGCAGCGATTTTATCAGAAAAAAATGGCTCGACAATGATTTTTATGGAGCCGTTTCCACACTTTATGGAAAGTTTGAAAACCTTGATCTGAATTTTGGAATCGTTGGAAACCAATATTACGGAAGACATTTCGGAAAGGTTTCTGATGTTTTCCGTCCGCAGATTTCTGAACATGAATATTACAGGAACAACTCGCTGAAAAACGAACTCGCCGGTTTTGCAAAATTTATTGTTGTTAAAAACAGATTCGAATTTTTCGGGGATTTACAGCTGAGAAACATCAGTTACGAGACCAAAATTGAGCAGCAGGGCGATGATGAAGGTGTTGACCTTAGTAAAAAATGGAGTTTTTTCAATCCAAAAGCCGGAATCACGTATAAAATTCCTTCGGGGAAAGTGTTTGTTTCCGCAGCTGTAGCGCACCGCGAGCCGAACCGCGATGATCTTTTCGCGAATCCTGAAACCGAAGCAGAAAAACTTTATGATTTCGAAGCCGGAATTGAAAAGACGCTGGGAAAAGTTTCATTCACAGGAAATCTTTATTATATGAATTATGTAAATCAACTTGTACTTAACGGACAGATTAATAATATAGGCGAGTTTATCCGCGTCAATTCTGGACAAAGTTATAGATTGGGACTTGAGCTGGGTGCAGCGGCAAAACTATCGGAACAATGGAATTTGTCTGGGAATTTAACCTTAAGTAAAAATGAAAATAAGAATTTTAAAAACGAGACTTCAGAAGGAATCGAAATTCTTGGTGACACACCCATTTCATTTTCACCGAACATCTTAGCAAACCTGCTTTTAAATTACAGTCCAACTCGAAATTTTAGTTTAGGGATTCAGAATCAATATGTTGGAAGTCAGTTTTTAGATAATACAAACACCGCTGCTTTAAAACTGAGCAGTTATTTTCTTAGCGACTTTAATGCGAAATACACCTTAAATCTTAAGCGGACTGAGGTTGATTTTAAATTTTTGCTTAATAATATCTTCAACAGAAAATATGTAAACAACGGTTATGTTTATGATGGACCGATCTATTTCTCACAGGCAGGGATGAACTTTATGTTTGGAATGAGTCTGAAATATAGATAGGTCAATAACTTGTGTGAAAAATAATTTTAGTTAGTCGATTGTTTTTTCTAAAATTGAAGTAATTTTACTTCTTAATTTAAACAATGCAATTATGAAAAAACTCTCTTTACTTTCAGCTTTTTTTGCCGCGGTTACCATTTCCGCGCAACTTACAGTACAGACCATTTCCCAGGGTGTGGTGAAGTTAACCTACGGTGCATCAAATGATTATTCCATTTACGATCCGGGATTCGAAGTACCTACATTTTATGTTCACGTATGGAGCAATGCGGGCGATAACAGTACAGGAACAGTTTACGATGACTTGTGGACCAATTCTAACGTTACGATGAATTGGGACAGCGGCGCCGGCGCTTACGTTGGCACCATCAATTTGAATACGAAGGTTTTCACTAACGGTAATAAAACTTTTCCCTCAGGTACGACTGTAAACAATTTAGGCTTTGTATTCAAAGACTTGCAGAACGGAAATACAAAACAGTCCGCAGATTTAGCGGCAGCTTCTTTCGGTTTCACTACAACTACTACCAATTCTTCGTTAGCGGTTTCCAATTCTTTGCTGGGTAAAAAATCCAGTGTGATGGGAGGGAAACTTTATACTTCCACCAAAGGAAATCTGGCGATTTCGGTATATGAAATGTCTGGAAAACTGGTTAAATCATTTAATACAGTTGCAGGCGGAAGCGCAATTGATCTGAATGTTTCCAAAACTGGACTTTATCTGGTAAAAATTAGCCACGGTTCTGAAAGCGAAGTCGTGAAATTTGCAAAATAATTTACAAATCAACTGATTAAAGGCTGCTTTCCGAGGCAGCCTTTTTTTATTTTTGATTAAATCAGGCAAAAAACATAAATTTGCGGCATATGATTTTTTCTTTTCTCATTCTCGAATTTCTGAAGCAGCAGGGCCAGGTCCCGGTTCCGGGTTTCGGGACTTTTTATTTGAAAAATACCAATGCCCTTGTAGATGAAGATGCGCAAAACATTCTTCCACCAGGCAAAGAAGTCGCTTTTAAAAATGATAATTCGGCTGCTGATGGCAGTTTTGCACGATATATTGCACAGCAAAAGAATATTCCGCTTATCGATGCAGAAATCGAAGTGAAAAAGCAAACCAATTTCTGGTATTCGACACTTGAAAAAGAAGGAAAATTCGTACTTGAAAATGTAGGAACTTTTATCCTTGATGACAGCCAGATTTATTTCACAGGAAAACGCACCGACAATCTGTCGCCCGATTTCTACGGACTTGAAGAGATTAATATCTCAGAAATAAAGAATTCAAATAAACATTTGCATAATAGCAGTGAAAACTCTTCTTACCGTTTCAGCAAGCCTGTTTATTGGGTACCTCCGTTGGTTTTAGTTATTTCTGGGCTGACCTATTTCGCCATTGCACAGCCCGAACAGATCGTCGGAAAAAAATCTTTCAGTAAAGACCTTGACATTAAACCGGTAGAGAAAATTGTTAAAGATTCAATTAAGAAAGACTCTACTACAATTATAAATCCCGTGCTGGATTCAGCCAAAAATGATTCCTCTAAATCAGCTGTAGTGGCGCCAGTTCCGGTTAAAAAATGGACATCCAAAAATTATTCAAAATCTAAATGGAAAAAAGCAAAAAAGCGTCAGAATCGTTAACGATAATGACCAATATCGTTTTACCGAACGAAACTAATTCCCTCAGAAATCTTTTCGGTGGAGAGTTGCTCGCTAAAATGGACCGTTGCGCATCAATATCTGCAGCGCGCCATTGTGAAAGACGCGTGGTAACGGCTTCTGTAAACCATGTTTCCTTTAATCATCCCATTCCGGAAGGCGGAATTGTAGTTTTGGAATCTAAAGTTTCCCGCGCATTTTCAACATCGATGGAGATTTATGTGGATGTTTGGCTGGATGATCCTATCAATCAGAAAAAAATTCATACCAACGAAGGGATTTACACTTTTGTTGCAGTAGACGAGTTTAACCGCCCAATCCCAATTCCCAAAATGGAGCCGGAAACCGACGAAGAAAAAATGAGATTCGAAGCTGCATTAAGAAGAAAAGAACTTTCCCTTATTCTTTCAGGGAGAATGAAAGCTGCGGATTCGGTAGAACTGAAGAGATTATTTTCAGTCTAGCTTCATGAAAATTCTTCAACTCGATAAAAATCATCCTTTAATTACAGAACAGCTTTCTGCAAAAGGATTTTTATTGGATGAAGATACCGCTTCAACTTATCCCGAAGTTTTAGAAAAGATTGCAGGTTACGATGGAATCATTATCCGGAGCAGAATCCCAATTGATCAGAATTTCATAGAACACGCCAAAAACCTGAAATTCATCGCACGAGTTGGTGCAGGAATGGAAAATATCGATGTAGATTTTGCTGAAAAACGTGGTATAAAACTCATAAGTTCCCCGGAAGGAAACCGCGATTCGGTTGCAGAACACGTCGTGGGAATGCTGCTTATTTTAATGCACAGACTTTTTATTTCTTCACTGGAAGTGAAAAACGGAATCTGGAAACGCGAAGAAAACCGCGGGGATGAACTGCTGGGAAAAACTTTCGGAATTATCGGTTACGGAAATATGGGAAAAGCGGTAGCCAAACGACTGTCGGGTTTCGGTGTAAATGTAATTTTCCATGATATTATTCATAATCTATCCGATAAGTACGGTACGCAGGTTTCGTTGGAAACGTTAAAAAAACAAGCAGATATTCTCAGTCTTCACCTTCCGATTACGTCGGAAACACATCATCTAATTGACGCAGCATTCATTTCTGGGATGGAAAAGGATTTTTATTTCATTAATACAGCCCGTGGAAACAATGTTAAAACGAGCGATTTAGTTGAAGCAATTTGCTCTGGTAAAATTAAAGGCGCCTGCCTTGATGTTTTGGAATATGAAAAACCTTCCTTTGAAAACCTGGAGACGGAAAATAAGGATTTAGAATTCCTTCTACAGTCAGAAAATGTCATCGTAACGCCCCATATCGCAGGCTGGACGCAGCAGAGCAAAAAAAAGCTGGCACAGATTATCGTCGATAAAATCCTGGCTTCCTTTCATCGCAGTTAACAAATCTTTATGATTTGAGTCCTATAAATTTTTGGCAAAATCCCTTATCTTGCGGGACTTTTTATGTTCAAAAACTCTTCAATGAAATTATTACGGAGCATTTTTTTTCTTGCCATTTTCATACTCGTTTTATTTTCCTGTAAAAAAGAAAACAGCAGCACCAACGAAAACGATACTACTTTACCAAATTTCGGAAACGTAGAACTTGATGAAATTTTCAAGCAAAAGGGCAACAGACTTAAGAACAGGGATTCAATAGTAACTGTGATTGACAGCTATTATAAAACAGTTTGGGAAAAAGGCGATCTGTGGGGAAGTTTTTTAGTAGCAAAAGGAGACGAAATTCTTTATGAAGGCTATCGAGGTTACACACAGGATAACAAACAGGCTCCCGTTAATGATACGGTCGCACTTCACGTGGCATCTATTTCCAAATCAATTACCGCTATGGCAGTAATGAAACTCATCGAAGCAGGAAAATTGCAGCTTGATGATCCGCTCACCAAATATTTTCCCGGTTTTCCTTATCAAAAAGTTACGGTTTTCACACTGCTTTCGCAGCGAAGCGGTTTACCGAAATACGAATACTTCATCGAAAAAATCACACCTAAGCCAGCGGAACTGTCGAAGGAATTTATCTCGAATAAGGATATCCTCAACCTATTAATAAAGTATAAACCCGAACTTTCACGGGAAACTGACACAGGATTTATGTACTGCAATACCAATTATGCGTTACTGGCGCTTTTGGTAGAGCAGGTTACGAAAACGCCTTTCCCTGAAGCCATGCAACAGATTGTGTTCCGTCCTCTGAAAATGAAACACACCTACATTCTTGAGGAAAAAGATATGGAAAGCGCCGCGAAATCTTTTTACCAGCGCGGCCCGCGGGTTTATCCTTACGACAGACTTGATTTGATTTACGGTGATAAAAATGTCTATACGACACCGAGAGATCTCCTTAACTTCTCCAAAGCGATGTTTGCCAAAAATTTCCTTCGCGATGATCTTCAGAAAATGGTTTTCGAGCCGTACAGCAACGAGAGGCCCGGAATCAACAATTACGGACTTGGATTCCGGATGAAGGTTTTCAACGAAAATGAAAAACTTACTTACCATAATGGTTGGTGGCACGGTACAAACTCGGTTTTTGGACATCTATTAAAATCGAATGTCACCATTATTGCCATCGGAAACAAATATTCCAGCAGGGTTTATACTTCGCTGGCACTTTCTGGCTTGTTTGAAAACTTCCCCTTCGAGACCGAAAAACTGCTGAAGACGATGAACCAGACTGATACTTTAAAAAATGCCGCAGGAACAGATTCGCTCAACGGGAATGATTCTTACAGCGAATAATTTTCTTAATTTTGTTCAAAATTATTTAATGAAGAAACTGGGTTTTCTTTTCATCTTAAATCTCCTGTTACTGTCCTGTGCAAGGGTAGGTTCGCCGGTTGGCGGCGTGAAGGATTCTATTCCGCCGAAAGTCATCAGTACGAATATCGATACTTCCAGAGTTAACGTCCCGCGGGATATTAAGGAATTGCGCATTGATTTTGATGAGTATATTACGCTGAAAGAGATCAATAAGCAGTTGATTATCTCCCCGCCGCTTCAGAAAATGACTAAGATTCTCCCGTCGGGAATGGCCAATAAATACCTGCTGATTAAATGGGAAGACACTTTGCAGGCCAACACTACTTATAATTTCAATTTCGGGAATGCGATTGTAGACAATAACGAGGGAAATGCGCTTCAGTACTATAATTTCGCGTTTTCTACCGGTGATAAAATCGATGATCTCTACATCAGCGGAGACCTGAAAAGTCTGATCAGCGATAAAGATCAGAAATCATCCGAACCGAATTTGGTGGTAGGGCTTTATCAGGATAAAGATTCCATGGATTACCGCCAGAAACCTTATTATATCACCAAAGCTGATCCCGACGGTTATTTTGAGCTGAATTACCTTTCACCCGGAACATACAGGATTCTGGCTTTTGAAGACAGCAACTCGAATTCAGTTTACGACGCAGGAAAGGAAAAAGTTGGTTTCCTTAAAGACAAAATTGTTTTAGACAAAAATATATCAGGTCTCAAGCTCAATTTATATCCATCAAGAAAAGCCCAGAAATATGTGGAAATGAAGGAAACTCCGGGAGGAATATTGATGACTTTCGAAGGAAATCCACAGGAGGTAAAGGTTCGTTCTCTTAATGAAAAACTTCAGGATTATAAAGTGACGCATGCACCAAAATCGGATTCTGTAACTGTTTGGTTTGATGCTAAAAAACAAAATGTAGGAATTGCGACCAGCGAAAACCTGAAATTCAGTTATGATGATGGCGTGAAGCAGGATACTGTATCGGTTTTTTATCGTCTGAATTCGAAAAATGAAATGACAATTGCTAATGTTAAAGTAAATCTTTTGCCACCAAATCAGGATTTTGTGATTACTTCCAATTATTTCGTCGATAAAATTCAGCCCGAAAAATGGACTCTGGTTTCCGACAGTATTCAGCAGGAATTTACTGCGCAGATATCGGAGAAAAATCCCTTTGAAATACACATTAAATCCCAGTTCAAAGAAGGTAAAAAGTATTCATTAACGATTCCCAAAGAAACTGTTTATTCGTTTTTCGAAAGCAATAAAGTATCAAAACGTTTTGATTTTGAATCCGATAAAATCGAAAATTACGGAACGCTGGTCTTAACATTAGAAAATGCACCTGGGCAAATATTCTGGCTGCAGTTGTTAAGCGAAAACGGAAATGTTTCCTATTCAAAATACGGAAAAGAAGCCAATCTAACCTTCAGATCGGTGAAACCGGGCAAATACCAGATAAGAATTCTGGTTGATAATAATGAGAACGGAATCTGGGATTCTGCCGATTTCCTTGCCGGAGAATTTGCTGAAGACGTCTATATCTTCGAAAAAACTGTGGAAATAAGGCCGCTTTGGGAGATCCGTGAAAAATGGAACCTTCAGCCGGGTGCTGAAACAACAATTTCTGCAGATCCGGCCAGTGAAATTAAACCTACAATTCCTGTGGAACAGCCTAAACCGTCAGATGAAAACTTTTAAAAATATTGTTTACTGGTCGCTTATTGTGATCGCTTTAATTCAGTTTATTCCGGTGGACAGAACCAATAAACCGGTGGATCAGAAAGTAAATTTCGTTGCGCTTTTCAATACCCCGCCAACGGTTCAGAAAATCCTTAAAAACGCCTGTTACGATTGCCATTCAAATGAAACGGTTTATCCTGATTATGCTTATGTAGCACCGATTTCGTGGTCGATAAAAAACCATATCAGCGAAGGACGAGAACATCTTAATTTTTCTGAATGGGGAAATTACAACCAGGATCTGAAGAAAAGCATGCTGCAGAATTCGATACACTCTGTAAAAGACTATTCCATGCCTTCTGCCGGCTATATCGCACAGCATCCTGAAGCCAATCTTACCGCAGCAGAAAGAACTTTACTTGCAAATTATTTTGAAAATATTCTGAAAACAAAT
>JAANMX010004899.1_pt1 | contig 10068 bp, 6 predicted proteins | sample 7279681 | NCBI WGS metagenome assembly JAANMX01 (sample SAMN14094542, study PRJNA606508) | bioreactor metagenome | isolation source: A lab-scale SPAN reactor treating ammonium-rich wastewater day 351 | place: Ireland: Galway | collected 2018-01-01
GGCCACATCGGCGGACAGTATGATGTGCAGGCGTTCTCCGCCAAGTCTTTCCGAGACAAGTGGGAGAAGCTGGTCGCCGCGAGGATCAGGAATGAGTCGAATGGCTCCGCCCGTACCGTCTCGGACGCAGGTAAGCGTACTGCCATCCACAAACGGAAGATGCAGGTGTGCGGGTGTGTACTGGACTGGTTGAGGGAGCAAGGTTCCATCGGTCACTCGTCAATGATCGTCAGTCCGCAGCAGGTCAAGCGTGCATTAACAGCACTTGACGAGGACCCGAAGTTGATTACTGCTACGTTCATCAATTCTGGAGGAGATGAGGAATGAAGGCCAATCGAGTGAACGGATCAGAGATGCGGAGTGTGTTGGCCGGAATGGTTGTCGACCGGACGGTGTGCAGCCGCATCGCAAGCCAATGGCCAAACAACGGAGGTGGATTGTTTGATGTACCATGGGCGAACCTCGTAGGTGGCTGGTGTGTGGAGCATCTGAGGAAGTTCGGGGACGTCCCCAACGGACAGCTGCGTACCTTGTACAACGAATGGGCAGCGACAACCAAGGCACCTGAGGAAACAGTTCGAGGTGTAGAGAGGTTTTTGCAGCTGGCCGATGAAGAGAGAAGCAAAGCAGACCGGGTCAACTCAGACTTCGTATTGGACCGGGCCAACCGCTACTTCAACAGTGTCCGTATGAAGGAAGCCTTGTCGAATGCTGAGGAGTTGTTGGAGATAGGTAAGGTCGATGAAGCACAAGGGGTTCTGTTGGGCCTGTCCCACTGGATGCGGGCGACGAAAACGGCGTTGTCGGAGCCATACTTCATGCAGACCGTGTGGTCGGAAGGCCTCGGCGGATTGGTCTGCATCCACTCGGCGACGGTCACCCAGGTCTCGTTGGCGCTGACCTCGGTGACGCCAAAGTTGCCGAGGCGGGCACCGCGCTCGGGCACGAGCACGCGTTCCGCGGCCCGTAGGATGCGGGGTCCTTCCGGATCAACCTGTGCGATGAACAATGGCGCACGGTGCCGGAAGACGTGGTCGTTGTTGGCCCCGCGGCGCGTGTAGACGAGGAAGAGGGCGTCATCGTGCGTGACCCAGTGCTGCTGGGTATTGTAGTTGCCCAGGTCGCTTCCGTCGTCCCACACCCATTTTTTCGGCTCGGAAAAATTCAGTCCGTCCTCGCTCGTGGCGACGTAACCCGCCTTGTCGTGGCGCAGCGTGAGGAAGTAGCGGTCGCGGAAACGGGTCAGGGACGGCTCGCCCAGGCCGCGATCGGTGTCGACGGACAGCTGGTTGCCCTGCCCGACCATCGTGAGGCGGGAGCCGTCGAAGGCGCACCGCAGGACAGTCACCCGCGTGCATTTCTCCGCCTCCGCCTTGAAACTGACCGGCAGGAGGATCTCGCCATTTTCCAGATCGAGGCGCTGCACGCACCCGGCGCCCGAATTAAAAAACCGCACTGCATCGGACATCTCGAGCGCTCGCCACGGCGCCCACGCGCGCTTGCCCGGATCGTAGACCGAATAGCAGGTCTCGCGGCGACGAATCGGCATCACCCGGCCGCCCTTGTAACGGACGGTGTGACCGATGCCCAGCAGCCTGCCGGACTTCCGATGCCACTTTGGCCAAAAGTCGCACGCGCCCACGATGACCCCGCCCGGCTCCTCCCGCTGGCCGAGGGTCGCGCCATGCTCGATCGGCGCCGCCCACGTCGCCCCGAGGTCATCGCTCCTCATCTCGTTGAGCGGGCCGAACACGTCACTCCCGGACAGCAACAACTTCTGCAGGGTCAGCACGACGATCGGGGGCTCGCCGGGAATCGCGCCCGCACGCGGGTACGACGATCGGGGGCTCGCCGGGAATCGCGCCCGCACGCGGGTGCACCCAGCAGGTCGTTTTATCGAAACCGGAGCTGATGGTATCCAGCCGGATGACGAATCCGGGCGGTCCCGCCGCGGTGGCGGTCGGGCCGCCGGACGCCAGCACCGCGAGGATGATGCAACACGCCCGCCCCAAAGCGGCGAAAGTCCCCGGAAAAGCACCGGCCCTTCCCCCCGGCCACCCGCCGGGCTTTTGCCGCCAGATACATTTTGCGGGCGCCGCCCCTCTTGCCTCAGCCGATGCGACCATCGATCCCGAATAGCGACCGACGCGCACCGCGTCCAGCCAGACGCTCGCCGGTCACGGACCCGTGTAGAGCGCGATCTCCAGCGATTGGAACCGGCAGGATTTCTTGCCCCGGTCGAGATTCTTCAACTCCACCCTATTCTTTCCCCGCTCGAGCAGGCGCAATGGCACGGCGAAGAACTTCACCGCGTCGCGCTTGGGGTAACCCTCGTTCTCAGCCAGGGGCGGGAACAGTTCCGCGCCCTCGTGGTCGCACGGCTCCAGCGGTTTGCCATTGAGCCAGACCCCGAGCCGGAGGTCCGCGCGACTCTGCCGCGTCTCCACCCGCAGGACGGCACGGCCAAACCCGCCCTGGGCCGCATCGTCCGGGATGATCACATCCACCGCCTTTTCGTCATCCGCCGGAAACGTGCCAAAACCCGGATAGACCACATAATTCTTGGATCGCCCCTCCAGAAAACCGACATCGGTGATCCCTTTCAGGCAATCCGCCATGGTGAGGCGGAGCTTTGCCGGGACATAGTCGAAGTTGAATAGGCTCAGGCCGTCGGCGCCACGATGGAGGAGATTCATGGCCGACCCGCGATAGATCTCGGGCGTCGTGTAGCGGCGGGCGAATTTGTCCCTCGGGTTCTGCGCGGTCACATAATTCATCTCGCCATAGAGTTTGGCGCCGCGCGCCTTGGCGCGGAACCCCTCGATGTCCAGTTCCATGGTGTGCATGTAGAAGGACGAGATGTTGACCATCTCGACGAGTCCGGCCGCGGCCCAGCCCGGGACGTCCAGGCCCGCCGCCTCGCACTTCGCCAGCGTCTCCGGCACGCGCACGCAGAGCGGCAGCGATTTTCCCCGCGTCTCGCCAATCCTCCCCATCATCTCCTTGATCCGCCAGACGAACGCCGTCATCACCGCCGTGCCCTCGGCGATCTCATCGTCGCGGAAAAATTTCGGGAATCGCTGGAAGTCCAGTTCCACGCCGTCGACGTCGTAGTTCGAGCACAGTTCCTCGATGATCGCGAAGTAGTATTGCCTGACCTCGGGCAGCATGTAGTTGAACAGCCGGACGTCGTCCTTCTTGGTGTACGGCGAGGTCTCCGAATCCCCGAGCCAGTATTCCGGGTGCTCGCGCCAGATGGCGTTGTGGCTCGGCCACTCCATGTCGGTCACGTAGTGGTGGTCGTTCATGCGGTAGGAGATGAAGAACGCCTTCCCGCACCTCCTGCACGCCTCGAGCGTGTCCTTGACCGGATCGCCCCCCGAATGGAGATAGCGCATGATGTGGTCGTACGAGCGGAACTTGGGCGACGGCCGCTCGGGTGACCATCGCTTCCACGTGGGGTCCACCTCCGATGGAAAGAGGTTCGCCCGCCACATCGTCGGGCAGCACATCACGGCATCGACATCCGCGTCCTTCAATTTCTCGACGAAGGACGCGATGTATGCCGGGCTATTGGTCTTCTGCCCGCAGATGATCAGCAGCTCGTGATTGAAGAGGCATCGGTAGCCTGCATCTTTGGAAGCCGCGCCAACGGGCGATGCCGCGCAGGATGCCATCGCGCCCAGTGCCAGCGCCAGGATACGGATGCCGGATTCTTGTCGCATGATGAAAACGCCGCGGGCGTTCGGCTACATCCCGGACTTTCGACCAGGGATCACGGCTTTCCCTCGCCCCCGAGGAACCCGTGCGCCGCCAGCCAATCCAGGGCACCCTCCTGCCACGCGTCCCACATCGGTCCCTGGTATCTGTTGAGCCCATGGCCGCCGCTGGGCAGTTCCAGATATTCCACCGCCACCCCATGCGCCTTGAGCGCAGAGGCGAACATCCGGCTGTTGTCCGGGGGCACGGGGACGTCGTCCTTCGCGTGGGCGAGGAAAGCGGGCGGGGTCTTTTCGGTGACCTGTTTCTCGTTCGAGAAGAGGGCGACCATCTCCGCCTTCGGGTCGGGACCCAGCAGATTCGTTCTCGATCCCCCGTGGGTCTTCAGATCCATGGTGATGACCGGGTAGACCAGGATCATGAAGTCCGGGCGGCAGCTCAGCCGGTCCGCGGGATCCTCGGCCTTTGGATCACCATCATCGAAGTGCGTGCCGGCCGCGGAGGCAAGATGGCCACCGGCCGAAAAACCCATGATGCCGACGCGACCCGGATCGATGTGCCATCGGGCCGCGTTGGCCCTAGCGGCCCGAATGGCCCGCTGCGCGTCGAGCAGCGGCACGAAGGGTCGGCCGCCCGGCAACCGGTATTCCAACACGATGCCCGCGATCCCGTGGCCGTTGAGCCAGCGGGCGATCTGATGGCCCTCGGGCTCGACAACTTGCCTCGCGTATCCGCCCCCCGGGCAGATCACGATCGCCGCGCCCGTCGCCTTTTGGGGCGCGGGCAGGTGGACCGTTATGGTGGTGTTGGTCGACTCGAAAGTCCCGTCGCCCACGGGCGCCGGTCCCGGCCACAGCGGCATCCGCGCGGGAGGCGTCTCCCCGAGGGCGCCAGAACAGAGACAGGCCATCACCCAGAGCACCGGCATCGCGTTTCTTTTCATCATGGCGCCATTCCTCCTATCGGGCCGATGGTTCCCCCAACAATTTGCGCATCGCCGCCATCAGCACGCCCTCCACCTCGGGCGAGACGTCGGAGGCGCGCTCGCTGGCCTCGTAGCCGCCCTCCTCGTAGGCCCGCGCGGTGCAGATATACCCCGGACCGTAATCCCCATAGGCGGCCATCGCGACACCGAGGTCCGGCCTCATGGCCTTCGCGGCGAGCTGGTACTCCACGAACAGCTCCCCCGGCAGGTGCAGCACGCGCACGTCGCCGACGGACAGCATCGAGATCGGAATCCGTTTCCCCTCGCGGCAGCGGCGCATCCACGCGAGCTTGTCCGCCGCGGCCAGCTGCGCCTCGGGTTCGGACGCCTTTGCCATTTCGGCGCGCAGCGCCGCCTCGTCGAGATGGGCCGCGGGAGGCAGGGCCGCCGGCTCGACGCTCCAACCGACGCCCCGCTCATCGATCTCAAACTTGCGCGCGCCCTCCCACGCGCGCCTCATGCCGTCGGCCATCCGCAGCGCCAGGGCCATCCGATTCTCCTTCGCGCCGTCGTTGTACTTGCCGGCGCCGACGTTCCCTCCCGCGCCATTGAAATGGACGTGCAGGGCCTCCGGCACCGCCTGCCCGCGAATGAAGCGCGCGATCCCCGGGAAATCTGGGCTGGGGATGCCGGTGCGGTAATAGCTCTGCGGATGGCAGGCGTAGTAGCTCAATACCGCGAGGGGTCTCTTGCCATTCCAAAAGGCCAGCAGCGAAACCCGCGGGTCGATCACCCCCTCGGGTTCCGCCCGCGCCGCCGGATCCTTGCAGGTCGTGTAGCGCGTGACCCGCACCCGACCGTCCGGCCCCAGGATCCGCCGATTCGATGCGACCTCCTTCACCTCGGCCTCGCCCCAGCCGCAATGCGTCACCGGAAGGGCGCCCCCCACGGCCCCGCGCACCGCAGCCGACAACCGGCCCACGACCTCCCGCGCGAAAGTCCCCTCATAGCGGCCAAATTCCTTGGCGCCAGCCTCCCTGAGGAGCCGCTCCGAGGTGAAGTCGCACGTGGGCGCATCGTGCTGGTGGACCGCGTGCACCACGACCCGATCCGGAATGGTGCCGGCGGCCTCCGCCAGCGCTCCGCGAAACACATCCTGGGATTCATTGCCGATGCCAATCCAGTCAAACGCGCACAACACGATCGGCTGGCCGGCGCCAATCAACACCACGCCGCGGCAGCGCAGGCCCAACTCGTCGACGCGCACGACCGTGTCGTAGGTCATCCGAGAACCCACCGGCGGCGTGACGTCCACGTCAAATGTGGCGAGGCCCAGGCCCGCGAATGCGGGACCGGCCAACCACGACGCCATCGCGGCGGCAAGCAGCGCGGGCGCCATCCTCGGGATAGGACACCGTTGGCGTTTCGGCACAGGCATGTCTGGTCTCCTGCAGGATACGGCGCGGGCGATTATCAAACCGCGCGCCAATCGTTTGGAAATAGTCTGCACCCGGCCCCGACCAAAGGTAAATCGCCAAAACGCCGCACCAAGACGACCACGCCCGAAGATTCGCCGCACCCGCCGGAAACGGGGCCCTACCCACGACGGCCCCGTTCCCCCGCCTCACCCCGCCCCCTCACTTGCCCGGCGACGGCTTCGGCGGCGGTTCGGCCATCGGCCGGACCCCGTGGCTGACCGGCCAAGAGGCCCGATCATCGCTGCGGTACAGGCCGATGCGCCCGATGGGAATCGGCCGAAAACCCAGCTTAAACGCCGGGGAGTCCTCCCGGAGGCGGAAGTCGAGCCCCTCGCGATCCACGAAAAGCGGGTCTTCATCCAATAGGTTGCTCTCCATCGTGACGAACGGCAGCGCCTTGCCCTCGATCTCGTCCCATTTCCCACCCGAGCACACGTTGCGCGCGACCAGCGTCCCGGTCGGCGAGGCGGGATCCTTCTCGAGAATGCCAACCAATTTCGGGTAGCGGGTGCTATAGGGCGGTTCCCTGAAACGGATGCCCTTCAGCGTCCCCCTTTCGGTGCCCTCTTGGATCAGTCCCTCGGGCATCGCGCGGGCCCAACCCATCCCGCGCGCGTCCACGTGCACCGCCGGCTTGCAGTCCACGAAGACATTATTCTCGATGCTGTTGTCGTGGCCGCCGCCGATGAACGCGGCGCGGGTCACCCGATAGAAGACGTTGCTGGCGATGACCGTGCCGCAAAACATGTCATCGAGGTAGACGCCGACGCAGCCGCGGCCCTCGAAACCGCTGATGTGGTGCAGGTAGTTACAGCGGATCACGGTGCCCCGCATCGTCCAATTTCGGCCCGCGTAGATCGCCCCCGCATCGTTGCTCTCGAAACAGACGCTGTGGATCTCATTGAACTCGATGACGTGGTCGTTCCCGCTGAACCCGACGGCCATGTGCGGCGCGTTCTCAAGCAGGTTGTGCGCGGCGCGATTGCCGACGCCGCCAAGCGATATCGCGGGGCGATACATGCGATTCCAGCGACTCCAGCGATGGACGTGATTGTTCTCGGCGTAGAGGCCCGCCGGGTCGAGGGTCTTGGCGTCACCGGAGTTCAGGGCGATGCCGCCATCGCCCGTCGCGTAGATGTCGCAACCGACGACACCGCAATCCTTGCCTCCCTTGACGCGGACGGCCGAGCCACCGACGTTCCGGATCGTGCACCCAGCCACCCGGCTATTCGTGCAGCCGTCCAGCAGGATCGCGGTGCCGCGCGCCGCCTCGAGGGTCAGCCCGCGCAACTCGACGTGGCTCACGCCGGCCATGCTGACGAGATTCGAGATCACCGACACCGCGGCCGAGCCCCGGTCCATCTCGGCCGGCGGCCAGAAGTAGAGCGTTCCGCCGTCACGATCCAGAAACCACTCCCCGGGCGAATCCAACTCACAGAGGAGATTGAAGCCATAGAACCACTGCCCTTTGCGGTACCCATACCCATGGTGGGGCTTCGCGAGGGTCATCGCGTTCCGTGCCGGATCGATGGACTCGATGCGCTGCCGCTGTTCCGCCCAATCGTGGAACCAGTAACCGAGCACCCACGGGTCCTTTTCCTCGACCCAGCGCGCCGGGCGATCTCCCTCGTACGCGAAGTGGCCCTCGGCGCAACCCTTCCTGCCGCGCACGTCGCGCACCGTCGGGCCGAGGGTCGCCGCGATGCGGATGAACCCTTCGTTGGGATACCGCGCCAGCGTCATCGGCTCGTCCCGAAAGAACAGCTCCAGCCCCGGCCCGCCACCGAGCCCAAAGCCCCCGCCCATCTGGCCGAAGTCGGTCACGCCCAGCGCCCGGAGATCGGCCTGAAGCACCCTGCCCCGGGCGGCCGGATCCAATTTGTCCAACACGGCCGCGTCGCTAACCGCCTGCCATTCCGCCACGACCCTCCCTCCCATCAGCCGCACGTCCTCCCGGCCCCGGGCGCGATACTGGATCGGCGCATCCCCCGTCCCAGAATCCCGGACCCCTAGCTCAAAGGGGCGGGCCAATTCGTATCGACCGCCGCCGAGGAAAACCGTCACCGGAAGCCGGGCCTCCGCGGCAGCATCCCCGACGCGCAGCGCGCGGATCTCGTCGCGGGCGCGCTCAAGGGTCCGGAATGGTCTAGCGGCCGTGCCCGGATTCGCGTCGTCGCCATCCGGCGCGATGAACAGCGAGATCCCCCCGCCGCCGCCACAGCCGGCGATCAGCACCAGCAGAAGGGGGCAGACGCGCGCGATACCTTTCCAGAAACGGGCCGCCCTCATGGCGATCCTTCTACCCTCCCACCGCCAACGTTGCGACCCGAATCATCCCCCGATCCGGCCTAATCGCTCTGGCTGAGTCGCTGCTGCTGCTCGCCCTTGAGCATCTCGTGGGCCTCGCGGAGGACGCCCGGGATGCGGTCCCGGAACGGGCTATCGGCCACCGCCCCGAGCACGGCGCGCTCATCGAACTCGGCGGCGTTCGTTCCCGGGAACCAGTGCTCGGCGTTGCCCATGAGGTTGTATCGCATCTTGGCGAACTCGACGAGGTCGAGGCCTTTGGCGAATGTCCAGAGGCGCAGAATTTCCAACAGGTTGATCTGGCCGGGCGTCTCGGTGTACTCGGGGATCCCGCGCCACCAGCCGCGGCACCAGTCGCCGCCGAGCACGCGCTCCATCTCGGCGCGGAGGCGCGCGGCGATCGGCGCGGTCACCTCCGCCGCACAATCAAGGTGTTCCAGAGCCGCGGCGTGCCCGTCGAAATCCGAGGGCCGCGCGGCACCGATGCTCAGGGTGTGGATTTGCGGGCGCGCCAAACAGTATAGCAGGTTGAACGCCATGGGGGAGAGCGGCTCGCACAGGCGGCGCATCTTCTCCGGCGCCTCGTAGAGCTTCCCGCCCTTGTCGTTGGGGCTGATGATGAACACCCCCATGTCGCGCCGCGACGCCGCCTCCACCGCCGGCCAGTTGAAATCGTTGACGAAATACCAGTGCAGGTTGACGTAGTCGAACGCCCCGGTCTCGATCGCCCGCAGGATGATCCCCACCGGCGCGTGCGTCGAAAAACCGATGAATCGGACTCGTCCCTCCCGCTGCAGCCGACGCGCGACGTCCAGGCAACCACCGGGCCGGACCGCCTGCGCCAGCAGCTCTTCGTTGTTGATCCCGTGGATGGAAAACAGGTCGACGCGATCCAGCCGGAGGTTGGCCATCGACAGCTCGAAGGTCTCGACGAACTTCATCGGGTCCTCGCAGGGGAACACCTTGGTCTGGACGATGATCTCGTCACGCGGGAGCGACGGCAGGATCCGCCCGAGCTGGATCTCGGATGTCCCGTAGCCGCGCGCGGTCTCGATGTGGTTGATGCCCAGCTCCAGCGCGCGGCGCACCGTGTCCTCCAGGTTCCGCTGGTTATCCGCGGGGATTGAATCGATCGGGTCGTCCTTCCACGAGTGCTGGTAGCGCATGCCCCCGCAGGTCAGGACCGGCATCCTCAGCCCCGTGCGCCCGAATCGGCGATACCGCATTGCCATATCAAATCCTCCGGCGGTGCTTTACGGGAAGGCACGCGCCCCGGTCAAGCACCTCCGCGGGGGAAAAGACCACCGGTGGAGAAGAGCTAGATCCCATGCCGCCCGAGTGCGGCACCACCGGGGGTGAAAATTTGTAACGAAGCCGCTTCCGGCTTCGGCCTATCCCCCGCCGAAGGGCGAAGGCCCTTCGCTACTAGAGAGTTACGCCGTATTTTCGAGCTAGTCCCACGGCAGTTTCGTTCGGGGGCGTCCCGCCGACTCCCGCGGACGAAGATAACCTGGCGCGACCCCAAACACCCGCGTGAAGGCGCGCGAAAAGTTGCATGGCTCGCTGAACCCCAGTTCCATGGCCACGGCCTTCACCGTCGCCCCCTCCTGCAGCATCTCCGCGGCGCGATTCATGCGC
>JAANMX010004900.1_pt1 | contig 10067 bp, 5 predicted proteins | sample 7279681 | NCBI WGS metagenome assembly JAANMX01 (sample SAMN14094542, study PRJNA606508) | bioreactor metagenome | isolation source: A lab-scale SPAN reactor treating ammonium-rich wastewater day 351 | place: Ireland: Galway | collected 2018-01-01
GGTCTTCCAACCCGGAACGCGCCGTAACAGGGCCAGCGCACGGGTCGCTCATCCGCCAGAGGCGGACAGGCAGCTCCCCGTTGCGCCGTTATGCCTCCAAGCGGGAGGGACGCCGGCCTCGGCGTCCGCGCGCCGCCAGCACGTGGGGTGCCTCGGCCTAAGCGGCCCGCGAGGCCGCGGGCCCTCCCAAACGCCGCACGACTCCGCTTTTTCGTTCGATTTGTGGGCGACGGCGAATAGGCTGGGATCCCAACGTATATGAAGATCGTTCTCGCCCTCGCCCTCGGTCTTGTGCCGCTCGCCGGAATGGCCGAGACGAACGCCCCCGCGCCCGAGGTCGGCATCGAGTACATCGACACCAGTTTCGAGAATGCCTCGCCGGTGTTCTGGGAGGTTGGCACGAATGGCGTGATCCAGGTGTTCCTGATGTACGACCACCAGCGTTCGTCGTCGAATCGCGCGGCGGGGCATTTCCATTTTCAGGTGCAGGGGAAGCCGGGGTCGCGGCTGACGCTGGAGCTGCGCCACATGGACAATATCTACAATGGGCGGCCGGGTTCGGTGGCGAAGGAACTGAAGGCGGTGGTCGTATCGGCCGATGGGCGGGAGTGGCGGTCGCTCGCGACGCGGCAGTTGCCGGAGAACCGGATCCAGATCGACATCGAGATGCCGGGGCCGCGGCTGTTCGTGGCGCGGCTGGAGCCCTATCGCATCAGCGATCTGGAGCCATTCCTCTCGGAGATCCGGCCCAGCCCGCTGGTTGAGATCGAGGCGGTCGGGAAGACGGTCGAGGGGCGTGAATTGGAGATCATCCGCGTGGGCGATCCCGCGGCGCCGCACCGCGTGTTCATCCGCGCGCGCGCCCACCCTTGGGAGTCGGGAGGCAACTGGGTCGTGCAGGGATTGATCCGGCGGTTGCTGGAGGAGGATGCCGATGCCCGCGCCTTCCGGGGCCGCTATTGCCTGTACGTCATGCCGATGGCGAACAAGGACGGGGTCGCGCGCGGCCGCACCCGATTCAATTCGGCGGGGTGGGATCTGAACCGCGCCTGGGACCAGCCGGCGCCCGCCGACCTCGCGCCGGAGAATCGCGCCCTGGAACGATGGCTTGCCGCCATGACCGGGCGCGGGCGGCGCCCGGATCTCGGCCTCGACCTGCACAATGACGGCTTCGGCAAACTCCACATCAGCCGACCCGACGTGCCGGGACTCGAGCGATACTTGGCGGACATGGCTCGCCTCGAGGCGCTGCTGCGGCAGCACACCTGGTTCACCGAGGGCAGCACCGGGAGTTCATATCGCAACCCTGGCTCGCTGGGCGAAGGCTGGTTTCAGCGCTTCGGCATCCCCGCCGCCATTCTGGAGCTGAATGCCAATTGGATCGAGGGCAAGAAGCAGATGCCGCTCGGCGCCGATTGGGAGGAATTCGGTGCGGGAATCGCGAGGGTGTTTTTCGAGTATTTCGGGCCGGGGTGAAAAAACTCAACCGGAACGCGCAAAACATCATGGCGCGAGGCGCCGGCCGCGCCCAGTCTGGGTCCCTTAGAACCGCTTCGCCCCATGAGACAGAGCACGCCCCGACGGATTTGCCCGACCTTGTGTGCCGCAATCGCGCTGGTGTGCCTCTGTGCCAAGGCCACTGGCGCCATCCCTCAGGCGGCCAAGGATGATCCGAGGTACAGACTCGGCTATCTCGTGGTCACGCATTACCCTGGCGTGGACCCCGGCGGCACAAGCGATTCCCTGGCGGGGCTCCAGGCGGCCGTGGACGATGCCTATGCGAACAACCTCGTTTCCCTCTTCCCCGCCGGCACCTACCTGATCTCGGATACCCTGCGCTGTCGGGACTTCCATGGCGCCAGCGGGACGAACGCGAATGGGACGGTCAGGCTCGACACGAACCCGTGCCAGTTGCGCACGTTCATCCTTCAGGGGTCGAGCCTCGGCCCGCGGCCAGTCATCAAGTTGGCGGATTCGCCCGCCGGCGACTTTGGCAACACCGAAGGCGTTCGGCCCCTGCTGATGTACCGGCTCTACCAATCCACGAACTACCCGAATTCCCCCCAGGTGGATCCGGCCCCTTCAAATGTGCTCGGGGCCCCACCCGGATACAAGGTCGACTCCTCGTATCTGTTCAACTGGGAACTGCGCAACATCGACTTCGACTGCAACGGTCACGCGGGCGCGGTGGGCGTGGTGTTTCCCGCGGCGCAGGGTTCACTCGTCGCCAACGTGAGCGTGGACGCGACGGGTGCGTTCGCGGGTTTCTATGGATTGCCGGGGCGCAACTGGGGTGCTGTCAACGTCGAGGTGGACGGGGGACGATACGGCATCCGGACGGGCGGCCCAGCCGGCGGCAGCGTCGCCGGTTCGTCGATCTTCGGGACGCGGCTGGTGAACCAGACGGTCGCGGCGATTGAATACGAGGATTTTGTGCCGTTGGTCATGGCGGGCTTCCAGATCGAGAAGGCCGTCGCGCCGGCGTTCGAGGTAAAGAACAACTATTCCACCTACACGGCGTGGAACACCATGTCCCTACTGGACGGCAGCATCGAGATCACGGGCGGTCTCACAGCCAGCGCCGCGATCGGCAACCCCGGGGGCAAGAACCTCTACCTGCGCAACGTGTATGTGGGCGGAGCAACCAGCCTCGTGAAGAGCGCGACGCGGGCACCGCTCACCGGGTCCGGCCCGTGGAGCCGCATCGATGAATATTCCTACACCGATCAGCGTACGACTGCCGTCGGGCAGCCCAATCTCTTCACCACGTGGAGTATGATCGATGGGGTCACCAACCGGAATGCCGAGCGGGTCAGGCTTGCCACCCCAGACGCGGGACCACCACCCGGTGGTCTCCTGTCCCTCCACCTGCCCTGGCACGGGATGCCGACCTACGAGGGCGCCGGAAGTCCGCCGACGCTCGTCGTCACCGACCCTCCGTACAACGCCGTCCCCGGCGATGCGATGGACGACACCGCCCCGATACAGCAGGCCATCGACGACGCCAGCGCCGCGGGCCACGGCCGCGTGTTTATCCCGAAATTCGATAGCGCCGGGACGTCGGATGGCGCCTTCCTGCTCACCAACACGATCACCCTGCGGCACAACACGATGCTCTTTGGCGCCGCCAAGGCCTACGTGAGCGAATTGCGAACCCACCCGACCTGGCGCCCGACCGTCGCGACCGATATCGTCCGGACAGAGGACGATGCCGGTGCGACGACCTACCTCGGGAACCTGGCGCTGGCGACCGACGTCAGCCTCTACCGCAACCCCTTCACCTTCTACCACTGGCGCGCGGGAGCCGCGTCGGAGACATTCGACCTGCGCCTGGAGACGGTCTACGAGTACCGCCCCCCGGCCAACCCCAATCACTACACGGGCGTGCGTTACAGCGGCAACGCCGGCGGTCGGCACTTCTTCTTCCCCGAGGCCGAACTCGACAAGGTCGGCAATGCCGCCGGCCCCTATCCCTCGAACAATGGCGACCAATACCGATCCCTGCGCATCACCGGCACCACGCGGCCGCTCTGGCTCTACGGTTTTAACCTGGAAGGCGGCAAGCACGACATGCGCGGCTACGACGCCGAGATCCACAACTCTGCCAACATCCGATGGCTTGGATGGAAGCGCGAGGGATATTGCTCGATGCTGCTGCTGAGCAACTGCCAGAACTTCGCCCTCTACAGCGCCGGCGCCATGCGCGAGGATATCCCGGAAGGGGATGGTCGCTTCCGGATCGCCGGGGCCTGTTCCAATCTCCTGCTAGCAAATCTCCTGGTCCAGGTGGACAACGGGACCAACCTCCCCTCGTCGATCCTCATCGAAGCCCTGCCGGGCCAGTCCAACAACGCCATCCCCTATCCCGAGTGCATCTCGATCTACAGACGCGGGACCCCCGATGATCAGGCGGTGCGGTTGGGCATCCCCATCGCCCTCCCGGAAATCGATGCCGCCTACACCGCCAGCGGATTCGTTCTCCGCTTGCGCGGACGGCCCGGTCTCCGCTACGGCATCGAGACTTCCACCAACCTCATCGCATGGACCCCCTGGGGATCCGTGGTCGCCCCGGACGGAGTCCTGGAACTGCTGGATCCCGATGCGGCCCACTTCCCAAGGAGATTCTACCGTGCCCTGCCGCCGTAAATTATCTCAACCGAAACGCGCGAAACCTCATGGCCAGAACGGATCACTTCTGAGATGATCGTGGGGGTCTCCGGAGACCATCGCATGGCGACTATTTTTTCTTGGCCGAGGTCAGCCCCGATCGCGGTGGCGCTCGCCATGGCGATCCTGCCGGGCCGGGCCGCGCCCACCTCGACGGCGAAGGTCGTGGTCTGGGACGGTCCGGGGGGCGAAATCGCCCCATCTCCGGATTACGAGGTGAGCCTCAGGGCCGGTGGCAAGGCGTGGAAACCGTTCACGTACTATTCCTATAACCGACCGGTCGACAAGCTGCTGGATCCCGAGGGGAAATACATCAAGCTGTCGTTCTTGGGCCTGCACTCAAATGAGTACAAGCGCCCCGAGGACAACCGGGACACCTACGCCCACTCGTGGACGCACTTCGATTTCTCCGGAGGGCCGGTCGAGGTCGAGGTGAGAATCAAGCGCCCTCTCGACGGCCTGACGTTGCCGCTGAAGAGTTGCGGGATCTTTCCTTCGGGTCTGGGGATCCAGTGCCAACTGGCCGGAGGCGACACGATACGGTTCACCCTGTCCAAACCCGCGAAGATCGCGATCGTCCCAAACCACCTGCAGGCGATGGAGAGGCTCAAGACGGCCGATCCCAAACAGGCGTTTGAGGGCTACCGCAACCCGCTGTTCCTATTTGCCCGGGCGCCCGAGACCGGCGTTCCCGACAAGGGCGCGCCCGGCACGCTCGTGCTCAAACCGGGCCAGCCCCGAGGCGTCGAGGATTTCGCCAAAGCGAAAGTCATCTACTTCGAGCCCGGCGCCCACGACTACTCGAAGTTCAACCCGGAGGACCCAAACCACTACATCGTGCTCAAGAGCGGGCAGACCGCCTATCTGGCCGGCGGGTCCTACGTGTACGGCGTATTCAGCGCCGACAAACGACGCCCTCCCATATCGGAGATGGCCCTCCTGCGCGGGCGCGGGACGATGTCGGGCGCAAGGCAGCGCTGGGGCGATGAACCCTACTTCACCACGCTGGAGAAGGGTGTCCGGATGGAGGGCATCCAGATCACGGACCCGCACAACCACGTCAGCCACTCGAGCGCACCCGTGAAGGACGTGGCCGTGGTCGGCGCATGGCACGGCAACACCGACGGCTTCACGCGCGAGGTGCCGAAATCCGAGCCATACGATGGCTGGCACCTCGACGATTGCTTCGTCATGGCCGCCGACACGAACCTCAAGGTCGGCGGCCCAGCCCGCGTTCGGAACTATACCATCTGGCAGTTGAACAATGCGGAGCCGCTCTGGATCCGCGAGCCCGACGGCTGCGTCGTCGATGGCCTCCAGGTGATCGCGTACAATAGTCCCGCCGGCAGGCAGACCGTGAACATCTCGCGCGGGCGCGTGAAGGACTCCGTATTCAGAAACTTCACCATCGAGGCTCCCTTTGTCCCGCTGCTCTTCCTGATGCCCATCCGCGCCGAGGGCGGCGGCCCGGCATACGAGAATGTCGTTTTCGAGGACATCGCCGTGACCACCCCCCACATCGCCAAGAAGTCCGCATTCGGACTCGAGGGCATCGCCAGCGCGCCCATTGGCCGAGTGACATTTCGCAACCTGAGCATCAACGGCACCCGGGTGACCCATCAAAACTCCAACAACTATTTCGAGTTTCTGAAGGGTGTGACCGTCGGCAAGGAGATCGTGTTCGAATGAGGGAGCCCACGATGCTGCGACATGCGATCCATCTCGCGGTGATGCTATCGCTCGCCGCCATCTCGCTGCACGCCGCCCCGGCGAAGAAACCCCGCGATGCCGCCTACAGGGAGGACCGCGCCGTGATCGTCGTGACCGGAGTGCGCCTGAACGAAGACCCGGCGGATTACAGGGCGGACCTCTCCGTCGCCGAGGGCGCCACCGTCAAACTGACCGCGGCGGACGGAACGGTGACCGAGAAAAAGGCAGAGCCATTTTCCCGCGCCGGCGGCAAGGGTGCGAGCCACAGGACCGCCGATTTTGTCGTGGACCTCGACGCCACGTATGCCATCAGCATGCGTTTCCAGGACGGGACCACCATCCGCATCGACGATTACCGCATCCCGAAGGAATGGAAGACGCACTTCTATTTTCACAATACGACGGGAACCCTATCGCCCTCGTCGATCCTCCGCTTCGCGGAGGACCCGAGAACGAAGCTGCGGTGTTGCGTCTACGCCGTCTATCCGATGGAGAGCTACCGCAAGCTGGGTGGTCGCCAGGTTCAGTAGAGCGGACCGTCGGCCCGGAAGACATGACGCATTCGTCACGTTCCGCTTGGGGTGAAATACCGGAGGAACAAGCCATCACCATGAACACTCCAGCCCGCAGCCTGGCCTTCACGCTTTTCTTCGCCCTGGGGGCTCTGGCGACCGGCGCCTCGCCCGCGAGGATTCCAGACGATCTGCCGCTCGACGCCGTGAAATGGACCGGCGGCTTCTGGCAAGACCGGATGCGGCGGCTGCGCGACATCCACCTGCCCGGCGTCCTTGACGGCTCGTTCATGTCCCCCGAGAACGGTTCGACCTTCCTGAACCTGCTCCGGGCCGCGAAGCTGGAAAAGGGGGGCGCCCAGGGCAGCACCTGGAGCGACGGTGACTGCTACCTCGTGCTGGATACCGTGGCGCGGTTGCAGGCGCACCGGCCCGACGGGTATCTCAAATCGCAGCTCGATAGGTGGATCTCGATCATCGCGCGGATCCAACTGGATGACGGGCTGGTGGATAGCTGGACTGTCCTCGGTGAGTTTGACGCCACGCACGGCAAGCCCTGGAGGTGGCAGATCAAGAAGGGCGACGGGGACGGATTCCACGGCGCCCTGCACTACAACACCGGATCGCTATACGCATTCGCGTCCACCCTCCAGCGCGCCACCGGGGACGGGCGCGCGCTGGCCATCGCCGACAGGGCGGTTCGCGGATTCATGGGGCGCAGCAACGCCGTGGCGGGACCGATGCAATGGGCCGTCCCACATCTCTACGCCCACTCGGGCGACGCCGGCCTTCTCGACGCGCTGCGCCGCGCGTCGGGGCAGAACTCCGTCTTCGGTCCCCCCGTGCGCCACGCGAAAGAGATCTTCGGCCATAACACTCAGGCGGCCCACACGCTTCTCCGCGAGACAGCGCTTTGCGGACTGAACGGCGATGACGGTCTGATGGACGCCCTGCGGCGCCTGGCGACGAATCAACTGACGAAGAAGACCTTCATCACCGGCGCGGTCGCTCCCGTTCACCGGGGTCGCAGGCCGGAACAGGTTGTCGGCGGCAAGACCTATCCCGGGGCGGACTACAACGAGGCGGTGGGCCCTGCCTACGACCTGCCGAACGACAGCTCCTATTGCGAAAGCTGCGGCCAGTGCCTGTTTGCGGAGTGGTACTACCGCATGTTTCGCCTCACCGGCGAGGCGGTGTACATGGATGCCGCGGAGCGCGCGCTCTATAACGCGGTGCCGGGCTGCGCCGATCTGGATCGCCCGAATTTCTTTTACTGCAACCCGCAGGAACAGCTGCCCGGCTCCCAGCGAAGCCACACCAACGGCCCGGAGTCCAAGTGGGAAGCCCACTACACATGGCGGCGCCAGTTCACGAAGAAGGCCGCCTGCTGTCCGCCGAAGGTGATGCGGGCGCTCGCGATGTCGGTCGAGATGGCCTACAGCGTCAACCGCGACGGCCTCTGGGTGAACCTTTACGGCGAGAACCAGATTCGAGTCGCGCTGCCAGCGGGAGGGAGTTTGGAATGCCAGCAGACCAGCGCCTATCCGTGGGACGGCAAAGCGCGGCTCGTGCTGCAGAAGATAGAGCCCGCGAAACCGTTTGGCATCTTCCTGCGTGTCCCCGGCTGGGTGAATGGCCCTGTCCGCATCGCGGTAAACGGCCAGGCGGTTCCCGGCGTTCCGACTCGATGCGCCTATCATGCCCTCCAGCGGAACTGGAGATCCGGCGACGTCGTGGAGATGGAGATGCCGATGCCGGTGCGCCACATGGCCGCGCATCCCGCCGTGGCCGACGCCCGCGCCAAAATCGCGGTGACGCGCGGGCCGATCGTGTATTGCATCGAGGGCGACGATGTCCCCGCGGACATCGCGCTGGAGCATGTCCGCGTTCCCGCCGGCGCAGAACTGAAGCCCGAATTCACGAAGGAACTGGGCGGCGTGGTGAAATTGACTGGGACGCTGATATGCGCCACGGGCGCGCCGGCAGCCGGCTACAGGCTGATCCGCGACGGGGGCGACACGGCCCTTTACCGCGAGGCGCGATTCGCGCCGGGCGCGCCAACGCCGTCGCAGGGCGACCGCCGTTTCAGCGCGAGCATGATCCCCTACTACGCGCGACTGAACCGAAAGAGCGATTACTTTCGCATCTGGCTGCCGGTCTATTGACGGAGGACGTTTATCCGATGGACGAACATCACCCCAACATGCGCTTCCTCATTCGCGGCGCGACGATCCCCTACACCTGCGTTGACGGATCTGCGGCTCCAGGCGTTCCGGCATCTGTCACGTGGCGCGCCGGTTCTCACATCTCCCGAAACATGGCCGCCATAAATCTGAAAGGTCACGACAAACGGATCGTGCCTCAGCGCCGATACAAGGCCTTCGGCCAAGGCATTTTCAAGACCGCATACCCAGACAGATGAAGCCAACCTCAATTCTTCTCAACCATGAAACACCTCACGCCCGCGCTTCTACTCCTGTCCCTCGCCATCTCACTCCGCGCCGAAGATAGCGCCGCTGCCTCCGTCGAGAAACTCGATGCCGCTGCCGCCATCGCGCTTGCGGAGACGATTCCCCTGCTGACGGTCAACCTCAACAACTACAAGCACCCGGCCAATCCCGTCCTGACCGCTGGCGAAAAGGGGCAATGGGACGAGAACGGCATCGAGCGCGTCGCCGTCATCCGCCTCGCGTCCGACGATTGGCGGATGTGGTATGCGTGCACGGGCACGCGGCAGAGCATCGGCGTCGCCACGTCGAAGGACGGCGTCGCCTGGACGAAGTATCCCGGCAATCCCGTGTTAGAGCCCGCGGAGCCGTGGGAAGAGGGCTACCTGTCGCCCACCAGCGTCCTTCGGGTGAACGCCCGGTTCTATCTCTATTACTGGGGGCCGCGCCATGTCTTCCCTGACCGCGCCACGGGCAAGTCGTCCCAGCCAAAGATGAAGTACATCGCGCTCGCCACGTCTGAAGACGGGATCCGCTGGACCCGTCAGGGCAACGTGGATGGGCGCGCCGGCGCGGTGCTCGGCCCGGAGCCTCCGGGCATCAACGAGCATGCGGCCGCCGGCGGCAGCGGCGTGGACGCCGCCAAGGTATTCTACCTTCCGGAGGAGACAGCGCGCCCCTGGCGCATGATATACACCGCCTTTGGACCGCACGGGCAGTGGAACGGGCTGGCCGATAGCGACGACGGCATCGCGTGGCGGCGCACCAAGGCACCCATCGCCGACCACGGCGGCTTCTACACGCGCGCGACCGGCAACCACCATGACAGTGGGCAGACCATCCGTTGCCCGGTGCGCGTCGGCAGCGTGTGGGCCGCCCTTAGCTTCGAGCTCGATAGCCGGGACTCGGCACCCGTGGTGGGCCTCTCCCTGGATCGATGGATCACCCTCGGCCGCCGGGCGCTCTACCGTAATCAGGACTACGAGCGTGGGGGCCTCCATCCCTGGGCCATCGAGGCGGACGAGGAGTGGTTCTATCTGTATTACAGCACCGGCCAGCGGAGCCTCGGCCTCATCCGCGCGCCCAAGCGCAGCATCTTTCAGCCAATCGTGCTATGGGAGAGACAGACCATCGAAGCCGCTGGCGCGCAGAGCATGGTACTGGAGCCCGACCGGCACCCGTTTGCTTTATACGTGACGAGCAATCAGGCCGGCGAGCTGCGGCTCGTCGC
>JAANMX010004904.1_pt1 | contig 10063 bp, 8 predicted proteins | sample 7279681 | NCBI WGS metagenome assembly JAANMX01 (sample SAMN14094542, study PRJNA606508) | bioreactor metagenome | isolation source: A lab-scale SPAN reactor treating ammonium-rich wastewater day 351 | place: Ireland: Galway | collected 2018-01-01
GACTCGAGTACCCGCCGCGCGCCGGAATCTTTGGGAACGAAAAATTCGATCCAGACGGAGGTGTCGACCAAGACCCTCATCGGCCGCGCATCTTTTTGAGATCTTTTTGGGTCAATTTAAGGGCGTTGGAACCCTTGAGCTTCAGGAGACCTTCCAGGCGTTTTTTTCGGATCAGGGCCTCCAGACCCATGACCACCGCCTGGGTTTGCGTGGGGGCCCCGCTCAACCGAACGGCCTCTTTGAGCAATTTTTCAGGCAGGTTCATGGAAGTTCTCATCGGATCACCTCGATATGCTTGTTATACCTAAAATGTATGCCTGTCAATTTGCCCGCTCCGTACGGAGCCTTAAAAAAACAGGGACAAGCTTCCGATCAGGGTCAAGGGGTAGCCCGGCGTGAAATGGACGGCGGTGATCTCCGGCCCCAGCGGGTCCGGGCGCGAAGTGGTGTCGAATTGCGACTCCCGGTAATCGGCGTCGAAGAGGTTGAGCAGGTCCAATTGCAGCGCGTAGGCCCCGCGCTCGCCGCCCAGCCAGCGCTGCTTGTCGCGCCGGTATCCGGCCATCAGGTCCCAGACCATGTAGCCGTCGGCGGTCAAGGATCCGGCCTCGTTGGCGGGTCGGTCGCTGATCGCCCGCACCCGCAGGGCGCCGTAGAAGCCGCTGGGATGCTTGGCGTTGATCCCGCCGTTGACCGTCCATGTGGGCGCCAAGGGCACAAAATTGAGCCCCGAGGGCAGGCCGGCGAAGCGTGCGTGAGTATAGGTGAAGTCCACGTCGGCCCAGAGCCAATCGAGGATCTGATAGCGCAGGGAGGTCTCGACACCGTAGCGATTCGTGGCGCCCTTCGGCTCGGTGGTGCCCGCGTCGCCGACGAAGACCAGCTCGCTGCCCAAGTGCAGGTACCAACCCGCGACCTCGAACTGCAACTTGTCTCCAAAAAACTTGGAGCGCAACCCCAGCTCCGCCCCGGTCGCCTTCGCGTACTTGCTGGCCGGCAAGACCGGGTCCAAAACGCCGCGCGCATCGTTGGAGTGAAAGCCCTGGCCGAAGTTAAGGTAGACGTCCAAGTTGTCCAGCGGCGAGAGGATCGCCGTCGCCTTCGGACTGGTCACGAGGCCGGTACGACTCCCCTGCGCGCCATTGCCGAGCCGGTCATTCACGTTGTAATTCAGAATGTCGAAGCGCAGTCCCGCGACAAAGCGGAACCAATCCGTGACGAAGAACTCTTCCTGCCCGTAAAAATAGGGATTGAATTGGTTGACGATGTTTTGCGTTGTCCGCGACAACAATCGGCGAGCGACGGTGTGATTGAGCTCGGTGTCGATATGATCGAAGCGCAGCCCGTTCCCCACGGTCGTGCGAAAACCCACGGTCCCCGACTTGTCCAAGCGCGTGTAGGCCGCCTTGTAGCCGGTCACCTGGCGCCGGTCCCGCTGCTCGATCTGGTCGCCGTTCACCGGGTCGTCCAGGAAGAAGGTGAAGTCGGAAAAAAGGTCCAAGTCGTAGCGATAAGTATAAAGCGTCAGATCGAGGCTTTCCGTCTCCTTCGGCTCCCACCGAAGGTTGGCGGTGAATTGGTGGCGGTGCGACTCGCCTCCCTCGGTCGGATCCAGCGAGCCGAAACGCGAGAGCGCCCCGCTTTCCACCAACGGCGCGGGGATCTGTCCGGAGGCATTCCAGTCGCCGGTATACGAGGAGCCGGTGACTGTCCCCTTCCAGTCGCCCCGCTGAAAATACCCGCGCGCAAAGAGGTTGTAGCGGACGCAGTCCTCCGGATTCACGAAGGGGCCGTTGTTGACGTAGATGTCGTTGGCGATGAAAAAACCGCTCTTCTCGTCCCCTTTTCCCAAGATCGCCAGGCCGCGGAAGTTGTCGAAACGCCCCGCCTGGAAGGTCAGCCGGTTCTCCTTAAACTCCCGCCGTAGTACCATGTTCACCGCGCCGGCGGTGGCGAAGTCGCCGTCCTGGGCGAAATAGGGCCCCTTGCGCACCTCGATGGCCTCGATCAGCTCGGGGATGACGAAGTTGAAGTCGGAGTAGCCCTGGCCGTGGGCGTGGGTGACGTTGTTGACCGGCACCCCGTCGACCGAGAAGGCGATGTCGGTGCCGTGGTCGGCATCGAAGCCCCGCAGGTAATACTGATTGGCCTTGCCGCCGCCCGCGTGCTGGATGACGATCAGGCCGGGGACGACCTCGAGGATCTCGCCGGTCTCGAGGATGGGCGTGAGCTGCAGGTCGGGCTGCGTGAGGACCTGCTGGGAGGCGGATTCCTGCGCTCTCGAGTCCTGGACAAGGATCTCGGGCAATTCATGGGCCCGACCCACGAGGGGCAGGCCCAACAGCAATAGGCCGGCGAAGCCCAAACTTCGATGCATCGGATCTCTCCTTTTTCCTTATCATTACGCCGAGCGCGAAGTACGGATGCAAGGTTTCGCCAAATCAACAAAGAAAAATGGGGGCCCGCGGGCCCCCATGGCCGCGGAGATAGTCGCGGCCGGTGTTGACCAATATTAATGCGAATCGGCACCGCCGTCGTGCGTCGCGCCGAGGTGCTGGTGCACCGCGTTCGAAAAATTGGCGATCACCAGGGCTCGCTGCTCGTCCTCGGTCTGGGCCTGGAAATCCACACCGCTCAGCAGGACGTCATACTTGGTTCCGATCAGGACCTGCTTCGAATTCTCGCCCTCGTGAAAGTGCAAGGGGTGCGCGGACATCTCGCCGTCGTGCATCGATTGGAAGGCCCCGCTCAATACCACCGGATCGGTGGTGTCGATATGGAAGTCGCCGCTTGCCGCGTCCTTGGTCCAGGTGCCGGCCAGGTGGAAGCTCTCCGGGAAGGACGAGCTGCCGTCGCCGTGGTCCTCGCCCTCGTGGTTCTTGATCGCCGCGCCCTCCGCGCCGGGGGCCAGGGTCAGCTCGTAGGCGCAGTAGGCGACCTTCGGGACCTCGTGCTCGCCCAGCAGGTGGCTGATCAGGTCCTCGCCCAGGTAGTCCTGGCTGGAGTTGATCTCGAGGGTCTGATCGAGGCCCGGTTGGCATTCGGGGTCCTCGCCGCCCGAGATCAGCTTGAAGGTCTTCCAGTTCACCTTCGCCTCCGTCAGCTTCACGGTGTAGCCCAGGTCGTTGACGAAGCTCTTGCTGCCGTCCACGTCGGCGGCCAGCTCGCTGCCGTCGTGCAGGTGCTGGACGACGGAGAATTGCAGCTCGCCGATCTCGGCCGAGGCGCCGGGATTGCTGTCGTCGATCAGGCTGTTGCCGCTGCAGCCGGCGAAGAGCGCGGCGCAGGAGAGCAGGGTCAGGGTTTTAAGTTTCAGGTTCATAAAGGCTCCGTTTCAAAGGGGGCGAAATTCGCCCCTTGGTTAAAAGAAATAATCGACGTTGAAATTAAACCCCGCCAGCACGTCGCTGAGCAGCGAGGTCGAGGTCTTGGATAGGGCCACGCCCGGCTTCACTTCGAGGGTATCCAGCACGGAGACCCGGGCACCGAAGGTGGTGATCAGGTCGTCGCGCAGGTAGAGGATGAGGCCAGGAGTGATATAGGCCTTGGTCGAGCCGCTCGCGAACACGTCGTCGCGGACGCTGGTCGAGCCCTGGAAGGCCACGAACAGATGCAGTGGGATCTTGCCCTTGATCACCGGGATGTTGGCGCCTACCTGGTAGTCGAGCGTGGGACTCACCTGGTCCGCGGCCGCCAGCGTCGTGCCCACGGTGGTGTAGAAGTCCACCGGGCCCAAGCCTGCCGTGTAGTTGAGGAAGGGCGAGACCAGCACGTCGCCGGCGCCCAGTCCCTTGGCCTCGTCGCCGGTGGGGAAAGAGAAGCCGCCGCCGAGGGTGAGGTTCATCCGCGTGCTAGGTTGCGACCACAGCAGGCCCTTGAAGCTTAGGGCGATATCCCCGATCCCATCCGAGCGCGGGAGGAATTTTTCCCGAATCGAGAGGAAGGGCAGCCGCATCCCGACGCTGAAGCGCCGGTGCACGGCGTACTCCCCCGCCAACTGGTAGCGCAGGACCTCTCCCAAGCCGTCGTCCAGGGCGTCGACGTTGAAGGTGAAGGACAAGAAGGTTCGCGGCGGCCGCGACTGCGTGGAGAAGGGGTTGTAGAAATTCGATCCCCCGCCGCCGTGGCCGGACACGTGGTGCGCCGCCGCCGGGCCGAGCCCCGTCATCCAGACGAGCGCGGCGCAGAGCAGCACTGCAAAGCGTTGCATAGCGATTCCTTTATGGCCGAGGACGAGGGCTTACGAGCGCGCGCCTCGGCGATGCATCATGTTCGAAAAATGAAATGGAGAGGGGGCTTTAGGCCTTGGGCGGAGGCGGATCGAGGCCGGCGGGGACACCGACTAAGGCGAAGGCGTCGCCCAGCTCGAAGCCGAAGGAACGGGGTTGAAATACGACTAAGGACTCCTGGGGAAGGAAGGGCTCACCGCGGAAGCTCAAGATCTCGCGGCGTTGCTGGCGCGAGCAATCGGGATTCACCCAGACGGGGACCTCCTCATCGGCGACGCGCGCCTCGACGGCATGGCCGTGGGCTGGACCCTCATGGTGCGCGTGGCTTGCATCGGCCATCGCGCCATGGGCCTCGTGTCCCGCGCCCGGGTCCGCGTGGTGTCCTTCGTGCCCGGCGTGCCCGGCGTGCCCGGCATGTTCCGCGTGTTTCATGGCCTCGGCCTTGGGAGCAGGGCCCCTGGGCCGCTGCTTCAAGTCGCAGCCGTGGATGCACCGGCGCCCCGAGAGATTGCAGCCGCAGGCCTCGTGCTGTCCCATCGCCCAGGCGTAGGAATAGGGATAGGCCTGCCCGAAGCTGATCAGGCAAAAAAACAGGGCCACAAACCACTTGTGACGGAAGAGGCGCATCTTTCCAGCCCCTACGCGACCGGAGGAAGGACTGTCAAGCCGTTCGAAAGATCGCCAAGAAAGGGCTTGAAGAAAATTCCGAAATTGCTCAGGCTGCAAGCGTGCGACGCTTCGGCCTTCCATTTCAGCTCTGTCTCTTGGCCCTGCTCGCGGCCTTCTGCCTCGCCTCCGTCGAATGGCACCGCGACCACGAGGCCTCCGCTCAAGGTCCTTGCCAGGAATGCTGCGTGCAATGCTGCCCCTCTCACCACCTGGCCCCCGTCGCGGCCCCAAGCTTGCTCCTCAGCCACCCGGACGCGGTGGACGGCCGGTCGCCCGAACTTCCCCTGCCCCGCCTCGAGACCCATCCTCGGCGCGTCGACCGCCCCCCCATCGCTTAAGCCGCTTCGCGCTTCGCCTCTTCCATCAACACTCGCGGAATCCCCGCGGAGGTACGATTATGTTTGCCCCCAAACGGCGGCTTTGGGCCGGGGCCTTGGCCCTGATCGCCTGCCTCGCCGTCCATCCCCGACGCGCGGCCGCCGAAGCCGCCTGCGCGATTCGCAGCGCCCAAGAGCTGGTCGCCTGCGCCCTGGAACGCCACCCCGACCTCGCCGTCGCGGCCGAGGCCGAGGCACGCGACCGGACTTTGCCGGAGATCGCGCGGCAGCGACCCAACCCCGAGCTCGACAGCCGCATCCTGGGCGGCAAGAGCGCCGACGACTCGCTCGTCACCACCGAGACCACCCTCTTCACCGTTTGGGAGCTGGGCGGGAAGCGCCGCTCCCGCGTCGCCGCCGCCCAGGCGCAGGGACGCGCCGCCCAAGCCGAGACCTTGGCCGTACGCGAGCGCGTCCTGCTCGAGACGGTATTGGCGCTGCATCGGCTGCGGCAGATTCGCTCCGAGCTCGCCCAAATCGAGGAAACCCTCGCCGTCTTCGGCAAGATCCTCCGGCTCTACCGGGCGCGGCCCTTCCTCACGCCGGAGCAAGAGGTCTCGCTGGCCTCCTTCGAACTGGCCGGCGAGGACTACAAGCTGCGGAAAAGCCGGCTGACTCAGGATAAATTCAACCTGCTGGGCGCCCTTCGGATCGCCACGCGGCATCCCCTTGAGGACATCGCCAGGCTCTTGCCCCCCGCTCCGCGTCGCTGGCCCGCCATCGACGGAGCCGCGCCCGAGGGAACCGGGAGAAACGCGGCGCTGCAAAGGGCCGAGGCCGCGCGCGAAGAAGCCGAAACGCAGGCCCGCCTCGCCCGATCCGAGGCCTGGCCGGACCTGCGTATCGGCCCCACCCTCGAGACCGAATCCCTCTCCGACGCGACCAAGACCACGGGCGGCCTGCATTTCGCCCTGCCCCTCCCCGTCCTCAACCGCAACGCCGGGGGCCGGGCCTACGCCCAGGCCGAAAAGATCCGCGCCGAAAGCGCCCTGGCCGCGGAGCGCGGCAAGCAGGCCGTCGACCGAGAAAGCTGGCTCTCGCGCTACCGTGCGGCCCGCAAGGCACTCGCGCAGACGCCCTCCCCCACGGCGCTGGGCCCGCGGCACGCCCAGGTCGAGGCCTTTTTCGAAAAGGGACTGGTGCCGAGCACGCTGGTGATCGAGGTCCACCGCCAGATCAACGAAGTCGCCCAAACCTACCACGAGCAGGAACTTGCCGCCCTCGAGGCGCTGTGGCGGCTCTACATCCTCGAAGGCCGCGCCTTCGCGGAAAAAATCTGAACGGAGCGGAACATGATCGAAGGCATCGTCAAATTTTCCGTCAAAAACCAGGTCGTCGTCCTGGTGCTGACCGCGATCTTCCTGGCCGCCGGAGGCCTGGCCTACACCCGCCTCTCGGTGGACGCCCTGCCGGACATCACCAACGTCCAGGTCACCGTCAACACCATGGTGGAGGGTCTCGCGCCCGAGGAGAGCGAGCGCTACGTCACCGCGCCCATCGAGGCCGCGATGAACGGCATCTCCAGCGTGACGCACCTCCGTTCGCTCACCAAGTTCGGCCTCTCCCAGGTGACCGTGAACTTCGAGGACGGCACCGACATCTACCAGGCGCGGCAGCAGGTGGCCGAGCGCCTGCAAACGGTCCTGCCCGGCCTGCCGCCCGGACTCCAGCCCCGCCTGGGCCCGATCACGACGGGACTGGGCGAGATCTACTTCTACACGGTCGAGGCCGAAAAAGTCGAAACCGGCGATGCCCGGCGCCGCCAGCTGATGGAGCTGCGCGCCCTGCAGGAATGGCTGATCCGCCCGCGGCTGCTGACGGTCAAGGGGGTGGCCGGCGTCGACACGACGGGCGGCTACGAAAAGCAGTTCCACGTCCAACCCGACATTCAAAGGATGTCCGAGCTGGGCATCGGCTTCGACGAGATCGAAAAGGCCCTCGCCGCCGCCAACCGCAACGCCGGCGGCGGATACATCCAGCAGGACGGGCGGCAGCTGATCATTCAGGCCCTGGGCCTCTTCCAGAGCCCCGCGGACATCGCGCGGGTGCCGGTCCTGACGCTGAGCAATCTCAAGACCGTAAAACTGGCCGACATCGCCAAGGTCGAGCTGGGCCACCCGCTGCGGGTCGGGGCGGCCCTGGTGGAAGGCCGCGAGGCGATCCTGGGCATGGTCTACCTGATGGCGGGGGACAACAGCCGCAAGGTGGCCCGCGCGGTCGACGCGCAGGTCGGGGAGATCCGCAAGGCCCTCCCGCCCGGCATCCGCATCGAGACGCTGTACGACCGCTCCGAGCTGGTCGACGCCACGCTTAGGACCGTCCTGAAAAATCTCGGTTCGGGGGCGCTCTTGGTGGTCGCCGTGCTTTTGCTGATGGTCGGCAACCTGCGCGCGGCCCTCATCACCGCCGCCATGATCCCGCTGTCGCTGTTATTCACCTTCATCCTGATGAACTACTTCGGGATCTCCGGAAACCTCATGAGCCTCGGGGCCCTCGACTTCGGCATCATCGTCGACGGCGCGGTGATCGTGCTGGAGAACTGCGTGCGCCGCACCCACGCGCGCGCCCTCGAGAAAGGCGCGGCGCTGACCCGGACCGAGGTCCGCGACACCGTGCTCGCCGCCACCGTCGAGACGCGCCGCTCCGCCGGCTTCGGCGAGCTGGTCATCCTGGTCGTCTTCATCCCGATCTTCGCCCTGGGCGGGATCGAGGGGAAGATGTTCCAACCGATGGCCGCGGCCTTCGCCTTCGCCATCTTGGGGGCCCTGATCTTCTCCTTCACCACCGCCCCCGCCCTGGCGAGCCTCCTGCTGAAGGGCGAGCCCCGCGAGCGCCAACCTTGGCTGATGCGCGGCTTCCAAGCGCTGTACCGTCCGCTGCTGGACTTCTCGCTGCGCTTTCGCGGCCCCGTCCTGGCGTTCGGCGCGATCTTGGTCGGGCTGGCCCTGTGGCTATTCCTGCGGATGGGCTCCGAATTCGTCCCGCAGCTCAACGAGGGCTCGATCGTGATCATGCTCCACCGCGACGCCAACATCGGCGTGGACGCCGCGGTGGAGATGCAGGCCCGTTCCGAAAAGATCATCCGCGAATTTCCGGAGGTGAAGCGCGTCTTCTCGCGGATCGGCACCGCCGAGGCGGCCACCGACCCGATGGGGATCTACCTGGCCGACACCTTCCTCATGCTGAAGGAGCCGAAGGAGTGGCCCAAAGTCGGCGGCGGGCGCCGCACCAAGGACGAGCTGGCCGAGGCCGTCGTCGCCAAGCTCCAGGCGGAGATCCCCGGGCAGGACGCGATCCTCACCCAACCCATCCAGATGCGCTTCAACGAGCTGCTCGAAGGGACTCGCGCCGACGTGGCGGTGAAGCTCTTCGGCGACGACTTAAATCGGCTCCTGGAGCTCTCCGCGAAGGCGGAGGAACTGCTCAAGGAGATCCCGGGCGCCGGCGACGTCGAGGCCGAGATGTCCGACACCTCGCCGGTCCTGCAGATCCGGCCGCGGCGCGCGACGCTCGAGGCGATGGGGCTTTCCACCGGCGTGGTCCTGGAGGCGGTGGAGACGGCCTTGGGCGGCAAGGAGCTGGGGTATTTCTTCGAGGGGGTGCGGCGCTTCCCGATCGTCCTGCGCCTGGACGAGGCGAGCCGCTCCGACGTCGCGACCTTGAAGCGCATCCCCGTCGAGGTGGGCCCCAACCTCACGCTTAGCCTGGACGAGCTGGCCGAAGTCGCCGAAGTGGAGGGCTTCGCCACCATCTTTCGCGAGAACGGCCGGCGGCGCGCGGCCATCCTGGTCAACCCCCGCGACCGGGACACGGAGGGCTTCGTCTTGGAGGCCCAGCGGGTCCTGCGCGAGCGGCTCCCCTTGCCGGAGGGGATGTATTTCGAATGGAGCGGAAATTTCAAAAACCTGCAGCAGGCCCGCAACCGCCTGTTGGTCTTGAGCCCCATCGTCCTGGCCCTCATCTTCGTCATGATCTACGTGGTGTTCCGCAGCGCGACGCAGACCCTCCTCATCTTCACCGGCGTGCCCTTCGCCTTGGTCGGCGGCGTCTTGGCCCTCTACCTGCGGGACATGCCCTTCAGCATCTCGGCGGGGGTCGGCTTCATCGCCCTCTCCGGCATCGCGATCCTGAACGGCGTGGTGCTGATCAGCACCTACCATCAGCTGGGCGGCGGGGGCCTCGGCGGAAAGGAGTTGGCGCGGCAGGGGGCGCTGCTGCGCCTGCGACCGGTTTTGATGACGGCCCTCGTGGATATCTTCGGGTTTTTGCCGATGATGCTCTCGCGGGGCATCGGGGCGGAGGTACAAAGGCCCTTGGCGACGGTGGTGATCGGCGGGGTGATCTCGTCGACGCTGCTCACCCTGCTGCTCTTGCCGGCGGGCTATTCGCTGCTGCGTCGCGGAAAGCTCAACTCCGCCGCACGACCAACATGACGACGTCCTCGCCCGCCTCGATCAGCTGGATCTCGTGGCCGAAGAGCTCGACTTTCACCGGACTGGTGGGCTTGCGTCCGCCCTTGGAGGTGAGTATGACCTCGTTTTCCCCTCCCTTGCCGCTGACCTTCAGGCGCATGCCGACCTCGCCGTCCCCACCGCAGTCGTAGCCGCCCTTGCAAAGGGTATTGATGAACTCGAGCGTGCGGATCTTGAGGACCTCTTTGCCCTCGTCCCGCATCACCGCGACCTGGTTGACGCCCATCAGGAAACTTTGTCCGGGCAGGATGGAAATTTCGGAGGAACTGAGGGATTTCACCGTCTCCAGATTGGCGCTGACCTTGACGCTCTTGGC
>JAANMX010004907.1_pt1 | contig 10058 bp, 10 predicted proteins | sample 7279681 | NCBI WGS metagenome assembly JAANMX01 (sample SAMN14094542, study PRJNA606508) | bioreactor metagenome | isolation source: A lab-scale SPAN reactor treating ammonium-rich wastewater day 351 | place: Ireland: Galway | collected 2018-01-01
GATAGATTGTGGTGGCTTGTTTCCGGTTACTCAGACTGTCCATCTTACCAAATAACCGCTCTTTTGTCCACCACCTACCGGAAAGGTTTCCTTATTTCATCAAGACCAGCTTGCGCATCTAACGGTTTTTCGTTCGTTTCACCAAGCGTGACAACCACCGGCGCCAGCTTCTGAACTGAACCCTGACTACTGAACCGGTTGCCGGATGACATTATGCGATGTCGAACCGATCAAGATTCATCACCTTGTCCCATGCCGCTATGAAGTCATCAACAAACTTCTTCTGTGCGTCAGAACTTGCATAGACTTCGGCCAGAGCGCGAAGCTGGGAGTTTGAGCCGAAGACGAGATCGACACGCGTGCCCGTCCACTTAACCGCGCCAGTCTTGCGATCACGGCCTTCAAACACGTCGGCATCTTTCGATGCCGGTTTCCATTCCGTTCCCATATCAAGCAAGTTTACGAAGAAGTCGTTTGTCAGCGCCTCCGTTCGCTTTGTAAAGACGCCGTGTTGCGACTGTCCGACGTTGGCGTTCAAGACACGCATACCGCCAACAAGTACGGTCATCTCCGGTGCGGTCAGCGTCAGCAATTGCGCCTTGTCAACCAGCAACTCTTCTGCCGAAACAGAGAATTTGGTCTTGAGGTAGTTGCGGAAGCCATCCGCAACGGGTTCGAGCACGGCGAACGAGGCCGCATCGGTTTGCTCCTGCGAAGCGTCCATGCGTCCCGGCGTGAAGGGAACCGTCACATTGTGGCCGGCATTCTTTGCCGCTTGCTCGATGCCTGCACATCCCGCCAGAACAATCAGATCAGCCAAGGAGACTTTCTTCCCGCCGGATTGCGCGCTGTTGAACGCGTTCTGAATACCCTCCAAAGTTTTGAGTACCTTTGCCAGTTGAGCAGGCTGGTTCACTTCCCAATCTTTCTGTGGAGCCAGACGAATGCGGGCGCCGTTTGCGCCACCACGCTTGTCGGAACCACGGAACGTGGATGCAGATGCCCATGCGGTCGAAACCAATTGCGTAACAGACAGCCCGGAAGCGAGAATCTTCTCCTTCAGAGAGGCAATGTCCTTCGCATCAACCAATGTATGATCGACGGCAGGAATGGGATCTTGCCAGATGAGTTCTTCCGCCGGAACCTCGGGGCCGAGATAGCGGGCGCGGGGGCCCATGTCGCGGTGCGTCAATTTGAACCACGCTCGTGCGAACGCATCGGCAAACTGATCCGGATTCTCCATGAAGCGACGTGATATCTTTTCATATTCCGGATCGTATCGCAGGCTGAGGTCTGTGGTGAGCATGGTTGGAACATGCTTCTTCGACGGGTCGAACGCGTCCGGAATCGTGGCGCCGGCACCCTTTGCTACCCACTGATGTGCGCCCGCCGGACTCTTCGTCAGCTCCCATTCGTATCCGAACAGGTTCCAGAAGAAATTGTTGCTCCACTTTGTGGGGGTGGTTGTCCAGGTGACCTCCAACCCGCTGGAGATTGTGTCGCCAGCTTTGCCGGAGCCAAAACTGCTCTTCCAACCCAAGCCCTGCTCTTCGATGCCTGCCGCTTCCGGTTCGGGCCCCACGTGTTTTGCATCGCCGGCGCCGTGAGCTTTGCCGAACGTATGTCCGCCAGCGATGAGCGCAACTGTTTCCTCGTCGTTCATTGCCATGCGGGCGAAGGTCTCGCGGATATCCTTGGCTGCCGCGACCGGATCAGGGTTGCCGTTCGGCCCTTCCGGGTTAACGTAAATCAGCCCCATCTGTACCGCAGCGAGCGGGTTTTCGAGTTCGCGTTCGCCGGAATAGCGCTTGTCTTCCAACCACTTTGCTTCGGAGCCCCAGTAGATATCTTTCTCCGGCTCCCAAATATCCTCACGTCCTCCGGCAAACCCGAACGTCTTGAAACCCATCGATTCCAAGGCGACGTTGCCCGCGAGGATCATCAAGTCTGCCCAGGAAATTTTCCTGCCGTACTTCTGCTTGATCGGCCAGAGTAGCCTGCGTGCCTTGTCGAGGTTCACGTTGTCGGGCCAACTGTTGAGGGGCGCGAAGCGTTGGCTGCCGTTGCCTGCACCGCCCCGGCCGTCGCCCGTGCGGTACGTGCCTGCGCTGTGCCATGCCATGCGGATGAACAACGGCCCGTAGTGTCCAAAATCCGCCGGCCACCAATCTTGCGAGTCGGTCATCAGAGCGTGAAGGTCCTTCTTTACGGCCTGCAGGTCGAGACTCTTGAACTCTTCAGCGTAGTCAAAATCCTCGCCCATCGGGTTGGATTTAAGGGATCGTTGATGAAGGATATCGAGATTCAACTGGTTCGGCCACCAATCCCGGTTCGTCCTTCCGCCGCCTGCAGTGTGGTGCACAGGGCACTTGCTTTCATCATTCATAATAGTCAGTCCTTTCGTTGTTAGATTGTTCGACAGAGCTATTATAAATAAAATTGTGATTCGATGCCCATCTGTTTCATTGCAGGACACACACCCCACCGCGCCCATTGCCTGAGCCGAACGTCAACAAGAAATCCCGTAACCCTCCGTCGCGTAACATGCGCTGCAAGTCAGGTGACCTTCCTGCATTGAAATCGTCGGTATGCGGGGGGGCATTCCAACCGAGCTTGCGATTTCAGTAGCTTCTACAAGACGTAGCGCAGGACTCTGTCCCGTACCCCCACAAGGCGTAGCGCGGGACTCCGTCCCGTATCATGCCTTACCAAAGCCACAAGGCCACCCGCACCCGACCCCAACGGGGCCCGTCGTGGCTGAATCCGCGTAAGGCGATTCAGGAGAATCGCCCTACAACAAGGCGTAGCGCGGGACTCCGTCCCGTACCATGTCTTGCAAGGACACGATGTTATCCGCACCCAACCAATGGTCCACGACAACTGCGAAAACCTGTCTAGCCACGAGCTTTGGCGAAGCCATTCCTTCGGAATAGCTCGTGGAAACAAGAAAAGCCCTCCTCAAATCGGACATTCTGTGTCGTCGTCATGGGATGGTTCGTCACGGCCAAGTGAAAAACAAATGAGATTTGCAGGGTGTGTGTGTGCTCCGTCTTTGAATCAGACTTTTTGTTTTCACGCTCGGGCATGGATATCGTGCTTCACGGAACAGCACCGGTCTTTCGGCTCAGACTCTGGATTTCATCCATGATCACTGAAAGAATGGCGGGTATCCGACGATGCACCTCGCGGCTGAGTCCAATTGTCAGGCGGTACATGTCATGCGGCACAATCCCATATACAACGATTTCGGGAGGCGGGACAAGCATCTTCGCCCCATCGAGCAGTTCACGAAGTCCACTTTGGTGGGAAGAGTATGATGGCGGCCACTGCAACTCCGCATCCGCCTCGTCGAAACGAAGCAACGTACCCGGTTCACAATCGGCATGGACAGCGTCCACGAGAATTACTTGCGCTTTTCCCTCCAAATAGGGAAGCAGTTCATATCCTACTGTTCCACCATCAAGCACCTCCACGTTGCCGGGCAAAGGCAATTGAAGGAGTTGTTGAGCCACATGCACACCAACTCCTTCATCACCCAGCAGAAGATTGCCAACGCCGAGAATGAGAACGTCCTTCTTCATCTGATCCGGCTCTGCTTCCTACACTACTCTGAACTTCTTGAGGGATTTCCCGGGCTCAAGTATATGAATTGCACAAGCAATGCACGGATCGAACGAGCGAACAATCCGTGCCAACGCAAACGGGTTCTCCGTATCCTCAACCGTCGTTCCGATCATTGCCTGTTCAATCGGACCCGGTTTCCCTTTATCATCTTTCGGTGACGCATTCCAAGTTGTGGGAACGACGGCCTGGTAGCGTGCAATCTTTCCGTTCTTGATCTCAATCCAATGACCGAGTGCCCCGCGCGCAGCACACCAAAGTCCCATCCCTTGCGCACTATCGGGAATTGTGTGATTGGTGCATACGGGTTCATCCAACTTGACCTGCATAATCATCGAACTGATTTCATCGGCAACTATTTTACATTCCAGTGCCCGTGCAAGATGCCTTCCCATAACGGAATAGAGGGCATCAGGGCCGAGCTGAAGCTGTTGCAACTTACTGTCTACAAGTTGTACGACCTTGGGATTTGTCTTTCGCTCATATGCCATGGCGATCCGTGCCAACGGGCCGACCTCGTATACTTCTCCTTCGTATCGGGGTGACTTGAGCCAACTGTACGCCCCTTTTTTTACAGGGTTGGGCATGGTTTCACCTCTCGTCGGGTGTACCCGGCTCGGCGAATCGTACCACGACGATTTCACATCTTCCGTTATCCTTTGTGCATCGACCGGCTCGATTTTTCCCTTCGTCATTCTCCCCATGGGGAAGAATCGCTTTCGCTTCATCACGTCGGGTTCGGCATCAAGATCAAACAGTCCAAACGATAGAAGATTCTTGTTGCCGATGCCGAGCTGGAAACAGTCACGATAAATCTCGCCCAGCGTCATCACATCGGGAATGTAGACATTGTCAATGAAGTCCGTCAGTTCCTTCAGGCGCCACAGGGATGTGGTGATATTGTCGAGGCGGGGGATGATACTGACGCCGCCCGGAACCATGGAAGCAACGTGAGGCATCTTCCCGGACCATATAGCCGAAAGCTCATGCGCTTTGAGACGAATCTGGTACGCCTGTACGTAGTGGCTCACAAGCTGGTCGTGCACCGTTTGCGGGACCCGGTAATCCGACTCATACCGTGGAATGAACGGCGGCACGTCGGGACCGCGGAAGTAATCGAGAGATGCCAAGTGATAGAAATGCAAGATATGTGACTGAATGTAGTTTGCACCCTGCATGATATTACGAATAACCCGCCCATTGTCAGGGGGCATGATGCCAAATGCATTCTCCAGCGCCTGTGCAGATGCTATTGCATGCGGGGTCGGACAGACACCGCAGAACCTCTGCGTAATCTGAATCGCATCCAGGGGATTCCGACCCGCAAGAATCTGTTCGAATCCCCGGTACAGTGTCCCTGCACATTGTGCTTCAACAACCTTCTTGTTTTCGACCGTTGCCTCGATCTTGAGGTGACCTTCAATCCGTGTCAGCGGATCTATAACCACATGTGCTCTGATCGTTTCCATGGTGTGTCACCTTCTCTGATAGATTGGGGAATGGGCATCCGGAAAACCGGGCTCTGTGCATCCGATACACGGACCACCTGCATTAATGCACCAGTTGACACTGCCGTTCCATAAGCGGACAGGACAATCGGCATTCGTGAAAGGGCCTTTGCAGCCGAGTTCCATCAAACAGCCTTCCTGCCCGAAGTTCGAAGCAAAGATGCCAAGATCAAGGTAATCTCGATAGATGCATCGACTATGAATCGAGCGTCCATAGAACAACTTCAACCGTCCATTATCGTCGAGTTCCTTTGGCTGTGGCATACCGTACAAGAGTATCTTCGCCACTGTCCCGATGAACCAGTCGGGATGCGGCGGGCATCCGGGGATGTTGATGACCGGCGTTGCTATATTCAACATCTTATAAACGTCGGTCACTCCTTTGCTCCCCGACGGGTTCGGACTCGCCGCCGACAATCCGCCGTATGCCGCGCACGTTCCCACTGCCAGAGTCGCCATTGCATCGCGACCCAGTTGATCCAGCCACATGAGCATGCTGATGGCCTTGCCTTCTTTCTCTCCGAGCGAACCAAAGATCCCGTTCTGTTTCGTCGGGATTGCGCCCTCGACTACCAAGACGTATTTTCCGCGGTATTTCTCCGCTGCTTCGCGGGCCGCTTGCAGCGACAGCTCTCCGGCTGCGGCCATCAGCGTGCCATGATACATCAGTTTTAACTGGTGACCCGGAAGAACCTGTTCGAGAATGACGTTCTTGATGCTTGGGTGAATAGTGTTGATAACCGATACGGAACATCCACTGCATGTGGATGCCTGCAGCCAGATGATGGGATACTCCTTGATGGCATCTTGCAAAGCGCCGGCAAGTTTGGGGAGAAAACTCTCCAGTGTACTCGCCGCAATCGGCGCTGCAACAGCCCAACGGATGAAATCCCTCCGTGTTATTCCGTGCTGATGCGCCATACACTTGACCTTTCATGAGAGAGAACTTGTTGTGATGCGACACATATCGAAGGATGATGAGGAAGAACTCAACACAAAATTGCGTTTCTCAACACATTGTCTGCGCAATGCACTTCATCGGTGAACATAAGCCAACCGAATTCCGGACAGTTTGAGCGTTCTTCCTCATCGAGCCGAGACGAACGTTCAAATGATATCAGATTTTGATTTCAGATTTCATGCCACGACCAAAAACGGTATCCGTATATGCTGAGAAGGGCAGGTGTCACGTCCGCCTGCCTCGGGCAGGGACCCTCGCGCGGCGGGCAGAATCCCGCAATTGCGGAATCCCCATTAGCGGGACTTTCTTAAAGAAATGGTCACCAAGAAACCCAAGTCCCTCCATAGCATAACACCCGCCACGGAGCAATTGACTATCATGCATTGAAATCGTCGGCGTGCGGGACGGCAATCCAGACGTGATTACGATTTCAGTTGCTTTTCAAACTGAAATCGTCCCAACCCACGATTGCTTTTCCGGGACGTGCGTTACGATTTCAATGAGATCATTTCTTTCGACCATTTCTTTCTTAAAGAAATGGTCAACAAGAAATCCAAGTCTTTCCTCAAGCAAGCTCACTGCAGGCCTGTCGAAGACACCTCATACCGCGAGGCGAACAGGCACTTCCTCTACGTTGCCCAACGTAAACGCGCTCTACGTTGTCCGCCCCGTTCGGGCACATTGCTGGTACATAGCTCGCTCATTGCTGGTACATAGCTCGCTCATTGCTGGTACATAGCTCGCTCATTGCTGCTACATACCTGACTCATGCAGGCACTGCGTACGCATTGCAGCGTATCGTGCTCGCGCTCAACTTGCGCTTGACGCTCGCCGGTGCAAGCAACACACCGGTTATCTTTCTAATCACAAACAAACCCACACGCTGCTCTGCAGCATGTGGGTTTATTGCGAGATGATAAGAAAACCGGTCTTACTTGACCAGATTCATCTTCTGTACGGCACTGAAGGTTCCTGCGGTCAGCCGTGCAAAATAGATTCCGCTTGCTGCACGCATGCCTGCATCATTCGTTCCATCCCATTGAGCCTTGAATGTACCGCTGGAATAAGTCTCGTTGGCAATAATGTTCTTCACAAGACGTCCGTGAACGTCGTACACCGCAAGCGTCACCGCTCCGGCCTCCGGAATCGAGAATTCGATATTGGTCGCCGGGTTGAACGGGTTCGGATAGTTCTGTCCGAGCTTATACGTAGGTGCAGGATCGCCGACGTGCTGCACGGCAGTCTGATGCGGGTTCGTGCCGTGGCATTGCGTGCACTCCATCTTGGCAGCGACCCTGTTCGTCAGGCCCGCGCCATGACAGCTCATGCACACGCCAATGATAGATGGAGCCACGTAGCGAGGGACAAATGTTCCGCCACGTTCTTCATTCAGGATCTGTGCTGCAAAGGCGGCAACATCGCCGGTGATGCGTGCACACCGTTCCTTGCGCTGGAGCGCGTCAGAGGTGTAGTTTGCAACCTTGCACCACTCCGTTACCGACGGATGACAAAGAGGTGAGCCGGCGGCGTTCTGAGGCAGAATAATATCGCAACGATTATCGTGAAACACATGGTTCACAGCATACTGGTTACTGATGTCCGTCGGGAACAATGTCTGCGTGTACCAGCCGTACATGTCGCTGATAAGAACGTCGGATCGCGCTTTGAGAAGTACGAGGGAAATCAATGCAGCTGGGCCGTTCAATGCGCCGCACGTTGCCCCCCAGCCGGCACCGCCGCCGTGTCCGTAGATCATGATCTCTGACGGCAGTTGGTTCCAGGGATCGGGTAGAACAGTGCGCAACTGTGATGCAATAGCATGAAACGCCCCGTAGGAGCATCCCTTTCCTTCCCAATATGCATCATGCCCGGCAATACGAGCAGCTTCGACATCAAGCGCTTGATATGGCCACGGCCACGGGGTGACCATCTTGTCCGCATGAGCCGGGGAACCGGTGAGCATGTGGAGAGTCCCCACACCGAGTGCCGCACCCGCGGCAACCTTGGTGCCGTTCCTCAGGAATTCTTTTCTGGTAATGGATTGATCCATGGGAGAACCTTTCTATTTGTGGTTGGATATTGTCTTAATGTGTTGGGTTACGGTGGTGATACACTCTGTGAATGGCAGGCGACGTTCATCCGGAAGTTTATCGAGGATCTGGATTGCGATATTATCCGCTGCGAGGAGTATCTGCTTTGCCACTTCTGCTCCCTTATCCGTCAGTGCAACCCGCTCCATACGCCGATCGGCAGGGTCCAACTCGCGTGTCAACCATCCCCGTCCGTCCAATGAACGAAGAAGTTTCGACGTGGAAGTTGTTCCGATACCGAGCATTTCGGTAAGTTTGCGAACACAGCACGGCTTTTCAAGATACAGTTGCAGCATACAGTTGAGTTCGCTTACGCTGAGTCCGGCATCGTCTGCCAGACAGCGGGCGATCTTCTGAGTTACCAATGTAAGTTGCAAAAGGCCTTCGGCCCGGAGAGCATCCATACTCGTTTGAGGGAGACACTTCAGGAATGGCAAATATTGTTCCAAGGCAATAGTTGCCGAATGGCAAGTATATTGGGAGGGAGGGTGCTATGAAGTGTTGAAGAACGTTATTGCTGTGTTGAATATAGCTACAGAAAGTCGGGACTGTTGAGAACCCTTAGAATGCGGTATAGATGTAGTACACTCCCCCCAACATCACCAACACACCGGCGCCACGCTTCAGCCATATTGCGCCCTTCGATTGTTCCGTCCAATTGAGGTACTTCTGTACTGTACCGGCTGTACCTCCCGCTACGACAATCACGGCACAGTGACCGATCCCGAATGCAGCGATGAGGGAGAGGGCCTGAAGCATATTCGTCGTTGCCACGCTGAATGCTACACCAAGAACCGGTGCCATGTAAGCAAATGTGCACGGACCGAGACCGATGCCGAAAATGAGTCCCAACAACAACGCGCCTTTCCAACCGCGGGCAAACGAGGTTTGCGGCATGAAACCGTTCCACGACAGATTGATTACATCCATGAGGTAGAGACCGACAACAAAAAACACTCCGGCCACAATGACGTTTCCCCATACGCCGACATCGCCCATCATCCTTCCCGCGGACGCTGTGATCGCCCCAATCAACCCAATGGTGATCAGGATCCCGATTCCGAACACTAAAGCGATGGAATACGAGCGCCGGATTCCATCCTTTCCCTGACTGCTGATATATCCGACCACAAGAGGAATGCTGGAGAGATGGCATGGACTGAGAATAATGCTGATGACGCCCCAGCCTAATGCCGCAAACAGAGCAACGCCGAAAGTTCCGCCGATTGCCGTGCTGAGCCAGATAAACAGTTCGTCAAGCATGTCACTTCCCCTTGAGGATCTTCAGACCACGTTTCTGAAGAATCTTGTCGATTTCTGCTTCAGGGTAGAACCCCTCATGCCTGAAGAATTCCTTGCCATCTTTGTCGAGAAAGACTTGTGTGGGAATGACACGGATGCGGTACTTGTCCGCATACTGTACCTGGTCATCCTTCCAGACGTCATAGAACACGACGCTTATCTGTTCGCCGTACTTTTCTTCAATCGCTTTCATCACCGGTTGCATCTGGCGACAGGGAATACACTTGACTGAGCCCAACTCCACAAACGTCACCAGTGGCTTGTTGCTGCTTGCGTTGGCGGTCGATGCTGATTCGCCTTTTCTCGATTGTCCTGTACCTGCTGCGAACATGCCGACCGCAATCAGGGCAACAAGAATGAGAGAATATTTTTTCATTGGGTTATTCCTTGATCCATTAAAGGTGTTGCTCAATTCTGGAGCGGATTGCTTCTGCTGACGGAATGCCATTCGGGTAGAAGCGACAGGCAACTGACGCACGTTCGGGTGCCGGCATGTTCTCGACATCCTCTCCGTTGATCAACAGAGTCGGTGAACCTCTGAAATTCACCCGTGAAGCGGTCTGTTCATCTTCAACC
>JAANMX010004913.1_pt1 | contig 10048 bp, 9 predicted proteins | sample 7279681 | NCBI WGS metagenome assembly JAANMX01 (sample SAMN14094542, study PRJNA606508) | bioreactor metagenome | isolation source: A lab-scale SPAN reactor treating ammonium-rich wastewater day 351 | place: Ireland: Galway | collected 2018-01-01
CATCATGAACGTCGAGAGCGGGGCCCCGGATATCATCAAGGAGGAGGAGGGCCGGCGGCTGCGGAGCGCGGTCGAGGTGGGGTTGACCCACGATACCCGGGACAGCGTGTTCCTCTCGCGGAAGGGCCACAAGGTCGACGTGTTCGCCGAGCTGGCGGGCGGGCCCTTCCTTGGGGAGACGGACATCTACCGCTTCGGTTTCGAGGCGCAGAAGTTCTTCCTCTTGCCAAAGGACCTGATCTTTTCGCTGCAGTTGGCCTCGGCCGTCGTCGACTCCTATGGCGACAGCGACCGCGTGCCCATCTTCGACAGGCTCTTCACCGGTGGATCCAACACGATCCGCGGGTTCCGCTATCGCGACGTCGGCCCGAAGGATGAGGACGGCGTGCCCATCGGCGGTGGGACGATGGCCTACGGGAATGCAGAGCTGACCTTCCCGGTCATCGAGCGGATCCGCGGCGCGTTCTTCGTCGATGGCGGTTTCGCCAACGAGGGCGCGTGGAACTACGAGATGGACAACTTTAGCGTGGGCGCCGGGTTCGGTGTCCGCCTGAACCTGCCGATCGGGCCGCTGCGGCTCGACTACGGCTTCCCGCTCGTCAGCGACGAGTTCAACGACAGGGGCGGTCAATTCCACTTCAATGTGGGATACCAGTTCTAATCGCAGAGAGACAAGCACAGGAGAGATAACGAAATTATGAAGAAGACTGCACTAGTGATTTGCGCGACGCTGGGTCTGGCTGCCGCGGCGCAGGCCCAGGGCAAGATCGGCACCGTGGACCTCAACAAGATTTTCGAGGGCTACTACAAGACGGAGCAGGCGAAGGCCACGGTCAACACGTTGCAGAACAACTACAACAACGACCGCAAGATCAAGACCGATGACTATGCCAAGCGGCGCGACGAGGTGGTGAAGCTTCGCGACGAGGCGAACAACCCGGCGCTGAGCGCGGACATCAAGCAGCAGAAGAACATGCTGCTGCAGGAGAAGGGCAAGGAGCTGCTGGCGCTGGAGCGCGAGATCATGGAGTTCGACCGGCAGCGCCGGGGCGACATCCAGCAGCAGATGCTGCGCATGCGCAACGAGATCGTGAAGGAGATCACCGACACGGTTCAGGTCATCGCCAAAGGGCAGGGGTTCTCTCTGGTGTTCGACCGGACGGGCCAGTCCATGGCGGCGGCGCCGCTGCTGGTGTTTGCGAATGAGGCGTTGGATTTCAGCCAGGTCGTGATCGACCAGCTCAATGCGGGCAGGCCTGCGGCTGGGGCGGCGGCCCCGGCGGCCCCGGCGGCCGCGCCCGCGGCACCCGCGGCGCCGCAGTGAGTCTGCGGGTGGCCGAGTGACGACGGCCCTCGTGAAGACGGTGGGAGAGCTTGCCGCCCTTGTGGGCGGGGCGGTCGACGGGGACTCCGGGCGCGCCATTTCTGGGGTGGCGGGGCTTTCGGATGCGACCTTGGAGCACGTGTCCTTTCTGGCGAGCCCCCTGTACGTGCGTGCGGCGCGCGACTCGAAGGCCGGGGCCATCGTGATCGGGTGCGACATGGCCCGTCCGACCGAGGGGGCGGCGCTGATACGGGTCGAGAATCCGTCGCTGGCATTCGCTCGGGTGTGCGAGGTTTTCGCGCCGGAGGCGGTGCGTTTCGAACCCGGGGTGAGCCCAGGCGCCCACGTGTCGCCGGGCGCGGAACTCGGCGAGGGTGCCTGCGTGCAAGTGGGGGCGGTCATCGAGGCCGGTGTCCGGATCGGTCGGCGCACGGTGATTGGCGCGAATTGTTACGTGGGGCACGGGACCCGGATTGGCGAGGACTGCCTGATTTATCCCAACGTGAGCATCCGGGAGCGGGTGATGATCGGCAATCGCGTGATCATCCATTGCGGTGCGGTGATCGGCGCGGACGGTTTTGGTTTTGACCTGTCATCTCCCGAGGCGCAGAAGATCCCGCAGATCGGGACGGTGCGCATCGATGATCGGGTGGAGATCGGGGCGAACGCGACGGTGGATCGGGCGCGCTTCGGCCAGACGTGGATCCAGGAGGGGGCGAAAATCGACAACCTCGTGCAGGTCGCGCACAATGTGGTGATCGGGAAGAATTCGCTGATCGCGGCGCAGGCAGGGATCTCGGGGAGCTCGCGCCTTGGGCAGCGGGTGATTTTGGCGGGTCAGGCGGGCATCGCGGGCCACGTCGCGATCGGGGATGGGGCGATCGTGGCGGCGCAGGCGGGCGTGGGCAAGGACGTGCCTCCGAAGATCATGGTGGCGGGTTACCATGCCCAGCCCATCCGGCAGGAACAGAAGATGGAGGCGGCGATGCGGCGCCTCCCCGAACTCATCCAGCGGCTCCGCCGGGTCGAGTCGAGGCTCGGCGAACCTGCCTCCGATGGCTGAGAGGGAAACGCCGGGCCGCGTGGGGCGGGGAGGGCATCGCGTCGGGTGGTGCGCCGTCGCCCTCGCGGCGAGCCTCGTTTTTTTTGGGGCGTATTTTTTTTCTCCGGAGCTGTCGTCGTCTGCGGTTCGCCTGAGGCGGGTGATCGAGGGGCTGACGGGATGGGATGTGGGGACGAGGAATGTCGCGGGCGACAGTCGGCGCGAGGGCCTCGAGGGAGTCGCGCCGGCGACATTGCCCCGGCAAGAGGGTCCCGCCGTGGCAGTGGGAGCGGCGCCGGTGCGGCCCGAGCCGCGGAAGCCGGTCCCCGTGCCGCCGCCGCCGCCTGAGCCCGCGTTGCCGCAACGCTACATCCCTTATGGGCGCATCGAGACGGCGCGGATTTTCAACGGCGTGCATCTCGAGGCGAAAGTGGCCACGGAGCAGGGATCGGCGGCGTCGAAAGAGCGGGATTCGGATCCGAGCTATCGGGTCGCGCTCGACGTGCGGGTCAACGTTCCGACACCGGTCGATACCTTGGCCGGCCTGGCACGTCTCAACCCCTCCCTGCCGGCGATGCTGCCGGGGCTCGGTCGGCTGATGCCCGGCGCAAAGGTCTCGGATTTTTTTCACGGCCTTTACGAGCGGAAGGTGGCGTATCTGCACGATCAGCTCGCGCGCCTGGACCAGATGGTCTCGCGCCACAATTTCTATGACTGCGAGACGATCCTGGAGCTGAAAGACCCCGGGACGGGTCGCAGGGTGCTGCTGGTCCAAGGCGAGATGGATGTGGTCTCCGACGGCTCGGATGGCGACCGGGGTGGTGCGATCGCCGCCGAGAGCGCAAACTATCAGCCCTTCACGAGCTATCGGTGGAAGAAGCGGACGGATAGGCCGAATCCGTTCCTCGCCGACCGGAAGCGCCGCCTGGCGGAAGCCGAACGGGAGTTCGCGATCAAGGGGTTGAGCGTCGAGCGCAATCGCCAGTTGCGCGCCACGATCGATCAGATGCGCCGAGAGATTGGCGATCTCGAGCGGTATAGCTTTCTGGTCGCGGAGCTGGATCCGTTCGTCGTGCTCCCCGGCTTTGTCTTGAGATACGCCGACCATCCATACGCGCCACGGTTTGGCGACCTGGCGGTCGTCATCCATGGCGGCCGGGCGTATCCGGCGTTGCTTGGCGACGCGGGGCCGTCGTACAAGAGCGGCGAAGCCTCGCTCCGGATCGCGCGCGCCATCGATCCGAGGAGCGACCCCTACCGTCGGCCTGTCGCCGAGCTGACCGTGAGCTACCTTGTCTTTCCTCGGACGGCGTTTGAGCCTGCGGGCCCGCCCGACCTCGCGCGGCTGCGGGCGCGATGCATCGAGCTGCTGGACGAGATCGGCGGTTTCCGCGGAGAGATGCACGATTGGGCGCCACCGCCACCGCCACCCGCGGTCACAAATGCAGCGCCCCCGGTCACCACCAACGCGCCGCCCCCGGCGACGAATGCGGCGGCCGCGACCACGGTGACGAATGCCCCGGTCCCTGCCAACCCCTAGCTAGTCACTCCGCCCCCGGTGGCGTCTCGCAGGGACGCCCGCAAGGCTCCCGCGTGCGGGCGATGTGCGGACTGGAGGTTTGACTCCTGGGCATGTACCGTCGGCTCGATGCATCGATGGGCCATCCACATAGTGGGCGCGGGGACCATGGGTTCCGGGATCGCGCATTGCGCCGCGATGGCGGAGATGGAGGTGACGCTGATCGATGTGCGCGAGGATGCTCTGGGACGTGCGCGGCGGGCCATCCTGCGGGACGGGCGCCTGCTGGAGATGACGCGGCGCGGCGCCGGGGACGGGGATGCCATCGATCGGATCACCATGACGACCGATGCGGCGACGCTTGGGGCAGCGTCGTTCGTGATCGAGTCCGCCCCGGAGCGGCTCGCTGTCAAGGAGGCGATCTTCCGCGAAATGGATGACCGATGTCCTCCGGGAGCGGTGCTGGCCTCGGCAACATCGTCGATCCCGATCGATCTCATCGCGTCGTGGACGGGGCGACCGGATCGCGTGATCGGCCTGCATTTCATGAATCCGGCCCAGTGGAAGGATGCCGTCGAGGTGGTCTGCGGGAAGCGGACCTCGCGGGAGACTCGCGACGCGGCGGAGTCGTTGCTGCAGGCGATGGGGAAGAAGGGGATGCCCGCCCCGGACGGGCCGGGCTTTGCCATCAACCGCATCCTGATGCGTGCCATCAACGAGGCCGCGCGCCTGGTCGGCGAGGGCGGGTGTCGCCCGCGTGCGCTGGATCGGCTGTTTCGCGAATGCCTGGGTCACCGCGGCGGCCCGCTGGAGACCGCCGACCTGATCGGTTTGGACAACGTTGTCGACACCTTGCGGGTTTTGATGGATCTGACCGGCGATGACGGATTCCGGCCGTGCGACGCGCTGGAGCAGCTGGTGCTGGCGGGCGCCCTCGGTCGCAAGGCCGGGCGAGGATTTTACGAGTATCCCGGGTCATGAGTGGCCACGACGGAGAGGCTGGTGTTGCGGATCCGAGGCCGGTGATCCGTGCGTTCCTGGAGCGGTTCGTCGGAGAGCCGATCCGGGATGCTGATGACATCTTTGCCGCGGGGCATGTCGATTCGCTCTTCGCGATCCAGCTGGTGCTGCTGATCGAGCGAGAGTTCTCGATCCGGGTCGAGAGTCGGGATCTGGAGCTGGATAATTTTCGTTCGGTGGACGCGATGGCGACGTTCGTCTTGGACAAGCTGGGCCGAGGTGCCTGATGGGCGAGAGCGACAACTTGGCCGGGCTGGTAGCCTTCGTGACCCGGCGGGTGGCGCCATCGGCGGCGGCATGGGATCGCGCCGGCGTCCTGCCCACGGAGATTTTTTCGGAACTGGGCCGCTTCGGGTGGCTGGGTTCGTTCATCCCGGCTGGCGAGGGCGGCCCGGGGTTGGGCATGGTCGATTATGGGCGATTGCATGAGGCGCTCGGGCGGGGCTGTTCCTCGTTGCGCTGTGCGCTGACCGCGCACGATATGGTGGCATTTGCACTCTGGCGCTGGGGGGATCCCGAGACGAGGCGCAGGTGGCTGCCGCGGATGTTGAGCGGCGAGGCGATAGGGGCCTTCGCATTGTCGGAGCGGCACGCGGGCAGTGACGTCGCCGCGATCCGGACGGGGCTGCGGCGGGCCGGGGACGATTGGATTCTATCGGGCGCGAAGCGTTGGGTCTCGAATGGCGAGCGCGCCGATATTTTCTTGGTATTTGCGGGCATGTCTGAGGGAGGGGTCGCGTTGTTGGTCCCCAGGGATGCGGAGGGGATGACGATCCGGCCCATGGGGACGCTGCTGGGCGTTCGGGCGGCCGGTGTCTGCGAGGTGACCTTTGAGGGGTGCCGGCTCGGTCCCGACGCGATGATCGGGGGACCCGGGGCCGGCTTGCGTTTCGTGCTGCCGGCCGCGCTGGCGCTGGGGCGCTATGCGGTCGCGTCGGGTTGCGTCGGCATGGCGCGACAATGCCTCGATACCGCCATCGCCCACGCCACTGGGCACAGGCAAGACGGGAAACCGCTGGCGTCGCACCAGCTGGTATGCCGGATGCTCGGAAGGGCGGTAGCCGGCGTCCGTGCGGCGGGACTTGTCTGCCGCGCCTGCGGGGAACTGTTAGACAAGGGAGATCCGTTGGCGATCTCAGAGGCGGCGCTCGCGAAATACTTCGCCTGCGGCGTGGCGCGCGAGGTCGCTTCGGATGCGGTCCAGATTTTCGGGGGCGAAGGTTGCCTCGAGGGGAACGCCGCGGAACGGTTTTTTCGGGACTCGAAGGTGATGGAGATCATCGAGGGCACGAACGAGGTGCTGGAGCTGGTCTTGGCCCGGCACGGGATGCGACGGCGCGCTGGCCGGGGAGGGATCCATGGGGCCGGCTGACGCCGATTCCGGCCCGGTCCGCTCGACCTTGCCCAAGTGTGTCGTGTGGGATCTCGATGGGACCCTGTGGCTCGGGAGCCTGGCCGAGCGGGGTGACGTGAGTCCCCTTCCAGAACGGGTCGGGCTGATCCATCGCCTGGATTCCCTGGGTGTCCTCCAGTCCATCGCGAGCCGAAACGAGCGGGCCGAGGCGATGGAGGTGCTGGCCCGCCACGGCCTCGCGGAGTTTTTCCTCCACGCGCAGATCGGTTGGTCCGACAAGTCGGCCTCGTTGCGGCGGATAGCGGATCGCCTCAACGTGGGTCTGGGCGCGTTGATCCTGGTGGATGACGACCCATATGAGCGCGCGGAGGTGCGCGCCGCGGCGGGACCGGCCGGGGCCATGAGTGTCGAGGCATTGGCGCACCTCGTGCGCGAATGGGGCAAGGATGGGCGGCCCTTGACCCCCGAGGCAAGCCGACGGCGGGCCATGTATCTGGCGGATGCGGCACGCTCCGAGGCCGAGGAGCGGTTCAACGGGCCGCGGTCGGAGTTCCTCGCGTGGCTCGGGATACAGATGGCGATCCGGGTGGCGCGTCCGTCCGACATGGGCCGCGTGGTGGAACTGGCGGAGCGTGCGAGCCAGATGAGCAGCGCCGGCGGTCGGGTCGATAGCGGATGGCTGGAGCGGGTCGGCGGTCTGCCGGGACACCGTCTCCTGGTCGCATCACTGCGGGATCGGTTTGGGGACTATGGCACGATCGGGGTCGCGCTTTTGCGTTCCGATGGCCCGGTGCGGCAACTCGCGCTTTTCGCGGTCTCTTGTCGCGTGATGAACCGGGGCGCGGGGACCATTTTCCTGAACTGGATGTCGCGCCAAGCCGTGGCGAGAGGCGAGCGCCTGGAGGTCGCGTTTCGCGGCGGGATGACCAACCGGCCGCTGCTGGTGACGCTGCGCCTGGCCGGTTTCCGGGAGGTGGGGCGCGAGGGCGAGGCGGTGACATTCGTCCACGATGGTAAAACCGTCCGGGAATGTCCGGCGCACGCGTGCCTGGCGGTGGAAGAGGTGGCGTGGTGAATCGGAGGGTCGTGGTATACGGGGCGGGGAATCTGGCGGGTTGGGTGTGCCCCGAGATCGCGCTGTGCGACGACATGGAGGTGACGGCATTCGTCGCGGATGATCCCCCGGGCGGATCGTGGTCGTTTCTCGGGTTGCCCCTGTCGGAGTTTGCTTCCGTCGAGGAACGCTATCCATCATCCGAGTTCGACATGCTGGTTCTGACGGGTCACCGCAGGATGCGGGACCGGAGAGTCACGTTCGAGCGGGCCAAGGAGAAGGGTTACCGACTGGCCTCCTTCGTCAGCCCGAGGGCGATCACCTGCCCGGATCTTGTGGTGGGAGAAAACGTCGTGATTGGGCCGGGGGCGCATGTGGGTCCCGGTTGCCACATCGGGTCGAATGTGGTCATCTGCCAGTGCGCGCACGTGGGCTCGAAAACTGAGGTTAAGGACCACTGCTACATCGCGGGTCGCGCCGCCATCGGCGGACTGGCGCGGCTGGGTGAACTGTGCTTCATCGGGATGAACGCGACGATCGTCGATCGCGCCGTCCTTGGCGCGGAGACCTTCGTGGCGGCAGGGGCCGTCGTGGGCCGCACGACCGAACCCTTCTCTCAGTATGCCGGGAATCCCGCCATCAAGCGCGGCGAGCATCGCGATACGGGAATGGTGTTTTTTGGCTAGGAATCAGGCGGTTTTGCTTTCTAGCAGCCTGTCGGACTTGGTAAAGTCCGACAGGCTGCTAGTTCCCGCGAATTAGGCGCCCGACGGTCTCCGAGGCCAGCTTGGGGTTGGCCTTGCCCTTCGAGAGTCTCATCACCTGGCCGGTGAGGAAGTTGAGGGCGGAGGCCTTTCCGGCAAGGAAGTCCTGGACGGGGCCGGGGTGGGCGGAGATGACCTGGCGGGCGAGGGCCTCGATGGCGCCCGTGTCGCTGACCTGCTCCAATCCGCGGGCACTGACGACCTCGGCGGGAGCGGCGCCGGTGTCGAACATCTCCCTGAAGACCTCTTTGGCCTGCTTGCTGTTGATCCGTCCGGCGTCGACGAGTCCCACGAGGTCTCGTAGGGAGGTGGGCTTGATGGGGCACCCGGAGAGCGCCTTGCCGGAGGCGGAGAGCGCGCTGAGGAGGTCATTGAGGAGAAAGTTCGCGATGCCCTTCGGATTGGGGGAGCCGGCGGAGGCGGATTCGAAGAAGCGGGCGAGTTCGGCGTCGGAGGCGAGGACGGAGGCGTCGTACTCGGTGACGCCGAGGTCGCGGACGTAGCGGTCGGCACGATCGGTGGGCAATTCGATCAGGCGGGCCTCGGCGTCTTCGCGGAGCCCCTTGCTTGTCTTGAGGGGCATCAGGTCCGGGTCGGGGAAGTACCGGTAATCGTGGGCCTCTTCCTTGGAGCGCATCGTCGAGGTCTGGCCGACGTCATCGTCCCAGCGGCGGGTCTCCTGCACGATGCGGCCGCCGGCATCGATCACGCCGATCTGGCGGGCGATCTCGTAGGCCAGGGCCCGGCGGACCCCGCTGATGCTGTTCATGTTCTTGATCTCGCACTTCGTGCCGAGTTCCTTTTGGCCGCGGGGGCGGACGCTGACGTTGCAGTCGCAGCGGAGCTGGCCTTTCTCCATGTCGGCATCGCTGACGTCGGCCTGGACGAGGATCAGCCGGAGGGCGGTTAGGAAGGCGAAGGCCTCCTCGGGCGAGGCGAGGTCGGCCTCCGTCACGATTTCCATGAGTGGGGTGCCCGCGCGGTTGAAGTCGATGCCGCTGGTGGTGTCGAAGTGCGTGGATTTGGCGACATCCTCCTCGAGGTGGATGCGGGTGAGGCGGACGCGCTTTCTGGCGGCGGCATCTGGGGAGTCCTGCGCGTCCTTGGGGAAGGAGAAGCGGTCGAGAGTGACCCCTCCGCCGCGGCAGAGCGGCATGTCGTACTGCGAGATCTGGTAGTTCTTGGGCATGTCGGGATAGAAATAATTCTTCCGGTCGAATTTGCAGCAATCGGCGATATCGCAACCGAGCAGGAGGCCGGTCTGGATGGTGCGGACGATGGCCTCGCGATTTGGCACGGGGAGGACGCCGGGATGGCCGAGGCAGACGGGGCAGGTGAGGCTATTCGGAGGTTGGCCGAAGGCGGTGGCGCAGTTGCAGAACATCTTGCTGCGGGTGCGCACCTGGCAGTGCACCTCGAGCCCGATCACCGGTTCGTATTCGATCTTCATGGACTGGCGCTCTCCGGCGGGCGCTCCTTGTGCCAGGGGGTGGTCTGTTCGTAGTGATGCGCGACGCGCAGGACGGTGGGCTCCCCGAAGGACGGCCCGATGATCTGGAGCCCGACCGGGAGTCGGCCAGGGCCCTGGCCGGAGAAGCCGCAGGGAACGGAAACGCCGCAGATGCCCGCCATATTGATGGCGATGGTAAAGACGTCGGCCAGGTACATGCTGATGGGGTCGTCGAGTTTCTCGCCGAGTCTGAAGGCGGGGGCTGGGACGGTCGGGGTGAGGATGGCGTCACAGGCGGCGAACGCGGCATCGAAGTCTCGACGGATGAGGGTGCGGACCTTCTGCGCGCGGAGGTAGAACGCGTCGTAATACCCGGAGCTGAGGGCGTAGGTGCCCAGGAGGATGCGGCGCTTGACCTCTCGGCCGAAGCCCTCCTGGCGCGTCCGCCCGTAGCAATCGATGACGTCGGTGGGATCCTTGGCGCGATGGCCGTAGCGGATGCCATCGAAGCGGGCGAGGTT
>JAANMX010004916.1_pt1 | contig 10036 bp, 7 predicted proteins | sample 7279681 | NCBI WGS metagenome assembly JAANMX01 (sample SAMN14094542, study PRJNA606508) | bioreactor metagenome | isolation source: A lab-scale SPAN reactor treating ammonium-rich wastewater day 351 | place: Ireland: Galway | collected 2018-01-01
CCGACGACGCCATGTCCGACCCCATCCGCACCCCGACCGCTCGGCCCTCGCTCGCCGACCTCGAACGCCGCGACGCCTTCGTCGCGCGCCACATCGGCCTCTCCGGCGACGACGAGCGCGCGATGCTCGCGACGCTGGGCTTCGCGTCCCGCGCGGCGCTGATCGACGCGATCGTGCCGTCCGCGATCCGCGCGAAGGCGCCGCTCGCGCTGCCCGCACCGGTGGCCGAGCACGAAGCGCTCGCGCGGCTTGCCGCGATCGCCGCGAAGAACCGCGTGCTGCGCTCGTTCATCGGGCAGGGCTACTACGGCACGATCACGCCGGGCGTCGTCCTGCGCAACGTGCTCGAGAATCCGGCGTGGTACACCGCCTACACGCCCTACCAGCCGGAGATCTCGCAGGGGCGCCTCGAGGCGCTCGTCAACTTCCAGACGATGATCTGCGAGTTGACCGGCATGGCGATCGCGAACGCGTCGATGCTGGACGAAGCGACCGCGGCGGCGGAAGCGATGGCGCTCGCGCTCCGCGTGACGAAGTCGGCGAGCCGGACCGTCTATGTCGCCGACGGCGTGTTCGCGCAGACGGCCGACGTCGTGCGCACCCGCGCGGAGCCGATGGGCGTCTCGGTGATCGTGGGACCCGCGCAGGGTGCGGCGGCCGCGGACGCCTTCGCGGTCCTCCTGCAATACCCGGACGCGAACGGCGAAGTCACGGACCTCGCGGCGGTGGCCGCCGCGGCCCGGGCGCGCGGCGCGTTCGTGATCGTGGCGGCCGATCTCCTCGCGCTCACGCTCCTGAAACCTCCGGGCGAATGGGGCGCCGACGCGGTCGTCGGCTCGGCCCAGCGCTTCGGCGTGCCGATGGGCTACGGCGGCCCGCACGCCGGCTTCCTCGCGACGCGCGACGAGATCAAGCGCTCGATGCCCGGCCGGCTCGTCGGCGTGACCGTCGACGCGCACGGCGACCCGGCCTACCGGCTCGCGCTGCAGACGCGCGAGCAGCACATCCGCCGCGAGAAGGCGACCTCGAACATCTGCACCGCGCAGGTGCTGCTCGCGGTGATCGCGAGCATGTACGCGGTCTACCACGGACCCGACGGGCTCGCGACGATCGCGCGGCGCGTGCACCGGTTGACCGCGATCCTGAAGGCGGGCCTCGAACGCCTCGGACTCGCGGTCCGTACGCGCACCTTCTTCGACACGCTGGTCGTCGAGACCGGCGCGCGGACGCAGGCGATCCACGACGCCGCGCTCGCCGCCGGCATGAACCTGCGGCGCATCGACCACGCGTCGGTCGGCGTCTCGCTCGACGAGACCGCGCGCGCGGAAGACGTCGAGCGGTTGTGGGTGGTGTTCGCGGGCGGTCGCGCGTCGCCGAAGGTCGCGGAACTCGACGCGGGCGTGGCCGACGGCTACGACGCCGCCCTCGCGCGCACGAGCGCGTACCTGACCCACCCGGTGTTCCACCGCTACCGCTCCGAGACCGCGATGCTGCGCTACCTGCGCCGCCTCGCCGACCGCGACCTCGCGCTCGACCGGGCGATGATCCCGCTGGGCTCGTGCACGATGAAGCTGAACGCGACCTCGGAGATGATGCCGGTCACCTGGAAGGCGTTCGCGCACCTGCACCCGTTCGCGCCTTCCGACCAGGCGGAGGGCTACCTCGAGATGATCGGCGACCTCGAGCGCATGCTGTGCGCCGCGACCGGCTACGACGCCGTCTCGCTGCAGCCGAACGCGGGATCGCAGGGCGAATACGCGGGACTGCTGATGATCCGCGCCTGGCACGCCTCGCGCGGCGAGTCGCACCGCGACGTCTGCCTGATCCCGGCCTCCGCCCACGGCACCAACCCCGCCTCTGCCCAGATGGCCGGCATGCGCGTGGTCGTCGTCGCCTGCGACGAGCAGGGCAACGTCGACCTCGCGGACCTCGAGGCGAAGGCCGCGAAGCACGCGCGCGAACTCGCGGCGATCATGGTGACCTATCCGTCGACGCACGGCGTGTTCGAGGCGGGCATCACGCGCATCATCGAGATCGTCCACACGCACGGCGGGCAGGTGTACGTCGACGGCGCGAACCTGAACGCGCTCGTCGGCCTCGCGGGGCCCGGAGCGTTCGGCGCCGACGTCTCGCACTTGAACCTGCACAAGACGTTCTGCATTCCGCACGGCGGCGGCGGTCCGGGCGCAGGTCCGGTCGCGTGCAAGGCGCACCTCGCGCCGTTCCTGCCGGGACACCGGAACATGCCGCCGCGGGCACCGGGGGCGGGTGCGCCGGGCAAGGCCATCGGCGCGGTGTCCGCGGCGCCTTTCGGCAGCGCGTCGATCCTGCCGATCCCGTGGATGTACGTGACGATGATGGGCGGCGCGGGCCTCACCGCGGCGACCGAAGCCGCGATCCTCGCGGCGAACTACCTCGCGCGGCGGCTCGCGCCGCACTTTCCCGTGCTCTACAGCGGGCCGGGCGGACTCGTCGCGCACGAGTGCATTGTCGACCTGCGCCCGCTCAAGGCCGCGTCCGGCGTCGAGGTGGAGGACGTGGCGAAGCGGCTGATCGACTACGGGTTCCACGCGCCGACGATGAGCTTCCCGGTCGCGGGCACGCTGATGATCGAGCCGACCGAGAGCGAATCGAAGGAGGAACTCGACCGCTTCGTCGACGCGATGGTCGCGATCCGCGCGGAGATCCGCGACATCGAGGCGGGCCGCCGCGACCGCGCCGACAACGCGCTCAAGCACGCGCCGCACACGGCAGCGGCGGTCGGCGGCGACGACTGGCCGCACCGGTACTCGCGCCGCGAGGCGGGCTGGCCGTCGGTCGCGCAGGAGGCGTCGAAGTACTGGCCGCCGGTCGGGCGCGTCGACAACGTCTACGGCGACCGCAACCTGTTCTGCACCTGCATTCCGGTGGCGGACGCCGACAGCTCCCCGGCGATCGGCATTGCCGACGGCGGCGGACGCGTGCCCGAGCCCCGGCCCGCCTGACGATGCGCATCGTCGTCCTCGGCGGCGGAGTGATCGGCGTCACGGCCGCGTGGTATCTCGCCGCCGACGGCCACGAAGTCACGCTCGTCGACCGGCAACCGGGCGCGGCGCTCGAGACCACGTTCGCGAACGGCGGCCAGATCTCGGCGTCCTACGCGGAGCCGTGGGCGAATCCCGAGGCGCCGCTCAAGGTGCTGAAGTGGCTCGGGCAGGAAGACGCGCCGCTCCTCTTCCGGCTGCGCGCCGACTGGCGGCAGTGGCGCTGGGGCCTCGAGTTCCTCGTCGAATGCCTGCCCGCGCGCACGCGGCACAACACGATCCAGTGCCTCAACCTCGCGCTCTACTCGCGCGATGCGCTGCGCGAACTGCGGAAGGCGACCGGCATCGCCTACGACTGCCTCGAGCGCGGCATCCTGCAGTTCTACACCGACGCGAAGGAGTTCGAGCACGGCGTCGCTGCGGCCGCGCTGATGCGCGAGTACGGCTGCGACCGGGTCGTGCGCACGCCCGAGGAGTGCGTCGCGATCGAGCCCGCGCTCGCGCAGTGCCGCGACCGCATCGCCGGCGGCATCTTCACCGCGTCCGACGAGACCGGCGACGCGCAGGTCTTCACCGTCGAACTCGCGAAGCTCGCGGCGGCGCGCGGCGCGGCCTTCCATTGGAACACCACGGTCGAGGCGATCGAGGCCGCCGGCGACGCGGTGTCCGGCGTGCGGGTCCGCGACGCCGGCGGCGCGACGCGCACGCTCGCGGCCGATGCGTACGTCGTCGCGCTGGGGAGTTACAGCCCGTTCCTGCTCGCCCCGATCGGCGTGCCCTGCGGCGTGTATCCCGCGAAAGGCTATTCGATCACGCTCGACATCGGCGCGCACCGGGGCGCGCCGGTCGTGTCGCTGACCGATCTCGCGTGGAAGATCGTGCTCACGCGCCTGGGCGAACGCCTGCGCGTGGCCGGCACCGCGGAGTTGAACGGCTGGAACACCGAGATGAACGAGCGCCGCTGCCGCGCGCTGGTCGAACGCACCTTCGACCTCTTTCCCGACGCGGGCGAACGCGGGTCCGTCGCCTTCTGGACCGGATTGCGTCCGGCCACGCCGTCGAACGTGCCGCTGATCGGGCGGACGCGCCGCTACCGCAACCTGTGGCTCGACACCGGCCACGGCACGCTCGGCTGGACGATGGCCTGCGGTTCGGGGCGCGCGCTGGCCGACCTGATCGCCGGACGCGAGGCCGGCGTCGATTTTGCTTTCCTCGGCGGACGCCGTTCCGCCTGACCGCGCATGCCCGCACTTCGCTCGCTCAATCGTTTCCAGGCCGCGGGGATCCATCTCGCGATCTCGACCTTCGTCGCCGCGATCGTGCTCGCGGCACTTCTGCTCGTCTGGTATCCGCAGCCGTACTTCCGGCTCGCCGGCGGCGCTGGATTGATGCTGATCCTGATCGGCGTCGACGTGGTGCTGGGCCCGCTGCTGACGCTTGTCGTGTTCGATCCGCGCAAGAAGAGCCTGCCGTTCGACCTGGCGGTCATCGCGACGCTGCAGGTCGCCGCGTTCGTGTACGGCATCTCGGTGATCGCGCAGGCACGGCCGGCCTTCGTCGTGTTCGCCGGCGATCGCTTCACCGTCGTCTCCGCGAACCAGATCAACCCCGAATCGCTGGCGGCGGCGAGCGCCCCGTGGAACACGCTGCCGCTCGGCGGCCCGCGCCTCGTCGGCGCGCGCATGCCCGACGATCCCGCCGAACGGTCGAAGCTCGCGCTGCTCGCCGCATCGGGCATCGACCTGCCGGTGCTGCCGCGCTACTACGTGCCGTTCGCCGAGATCGCCGATGAGCTGAAGGCCGAGGCGCGCCCGCTCGCCGAGCTCAACCGCGGCGACGCGGATGCGAAGACCCGGATCGACGCCGCGCTCGCGCGCACCGGGCGCGCCGTCGACACGCTCGCCTGGGTACCGGTGCTCGGACGCATGGAAGCGGGTTCCGCGATCGTGGACAAGGCGACCGGCGAGGTCATCGCCGTGCTGCCGGTCTATCCGTTCCGCTGAGGGGTCGCTGAGGGGTCAGAGCCGTAATTCGGGCAACGCAGGGCGTTGCCCGAATTACGGCTCTGACCCCATCCAGCTATAATCCGCTTCCGCTCCACATCGCGCACTCCGCATGCTCCGACTTCTCGCGGCGCTCGCGGTCGCCGCGAGCGCGCTGACGCCGCTCCTGTCGGCCTCCCAGGTTCCCGCACCTCCCGCCATCGCCGCCGCCGCCTGGACCCTGGTCGACGCGACGAGCGGCCAGACGATCGCCTCGCACCAGGCGGACGAGCGGCGCGACCCCGCGTCGATCACCAAGCTGATGACCGCGTACGTCGTGTTCGGCGCGCTGCGCCAGAAGACGATCGTGCCCTCGCAGATGGTGACGGTCTCGCAGAAGGCGTGGAAGGTCGAGGGCTCGCGCATGTTCATCGAGCCGCGCAAGAGCGTGTCGGTCGACGAACTCGTGCACGGGATGATCATCCAGTCCGGCAACGACGCATCGATCGCGCTCGCCGAACTCGTCGCGGGGTCGGAGGCCGCCTTCGTCGAGCGCATGAACCAGGAGGCGAAGCGGCTGGGCATGCAGGACACGCAGTTCGCCAACGTCACAGGACTCGCCGACCCGCAGCACTGGTCGACCGCCGCCGACATCGCGAAACTGGCGCAGGCGGTCGTGCGGGACTATCCGGAGTTCTATCCGCTCTACTCGCAGAAGGACTTCCGCTACAACAACATCACGCAGCCCAACCGCAACCGGCTGCTGTGGTCGGATCCCTACGTGGACGGCATGAAGACCGGGCACACCGAAGCCGCCGGCTGGTGCCTCGTTGCTTCGGCGAAGCGCGGCGAGCGGCGGCTCGTCTCGGTCGTGCTCGGCGCGTCGTCCGACCACGCCCGCGCCGCGGAGAGCCAGAGACTGCTCAACTTCGGCTTCCAGGCCTACGACACCGTCGAGCTCTACCAGGCGAGCAAGCCGGTGGCCGCGCTCAAGGTGTGGAAGGGCGCGAACCGCGAGGTGGGCGCCGGATTCCTCGCCGACCGTTACCTGACGCTGCCGCGCGGACGCGCGGGCGACCTCAAGCTCACGCTGGAAGCGATGGAGCCGATCGTCGCGCCGGTCGCGCGCGGCCAGCGCATCGGCGTCGTGCGCGTCGCGCTCGACGGGGCGCCGGTCGCCGAGTTCCCGCTGATCGCCCTCGACGACGTGGGGCCGGCGAACCTGTTCGTCCGCGCGTGGGACAGCGTACGGTTGTGGTTCAAGTAGGAGCGCGACGGCGACTCCCGCCCGCGCCCGACACGAGGACATTACGATGAACGACCAATCGCAGATCGTCTACCTGAACGGAAGCTTCCTGCCGATCGGCGAGGCGCGCATCTCGGTCCTCGATCGCGGGTTCATCTACGGCGACGGCGTCTACGAGGTGATCCCGGCCTACCGGCGCGCGCCGTTCCGGATGCCGCACCACCTGCGGCGCCTGCAGGCGAGCCTCGACGGCATCCGGCTCGCCAATCCGATGGACGACGAGGCCTGGGATGGCGTCGTGCGCGACCTGATCGCGCGCCAGCCGTTCGACGACCAGTCGGTCTACCTGCAGGTCACGCGCGGCGTCGCGAAGCGGGATCACGCGTTCCCGAAAGGTGCGACCGCGACGGTGTTCATGATGAGCAACCCGTTGACGCTGCCGTCGCGCGAACAGGTCGAGCGCGGCGTCGCGGTCGTCACCGCCGAGGACAACCGGTGGCTCCGCTGCGACCTCAAGACGACCTCGCTCGTCGGCAACGTGCTGATGCGGCAGTTCGCGGCCGACCATGCCGCCATCGAGACGGTCATGTTCCGCGACGGCCAGCTCACCGAGGCGTCGGCGTCGAACGTGCTGGTCGTGCGCGGTGGCACCATCGTCGCGCCGCCGAAGGACCACCAGATCCTGCCGGGCATCACCTGTGACGCGACACTCGAATTCGCGCGCGCGGCGGGCATGAGGATGGAGATCCGACCGGTACGTCGCGAGGAGGCGCTCGGCGCCGACGAGATGTGGATCTCGTCGTCGACGAAGGAGGTGCTCGCCGTGACGAGCGTCGATGGCAAGCCGTTCGGAGGCGGCGAACCCGGCCCGTTGTTCCGCCGCATGTACGCGGTGTTCCAGGACCACAAGCCCGCCGGATCACGCCGCGGATAGCCTCGCGCCGGCCGGCCGGCGCGCATGCGGCGCCGTGGTCGTCACAGCGGCCGCGTCGTGGCGTAGCGGTGCTCGTGGAAGACGAGGCCCTGCCCCGCGCCGCGCGCGCAGGTCTCGACGTTGCCGATGAACACGACGTGGTCGCCCGCGCGGTGGCGCGCGTGCCGCGAGCACTCGATCCACGCGACGCAGTCCTCGATCAGCGGCGCCTGCGACCAGCCGAGACGGTAGCCGACGCCCTCGAAGCGATCGATGTGCGGACGCGAGAACCGCCGGGCGAGGTCCGATTGCGTCGACGCGAGCACGTTCACGCTGTAGCGCTCGGCCGCCTCGAATGCCGGGAGCGAGAGCGAGCGGCGCGACAGGCTCCACAGCACGAGCGGCGGGTCGAGCGACACCGACTGGAACGAGTTCGCCGTGAAGCCGACGAAGCGTCCGTCCTCGCGGCGCGCGGCGATCACCGTCACGCCGGTCGCGAACTGCGCGAGCGCGTCGCGGAACTGGTGCTCGGAGAAGGCGCGCGCGGGCGCGGGAGAGGCGCGGTTCAAGGGCGCATCGAGGGCGATCGCGCACGCGCGAGCGGTCCCCGATGGTACCGGATGCCGGCGGGGGCCACCGCGCCACGAGCGCGCCCCGTCACCGGCGGCGACCTCGACGCCGTCCAGAGGCGGACGGGCAGCCGCCCGGTCGCGAACCCCGCTCGATCTCCGCCTGCCGCCTTTGCTACACTAACCCCGCGGCCGCGACCCTGCGATCGCGCGCCGTTCGCCGATGGCCGTTCCGCTGCAGAAGATCATCGCCAGCCGCTACGCAGGCCGCAACGTGCCGGTCGCGCTCGTCCTCCCCGACGGCGGCCGGATCGCGCTTTCTCCGGCGCCCGATGTCGAGATCGTCGCGCGCACCTGGGCCGGACTCAAGGCGCTCGCGTCGCCGGCGATGGGGTCGCTCGCCCGCGCCTACGTCCGCAACGACATCGATTTCTCCGGCGGCGCGAAGCGCATCCTCGCGATCGCGGAATCGCTGGTCGGCGACATCGCGCACGGCCACGACACGGTGCGCGAGCGCTACCGGTTGTGGCGGCACCAGCACCGGCCGAACCAGGCGAACATCCGGCACCACTACGACGTCAGCAACGCGTTCTACCGGCTGTGGCTCGACGAGCGGATGGTCTACTCCTGCGCGTACTTCGAGCGCGACGACATGACGCTCGACGAGGCGCAGCTCGCGAAACTCGACCACATCTGCCGCAAGCTCAGGCTCGAGGAGGGGCAGCGCTTCCTCGACATCGGCTGCGGCTGGGGCGGTCTCGTGTTCCGCGCGGCGGAGAAGTTCGGGGTGCGCTCGACCGGCATCACGCTCTCGAAGAACCAGTTCGAGCACGTGAAGCGCGAGATCGCCGCGCGAGGGCTCGAAGGCCGCGTCGAAGTCCGGATGCAGGATTACCTCGACCTGCCGGAGGACGAGCAGTATGACCGGATCGCGAGCGTCGGCATGTTCGAGCACGTGGGCGTCGCGCGCTTTCCGAAGTACTTCGGCAAGATCGCCCGCGTGCTCGCGCCCGGCGGCTTCGTGCTGAACCACGGCATCACCCACAACGCGACGCACGGCGCGAGCCTCGGCAGCGGCATCGGCGATTTCGTCGAGGAGTACGTGTTTCCGGGCGGCGAACTCACCCACGTGCACCGCGTGATCGAAGGCATGGCCGCCGCGGGGCTCGAGGCCGTCGACGCCGAGGCGTTGCGCGAACACTACGCGCGCACGCTGTGGCACTGGACCGACCGGCTCGAGGCCAACAGCGATGCCGCGCGCCGCGAGGCGGGCGAGGAGCGCTTCCGCGTCTGGCGCGTCTACCTCGCGGGCTCGGCGCACGCGTTCGACCGCGGCTGGCTCTCGCTGTGGCAGATCCTCGCCGGCAAGCCGCTCGCCGACGGCAGGCTTCCCCATCCGGGGACGCGGCGGTACATGTATCCGTAGTCCCGGGGTCGTGGGTCGGGCTTCAGCCCCGGGGTCGTGGGTCGGGCTTCAGTCCCGGGGTCGTGGGTCGGGCTTCAGCCCGACGCTTTCGGCTTCGTCCCCCGGAGCCCCGTCGGACTGAAGTCCGACCCACGGCGACCCCCTTGCGGGTCGGGCTTCGGCGCGACGGGGTTGCGCGACGGCACGGCGGGCGCAACATGGGGTTCAATGAAGACGCTGGATTCGATGATGGCCCACGAAGGGCGCCCCTCCGCGCTCGAATTCCCGACCGCCTTCCCGATCAAGGTGATGGGCCGGCGGACCGACGACTTCGCGCAGGCGATCGTCGAAGTCGTGCTGCGCCATGCGCCCGACTTCGACCCCGGCACGCTCGAGATGCGTACCTCGCGCGAGGGCAACTACCTGTCGGTGACCGCGACGATCACCGCGACGTCACGCGAACAGCTGGACGAGCTCTACCGCGAGCTCGTCGCCCATCCGCGCGTCACGATGGTGTTCTAGCGGAATCGGACCGGTTCGGGCATCTGCCGCCGAGCGTCGCCGACAGGACTCGCGCCTCGATGCGGGCACGGCGCAGGCCCTTGCTGGTTCGACGTCCGAACAGCGCGGCGAGTCCGAGGCCCGACTCGAGCCAGGGCAGCCCCCGGCGCAGGACGCGAACGACGCCCTCCGAGGGGTGACCGTCGAAGTACCGCTCGACGAGTTCGGCGAGCAGCATCGCGGACTCGTGCTCGCCGATCGGGCCGGCGAGCGCGATCGTGTTGAGGAACTGGAGCAGGTCGGCGGACTGGACGATCGGCAACGGTACCAGCGCGCCGGCGTTCTCCTCGAAGTCGATGCGCCGAAAGCCGCCGTCGGCGTCGATCGTGACGTTCTT
>JAANMX010004920.1_pt1 | contig 10030 bp, 7 predicted proteins | sample 7279681 | NCBI WGS metagenome assembly JAANMX01 (sample SAMN14094542, study PRJNA606508) | bioreactor metagenome | isolation source: A lab-scale SPAN reactor treating ammonium-rich wastewater day 351 | place: Ireland: Galway | collected 2018-01-01
GCCCGGAGTCGAGTGCCTGAGCCAGTCCATCAAGACCATGAACTGGAAAGCCGGATGCGGGAGAACCGCCTGTCCGGTTTGGGTGGGGGGCGACGGCCAAAAGCCGTTCTCTATCCACATCTTCGCTAAAGTCCATGCTGGCGATCGTTCCTTTCGTCAAATGACTGCTCGAAACTGCTTGCATGGAAGATTACTTCCTGTTAATCCGCAACACAGTTGTAACATGCATACTTCTATGAAAAGAATTCTTCTCGCTGCTGTCTTGCTGGCCGCTCCTTTGTGCCAGGCTGAACCCCTCGCACCCCAGGAACTCCGCCTGAGAACCACAATTCAACTACACGCTGACATCGGCATCAGTGCCAGCAGTCTGTTCAATCCACGCTTCTTTGATGGCGATGTTTACGCGAACCAGATCAATACCCCGGCGTTCGGGCGCTATCCCCAAGGCTCGAGCACGGCGACGTTGCTGGTGAACAACACCTTTACACCACTGGAACATCGCATGGTGGCACCGTTCCGCGGGGCGTTGCGTCACACGTACCTGCTGGGCGCCAGTGGCGCCGTCGGCCCGATCACCACCTCTTTCTCGCGCTACGATTTTAACGGCGAGAACCGCGTGGAGGTGCCGGTGCCGGGCGACGCGCAATCCACCGAGGGATTTGACTGGGTGGATGCCAATACGATTATCTACACGTTCTACAATCCCTCCAGCAGCCGCAAGCGCCTTGGCCTGGCTCATGTGGTGGCGGAACCTTTCTCGGTAACCCCCGACACACGATGGAACAGTGAAGGCTACATCACGACCAGCGTCAGCACTCGAATCCGAAATGTCCGCGTCGGGGACGTTTACGGTGGTTATGCTTACTACGGTGACGCTGGCCAGAACACTAATCCCAACTTCTACGCCATTAATCTGGCGACGGGCCAGGAGACCTTGCTCGGCAATGCCGGCTCGCTGACGGGCGGAGGTAGTTTTGGCGTGTGGACGGTGGTGGAACGCGGCGGTTATCTGTATGTCCAGACGACGGACAACGGCATTCAGGTTTACAGCATGAACAGCGCGACCAGTCTCGGCGCACTGCACACAACTTACACGAAAGAATTCCTGACCGACCTGACGGGCTACAGCGGCCAGTTTTGGGGGTTTGATGTTACAACGGAGGGCGAAATGCTGCTCGGTGGCACGGGCGCGGTGTTTGAATTGGCCGGCCCGGTGCGCCTCAAGGCTTATGTTCTGGAGCCATTGTGGAACATCCCACCACTCGAACCCTACGAGTGGATGTCCACCAATCATCTGCAGCGTGGCCTCGCCTACAACCCGATCTCTGGCAACTTGCTGACCGTCAGCCGGCATCCAGCCAACGGCAGCGGCGCGGTTTACGTCATCAATTCGACCAACGGGTCGTTTATCAAGAACCTGAGCACCACTGGCATCAAGTATGACAAGAATTTTCCCATCAACATGATTGGCGTGGCCGATGACGGGGCGATCTACGCCTGCAGTCTGGCCGTGAACAGCGTTTCGGAACCCACCGATCCCATCAGTAACAATGGGCCGTTCCGCATTTATCGGTGGGCCGACGAAAACGCTGATCCGACGCTGGCCTACGAAGGCGACCCCAGTGACAATGATGCCATCGCTGCGAATCGGCGCTTTGGGGACACGATTGACGTGCGCGGCGCCGGAGTCACCACCGAAATCCTCTGCGGGACACGTCAGGGCAACATTGTCGCGGTCTTTCGAACCACCGATGGCATTAATTTCACCCACACCAGGATTCTGGTTTCCGAGATCACCAGTACGACCAGCACCTTCATGAACAGCATTGCGTGGGGACCCGGAAACACGTTTTTCACCAAGAACGACCACCCGACCCCGGCCCAACAATTCGCCTTGCAGCAATTTGAACTGACGGTTGAGTGGGGCCTCGCCACTTTGTTGCGAACCAACGCCAACCTCGCCAACCTGGGTGGACTCATTGACTACGACTCTGAACGTGATTTGCTCGCCATCGTCAAGACCGTGACCCCCAGCGCCGCCACGAGCGGGATTCACGAGTTCCGACTGTTTAAGCCGACTGCCGCTGGCATGGTCCAGCAGGATCATCCCGAAACGTCACGCCTCTTTCCCGACAGTTACAACAATGGCAATGGGGTTGGGGCGGTGGCGTTCGGCGGCGGCAAAGTGTTCGCGCTGGCTGCCAACAACGGCATCATCGCCTTCAACCTGAAGGAAGTGGTGGTTGCGCCGCAAATCTTTTGGACCGAAACGGGAGGCTTCAACGTGGATGCCGGCTCGGTTTGGAGCGCCGCCTTTGACGGCAGCGGCAAAACGCCCATCGCGGTCGGGCTCAATCGGCCCATTGGCATCGCGGTGGACGAGGCCAATAGTTATCTCTACTGGGCCGAAGATGGGATAGGCGGGCAGACCCCCAGCCGAATCGTTCGTGCCCGGTTTGACGGTTCCAGCCAGGAAGTGCTCTTCAATGAGTGGGAAGACGGATTCACCAACGCCCAGATGCTCGGCCTTGATGCCGCCAATGGCCATGTGTATTGGACCGACTTCATGCTGGGCGTTCTCCGGGGAAATCTGGACGGCACCGGCCTCACGGTGCTCGGCGGATTGGGGAGCCGATACACCGCACTGTCACTGGACCTCGTGAACGGTCACATCTATTACGGCGACCCCATGCAGAACGGGGTGCTCTTCCGTTGTGACCTGAGCGGCGCCAATGGGGTCGAACTGGCCCGCGATCTTGCCCAGGCGGACTTCCGCTTCAACGCCATCGCAGTGGATGTCGCCAATGGATTCATCTACTACACGGATACCGGCACCCATGAGATCAAGCGCATGAACCTGGATGGCTCGAGTCAAATTCCCCTCTTGCAGGATTCCGGTCTGGCACCGATCGGGGTTGCGCTGCGTCCCGATGAAACGCTTTTCTGGGTGGGAGCAGGCCAGCGGTTGGGCACGGCCAAGGCGGACGGGACTTCTGGCGTGGACCTGACAGTGGTCGGGATCGGCGGCACTCCATTCGGCGTTGCCGTCCTGTCGCAGGTGCCGGTTGGGAATATCCAGATCACCGATATCAGCATTGCCGATTCCACTGTCACGATTACATGGCAAGGTGGACAGGGACCGTTCCAGTTGCAGCGCCGCACCGAAGCGGCACAGGGCGCGTGGGAAAATGTCGGGGCGCCTACTTCATCCAATCAAGCCACGGACGGCGTGGGTTCGGAGCAGATGTTTTATCGCGTCAAAGGCAACTGACGTTTAGCACAACGGCAGCGTCCGAACGGCGCTGCGGAGAGGATTCAGTAGTTGAGTCAGCAACGGAGACGACTGCGCCGCATGGGCGGACAGTCGTTTCCCGCTTTTCCCACAGGCGACCACCCAAACAGCGGTGTTCAGCAACGGATTCTTCGCAACTCCGCCGACCCAGTTCGTCAGGCATAGACCGCTTCAATCGCCGATGGGACAACCTGCTAATTCCGCCGGGTCTTCTTCAGCATTTCGTACGCGCGCTTGGCATTGGGATCGCCGGCTTCCATGGCGGCAATCAACCGGGCTTCCAAGGAGCGCTCGGAGTTGTACACGGCCATCCCCTGCTCTATCGTCAGGTTCTGTCGTGCCTTGATGACCTGCAACGACTGAATCGCCTGCTCGTAGTTGGCCGCCTCCATTGCTGCGGAAGCCGTGTCGGCGGTGCTCTTGATTTCCGGATTGGCGGTGACAAAAGCCTTCTGCAATTGGGTGGCCGCTTCGACAGGTTTGGGCGGCGTGGCGGTCACGCTTTGGTCACCCTCGGGTTTGCCACAGCCCGCCAAGATTAGCAGAGCCAGGAACAACCCGCCCGTGCGGCCAGCCTGCGAGTGAGTGATGCTTTTCATAGGCTCAAAAAATTCATTTTGCCGTACTGAGAATCATTCACCGGTGGGACTGTTTGGACTGCACCACATCCGGCCTGGGCGATTGCCCCGGAAGCCTCCCAAGCCCGCTTCCATCGCATAAGCGCGGAACTTGATGAACTCGGTCTGGCCGCCGAACATTCCCATGACAATGCCCTGGCTATGGCGCACGCTGGCACCCTCGTCCGGCCGGCTCGTCGCGTTGTCATAGTACGAGGGCTGGTTCTCATCTGATTCCCAATAGATCATGTAGTGCGGACGAAACCGGGCCATCTTGTGGCTGACGTAAGGCACGGCGCCCGGGGTGGTGCCGAAACTGGAAACCGAGCCATTCATGGTATAGCTGGTGACCTGCATTTCCCGCAGTCTGAAAGACAGTGTGTTGGTCTTCTCAATGGGACACCAGTAAAGGTCGCGCTGCTTGTGATACGGCCAAAGTTGCCCCATCGTGATATTGTCCTTGTTGGTCGCGACGCGTGTCCGCGTATAGCACCAATTGGGTACGTCAAAAGTGCCGGAACTCCAGCCCGTGTAGGGCAAAAAGTCGTTGAAATCCACCGTGTATAAGTGCGTGCTCAGGAGGATCTGTTTGACGTTGTTGATGCACTTGGCGCGATTGGCCTTTTCCTTGGCCTTGCTCAAGGCCGGCAGCAACATCCCGGCGAGGATGGCAATGATGGCGATGACCACCAGCAATTCGATCAAGGTGAAACCGATACGCAAGGCCGCGTGACGATGAGGTCGGTGCATGGTTAATCTCCCTCTGTTTGAAGCCCACTCTGTGGGTGCGGGGTCAACCGAACCTGCTCCCGCAGACCAGCCGATACCCGGAAAGGCAACTTGGCAATCAAGTTTGGAGTTGGGCACACGAAAAACCTACTGACGCCGGATTTGAAATTCAAGCGCAAAGAAGGGCCAATGGAGAAAGCGATCTATCCTTCGAGCCAAATCGGGTTCGCGTAAATCCACGGCACCCATTCGTTGCGTACGTTGAGTTCAGCCTCCAACCGGTACTTGCCCGGCCCCATCGGCTTCCACTCCATCACCCGGCCCACCTGCTGATGGACCACGGTTCCGTCCCGAACAATCGTAAACCGGCACGGTACCGGAGAAAGCGCAAGCAGATGTGTTGACTCATTGAGGACAAGGCTTTCGCCCATCACCGCTTGGCCGGTATCATTGGTCGCCAGCCATCGAAAGCCGGAGCTATCCGCCAACAGGTCGAACCCGATGAAAACGCGCCCGACCTGCAAAGCATCAAGAATGGCCGCCTCAGTCAACTCCCGAGCCAGCACGTGGGTATTCACAAACCGCGCCGACCGTTCGTATGGATCAAGCTGCAGGTGGAACAACTGGCGGTCTGGCGCCAGCGGCCCGAACATCAACCGTGCCACCCCGCGCGTCAACCAATTCAGCTTCCACTCCCGGAGCGTCTTGGGGCTGGTGTCCTCGATCCGAACCGAACCCGAGTCCGTGTAAAACCCGCGCGCACCGACATTCTGATGACAATCGTTCCCCGCGACCCCGGTGATCTGCCGGGTCCGGTTCAAGTCGTCCCAGCGGCTCAAGAATTCCTCGGGTCGGTTGAACATCTGGTGATAGAGTTGTTCCGGGAAACGCCGTTGATTCAGTAGGAGGTCGGGCAGTAGCGCCCTCAAGCCACCTTTCTGCCGTTTGAAATCGGTGTGGAGATTGTAGATTTCCATGCCCGCAAGCTCGGGTCGCTCCCAGTCACGTGGCTCCTCTGGATGCGCGTAAAACAGCAGGCCGCCGTTCTCCGTAATTTGGCGGGCCAGAGTGGCGGCGTCCGTGGCATTGCTCAACACCACGCCAGAGGCCACCCCGAAGGGCATTAATCCCTCCTTCATCTCGAACCCCGGAATGAACAGCTTGCCGTCGTACAGCCCGCGCCATTGCCAGTCGAAATCAGCGCGCCCGTCAACGCAATGGTCACTCAGGCAAATGAAATCGAGTTGCGCGGTCTTGAGCACGCGCAGGATTTCCCCAAACGACACCTCACTATCGTGCGAAAGGTGGGAGTGGCTATGCAGGATGCCTCGATACTCGTTCCAGCCCGCCGTGTCTGTCACCGGCTGACGTTGCGCCCGGAGCGCTTGTCAGGCGGCCTCTTGCTGCGGAAAACGCACGAAACGATTGTAAATCGCGCCACGCAACCAGAACAAGACAAGCACCAACACCAACAGCACCAGCCAGCCGGCCACGCGTGCCAACTGGCACAATCGAATCCGCCATTTCTTCTGACAACTCGGAGTGCGCATGAGTGCTGTTGTTATCGCCAAAGGATAGCCCGATGGCGAGTGACCACAAATTTATGGAACAGGATTCTCCGGCCGTGCCGCCCTGCGGCGGTGAAAAGGCTCCAGGCGGAACGAAGTTCACACCGATCAAAGCGGACGAGATTCGCTCTGTCGGTGGACCAAATCATCCAATGTTCAATTCCGCCTTTCAACGCACGGTTCCGCGCTGGTGACCGCTACGTTGCAGTTCGCGAAGCGGCCGGAAACTGATCAGGATGATCTTTTCCTCTTCAATCAAGCGCTTCATGTCATGGTCCCGGGAAAACAGTTCGTATTCCTGGGCACGGATTGCCCAGCTACCCGTGATGGCCTTGGATTCCTCGGTGGGCAGCGCAGCATGGATGTAAAGCTCCGTCACTCCCGGCTTCAGGTTCTTCACGATGTTCAGCCAAAAAGGCTTCACGCCCTTCTTCAGGTCCTTCAACTCGTCATACACGAAGTAATCCGGGAAAAGAATGCCCTTGGCGGCGAATTGCTGGCGCAGTTCCGTCTGCCCGAAACGAGCGAGAGTTTCCTGTGAGGCCATGCGCACCGGGAGATTGAACTCCACCGCGAGTTGCAGATACACCTTCACATATTCGGGGTGCAATTGCAGCGTGCCCATGTGCGAATCCAGATGTGTTACATCAATGCCGGCGGCCAAGGCACGCTTGATTTGCGCGCGTCCCTCGATCAACGCCTCCTCGGGTTTGGCATTTCTATAAACATCCTCAACGCCGCGCCACAAATAGCCATCCGGGTCAATCAGCCCCGGCACCTGGGCGCGATCCGCAACCGGTCCCCAACGATACTTCACCCACTCGGAAGTGTGGCACAGGTGGATGCCGAAATCCCTGTCCGGATTCTGTTTCGCGTACGCCGCAATTTCGGGAAACCAAGGGCACGGCACCATGATCGTGGCCGAGCGCATCACCCCTTGCTCCAAACACTCGATTGTCGCGAGGCTGGCCGCGTGGCACATGCCCGTATCGTCGCCATTGACGATGAGAATCTTGTCGGTGGCTCGGTAGCCCAACCGCTCGGCGAGCGAACGTTGTTCGGCACTGAATCCCACCATGGCACAAACGGATAACGACAAAACGAAGAAGGCGTGAATTTTCATGGAAAGCAGTTCAGGATGCATGCGGGAGAATAATTAGGACGAGCATGGCGGGCAACGCGGATTCTTAGTCTTCCCATCCGGCCTTTGGCCGGGCCGGGCCGTTGTACGGCAACGCACCGCGCTCCCCAGCAACCCGCTCTCGAATAGGCACCATGTCCAAGTCCTTGGATTTTGGCGCCTCGATGAATCCGTAATACCGGCCCATCCAATAATCCTCCAGCCAGCCGATGGGCGGCGTCATCACTCGACCACCGCTGCCTCCGTCGTATTCCAGTGCCGAACGGCTGCCCCACTCGGCAGCGGATTCCCGCGGTGAGATGGCTCGCGTGCCGCCACCGTAGGGCACGTAGCCGGGGCGCGGGGAAAGGTCGTGCCGATGCGAATTGCGGTAGGTGTGACTCACCAGGTCCAGCGACCACTCGCGAAGATGTTGCACTGCCTGTGGCACTTCACAGTCGTTCCCTGTCACTGCGCCGTAGATGAAGTTGAAGAATGGCACCCGCTGCATGCGCATCACTTCCCAATGCCGCTCCAAACTGCGCAAATAAATGGACCGCAGTTCCGGATCCCGCGCGTAGCGGAGCAGCGGATGATAACAGCGAAACGCCAGTTCATCATCCCACGGCACGACTGAATCCGGCGGGAAGGTCAACTTTTGCCGCACGGTGTAGGTGTGGTAACGCCATTTCAGAAGCTGTTCGAGACCCGCTTGAAATCGCTTGTCACCCGTCAGCGCATACGCCGTTTGAACGTAAGTCTGTGCCTCCATGCCATTCAAGCCGCGGGACTCGATCCCGTACGGGCGCAACAGGTATTCGGGGTCCCATCGTCCCCAACGCGTCGGCTTGCCGTCCATGTCCCGCAACACCCAACCGTTTTCGATGATGTGCGTGGTGATGTTCGCCAGGTGTTTGGCTGCGCGTGCCTTCTCCGGCCCTTTGGCGGCGAGATCGTGGAAGAGCGCGACGGCATAAAAGTGGGCGTTCACTTCATCGCTCGAAGTGTCGCCCTTCCAAATCCAAAGCCCGTCCTCCGTGGGATACCACTTGGCCGGCAAGCCGCCTGATCCTTGCGTGGCGCGCTGCCCCCTGTCCGCTTTGACGGACCACACCGAACGCGCAATGAACCCCGGCTTCGGCGTGATGTCGTCCAGCCAGATCATCGCTTTGAACGCCTCCAATGCCTCCTGCCGCGCTTTCTCCTCCCCCGTGGCCGCGTATTTGAAAGTCATGGCCGCCAGGTAATGCGCCGTGTGTCCGCCGTCATTGTCGCTGATCTCCCGCAACCAGCCATCCGCGGCGCCGGACCAATAGAGCTTGTGAACGAAGCCCAAGCGTTTGAACCCGCGTTGCTCCAATTCCCCCTCGAAATACGCTGCCTTCTTCGCCAGCGTGAAAGGCGCGTAGCGAATGATGCCCAATCCACCATCCGTGGCGATGTACACCACGCGTTCAGCCACAGCGATGTTGCGCACATAATCACCGGGCAACCAGTGTTGCGCCCCGAAATAATGAAACTCGTCCCCCGTCTGCCGAATCGCACCACGGCTCGTGCCTATCCACAGATCGCCGTCGAACCCTTCAGCCAGGCATGTCGTGTCCTCGAAGGGCAACCCGTCTGCGCCGCGCAGCGTCGTCAGCGCCATGCCCCGCAACACCGCCACACCCCGATCCGTGGCCACATAAAGCCGGCTGCCCAGCGCCAGCAGATCGCGCGTTACCGGCGAAGGCATCCTCCCCCAGTCCACCGGGTTTTCCACGAAAGTTTTGCCGTCGAGCAAAGCCAGTTCACCGGGCCGCAGCAGATAAAGCGTACCGCTGTAGGATGCGATGCGTTCCACCGGCCCAATCCGCACGGGATTGGCCAGCACTTGGGTGAAATCCTCCATCATCATCGTGCTGTCGCTCGACAAATAACCCTCCGCCGGGCGGAGATTGACGAACCGGCCCTCTTCATACCGGAAAACATCGTCACGCGTCGCTCCGTAAACCTGGCCAAGGTGAACACACAAGTCGGTGAAGGTCTTTTCGTCCACCCGCGACCAGTTGCCGTTAGTGAAACGATATGTGCCGTTTTCCGCCGTTATCCAGATCGCGCCGCCCAGCGACCACATTCGTTTCACACCGGTCGGAGCACCGTTTGCTTCCACCAGACTTCCATCCCGCAGGGATTCCATCGTGCCACCGACGACGACATACACTGCGCCGTTGTGAACGGCCACCGCCGTAACCGGCGCGTCCGTGGCGATCTTCTCACCGACCTCCTGCAAATAGGCTTCGTCGGCAACTGGTTTCCACAACCGTCGCGATTCCAAGTTGGCCACCTCGCCCCGCGCCCCGCTGACGGAACAAAGCAAGACGATCGCCGAGAAGCAAAGCAGTGCGAGCCCCGTGCCTGGCGGAAGCGCGAGCAGTGGCCTCCACGGAATTCTCGAAACGAATTCGCGTGAACAGGACTGTCCACGCTCCGGTTGCCGGTTGGCAGAACGAATCTTGAGAGGAATGAGAACGGGCTTCATGTAACGGCGAAGATGGCCATGCCCAGCGCCGGCGTAAAGACGATTCCCAGCGTGTGTCGGTTATTCAACGGTATTCAAGCAGTCCGCCTGTGAGCCCGGTTGATCGTGTTGACGTTTGCGGCCGCGTGTGGGAGCGGGCAGCATGGCGGGCAGCACCACATGCACGCGCGCCGCCAGCACCCG
>JAANMX010004922.1_pt1 | contig 10029 bp, 11 predicted proteins | sample 7279681 | NCBI WGS metagenome assembly JAANMX01 (sample SAMN14094542, study PRJNA606508) | bioreactor metagenome | isolation source: A lab-scale SPAN reactor treating ammonium-rich wastewater day 351 | place: Ireland: Galway | collected 2018-01-01
TGGCGTTCGCGCTGGCGCTGTGTGCCGGACGCGGAGCCCTGGTGATCGCCGCACGCCGGGGGGTTCCGGCGGCGCGCCCGGACGGGCTAGGGGCGGTGTTCGCGTCGAGCGTGCCGGTGCTGGCGGCGGCCGGTGTCTGGATCGGCTTGGCGGGTGTTCTGGCCGCGTCCGGGTGGCTGACGGGCGCGCCGTGGTGGCTGGGCGTGCTGGCGGCGGCGGTCGGCGTCGGCGTTTCGGTGTGCCTGGTGCGTGCGGCCGTCCGGCGCCTCGGCGGGATCACCGGCGACGTGCTGGGTGCCGCGGTCGAGCTGACCACCACTGGCGTCCTGGTGGTCCTGACAGCGGCCTGAGCCACCTGATCGAACGCCGGTCGAACACCGGTCGAACGCCGGGGCCGGTTCTCTTCGTGCGAGTTTCGCATCGAGGGGACGGTTCTTGCACCGTTCAGGAACCGTCCCCGGGGTGCGAAGTTCGCACGTGGAGAACCGTCCCCGGGGTGCGAATTCCGAACGTGGAGAACCGTCCCCGGCGTTGAACCGTCCGGGGGTCAGGCGGGGGGAGGGCCGAGGTGGAGCGGACGGCCGGCCACCATCAGGACGACGTCGTCGCAGGCGGCGCCGAGGCGGTGGTTCAGGCGTCCCATCAGGTCGGTGAAGAGGCGTCCGGAGGCGTACTGCGAGACCAGGCCCCAGCCGACCTCGTTGGTCACCGCGACCAGGGTGTGCGGGTGGGCGCGCCAGGCGTCCAGTAGCACGAGCAGCGCGTCGTCGAACAGGTGGCGCCAGGAGTCGAACGGCTGTTCCCAGGTGTCCCAGGCGTCGATGGAGCGGGTCAGCCAGGTGCCGATGCAGTCGATGAGCACCGGGGAGTCGGCGTCGGCGATCGCCGAGGCGATGTCGACGGTCTCGACCGTGCGCCAATGGGTGGGACGCCGCTTCTGATGGCTGTGCACACGCGCGGCCCACTCCGGGTCGCGGGTGGCGTCGGCCGGGTAGCCCGGGGTGATGTAGGTCACGGCCCCCGCGTCGGCGAGCAGGGCCTCGGCATACAGCGATTTGCCGGAGCGCACCCCGCCCGTGACCAGGACCTTCCTCATGGGTCGACCCTACGCCGCGGACGCGGCCGCCCGGCGGGGTTCCGGACGGGTCGAGCCGGCCGTCCCATCGACGACGGGTCAGCGCGCCGAGAACCCGCGTAGCTTCGGGTCTGGGCTCACCCAGTCGATCGTGTGGTCGGTCACCCGGCCGGGACGCCCGCGCCGGGTGGGTTGCTCGATCAGTGCGCGGATCAGGACGCCGAGCGCCTCGGTCGAGCCCTGGGCGCTGACCTCGACCCGGCCGTCCATCAGGTTCTCGGCGTAGCCCACGAGGCCGAGTTCGCGTGCCAGGTCCATGGTCCACCAGCGGAACCCGACGCCCTGCACGTAGCCGTCCACCCGGATCACAGCGCGTTCCATGGCAGGCACCTTAATCGGCCCCGGCCGCGGGGCGCACCCGGCTCGGGCAGAGATCACGACGGCGCCGCCTGGGAGGGCGACGCCGTCGGACCGTGTTCATCATCGAATCACGGGATTCGGTGCTCCGGCCGTCAGTTGGTGGCCTTGTTCCAGGCGGCCTTGGCGTCTTCGGTGGCGTCCTTCACGCCGTCCTTGACGGCTTCGCCGGCCTGCTTCGCCTTCGCGCTGGCCTGATCGGCCGCACCCTCGGCCTGGAGCCGCTCGTTGTCGGTGGCGTCGCCCACGGCCTCTTTGATCTTGCCGCCGACCTCTTCGGCCTTGTTCTGGATCTTGTCGCCGATGCCCATGCTTCCTCCTTCGTGGATGCCGGTGGCACCCGGTTGACAGCCAGGCTAGGTCGGGCATCGCCGCGTCCCACCACCCCGTGGGGTGAGATGGGGCGGGGATCCGGCGGTCACACGATGTCGGCGACGCGGGCGTCCAGGGCGGCCAGCATCGCGTCGGCGTCCAGCCCGAGGGCGACGCCGTATGCGCCGCCGCCCATGGAGATCCGGCGTCCGGCGATCGAGGCGTCCGCGATCACCGGCCAGGCGGTCGTCGCGCCGAACGGCGTGATCGTGCCGCGCTGATAGCCGGTCACCGCGCGGGCCGTTTCGGCGTCCGGCATGGAGAGCCGCGAGACGCCGAGCAGGGCGCGCAGCTTGGGCCAGGAGATCTCCGCGTCACCGGGCACCAGCACGAAGAGGAAGTCGCCCTCGCCGCGCCGGACCACCATCGTCTTGACGATGTCGCGGGGCTGGACGCCGCGGGCGGCCGCTGCCTCGGCGAGCGAGTTCACCCGGCCGTGCCGGGTCACGGTGACGTCCAGCCCGCGTGCGCGGGCGGCTGCCACCGCGGGGGTGGCGGGCTCCTTCGCCGGGTCGGGCTCGGTTCCCGGGTCCGGGGTGGTCACCGGTTCAGGCGTGCAGGTAGCCGAGCAGGTGGTTGCGTTCGTCCATCAACTGGTCGATGCGGTGTTTGACCACGTCGCCGATGGACACCACGCCCCGCAATTCGCCCTCGACCACCACCGGCAGGTGACGGATGCGCTGGTAGGTCATGGTGTGCGCGGTTTCCTCCAAGGTGTCGGCCAGTCCGCAGGTGTGCACGTTGTCCGTCATGATGTCGCTGACCCGCTCGGCCAGGATGCTGGCACCCTGCTTGCCGAGTCCACGGACGACGTCCCGCTCGCTCACGATCCCGGCGATGTGCAGGCCGTCGGAGGAGACGATCACGGCACCGATCCGGTGTTCGCCGAGCAGCGCCACCAGTTCTTCCACCGATGCCGAAGGAGCGATCGTCACGACCCCGGCACCTTTGCCTCTGATGATGTCTTCGATCCTCATAGTCGGAAGGTACCCGTTGGACCGGGGGCAGGAAAGCGAATCGCACAACTGCCGGCCGCTAACCTCCCACGTGCTGGACGTCGGCGCGGGGGTGGTCGCGGACGTCCCGGTATCCTCGGGCTGCCGAGCCGCCCACCATGCGCTCCCCTGACCATCCAGCGCTCCCGAATGTCCGGAGGCACTGGATAGTCAGGGGAGCGCGGGGGAGGGTGCCGGCGGTTCTGGCCCCTGTTGCGGGAAGGAAGGTCATGATCGAGCCCTCGCCGATCACGCGTGCCGTGCGGGCCGGGATCGACACCGATCTGACCCATGGCGCCGTCGTGCCGCCGGTGTACCTGAGCACCACCTACACGTTCGCCGAGTTCGGCGTCCCGCGGCCCTTCGACTACGCCCGGCGCGGCAATCCGACGCGGAGCGCGCTCGCCGAGGCCGTCGCCGCACTCGAGGCCGGTGCCGGCGCGGTGATCACCGCCAGCGGCATGGGGGCGATCACCACGGTGATCTCCGCGCTGCTCAGTCCGGACGCCGTGCTGGTCGCCGCGCACGACTGCTACGGCGGCTCGTGGCGGCTCTTCGACGCGCTCGCCCGCAAGGGGAACTTCGAGCTGGTGCTGGCCGACCTGACCGACCCGGAGGTGGCCGCGGAGACGATCCGGACGCGGCGTCCGACCGTGTTGTGGCTGGAGAACCCCTCCAACCCGCTGCTGCGCATCAGCGACATCGCCACCCTGGCCGCGCAGGGCCATCAGGTGGGCGCGACCGTCGTGGTCGACAACACCTTCTGCACCCCGCTGGGCCAGCGTCCGCTCGAACTGGGCGCCGACCTGGTGGTGCACTCGGCCACCAAGTACCTGGCCGGCCACTCCGACGTCGTCGCCGGCGCGGTGGTGGGTGCCGACGCGACGATGGTCGAGGATCTCGCCTGGTGGGCCAACTGTCTGGGGGTGACCGGGGGAGCGTTCGACTCCTATCTGGTGCTGCGCGGCCTGCGGACGCTGCACGCCCGGATGGCGATCCACGAGAGCAACGGCGCCGCGGCGGTCGAGCTGCTCGGTCGGCACCCGGCGGTGGCGGCAGTGCATCACCCGAGCCTGCCGGGCCACCCCGGGCATGAACTGGCCGCCCGGCAGCAGAAGCTGTTCGGTGGCGTGGTCACCTTCGAACTGCACGGCGGCCTGGACGCCGCCAAGACTCTCCTGGAGGGACTCACCCTGTTCTGTCCGGCCGAATCGCTGGGCGGCACCGAGTCGCTGGTGTCGCACCCGGGCACGATGACCCATGCGTCCATGCCGCCGGATGTTCAGCTGGCCGCGGGGATCACGCCGGGGATGGTCCGGCTCAGCGTCGGCATCGAGGCGGTCGACGACCTGCTGGCCGATCTGACGCAGGCGCTGGATCTGCTGGGCTGAGGAAGGTCACACCGGACTCCGGGGATCCCGGCATGCGCCGGGATGACGGATCGTCGTCCCGGGTGGGGCCCCCCTGGCCGGCGAGGACGCCGCGGACGGCGCGGGCGTCCGGTGGGCTCGACCGGCGGAGATCCCGGCATTCGCCGGGATGACGGATGGCCCGGGCGGGATGACGGATGGGCCGGGGCGGGACGCCGGATGGGCCGGGCGGGATAACGGATGGGCCGGGGCGGGACGCCGGATGGGGCGGGCCGGATAACGGATGGGCCGGGGCGGGACGCCGGATGGGCCGGGCGGGATGCCGGATGGGCCGGGGACAGTGCGTCCTGGGCTAGGCGCCGTCATCCCGGGCTCGACCCGGGATCTCACCAGGATCCGAGTTCAGAAGCCCGAACGGACCTGCTTCTTGCGGGGCCGCTCGACCAGGGCGCGGAGCAGGAAGAGCAGGTTGGCGGGGCGCTCGGCGAGCCGGCGCATGAAGTAGGCGTACCAGTCCGTCCCGAACGGCACGTAGACCCGCACCGGGTGCCCGAGCGCGGCGAGCCGGCGCTGCTCGTCCGCGCGGATGCCGAGCAGCATCTGCAGCTCGTAGGACGCCGGCGTCCGGCCCACCCGGTTCGCCTCCGACACGACGTGCTCGATCATCGCGCTGTCGTGGGTGGCGAACATCGGACGCCCGGCGCCGTCCAGCAGGATCGTGGCGCACCGCTTGTAGTTGCGGTCGACGGCGGTCTTGGCGCGGTGTGCGACCTCGGGCGGTTCGGCGTAGGCGCCCTTGCACAACCGGACCCGGTCGCCCTTGCCGGTCTGCTGCTGGCAGTCGGCGCTGGTCCGGTAGAGCATCGCCTGCAGCACGGCACCGACCCACGGATAGTGCTCGCGCAGCGTCCGGACGGTGCGCAGCGTCGCATCGGTGGAGGTGTGGTCCTCCATGTCGACGGTGACCGTGGTGCCGGCGCGCTCGGCGGCGCCGCAGATCACCCGGGCGTTGTCGAGCGCCAGCTCGTAGCCGCCGTTCAGCAGCGAGCCGAGTGCCGACAGCTTGATCGACACCTCGACGCGGTCGGCGAGGCCCTCGGCGGCCAGCCGGTCGAGTAGTTCGACGTAGGTGTCGGTGACCCGGTCGGCCTGCCCGGCGGTGGTGGTGTCTTCGCCCAGGAAGTCGATGGTGACCAGTAGGTTGCTGGCCAGCAGCGCGCGGGTGACCCGCAGGCAGTCCTCGGGGGTCTCGCCGGCGACGAACCGGTCCACCACGCGCCTGGTGAGCGGGAAGGCGATCACGGCTCGCTTCATCACCGGGGCACGCGACAGGCCCAGCAGCACCGTCTTGAGCATCTGGCCTCCTCGGCGGCCGGTCGGTGGACCGTTGCACAGACCCTAGTGCGCCGCCCGGACAGTCCACCAGTGCCCACCCGCGGACGCCGTCACGGTTCCGGTCACGCCGGGCCGGCGGGACGCTCGGTGGGCGCGGACGGGGTGGTCCGGGGTCAGCCCCGGTGGGTCTGCACGAAGTCGATGAACTCGGGCGCGGCCAGGGAACACACCGCCAGCACCGCCCGGTCGGCGATCGTCGCCAGGATCACCGGGTCGGTGTTGACCGCGACGAACGCCGCGTCCGCGGCCTCGGCGGCGACGGCGTCCAGGGCGGTGTCGCCCAGCACCACCAGCGGGCCGCCGCCGGCGAGCGCGCGCGCCCGGCGGCCGAGCTCGGCCCGGTCGCTGACGTAGGCGCCCGAGGCGAAGCACTCCCAGTCGATGGCGTCCAGATCGAAACCGGAGGTGCTCAGCTTGGTCCGCGCCCGCAGCGGGCTGTTGCCGGTCAGCAGCCCGTTGCGCCAGCCCGCCCGCCGGGTCAGTTGCAGCGCCTCACGGGCACCCGGAACCGGATCGCGCGGCGTGTGTCCGTAGAACTCCTCCGACAGCCGGTCGAGGGCCGTCAGGTATTCCTCCACCCGGGTGTGCGGCTGACCGGACGCCGCCAGGTGCACCTCGGCCAGCTTCCGGTCGGTGAAGCCTTCCCGGGGACCCTCGGGCTCGATCGGCTGGACGCCGAGCGCCGCCACCGCCTCGGAGAACAGGTCGGCGCGCCCCTTCGGGCTCTCCACCAGGGTTCCGTCGATGTCCCAGAAGGCTGTGATCACACCGCGCACCCTACGTGCTCACGACGCGGGAGGGTTGCCCCCGCCCAGGCTCTGAACCAGGTCGACCGTGAGTTCGTCGAGATGCTGTAGTACCACGCTGGCTCGCGCCAGCACGTCCGCGGGCGGCGGCAGGAACGGACGCGGGATGGCCACCACCGGCATCCCGGCGTTCAGACCGGCCAGGATGCCGTTGCCGGAGTCCTCGACCACGACCGTCCGGGCCGGTGCCGCGTCCAGCTGCTCGGCGACCCAGCAGAAGGCGTCGGGCGCGGGCTTGCCGCGCGCCGTCCCCTCTTCGGTGGACCGGACGACGGTGATCAGATCGCGGACGCCGAGCGCGGTCAGCGCGTGTTCGATCAGGACGCGCGGCGACGACGACGCCACCCCGAGCGGCCAGTGCCCGGCCAGCCGGACCACCGCCTCGCGGGCGCCGGGCAGCACCGGCAGGTCGCGGTCGTAGCGCTCCAGCAGGGCGTCGATGGTGCGCCGGGCGGCGATCGCCGGGGTGGCGCCGAGGCCGACCACGTCGGACATGTAGGCCGACCATTCGGGGGTGCTCATCCCCATCATCGCCCGGCTGGCGGACTCGGGCCACTCCATGCCGTCCTCGGCGGCCAGGTCGTGGCGCACCTCGTCCCAGACCCGTTCGGTGTCGGTGAGCGTGCCGTCCAGGTCGAAGATCACAGCCTGCGTCATGCCGGCCATCCTGTCAGTCGGTGGCGCATCGGTTCAGGCGATGCCGCGGAGCCGCACCGACAGGCAGGTCACGCACCCCTCGAGCTTCTCGAACTCGCTGATGTCCACCGGCACCGGGGTGTAGCCGCGCTCGGCCAGCACCGCGGCGGTCTTCGGCGCGGACGCCGAGATCAGCAGCCGACCCTCGTTCAGCAGGACGACGTGGGCGCCGTCCGGCTCGGGCACCTCCAGGTACTTCGGAAAGAAGTCGGGGTCGTCGACGAAGGACGGATGGCCCAGCACGGTGCCGTCGGGCAGCGCCGTCACCGCCGACTTCAGGTGCAGCACCTTGGTGATCGGCACCTCGACCACCCGCGCGCCCAGCGGCTCGAGGGCAGCGGCCAGCTGCCGGGCGCCCTCGCTGTTGGTGCGGTCGCCGATGCCCACCCACACGGTGCGGTCGTGCTTGAGGACGTCGCCGCCGTCCAGCGTGCCGGGCGAGGTGATCCGGGCGATCCGGTAGCCCAGGCTGCGCACCGCCAGCTCGGCGCCGGGGATCTCCGGCCGTCGCTCGGACGCCCCGGGGTGCGCGATCACCGCCACATCGGCGTAGGTCACCATCGTGTCCTCGATGAACACACCGTCGGGACAGTCGTCCACGGGTGGCGCCTCGATGGTCTCCCAGCCGTTGTCGTGCAGGGCCGCCCGGTAGCCCTCCCATTGCCGGAGTGCCCGCCCGACGTCGATCGGCTGGCGGGAGAGGTGGGTGAGCAGCCCTTCGGCCAACCGGGAAGAAGGGCGACGCACGAGAGCTCGCTGTTGATGCACGGGCCAAGTGTGGCCTGTGTCGCACGTACGTGCAGGACGCCGCGCCGTCGGTGGACAACCGTGCGACCCTCTCGGCGGACGGACCGCGCCATTTCATCGCTCGCGCATGGCTGTGTGGGCGGCTGGGGGTGCCCGGTCTCGGTGACAACCTGCGGAGCGCGCCCAGGAACAGGCGGAATTCAGCATCGACTGCCGTGCCGAGAGCCGCCCTTTCGCTTCGTCCGCTCCGGAGTGCGGCCGGCGAATCCCGCCCGCTGGGCCGGTGGCGGGCCTGTTCGGTGGCCGTTCCCCGGGTGCCGCGGCGGCACCGGCGGACCCGCGGTGACCTCCGTCGGCCAGCACTAGCATCGACCCATGCGTGACCTGGTGAACCTCGCGGTCGACATGACCCGCGAGATTCCGGCTCCGGTCGGCCGGGCGCTCCAGTTCGTGGCGCGCATCGGTGACCGGGAGCCGCCGGTGGAGACCACCATCGTTCCGCCGGAGCCCGCGGAGGGTCTGCTGGTCTACTTCCCGGGCTTCAACACCCCGCTGGGCCCGTGGGAGACGGCCAAGTGCCGGATGTTGGCCGCCGCCTTCGGTGAGCCCGTGCTGCTGACCGAGATCCCTGGGATGAGCCGTTTCGGCGACTCGCTGCCCCGGCCGGTGCGCAAGAGCATGCTGCGCGGCGACATCGACGCCTGGGCCGAGCTGATGGTCGACTATCAGTTGGCGGCGCTGGAGGCGATCGGACGCCCCCGGCCGGCCACGGTCGACCTGATCGGCTACTCGACCGGTTGCTCGCTGGCTGTCGCCGCCCTGCGGCGCTGGCGCGCGGTGGCCGATGTCCGCTCCACGACGCTGGTCGAACCGGTGGCGACCCTGTCGCGCAGCCTGCTGAAACTCGAGATGCACAACCTCGCCGACGTCCTGCGCCAGCCGGCCAGCTACGCCACCAACCACGCCCACGACTGGGTGATGGACGCCCGCCGCCGGCAGCTGCGCGAACCCTGGGTGCGTTACGGCCCGGTCGACCTGGTGGCGATCGCCCAGGTGCTTGCCCAGCCGCATCTGCCCGGCGAGCTGCCGCTGGACGGATCGATGACGATCAACCTGGTCCGCGGCGCCCGCAGCGATCTGTGCCACGCGGAGTCCTTCCGGGCCCTGCACGAGGCCTGCCCGGCGCGCGGGATCACGGTCGAGGTGGCCGGCTTGGGGCACCCGCTGTGGCATTCCTTCCCGTTGCTGGACGCCCTGGTTCCGCTCCTGGGCGACGCGGTCCGGGAGGGCGGCGGCCCGGACCTGCAGGTCCCCGGTCGGCACGGTGCCGATCAGCAGGGTGCCGGTCAGCGGGGCGGCGGTCGGGATGGTGCCGGTCAGCAGGGCGGCGGCAGGGTGATCGAACCGTCCTCGCCGCGGTAGCCGATGGCGATCCGTTCGACCAGGCCCGCGCCGTTGACCACGTAGGCGATGTACTGCCCGGGGGTGGTCAGCGCCCACTGGTTGATGGTCATTCCGGCGTCGGTCATCACGGTCGGCCGGAGTTCGTCGCCGTAGATCTGCTGCAGGTTGTCCAGCGGCGTCCCCACCCGCACGCCGCGGCCGCTCGGGAAGGCGCCGCTGCGGATGTCGATGGCGCTCACCCGGTCGCCGCTCGAGTACACCCGGACGGCGCCCAGCAGCTCGGTCGGGGAGTGCGCGTCGCAGGCACTCGGGACCGGCTGGAGCACACCGAGCTGCGCCGCATCCGCCGAAGCCAGGCCCAGGGTGACCGGGCCCAACCCGTCGATGATGAAGGTCCAGCCCAGCCGGTTGGCCGCGTCGTTGAGGGTGCTGCTGGGACTCGGGGTCGGCGTCGGCGTGGGAGTGGGTGTCGGGGTCGGAGTGGGCGTCGGCGTGGGTGTCGGGGTCGGACGCGGCGACGTCCGGGTGGGCGAGGCGGACGGCGTCGGTGTCGGGGTCTCGGAGGGCGTCGGCACGGCGATCGTGCTGCGCACCGGGACCGCCCGGGTCGGATCCCCGGCCTCGCGGACCACGAAGAACCAGGCCAGGAACAGCACGATCGTGCCCACCATCGCACCGAGGGCGACCGCGCGGCCGACCCCGCCGTCCGGACCCGGACGCCGTGGCGCGGACGCCGGGCTCCCCGCCGACCC
>JAANMX010004923.1_pt1 | contig 10028 bp, 9 predicted proteins | sample 7279681 | NCBI WGS metagenome assembly JAANMX01 (sample SAMN14094542, study PRJNA606508) | bioreactor metagenome | isolation source: A lab-scale SPAN reactor treating ammonium-rich wastewater day 351 | place: Ireland: Galway | collected 2018-01-01
GCGTCGCGACCCGCTATGACCGATGCCCCAAGGTGTTCCTCTCAGCCATCGCCCTCGCGGCTCTCGTCATCTATTGGTTATGAATCCTGACCCTAGCCGAGGCGGCGATCGGCCATCCCGGCCCCGAACATCTGTTCGAGGCGTTCATCCAGATCCATGCCGGCAACCGCATGAACGGCATCCTGACCGGGCCGGGCGGCGTACCGATCAGGTATCGCCAGATCGACCCGGACAAGACGGAATCCCTGCTGGGCCTGCAATTCGAGGTGGTCGAGGATGTGATCGACGGCGCGCGCAGCCTGCGCGTGATGATGAGCTATCGCACCGACAGCTATGGTCCCGCCGATGTGGACCGACTGGAACGCGCGGTATCGGATATGTTCGCGCGGTTCGCGGATGCGGGGCTTGCGGATTTGCCCATGGGCAAGGGGGTGCGGTGACACAGGATACGGCGATACAGGCGCGGGGGCTGGTCGCGGGCTATGGCGGCCCGCCGGTATGCCGTGGGATTGATCTGGATATTGCGCGGAGCGGGTTCACCGTGATTGTCGGGCCGAACGGCTGCGGCAAATCCACGCTGCTGCGCAGCCTGTGCCGCCTACTGGTTCCCGATGCGGGACAGGTTCTGCTGGATGGCCGCGACATCGCCCGGATGCCCGCGCGGGATCTGGCGCGGCAGGTCGGGTTGCTGCCGCAATCGGCGGATGCGCCGCCCGGTATCACCGTGGCCGATCTGGTGGCGCGGGGGCGTTATCCGCATCAGGGCTTTTTCCGGCAATGGAGCGATGCCGACTCCGTCGCGGTCACGGAGGCGATGGCCGCGACCGGCGTTGCCGCACTGGCTGACCGGCAGGTCGATCACCTGTCGGGCGGGCAGCGGCAGCGGGTCTGGGTCGCCATGGCGCTTGCGCAGCAGACTCCGGTGCTATTTCTGGACGAACCGACGACCTATCTGGACATCGCCCATCAGGTCGATCTGCTGGATCTGCTGGCGGGGCTGCACGCGGGCGGGCGCACGCTGGTCGCGGTGCTGCACGATCTGAATCAGGCTTGCCGCCATGCAACCGACCTAGTGGTCATGTCCGAAGGGCGCGTGATCGCGCAGGGTCCGCCGGATCAGGTCATGACGCCCGATCTGATGGCTGGGGTCTTTGGCCTTGATTGTCTGGTGATCTCGGACCCGGTGACGGTCACGCCAATGGTGGTGACAAAAGGCCGCAGGGCGTGGTGGGAAACCAACACGGTTATTGCCTATTGAAACAATCAGGAATAGGATTCGCCCAAACGAACCTGGGACCGCCAGCGCCTGCAAGCCAATCCCCATCAGACAATGAGGGAATGGTATGGGACAGCGCGGTTTTCTGCGCCTTTTGGGTGGATGCAGCCTGTTGGCGGTGGCAGTTGCGGGTTTGCCAGCCGCCGCGAAGGACAGCGAACCAGCACAACGCAGTAGCGTCATTATTTTGGACGAAATCATTCTGGTGGGCGAAAAGATCGCCCGCAGCCTGACGAATACCGCTGCCTCTGTCAGTGTGACTTCCGAACGCGATCTGGATGACAACCAGCCGGTCGATACGGTCGAAAAAGCCATAACGAACACACCGAACCTGACCTATACCGGAACGGTGGGCGCGCCGATGATCCGAGGGCAGGACAGTCAGGGGCCGAACTCGGGCGCGGGGGCGTTCTTCAGCGGCATGGTGCCGCGTGCCTCGATCAATGTTGATGGGCGCTATCTCAGTTATTATGAATACACACGTGGCGCGGCGAGCACTTGGGATGTTGCCGGCATCGAGGTGTTCCGGGGCGCGCAAACCACCTCTCAGGGTACGAACAGCATTGCGGGCGCGATCATCGTGCATACGAATGACCCGACATTCGAGCCGGAGGGTCGGGCATTGCTGGAATTCGGGTCGAATAGACGTCGCCGTGCTGCCTTGGCATATTCCGCACCGATTGCACAGGATCTGGCAGCACGGGTGGCGCTGGATTATTCCGCGCGCGATACCTTTATTGATTACGTCAATCCAAATTTTGCCAAAGGTGAATCGGATCAGAACTTCGAGGCAAAGACAGCGCGCGTCAAACTGTTGTGGGCGCCCGCTGACTTGCCGGGATTCGAGGCCAAGCTGACATTACAGCACACGCAGACGAATCGCCCAACGTCGGAATCCGCATTTTATCCTTTTGAGAATCTGGAAAGCCTTACCGCCACCATGCCCAGCATGAAGCAGCGCAGCAATTCAGCGGTGCTGGATGTCAGTAACGATTTCAATAATGGGTTAACGCTAATTAATCAGCTGCAATATTCTAATGTGTACAGCCGTCGCGTGATAGAGCCGATCACAGACGGTGGGGCCACGATGGACCTGACCTCGATTTCGAATGAAACCCGATTGCTGTTTGGCGAGGCTGACGAGCCGGGTATCAGTGGTGTGGCCGGGGTCTATATATCTCGCAACAGTTCTGATGAGACGCTGCTGCTGCGTGGCACGTCGGTCTTTGACGATCAGAAGGACAGCTTTGGTCTTTATACCGAGGCGACGTGGCAATTCGATAACCCATGGTCCGTCACCGGCGGGCTGCGTTATCAGCGCGACCGGGTGCAACGGTCAGGCACATCCAGCTATGCGCAGGGCGCGCTGGATTATGACGAAACCTTCGACGAATGGCTGCCCAAGCTATCGGTGGCCTATGACGTGAACGACCGCACGACGGTCGGCGTGATGGTGGCCAAAGGGTATAATCCCGGTGGCGTTTCGCTGAATTTTCAGACCGGGGAATATGTGGCTTTCAAGCCTGAAACCGTCTGGAACTATGAACTGTTCGGGCGCACCTCGGCTCTGGATGACCGGCTGACCCTGACCGGGAACCTGTTCTACAGCGATTTCAAGGATGCACAGCGTTATGTTCAAGTGTCGATCCCGGAAAATGTCGGCCAGAGCCTGACGGTCAACGCGGAAAAGGCGAAAACCTATGGGTTGGAGGTCGGCGCCGACTGGCAGGCCCGCGACGATCTGCGTCTGCGCGGCAGCCTTGGCCTGCTCCATACCGAGATCAGCAAGTTTTCCAGCGCCATGGCGGATTTCGAGGGCAAGAAATTCTCCCGCGCGCCGAGCTATACGTTCAGCATCGGGGCCGATTGGGATATCACGCCGCAATGGCGCCTGTCGGGAGATCTGCGTCATTCGGACGGGTATTTCTCGGATGACGAAAATACGCCTGCCTATGAGATCGGCAGCTATACCGTTGCCAGCACCCGGATCACCTATACCGCTGCGAACGGGATGGAGTTCTATGGCTATGTCAACAACATCTTCGACGAGCGCAAGCCGGTCTACAAGATGATTAACCGCTCGGTCGGCGGGATCGAAGCAGCGATGCCTGAGCCGCGTGAATTCGGGATCGGGCTGACGCATCGGTTTTGAGCTAGTTCGTTCGGGCAGGTTCTCTTCGGCCTACCCGAACGAACTTCGAATGTCTCTATATTGATAAAGGAATGAGCGTGAATGATCGTACCAACTAAATCCAATTTGGCAGATGCTTGGCGAGGACGAACTGGCTGTGCCTGACCATGAAAAAAGTGCGGGTTCACGGCCGCGGAATCTGGAACAAATGACAGCTGCTTTCCGCAGGCTTTGCACAGAAGAAGGGTTTGGGAAAGGGTTGAGGTTCCGTCCGAAGTCAACAGATATAATAATATCGCCTTATGTAAAAAATGGCACCACATGGATGCAGCAGATTGTTCATGGTTTGCGCAGCGGCGGCTCTATAGATTTTGATGAGATACTTCAGGTGATACCGTGGATAGAGCTTGCCTATGATATGGGGGTGGATATTGATGCTGCGCAGGGAGTGTGTCCTCGGGCCTATAAATCTCATCTTCCTTGGGAGATGGTTCCTAAGGGCGGGAGGTATATTGTTGTTTTTCGAGACCCTATGGATTCTTTAACCTCAATGCATCGATTCCTGGATGGTTGGATGTTTGAGAAGGGCAGCATTAGTCTTGCCGATTATGCAGGGGTTGTTTTAGATCGGAGCCTGGGCTGGTGGGAACATGCCGTATCATGGTGGCGGCAGAGGCATAGTTCAGATATACTAATGGTCACCTTTGATAAGATGAAGGATGATCTGGATGTCGTGGTGAATCAGGTTGCTGATTTCATGGATAAGAACATTGCTTCAGATGTACGCCAGTTGGCATCTCGACAAGCAAGCTTTGATTTTATGAAGAGGTTTGAGCGGAAGTTTGATGATCATCTCTTGCGAGCACGGCGCAACGATGCGTGTGGTTTGCCATCGGGCGGAGCGGTAACCAAAGTTTCCAATGGGCGTTCGGGAGATGGCATTGCCAATCTTCCGAGGAATATTGTTGAAGCGTTTACGCGACGGTGGGATGAAACGATGTTGTCGGAATTTGGTTTTAAATCCTATTCGGACTTTGCAAATTCGGTGAATGAAAGAAGGTTGCAATGAACTGGTTCGAGTGGATCGTACGGATCATCTTGTAGGATCAGAAAGAAGGTTATTGCAATGACCGATACTCCCGCCGGTTACGACACTGAACAGGCATGGGCGATCATGGCCCCTGTCAAGGGACGCATCCGGCTGGCAATGGCGTTTGGTGCGGTATCCGGGTTGGCGGTGCTAGTGACGATGATCTGTCTGGCGATGGTGGTGCTGGCGCTGCGTGACCGGCCCGGTGAGTGGCCTTGGGGCTGGATGCTCGGCGCACTGGCGGGCACGGTGGCCGGCTATGTCGCGCGGCTTGGGGCGTTCAACCAGTCGCATTACGCGGCCTTTCGTTTGGAGCGTATCCTGCGCAGCAACCTGGCGGAACGGCTGGCCGAGGTTCCCCTGGGCTATGTTCAGACTCAGGGCGCGGGCGCGCTGACCAAGGTCATCCATGATGACGTTAAGGCGTTGCATGTCTTTGTTGCCGATAGCACGCCGCTTTATGCGCGGGCCTGTGTGACGCCCGTGGTCACGTTGGTGCTGCTGTTGTGGCTGGACTGGCGACTGGCACTGGCAGTGGTCGCGGTGCTGGTCATCGGTGTTCTGGTGATGCGCGGCGCGCAGACGCGACGGCGCGTAATGGCGCGGCTGTATAACGATGCGCGCGAAAAGGTCGGCGCCGCGATTGTCGAGTTTGTGCAGGCGATGCCCGTCGTGCGAAATTTCGACACCGGCACTGACAGCTTTGGCCGCTATCAGCGGGCTTTGGATGCCTATCGCGAGGTGCTGGCGCGCTGGTATCGGGAATCGGGCAATTCGGTGCGGCTGACATGGGCGATCCTCAGCCCGCTGCCGACGCTGGCGGTGGTATTGTGGCTGGGTTTTGTCCTGACGGGGCGGGGTGAACTGGACCCAGTGCGCTGGCTGGCGGTGCTGCTGCTCTGCACCGGCATGGCGGAATCGGTGATGCCGATGATGATGCTGCGCCATATGATCGACAAGGTGCGTCTGTCCATCGGCCGTATCCAGAACGTCATAGCCGCACCCGTGCTGCCCGAACCCGCGCCGGGAGCGGAACGGGTGCCGCGCGATGCGAGCGTTGTCTTCGAAGATGTCAGTTTCCGCTATGCCGAGGGCGAACCCGAGGTTCTATCAGGCGTTACCTTTACCGCCGCGCCCGGCACGGTGACGGCGCTGGTCGGCCCGTCAGGCGCGGGCAAAAGCACCGTGGCGCGGTTGATCCCCCGGTTCTGGGATGTGAACTCGGGGCGGATCCTGATTGGCGGGGTCGACATCCGCGACATCGGCGCGGTGGCTTTGATGCGGCAGATCGCGTTCGTGTTTCAGGAAAATTTTCTGTTTGCCGACAGTATTGCGGCAAATATCCGTCTGGGCAGCCCCGATGCCACCGATGAACAGGTGATCGCCGCCGCCCGCGCCGCGCAGGCGCATGATTTCATCATGGGGCTGCCGCAGGGATACGACACGCCCGCCGGTGAACGGGGGGCTGCGTTGTCGGGCGGGCAGCGCCAGCGCATCACCATCGCCCGCGCTATCCTGCAAAACCGCTCCATTCTGGTGCTGGACGAAGCCACGGCCTTTGCCGACCCGGAAAACGAGGCCGCGCTGATCCGCGCCATCGCGGCGCTGGCGCGTGGCAAGACCGTCATCATGGTCACGCACCGCCTGCAAAGCGTGGTTCACGCCGATCACGTGCTGGTTTTTGACCACGGGCGGCTGGTCGAACAGGGCGGCCACGCCGCGCTGCTGGCGCAGGGCGGGCGCTATGCCCGGCTGTGGGCTAGCCACGAGGCCGCGCAGAACTGGACCCTTGGCGGGCAGGAGGCCACGGCATGAACGCCCCGAACCGTCCCGGTCCGACGCCCGTTCGCGAAACATGGCGTCAGTTGATGGAAAGCGTTGCTCCGGATCAGCGGTGTTTCCGGGCCGCTATCCTTGGTCTGGCGGGGGCGGCAGCGCTGCAAGGGCTGTCGCTGGCCGCCATTGTCCCAGTGTTCACGCGCGCCTTTCATCATCAGGACTGGCCCGGTGCGCTGCGTTGGCTGATCGTCTGCACCGTGCTGATGGTTGCCACCGCGGTACTGCGCTGGTGGTCGCAGGGGTTCGATTTCAACGGGCGCATGGCGGCGGCCACTCACCGGCTGCGGCTGCGCATCGGCCAGCAGATGCGGCAGATGCCGCTGGAAACACTGCACAGCCGCCGCACGGGCGAAATGAACTCGATGGTGCTGAACAATGTCGATGAAAACTTGCTGAGCACGCTGACGATCCTGAACCTGATCTTCATTTCCGTCATCACGCCGCTGGCGGCGGGGCTGGCGCTGTTGTTGGTGGACTGGCGCGTGGGGCTGATCGTGCTGGTGGTGTTTCCGGCGATCCTGCCGCTGTATCGCTGGCGCCGCCCCGCCATCGGGCGCGGCAAGCGTATTCTGGGCGAAGCGCACCAACAGGCCAACGCCGACGTGCTGGAATATACGCAGGGTCTGGTCGTGCTGCGCGCGGCTTGTCAGGCGGGGGATCGCGCGGGTCACCTGTCCCAGACCTTCCGCCGGTTGGAGGACATTCAGGTCTACGGCCACCGCAAGGGTGAAAAGCCCAACATCATCGTGTCCACCACGGTCGAGGCCGGGCTGATGCTGATGCTGGGTCTTGGCGCCTGGTGGGTGGTCGGCGAATCTCTGGATCTGGCGGTCTTGGCGGCGCTGTTCGTCATCGTCGCCCGCCTGTCCGAGCCGCTGGCGACTTTCATCCTTTACACCGCCATTCTGGAAATGATCGAGGCCGCTCTGGCCAAGATCAAAACACTGCTGGCGATTGCGCCGCTTGAACAGCGCCAGCCTGCTGCGGTACCGGACGGCCACGATATTCGCTTCAAGGATATCAGCTTTGGCTATGCTAGAACCGGGATGATGGCGCTGGAAGGGGTTAACCTGACCATCCCCACGGGCAGCCTGACGGCGCTGGTCGGGCCGTCGGGTTCGGGCAAGACGACGCTGACGCGGCTGATCTTGCGCCATGCCGACCCGCAGCGGGGGCAGGTGCTGATCGGCGGTGCCGACCTGCGCCAGATTGCCGAACCCGAGCTGCGCAAGATGCTGTCAGTGGTGTTTCAGGATGTGCACCTGTTCAATGACACGGTGATGGCCAATATCCGCATGGCCCGCCCCGATGCCACCGATGCCGAGGTTCACGCCGCCGCCCGGGCCGCGCAATGCCTCGATTTCATCGACCGTCTGCCGCAAGGCTGGGACACGCCCTTGGGCGACATTGGCGAACGGCTGTCGGGGGGCGAACGTCAGCGTATCTCGATCGCGCGGGCGCTGCTGAAAGATGCGCCGATCGTCATTCTGGACGAACCGACGGCGGCACTGGATACCGAAAGCGAACGCGCCGTTCAACGCGCCATCGACGCGCTGGTGCGTGACCGCACGGTGATCGTCATCGCACATCGCCTGTCAACGATCATGGGTGCGCAGCAGATCGCGGTAATCGACGAAGGCCGCGTGATTCAGCAGGGCAACCACGCCGACCTGCTGGCGCAGCCCGGCCGCTATTGCGACATGTGGCAGGCGCAGCAGTCGGCAAAGCTGTGGTTCGGCGGTGAACTGGATGGATGATTTGGTCGAAGCGGGGCGTGCGGGAATATTGATCTAACAAGTGCCATCGCGCGCAGCAGCGATGGCGATGCGCCCGAGGAAAGCTCGCTCGCCAAGCGGCTCATGCCGATCTGGCAAGTGTTGCGGTCGCAGGGATAGCGTCTTGCACTGACGGCGTGGGCTGAACCAATCTCGGTCGCGCCCGCATCATGCCAGCTACGGCATCGGCCCCGGCCCTGAGCGGCGAATCAATCAGATGCGCATAGCGCCCGGTGGTGTGGGATTGTGTGTGGTCCAAGAGTTTCCCGATTATTCCAGTGAAGCCCCGTCGCTGACCAGCAGCGGGGCTAAAGTGTGCCGTCGTCATGGATGCGCACGCCGCGCAGGTTGGCCTGCCCTGTATCACATTCCAGAAGCGTCGGATTTCCTGCACCGGCTGATTCTTGATGACCCTTTCCCACCACCCCGGTTTTACCGCCATCGGCGCCATCATCACGCGCGAGGTGCTGCCTCGGCTGCGCCATGGGCAGAAGGTGCCCCTGCGCATCTCCGGCATCGGCACGGCCGGTTACGAGGGCCTCGACGACGCCGATGAATTCGACCGCACGGTCGTCATCGGCCAATCCGCATCCGCTGAACAAGCCATGATCCTCGCCAGCCAGCGCGTCGCGCGCGGCGACATTCGTGTCAGCACGGACGACACGCTGCGCTTTCGCCCGCGTGGACCTGCACTATGGCCGCGACGATTTTTCGAGTCAGGACAAGCTCATCAACATCCTGTCGCGCGACCGGGCCAAGGACATGGCGACGGATTACGAACAGCAGATCGACCCGGCGCAGGACTATGCCGAGCGGCGCGGCATCGCCTTCCGTGCCCGTGTCGCCCAGATCATGCGCAGGCTGATGCCGGAGAGCGTGCGCGATGCCATAGACGATTATATCGACAATCTGCGTTCTCCCGGTGAGCATGTGCCCGCAGGGCCGGGCAGGGAGGCGGAAAGGCGAGAGGTGCAGCGCGACCTTGAAGTCACATCACGCAAGACCGGCATCGAGCCAGAAGAACTCTTGCGTCGCGCCAGTTCCGGGCAAAGCTTCGTTCGTCATGCCCGTGCCGTGGATGCGATCTTCGCGGCGCAGGACCGGGGTGTCGCTGTGACGCCCGAGCAGGTGCAGGAGCTGCACGAGGCCCGCGGGACCTTCTATGAGCACCGGCCTCACGGTTCCCGCGACGCCGAGGCGGTCTATAAACGGAATCCCGGCTTTGCCGCCGATGTCGCCTCTGGCGATCCTGACTGCGCCGAGCCTGCTAGGCGCGCCCTGCAACTGGAAACCGAGATGCGCAAGAACCCCGATCTGCGCGCTGATCGGTTCGTGGAACGCTTTCGGGAACTCAGGCAGGCTGGCGAACGCCAATATGCGGCGGGCAACTATTCCGGCTACAGGTCAGCGCGCGCGGAGATGGGCAACATGGCGATGAGCCTGGAACGCGATCCGCAGATAGAATCCCTGCTCGAAGGCCGTAAGAAGCAACTCGGCATCAGCATGGATTTCGACTCAGGGATGAGGCTTGGTCGGCAACTTGCCCTTAGTCACGGCCTTGGCAGAGGTCGGGGCATCGGATTGTAGATCGTAGAGCCATCCTATTTACCGCCGTTTCTACGCTACACTACTACGGCAGCTAAATATCTATTGCACAACGATAATTCGTTGCCTTGTCTGGTCTCTGCAATCGTCAGAAACAACCAACAGGAGGCAGCAGGACCATGCGCCAGCCAGACCGCATCATTCGCATGAAAACCGTTCTCGCCCGCACCGGCCTGTCGCGGTCTGAACCGCGCCGGGTTTGCCGGAGGCTCCTGTGTGGATGCCCCGGTTCATGCAAGGGCAAATTCGTGCCGCCGGGCATGTGATCGGTGCGGTCATGTGTCAGGCCTGTCGATACGGCGATGTGGTTGC
>JAANMX010004924.1_pt1 | contig 10027 bp, 7 predicted proteins | sample 7279681 | NCBI WGS metagenome assembly JAANMX01 (sample SAMN14094542, study PRJNA606508) | bioreactor metagenome | isolation source: A lab-scale SPAN reactor treating ammonium-rich wastewater day 351 | place: Ireland: Galway | collected 2018-01-01
GTACCGCTTCGCCGCCATCACACGCTCCGTGCAAGTCACGGAACCCTATGAATCAGCGATTACGCATCTTGGGAATCCTGAATGTCGATCGGCTCTAGTGCGCCAGCACCGCCAGCAGCAGCAGCGCCACGATGTTGGTGATCTTGATCATCGGATTGACCGCCGGTCCGGCCGTATCCTTGTAGGGATCTCCGACCGTATCACCGGTGACCGCCGCCTTGTGCGCGTCGGAGCCCTTGCCGCCATGATGGCCGTCCTCGATGTACTTCTTGGCGTTGTCCCATGCGCCGCCGCCCGAGGTCATCGAGATCGCGACGAACAGGCCCGTCACGATCACGCCGAGCAGCATCGCCCCGACCGCCGAGAATGCCGCAGATTTTCCGGCAACGCCGCCCCCGGCTATCGCGTAGATCAGGAAGTAGACAACGATCGGCGACAGCACCGGCAACAGCGACGGAATGATCATTTCCTTGATCGCCGCCTTTGTCAGCAGGTCCACCGCCTTGCCATAGTCGGGCTTGTCGGTGCCGCGCATGATGCCTGGCTTCTCACGGAACTGGCGACGCACTTCCTCGACGATCGCGCCTGCCGCGCGTCCCACCGCGGTCATGCCCATCGCGCCGAACAAGTAAGGCAGCAGGCCGCCGAACAGCAAGCCCACCACCACATAGGGATTGTTCAGGGAGAAGTCCGGGTTGACACCCTGGAAGTAGGTGTGTTGCGCAGCATCGCCGATGAAGAACTTGAGGTCCTGATTATAGGCCGCGAACAGCACCAGCGCGCCGAGACCGGCGGAGCCGATCGCGTAGCCCTTGGTGACGGCCTTGGTGGTGTTGCCGACGGCGTCGAGCGCGTCGGTCGACTTGCGCACCTCCTTCGGCAGCCCCGCCATTTCGGCGATGCCACCGGCATTGTCGGTCACCGGACCGAAGGCGTCGAGCGCGACGATCATGCCGGCCAGCGCCAGCATGGTTGTGGTGGCGATCGCGATGCCGAACAGGCCGGCCAGACCGTAGGTCACCAGGATGCCCGCGATGATGACGATCGCCGGAAGCGCCGTCGCCTCCATCGAGATCGCGAGGCCCTGAATGACGTTGGTGCCGTGCCCCGTCACCGAGGCCTTCGCAATCGACTTGACCGGGCGATAGTCAGTGCCGGTGTAGTATTCGGTGATCCAGATGATCAGGCCGGTGACGACCAGGCCGGCGACGCCGCAGGCGAAAAGATCGAGTCCGGTATAATCGACGCCCGCCAGTTCGCCGAAGCCGACCAGCCAGTAAATGACGGCGCCGACGCCGACCAGCGACAGGATGCCGGTGGCGATCAGGCCCTTGTAAAGCGCGCCCATGATCGACTGGCTGTTGCCGAGCCTGACGAAGAACGTTCCGATGATCGAGGTGATGATGCAGATGCCGCCGATCGCGAGCGGCAGCGTCATCATGTTCACGAGCAGCGGCGAGGTTGCGAAGAAGATCGCGGCAAGCACCATGGTGGCGACGGCGGTCACCGCGTAGGTTTCGAACAGGTCGGCGGCCATGCCCGCGCAGTCACCGACGTTGTCGCCCACATTATCGGCGATCGTCGCCGGATTGCGCGGATCATCTTCCGGAATGCCGGCTTCGACCTTGCCCACGAGGTCGCCGCCGACGTCAGCCCCCTTGGTGAAGATGCCGCCGCCGAGGCGGGCGAAAATCGAGATCAGCGAGGCGCCGAAGCCGAGCGCGACCAGCGCGTCGACAACCGTGCGGCTGTTCGCGGCGTAGCCCGCGCCGTGGATGAGATAAGCGAAATAGATGGTCACGCCGAGCAGCGCCAGACCGGCGACCAGCATCCCCGTGATCGCGCCGGCCTTGAAGGCAAGCTCGAGTCCGCCGGCCAGCGACTTGGTCGCGGCCTGCGCGGTGCGCACGTTGGCGCGGACCGAAACGTTCATGCCGATGAAGCCCGCCGCGCCCGACAGGATCGCGCCGATCGCGAACCCCACGGCGACCAGCACTCCGAGGAAGTAGGCAAGCAGCGCGAAGATCACGATGCCAACCATTCCGATGGTCGTGTACTGCCGGCGCAGATAGGCCTGGGCGCCCTCGCGTACAGCCGCCGCGATTTCCTGCATCCGCGGATTTCCCGCATCCGCCCTCAACACCGAAGAGGTCGCCCAGCCCGCATAAACAATCGAAAGCGCTCCGCAGAGCACAATCCCTACCAGTGCTGTCATTGAATTTGCCTCAGAATTCCGGAAGTTGTCCCGACCACGCCGCGAGCCCGCGAACGGACGTTCAAGGGAGGTCCGTTTTATCGCAAGGCGACGATAAATCGGGCGAGACCATGCCAAAATCGAACCTCCGGCGCAATGTCGGCTTTCGGCTGAACGGCCGAATTTCCGTCAGGAATTGCAACAAAATGCCGGCAATCGCGGAAGGATTCCAAGCCCGGCCGGAGGTAGCCCGCTTAAGCGCGGAGGCTCAGGTCAGCCATTTCCCGAGGCGCGCGACCGCCTCGTGCATCTCGGCGGCCGACCGGGCGTAGGAGAAGCGCAGGAACGAGTGGCCGCGCATGGGATCGAAATCGACCCCGGGCGTCGCGGCGACGCGCGCCTGCTCCAGCATCCTGCGTGCGAAGTCATGGCTGTCCGTCGTGAACCTCGAAACGTCGGCATAGAGGTAGAACGCGCCATCCGCGGGCAGAAACTCGCTCAAGCCGGCCTTCGGAAGACCCGCGATCAGGATGTTGCGGTTTTCCTCGTAGCCGCGCTTCACGATCTCCATCTCCTCGCGGCCCGCGAAAGCCGCCTCGGCCGCGATCTGCGAGAGCATCGGCACCGAAATCGACAGGTTCTGCTGCAGCCGCTCGATCGTTCGCACCAGGTGTTCGGGCACGACCATCCAGCCGACGCGCCAGCCGGTCATGCAGAAATACTTCGAAAACGAGTTGATGATCAGCGCATGCGGCGACAGTTCAGCGGCGGTGACGGCAGGAAACGCATAATCGAGACCGTGATAGATCTCATCGGAAATAAAGCGAATGCCTTCGCTCTCGGCAGCCGCCATCAGATGCGCAAGCGCCTCGCGCGACATCATCGTTCCCGTCGGATTTGCCGGACTGCCGACCAATACCCCCTTCAGCGGCATCTTACGATGCGCGGCCAACAGCGCCTCACCCGTCAGCGCGTGACGGTTCTCGCTTGACGTCTCGATCAGAACCGGCTCGCAGCCGAGCGCCGTCAGGATGTGCCGGTACGGCGGATAGCCCGGCACCGCCACCGCGACGCGGTCTCCCGGTTCGAACATCGAAAGGAACGCGAGGATGAATCCGCCCGATGATCCCGTCGTCACGACGATCCGCTCGTGGCTGACCGTGCAGCCGTAGAACTCGCGGTAATGCCGCGCGATCCGTTCTCTCAGCGAGGGGATGCCGAGCGCGGGCGTGTAATCGATCCGGCCGGACTCCAGCGCGGCGCGGGCCGCGTTCAGCGCGGTTCGGGGCGCCGGCGCTGAAGGCTGTCCGACCTCCATGTGAATGACGTGTCCGCCCTCCGCCTCGATCCGCGCCGCCGCCGCCATGACGTCCATCACCATGAAGGGTGGAACCTGGCTGCGGCCAGATGCCGCCAGCACGTTGGCGGCCCGCTCTCTCGGTGTCGCGTCGGCCATGGAAATCTGTTAATGCGCTCTCTCGCCCGAGGCCGCGTTACCGCCTTATTCGATGGGTTGTTTAGGACATACAGCGTATTCGAACCCGCGCCAATGATTCCGAAGGCATTGACTAACGAAGATATGACCCGGCGTCCCGTCACTCCCCTGCGTCGTCCCGTCTCGAAGCTGATGACGCTGGTCACCGCCTGCGCGATCGCGAACGCCTCCTTTCCGGTCCAAGCGCAACAGGACAAAGGTCTGCCGATGTTGCGCGATAGCGAGACCGAGCAACTGCTGCGAGACTATACGCGGCCGATCCTGCGCGCGGCGGGGCTGCAGAAGCACAACATTCAGATGGTCATCATCAACGACAGGTCCTTCAACGCCTTCGTCGCCGATGGCCGCCGCATCTTCGTGAATTACGGCGCGATCTCGAAATCAACAACGCCGAACCAGTTGATCGGCGTGCTTGCGCACGAGACCGGGCATCTCGCCGGTGGCCATCTGTCCAAGTTTCGCGAGCAACTCGCCCGAACCCAGACCCAGCTCATCATCGCCATGCTTCTCGGGGCCGGCGCTCTCGCGGCCGGAGCCGGCCGCGGCGGAAGCAACAGCGCCGGCAGCAATATCGGCGCGGCCGCACTCAGCGCGCCTCAGGAAATCGCCCGCCGAAGCCTGTTGGGCTATCAGCGCCAGCAGGAGGAAAACGCCGACCGCGCCGCCGTCAAGTTCCTCAACGCCACCGGACAATCCCCCCGGGGAATGTACGAGACCTTCAAGCGTTTTACCGATGAAAGCCTGTTCGCCGCGCGCGGCGCCGATCCCTATGCGCAGTCGCACCCGATGCCGGCCGACCGTGTTGCCTCACTCGCGGAACTCGTCAAGACCAGCCCCAACTGGCAAAAGAAGGATGATCCGGCCCTGCAATTGCGCCACGACATGGTGCGCGCCAAGATTTCGGCGTTCATGGAACGCGAGGATACGGTATACCGGCGCTATCCCCGATCAGACACCAGCCTGCCCGCCCGCTACGCGCATGCCATCACCACGTACCTGCATGGCGATCTTCGCTCGGCCATCGAGCAAATCGATGCGCTGATCAAGCTGCAACCACAAAACCCCTATTTCCACGAAGTGCGTGGGCAGGCTTTGCTCGAGGGAGGCCGCCCCGCTGAGGCGATCGCGCCGCTGCGGCGAGCCGTCCAGCTCTCACAAAACGCTCCGCTCATCGAGATGTTGCTGGGTCAGGCGCTCGTGGCTTCGAACAACAAGGCCAATGCCGACGAAGCTATCGCAATCCTGCGAACGGCGCTGGTACGGGAGCCGGAGGCTCCGCTCGGCTACTCGCAGCTTGCGATAGCCTACGGTCGCAAGGGCGATTATGCACAAGCCGATCTGGCATCGGCTCAGGCCGCGTTCCTGCGAGGCGACAACAAGACGGCACGCGAACTCGCATCACGCGCGAAAACCCGCTTCGCGATCGGCACTCCCGGATGGGTCAAGGCGGACGATATCGTCTCATCCAAGGTTCCGGACAAGAAATAAGACCAGACGGCCCCGCCACGCGGCCCCTTTCAAAGGATTTGACAATGTCCCCTCTCCGTTTTCTCGCTCCCGCCCTTCTTGCGCTCGCGTTCAGCGCTCCGCCCGCCGCGTCCGCTCAGAGCTTCTCCGACGGCCAGCGCGGCGAGATCGAGCAGATCGTCAAACACTATCTGCTCGCACATCCCGAAATCCTTGAAGAGGTTTCGGCCGAACTCAGCAAGCGTCAGGCGGCCGCCGAAGCGCTCAAGCACGAGGCCGCGGTTACGGAGAACGCGAAAGTCATCTTCAATTCACCGCGTGGCGTGACACTCGGCAACAAGGACGGCGATGTCACTTTCGTCGAGTTCTTCGATTACAACTGCGGCTACTGCAAGCGCGCGATGCTCGACATGCTTGAGCTTATGAAGTCGGATCCCAAGCTCAAGGTTGTGCTCAAGGAGTTTCCCGTGCTCGGCCAGAGTTCGGTCGAGGCCGCACAAGTCGCTGTCGCGGCGCGAATGCAGGATCCCACCGGCAAGAAATACCTCGATTTCCATCAAAAGCTTCTGGGAAGCCGCGGTCAGGCCGACAAGGCGCGAGCGCTGGCCGCCGCCAAGGAGGCCGGATTCGACATAGCCAGGATCGAAAAGGATATGACGAGCGCCGAGGTGCGCGCCACGCTCGAGGAGAACTTCAAGCTTGCCGAATCCATGGGGATGAATGGAACGCCAAGCTACGTCATCGGCAAGCAGGTCGTCGTGGGAGCCGTGGGGCTCGAGAACCTGAAGGAGAAAATCAACACGGCGCGCTGCGGCAAAGCCTCCTGCTGATTGGCGCGTCCCTGTTTTGAAGCAGCGCTCACCGGCGAGCCTCGCGTCGCAGGCCGGTACCCGCTTTCGCTTGAGAGCCTCCGAATCTCTCGCGACGATTCTCCTTTACCTATCGTCGTTTGAGAGGTTCCTCAGTGGGCGCGGGAACTGGCTATCTGATACGCTCGCATGCCCCGTCGCGGCGCCCGAGGTCGGTTAACGAGATATTTCCGTATGTTCTCCATGAATTCTCGCAAACAGCGCGAGGTATCTCAAGCCGAATCAGGGAGTGTTCAGGCTTCCCCTTGACGCCCTTGTTACATATAACGGCCCGAACTCCGGCGTTCGGCGGCGGAAATGGCTGATTCTCGGGATTTCAGATGGCCAAGACGATCTACGTGCTCAACGGCCCGAACCTCAACATGCTCGGGATACGGGAGCCGGATACTTATGGCCACGCCACCCTTGCCGACGTCGAACAGCTTTGCGCCGAGACGGCCCAAATTTTTGGACTGGTTGCGGATTGCCGCCAGTCAAACCGCGAGGGTGAACTGATCGATTTCATTCACGAAGCTCATGCAAGGAACGCGGCCGGTATCGTCATCAACGCCGGCGGCTACTCGCACACTTCCATTGCGCTTCACGACGCGCTCGTCGCGGTCAAAATTCCGGCCGTCGAAGTTCATATCAGCAACATTCATGCGCGCGAGGACTTCCGTCATCATTCCTTCACAGCCAAAGCCGCGTTCGCAAGCCTGTCCGGGTTCGGAATTGATGGCTACCGGCTCGCGATCAATGGCCTTGCAGCCAAGATCGGCGCGGTAGACCCGTCGAACAAAGTTAAATCCTGACACATCAGCGTCATTCTCACAGAAAGTTTCGGATCGAGAACATGTCCCGCCAGCCCGGAGAACCTGCAAAAATCAAAACCGGCAACGAACTGCGCGAGGAGAGCGACGTGATCCGCGAACTCGCCGCACTGCTCGACGAAACCAGGCTCACGGAAATCGAAATCGAGCGCGATGGACTTCGTGTCCGTGTCGCACGCAACATCACCGTCGGGGCGGCGGTACCGGCTACCTATCAGGCCGCGGCGGCCTCTGCCCCCTCGCCGGCCGCAGGCGCCGCCGACGTCAGCAAGCATCCCGGCATGGTGCCCTCGCCGATGGTCGGAACGGCCTATTGGGCATCGGAGCCGGGCGCAAAACCCTTCATCGAGGTCGGGTCCAGGGTCACCGCAGGTCAGACGCTGCTGATTATCGAGGCCATGAAGACCATGAACCAGATCCCGTCGCCGCGGTCCGGCACCGTCACGCAGATTCTCGTCGAGGATGGCCAGCCCGTCGAGTTCGGCGAGCCGCTTGTCATCATTGAATGACGCCGTTCGAACCGCGGACGCAGTGATGTTCGATAAAATCCTGATAGCCAATCGCGGCGAGATCGCCCTGCGCATCCTGCGCGCCTGCAAGGAACTGGGTATAGCGACCGTGGCGGTCCATTCCACCGCCGATGCCGACGCCATGCATGTCCGGCTCGCGGACGAAAGCGTCTGTATCGGACCGCCGCCGACGAAGGACAGCTACCTCAACATCCCGGCGCTGCTGGCAGCCTGCGAGATCACGGGCGCCGAGGCCGTGCATCCGGGGTACGGCTTTTTATCCGAGAATGCCCGTTTCGCCGAAATCCTCGCTGACCATCGCCTGCATTTCATCGGCCCCAAGGCTGAACACATCCGCCTCATGGGCGACAAGATCGAAGCCAAGAAGACCGCGAAGCGGCTCGGTATTCCGGTGGTCCCAGGCTCCGATGGCGGCATCGGTCCCAATGACGACGCCATGGCGATCGCCAAGGCGATCGGCTTTCCTGTCCTGGTGAAAGCGGCCGCCGGCGGCGGCGGGCGCGGCATGAAGATCGTCAAGACACCCGACGACCTGATGATGGCGATCTCGGCCGCGGGTAACGAGGCCCGCGCGGCGTTCGGCGACGCCTCCGTTTATCTGGAAAAGTATTTGCAGAAGCCGCGCCACATCGAAATCCAGGTGCTTGGCGACGGGCGCGGCGGCGCCATCCATCTTGGAGAGCGCGACTGCTCGCTGCAGCGGCGTCACCAGAAGGTCTGGGAAGAAGGCCCCTCGCCCGCGTTGACGGCGGCAGCCCGAAACAACATCGGCGAAATCGTTGCCAATGCCATGAGCGAGATAAAGTATCTCGGCGTCGGAACGGTCGAATTCCTCTACGAGGACGGTAGATTCTATTTCATCGAAATGAACACGCGCATTCAGGTCGAACATCCGGTCACCGAGATGATCACCGACATCGATCTGGTGCTGGAGCAGATCCGCATCGCCGCCGGCGGCGACCTTCCCGCCACCCAGAAGGAAATCGCCGTCAACGGCCACGCCATCGAGTGCCGCATCAACGCGGAAAACCCCGTCACCTTCCGCCCCTCTCCGGGCAAGATCATGCAATTCCATGCGCCGGGCGGGCTCGGCGTCCGGATCGATTCCGCCGTATATCAGGGGTATGTGATCCCGCCCTACTACGACTCGCTGGTGGGCAAGTTGATCGTGCATGGCAAGACGCGCGCCGAATGCCTGATGCGGCTGCGCAGGGCCCTCGACGAGATGGTCGTGGAAGGCGTCGAGACCACCTTGCCGCTGTTCCGGGCGCTGGTCCGCGAGGCGAGCATTATCGACGGTGACTACCATATCCATTGGCTGGAGCAGTATCTCTCCAGCGGCGGTCTTACAGGAGTCTGAGCCGCCTCGAGTCCGGATCGGTTTTTTTTAGGAACAAAAGGCCTGGAACCGATTGCGTGCTGAGGGGTTGAGCAAATGGCTGGCAACGGTGCGGGGGCGATTTAGACTGTCTCGATCCGAACACGATGAAATCGCAGCGCCGCGAGCCAGATCGTCGCGCCCCGCGCTGAGCCAGCTGATCCTGCTGACGGCAGGTCTGGTGGTTCTAACGCTGATCAGCGCCATTTCCGTCTATCTTGTCAACAAGGCGCGCGACGACACCCGCTGGGTCCTGCACAGCATGGCGGTCGAGAATGAAATTTCACTGGCCCAACTTCAGATACAGCGGGCGGAAAGTTCGCAACGCAGCTTTCTACTGACGCAGCGCCCGGAATTCCGCGCTGCGTTCGAAGAAGCATCTGGCCGTATTCCGCAGAGCTTCGAACGGCTGAGGACGTTGACGAGGGAGAACCCCTACCAGCAACAGCGGCTCCAGCAGATGGTCCCGCTGACCAATCAGCGGATCGAGCAATTGCGGCAGAGCATTGATCTCGCGCTGACGAACCGGCTGGATCAGGCTGTTGAGAGCGCGCGACGCGAGGCCGGTCAGGACGCCACGCGACAGATCCGCGATCTGGGGAACGAGATGCGAATCGAGGCAAATCGTCTGCTAGCGGCGCGCACGGCGTCAGCCGATGTCAGCCAATCGCGCTCGGCGCTGATTACCAGCGTGGGTTCAGGGCTGGTCGTGCTGTTTGCGGGGCTTTCGATCTATCTGGTGCGGCGGTCGAGCCGGGAACGCGACCTGGCTCACGCCCGGTTGCGCGATATCAATCTCAACCTGGAATCGGCCATCGAGAAGCGGACCAGCGATCTGCGGGAAGCCAACGATGAAATCCAGCGTTTTGCCTATATCGTCAGTCACGACCTGCGCTCGCCGCTGGTCAACATCATGGGTTTCACCAGCGAGCTGGAGGAACTGCGGGGTGACATTTTTCGCCGGATCGCGGAGCTCAGCCGGGCAAACAGCCTCCCGCCTCCGGGAGTGAGCGATCCAGCCAATGCGGCCGAACCGGTTCTCGATGGAGCGGACGAGCAACTGTCGCAGGATTTCAACGAGGCTCTCGGATTCATCAAGTCGTCGATCGCCAAGATGGACCGTCTCATCGGCGCGATCCTCAGCCTGACCCGCGAGGGCCGACGCGAATTTCATCCCGTTTCGATCGCCATGCGCGATCTGATCGAGAGCATCGTATCCACGGTAGCGCATCAGGCCGCCGAAGCGGACGCCCAGATCCGGGTCGAGCCATTGCCGGATATTGTC
>JAANMX010004927.1_pt1 | contig 10025 bp, 6 predicted proteins | sample 7279681 | NCBI WGS metagenome assembly JAANMX01 (sample SAMN14094542, study PRJNA606508) | bioreactor metagenome | isolation source: A lab-scale SPAN reactor treating ammonium-rich wastewater day 351 | place: Ireland: Galway | collected 2018-01-01
TCTTCGTACTTTACTGTTATAACTTTTCCATTATACTCATATACTCCACAATCAGGTATTTCAAAATAAACAGAGTTTATGTTTGTGTGAGGAAATATTACCAGCTCATTTCGGTTTTTGGTAATACAATATTTTTCTGAATGAAAATTTTTTGATTCAGTACTGCTAAGTGAATTAAAAAGTGAAACCGATTGTGACATGCTGAAACCAAAAGGTTCAATCAGATGATATAAAATGGTCAATGGGGCCAGTGTATTTTTTAAATCAGCAATAGAAAGTATGACTTCTTTCTCATTGTTGGTAACAATCTGCTTACTTACATTTTCAAGATAGCTTCTGATAATTTTATCTTCACCATAAACAAATTCAGATTGCTCAACCAAATTGGTGCTGAAGGAAGGATTCATTTCCTGAAGTAGCGGCAACAGATGTCTTCGTATTTTATTTCGCTGATATGCATCTGAATCATTAGATGCATCTTCTCTCCATTTAAGCTGATGTTGCTTTGCGTATTGAAGAATTTCATTTTTTGTGGCAAACAACAATGGGTGCACCCGGTTACCATCCTTCGGCAAAATACCATGAAGTGCAGCAGAGCCATACTGTCGGAGCAGTTTAATAATAACAGTTTCGGCAAAATCATCAGCATGATGTGCTGTGACTATATACTTTAATTGATGCTGTTTACATATTTCATTAAAAAAAGTGTAACGCAAATTGCGTGCAGCCATCTGTATGGAGAGTTGATTTTCCTCAGCATACATTTTGGTATTAAAAGATGTTGAATAAAACTCAATTTGATTTTTTTCGCACCATTGTTTTACCAAAAGCTCGTCCTGATCAGAATCCTGATTTCGTAATTTGAAATTGCAATGCGCAACTGCAAACGTATAATCTGATTGCAGAAATAAGTCTGCCATCACCATGGAGTCAACGCCTCCGCTTACAGTTAGCAACAGTTTATCTGCTGAAGTAAATAAGGAGTGTCTGGTAATAAACCTTTTGAAGGAATCAATCAAAACGTAAAATTTAGTGCTAAGATAAATTATCCTAACACATCAATCATGGCTTTGGCTTTGAGTAAACTTTCTTCATACTCACTACCGGCATCCGATTGAATGGTGATGGCGCCACCGGCTTGCACCGACAAATATCTTCGCTGTGCATTATATAATATAGTACGAATAATCACATTGAAATCGAAATCGCCTTCAGGGTCTATATAACCCACGCTACCTGAAAACGCACCACGTCTGGTTTTCTCAAATTCATCAATAAGTTTCATAGCACTTATTTTAGGAGCACCTGTCATACTGCCCATCGGAAAAGTTGCTTTAAGAATATCGGTAAATGAAATGGAAGACGATACTTCGCAGCTGATTGTTGATATCAGCTGATGAACGGTTTTGAAAGAGTAAAGCCCTAACAACTCATCAACTTTTACACTTCCCGGTTGGGCAATGCGCGATAAGTCATTTCTCACCAAATCCACTATCATCATATTTTCCGCACGCTCTTTTTCACTTTGCAACAGTTGTTCTTTTATGTAATCATCTTCTTCGGCTGAGGCACTTCGTGCTGCAGTTCCTTTGATGGGCTGTGAATATAACTTCGTGCCGCGTTTGCATAAAAAGCGTTCGGGACTTGAAGAGATGATGTGATGATTATCTTTTTTATAAAAACACGACATGGGAGCTCGCGATTTTATGCCTAACTTGATAAAAGTTTCGAAAGGATTTATTTCAGCAGCATCGTTGTAAAATTCCTGACAAAAAGTAACCTCATAGATATCACCATTCTGCAAGAAATTTTTTAAGTGAGCAACAGCATCCATGTATTCGCTGCTTGAAAAACGTGGCGTAAGTTCCAGTGGATAGCATTGTTTAAGCTGTCTTAATTCAACATCATCAGCCTTAAACTCATCAATCGTTTGTGCCTGTTGGTCAATAATTTTTAGCACACCCGCCTGCGAAGTCATTACTATTTGCGGAACAAAAAAGTGTAATGTTGGAAAATTAAGCTTGTCAGTATGTTTTGAATTCAGATTTTCAATTTCGTTTTTCAGGTCGTATGCCAGAAAGCCAAACATCCATTTTCCTTTATTTCTTTCGGTAAACTGATGGAGTTGTTCCAATGAATTCGAAGTAGCTTCTACACTGTCGAGGGAATTAATTCCTGCCAGGAAATCATATTTGCTCAAACCACAATAACTGCCGGGAGCAGCACCATTGGAAGTCAGAAATACAAAGTTCTTGAATGCATTTCCGGTTTTCAGGATTTCTTCAAACTCCGAAGGGGTAACTTTCTTATCGCTCATAATGAACCAAAAATAAAAGGCACTTTTTAAAAAGAATCAGTCCATCAGCCATTCTTTTAAACAATATAATATGGAAAATCTGACTGCTCCGGTAAAAGAATTCAACGGCATCTTTCATTTGATAATCGCGATACTTCTCTCTGCAATTCAGTCACTTTCATCAAAAAGCATAAATAATTTGCAGGTTGTAAGCGTTTTTTTTTATATTTTTGCATCTTCAAACTCAAGGTAGAATTTGCACATGATTAAAAAGCCCAAAGTCCTGTTCATTTCGCAGGAGATAGCTCCTTATTTGGAAGACTCATCAATCAGTAAAATCGGACGTCACCTGCCACAGGGCACTCAGGAAAGAGGAAAAGAAATACGGACATTTATGCCACGTTTTGGTGTGGTAAATGAAAGAAGAAACCAGTTACATGAAGTAATCCGTTTATCAGGAATGAATCTGATAATTGACGATAGCGACCATCCTTTGATTATCAAGGTGGCAAGCATTCAGGCTGCCCGTATGCAGGTTTACTTTATAGATAATGAAGAATATTTTCAGCGTAAACACACCATTCGGGATGCCGATAATAAGTTCTTCAAAGACAATGACGACCGTACTATATTTTTCTGTCGCGGAGTTCTTGAAACGGTAAAAAAATTAGGATGGGCACCTGATATCATTCATTGCCACGGCTGGATGTCGAGCCTGATTCCATTATTCGTAAAAACTGCCTACCGCGAAGATCCTATCTTTAAAAATGCAAGAGTAGTTTATTCTGTATATGACGATGAGTTTACTGAACCATTTGCAGAAAACTATTCTAAAAAGTTGATGATGGACGGTATTTCCAATGCAGATATAAAGGACTTAAAAAATCCTTGTTTTGACAGCATCACCATTGCTGCCATCAATAAAGCGGATGCCATCATAAAAGGAGCAGAAAAGTTGAGCACTAAGGTTGAAAATCATATCAAAAAATCAGGCAAAATGGTGCTTCCATACCAACCTGACGAATCTTACGTTGAGGCTTACAATAATTTTTATGATGAAATTATGGAAGAAATTCCTATAGAAGCCTGATGGCTGTTATTATTAAACACAACAGTAAAACATTTCAGAAACCACCACATAATTGATGGCAAAGTGTAAACTCTGGTTGGCTGCCCTGACGCTGATCGTTCTTGCAGGTTGTTCCAAACCTGATACCGTGGGACTAAATTTATTACCCGGTGATGATGCTATAAATGTTGATTTTTTTGATACGCTCACACTGCATACTTCCTATATGCTGGAAGACAGTGTCCGTTCAGATGCAAAACTTTTATACGACTTGCAGCTATCCAATCATAATTTTATGATTGGCTCCTATGTTGACCCGATTTTCGGAGCTACCTCTGCAGAGTTGTTTACACAGCTGAAACCCACCGCTACTTTTACAAAAGACAACCGTACTTATGACTCATTATTTCTGAATCTGGCTTATATTTCAAACTATGGCGATACTTCTGTTGATCAGACTTTTGAAGTGTATGAACTGACAGAGGCCATGTATGATACTGCTTCATATTATACATTCAGCAGTTTGACTTATGGTGATAAAGTAGGAGAAATAACATTCAATGTAAAAAACATCAGGGACAGTATCCCTACATCTGATTCTACTAAAATAGCTCCGAGAATGCGCATCCGGCTGAGTGATGTACTAGGTCAGAAAATTTTTGACCAAGCCGGAACCTATCTCAATGATGTAAATAATTTTAAAAATCAGGTAAAGGGATTTTGTATTAAGCCTGCTGCATCTTCAACTGGAAGCATTATCACTTTTGATGCAAAAACTACTGCCACATCAATGGTGTTTTATTATTCCGACCCAAATACACCGGGAACTGACTCACTGCCATTTTATATATATAGCTCGGATGGAAGTATTGCTCGCTTCAGTCATTTTGTACATGATTATTCTGCCTTTGACTTCAACAATCCTGTTGCTGATAAGGCATATATTCAGACAATGGGTGGTATAAAAACCAAAATAGAAACGCCATTTATTGAAAACCTGAAAAGTTTAGGCCCCATAGCTATAAATAAAGCTGAGCTTATTATTAATATCGAACCCGGTACTGCAACTTCTTTGCTACCTGCCAATGATGAATTGAATTTATACGCTATTGACTCAGCCGGTGACATTCAGACCATGCCGGATTTGACACGTTCATCAACTCTGTTTGGCGGTTCACTGAATAATAGTCAGTACAGGTTTAATATTGCACAATATTTGCAACAGATTTTATTCGAAAAACGTAAAAACTACGGAATGTTTCTAAGAATCAGAATACCTGTTGCATATCAAACACCCAACAGGGTGGTATTGGTGGGTGGTGACCCTTCATTACCTCTCCGTATGAAATTACAGATTACTTATACAAAATTAAAACCGTAAAAATATGTGTGGAATTGTTGCCTATATAGGACAACGTCAGGCTTATCCCGTTGTTATAAAAGGATTACAACGTTTGGAATACAGAGGTTACGACAGTGCAGGTGTTGCCTTACTGAATGGTGAGTTAAGCGTTTATAAAAAAGCAGGTAAGGTTGCTGACCTGGCTGCTTATGTTTCAGACAAAAACCTTACAGGAACTGTAGGTATGGGACATACGCGTTGGGCTACTCACGGAGAACCTAATGACAGAAATGCCCATCCTCATTATTCTGAATCAGAAGAACTGGCTATAATACATAATGGGATTATAGAAAACTATGCTACCATTAAACAGGAGCTGATTAATTCTGGACACACTTTTAAAAGTGATACTGATACTGAAGTCTTGATTCATCTGATTGAAGAAGTAAAAAATAAAACGCATGTGCCAACAGAAGAGGCGGTGCGGTTGGCATTAAGTGAGGTGATAGGTGCATACGCAATTGTGATATTGTCTAAAAAGGAACCTGAAAAAGTTATAGCTGCCAGAAAAGGAAGCCCTATTGTAATTGGCGTAGGAAAAGACGAATATTTTATTGCTTCAGATGCTACTCCTATTGTGGAATATACCAAGAATGTAGTTTACCTCAATGATAACGAAGTAGCTACCATCAATAATGGAGAGTTAACCGTAAGGACTATTGACAATGAGATGAAAGTTCCGTTCGTTCAGGAACTCGAATTAAAGCTTGAAGCCATTGAAAAAGGTGGTTACGACCATTTCATGATTAAAGAAATTTATGAGCAACCTCGTTCTATCTGGGATAGTATGCGTGGTCGCATTGATGCTCAGAATGGTCGTTTGCGTTTGGGTGGTATCAATGAGTTTGAGAAAAAACTTACCAATGCCAAAAGAATAATTGTTGTAGCCTGTGGTACTTCATGGCATGCAGGTTTGGTTGCCGAATATCTTATTGAAGATTTGGCACGTATTCCCGTAGAAGTAGAATATGCTTCAGAATTCCGCTATCGCAATCCTATTATTTCCGAAGAAGATGTGGTTATTGCAATTTCGCAAAGTGGAGAAACTGCCGATACCCTTGCCGCCATTGAGATGGCCAAAGAAAGAGGCGCAACTATTTTTGGAGTATGTAATGTGGTTGGTTCATCCATACCGCGTGCTACACATGCAGGTTCATATACACATGCAGGTCCCGAAATTGGTGTAGCATCAACCAAAGCATTTACTGCTCAGGTAACTGTTCTCACACTGATGGCATTGCAAATAGCTCATAAAAAGGGAACAATTACACAATCACGTTTCCGCTCCCTGTTGCACGAATTGGAAAATATTCCTGCAAAGGTTGAAATTGCACTTAAGTCAAATGATAAAGTAAAAGAAATTGCAGCGCGATTCAAAGATGCACGCAACTTCCTTTATCTGGGCAGAGGTTATGGTTTCCCTGTAGCTCTTGAAGGGGCTTTGAAACTGAAAGAGATTTCATACATTCATGCAGAAGGTTATCCTGCTGCCGAGATGAAGCACGGACCAATTGCATTAATTGATGAGGAAATGCCTGTTGTGGTTATTGCCACAAAAAATGCTTCCTACGAAAAAGTGGTATCCAATATTCAGGAGGTAAAGGCACGTAAAGGAAAAATCATTGCCATCGTTACCGAAGGCGATACTGTTGTGAAGAAAATGGCTGATTATACCATCGAAATTCCGGAGACGGATGACATTCTTGTTCCGCTGGTAAGTGTAATTCCATTGCAATTACTCAGCTATCATATTGCAGTGATGCGTGGATGCAATGTAGATCAGCCACGAAATCTGGCAAAAAGCGTTACAGTAGAATAATTATTAATCCAAATAAAACGAGAGAGGCTGACCATCCGGTCAGCCTCTCTCGTTTTATTTATGTGATGTATTTTAACTCCACATTTTAATTCATGTATTTTGCTTCAAGCTGGTCGTATCGCTTCTGCAAATCATCTGTAATAGCTTTTTGATTATCTATTTTTGATAACCTCAGCAACTCCTGAAATACTGCCATCCCCTGGTTGGTTTCGCGCTCAACACCTTTGGCATATGATGTACCTTTCAAAGAGAGATAATAATTCAAATCATTCTCATAAATATCGGCTAATCGTTTTACAATAGCATTGCCTTTTTCAATATCGGCTTTATCAGGCGCTGATTTTTCAACATCACCTGCGAGAGCAACACCATTTTCGTTGTATTGAGCTCCTCTGTAATATAATTCGGCAATACGCAACATCATCAGATTGTATGGAACGGTTTTGTCAGGCATTACTTCCGTACATTTATCCAGTACTTTCATAGCAGAATCACGTTTTCCTTCCTGCAAAAGTGTTTCGCTTAATCGTGCAAAATTATTTCTGAAGTTCATAGTCATGTTCAGATTATTCTGATCAAGATATACGCGGGGATCACTCATGTTACCCCATAAAAATTTGTTCATCATGTTGTCGTACATCCTGGTGGAAGCAACACCGCCTGTCTGACCTGATGGGTCAGCGTTAGCTTTAATAGGAACAAAGCGATAAGCCAATCCTTCTATCTGGAAATAATTTTCAAGGTTCATGTATGAATCATTCCCAACGGTGACTGCAAAATAAATGGGTCTTGTCCAGTCGTTATGAGCAATGAGGTCAAGAATCATCAAATCAGCTTTCAGCAAATAAGTTTTATCAAGTTCAAACTCTATGTAATCAACAATGCGTGAAGTGTCTTTAGGCTCCACCACATGATTACGAATCACAGCTTCTTTGTCAACCTTAATTCTGAATTTTTTTGTTGGCAGATAATTAAACTCATCACCACCTTCACTACGCACTTTAGCTTCGGGGTTGTCACTTCCGATAAATTCAATGATATCTTTCAAATCACTGTATCCCTGAATTTTTCTGTCATAAAACGGAATATAATCACGTGTTCCCTGAATATATTGTTTTGTTTTCAGTGAGAAAGGAACAGGGTCTGATTGATATGCTTTACGTTTTATCTGATCAATATACCAATCGGTATTCAAAAGACTAAGATTAATAATGCGAACATCAGTGCGCACACCTTCCACATCCTGAATGTACCACAGTGGGAATGTATCATTATCGCCATTGGTAAAAATTATTGCATTGGGTGCACAGGAATTCAGATAGTCATAAGCAAAATCACGTGAAGTATAGCGATAAGAACGGTTGTGATCATCCCATCCTTCTTTGCCCATTACTCCCGGCACTATCAGGCAAACCAATCCGGCAATCATTGCTGCAGTAGCTGCAGGCATTCGCTTTTTCAGCACATCCGTTAGCGCAACAACTCCTATACCTATCCAAATACAAAATGCATAAAACGATCCTGCATAAGCATAATCCCGTTCACGAGGCTGATAAGGCGTCTGATTCAGATATACAACAATAGCTATACCGGTCATCACAAACAACAACATAACGATGTTGGCATTATTTACATCTTTCTTATAATGATAAAACAATCCAACAAGTCCAAGAATCAGAGGCAGAAAATAAAATGTATTTCTTGCCTTGTTGTTTTTCATACTATCGGGTATCTTACTCTGTGGACCAAGAAACATGCTGTCTATAAAATTAATTCCGCTCAGCCAGTTTCCTTTCAATATGCTTCCATGTCCCTGAACATCGTTTTGTCTTCCTACAAAGTTCCACATAAAATACCGCCAGAACATAAAGTTCATCTGATAAGAAAAGAAATATTTCAGGTTGTTTCCAAAGTTAGGTTTTTGTTCTCCCTTTATGCCCGACCATTCTTTATATGCAGAAATATGATTGGGTTCGCGGCTGTACATACGTGGAAAAATGGTACATCGTGCAGGATCATATTCCGGAATAATTTTGGCACCTGTTGCCACATATTTTCCATTAAGGTCTGTGTAGCTCATGGCTCCTTCTTTTTGCCCAACTACTTTTGCATCATAATACTGCCCATAACCTAAAGGTCTGTCACCATACTGCTCACGGTTCAGATAACCTAAGAGACCAAAAGCATTTTCAGGATTGTTTTCGTCCATAGGAGGGTTGGCCATTGAGCGAACAACAATTTGTGCATACGATGTATATCCCAACAACAAGAATGCAGCACTCAGCAAAATAGTGTTGAGTAAAGGTTTATGATTTTTCTGAGAGTAATAAATACCAAATGCTATTAAAGCAAGAATGATTAAAGAGTAAATTGCGAAACCAGTCCATATTTTCATACCTGATTCGTTTGCCATTAAATCCATCTGAGCACCAATACTTACAAACCATGCAATAATACCATACTGCACCACAAGCAGAATAATCAATGAAATGCCTAATGCTTTAGCAACACCGGCCCATGAGAATGGATATTTGCGGAAATAATAGATGAGAGCAAGAGCAGGAATACACAACAGGTTAAGTAAGTGTACACCTATAGAAAGACCCATCAGATAAGCAATAAGAATAATCCATCGGATGGCGTGTTTCTCATCGGCCACCTGATCCCATTTAAAAGCAGCCCACACAACGATACAGGTAAAAAACTGCGATGTTGCATATACCTCACCTTCAACAGCCGAAAACCAGAATGAATCTGTAAAAGTAAATGCCAACGCACCTACCACTCCTGCAGCCATCACGGTGATAATCTGACTCAGATCGGCTTCGTTATTTTTTATTACAAGTTTGCGGGCAATAGCTGTTATGGTCCAGAAGGTAAACAACACTGCCAATGCACTTGCTATAGCACTGAACGAATTCACCATAATGGGAACCATCTGCAGGTTGTCGCCTGCAAAAAGTGTCATGATGCGCGACATCATCAAAAATAATGGTGCTCCGGGAGGGTGACCTATCTGAAGTTTATAAGCAGCAGCAATAAACTCACCACAGTCCCAAAAACTTCCAGTCATTTCTATGGTAGATAAAAACACCCAGGCAGCAAAACCAAACACAGCCCAGCCGGTAATGTTATTAATTTTTCTATACTTGTTCATGTAGTATGAATAGTGGTTATGAGCGTGCGAATTTAGCAAAATTATATCCTGCTGATTTCAACTTCTTTATTTCATTTATTAAAAGAGCAACCACACCCATCGAATTTTTTCGCGGAGATCTCCTCAACCTCTCTGAATCTATTGAAAAAAAAGGGGATGAACTACGCCCCACAACGTCCCAGGTTTCAAAAATGAATGGCACTGATCTATAAGAAACACACTAAGATTTTTTTAAAAATGAACTCGCTTCTCTCTCAAAAAACGAAATTCCTGAAGAGGGCT
>JAANMX010004929.1_pt1 | contig 10017 bp, 9 predicted proteins | sample 7279681 | NCBI WGS metagenome assembly JAANMX01 (sample SAMN14094542, study PRJNA606508) | bioreactor metagenome | isolation source: A lab-scale SPAN reactor treating ammonium-rich wastewater day 351 | place: Ireland: Galway | collected 2018-01-01
CCGCTGTCGATGATCCGCTGCACCAACAAGGTCTATCTGAACGAGCTGATGACCTACAACAACGTGCCGGTGCCGCCGACGGTGATGATCGCCGGCCCCGCGGACCTGCAGGTGGCGGCCGACACGCTGGGCTTCCCGCTGGTGCTCAAGATTCCCGACAGCCCGTTCTCGCGCGGCGTCAAGAAGGCGCATGATTTCGCGGAGCTGAAGGCTCTGGCGACCGCGTGGATGGAGGATTCCGACCTCCTCATCGCCCAGAAATACATGCCGACCCAGTACGACTGGCGCATCGGCGTGCTCGGCGGCCAGCCGCTCTTTGCCGTCCACTACCTGATGGCCAAGAAGCACTGGCAGATCGTCAACCACGAGGGCGGCGGCAAGCCGGGGTCGGGGGGGCCGGGTGGAGGGCCGGGAGGGAGGCCAGGGGCCGATGCCCTCACGCTCTGCAACACCTTCCCCGCCATGGCGATCGACGTCCGGACCCGGCGCCCACGCCTGGCCAACAACTCGGGAGGGCTCTCCGGGCCCGGCATCCATCCGATCGTCGTGAGGCTCGTCCACGAGGTCCATCGAGGCCTGGCCAGGGACCTGGGCGTGGCGATCGTCGCGGCCGGGGGCGTCACCTCCTGGGCGTCGGCGGCGGAGTTCGTGCTCGCCGGGGCCTCCGCCGTACAGATCGGGACGGGGAACTTCGCCGATCCGGGCATCCCCGCCCGCGTCGTGCGAGGGCTCGACCGGTGGGTGAAGCGGCAGGGCGCGGCGAACCTCGCGGAACTGGTCGGGAAGGTCGAGCGGTATTGATCGAACACGAGGAGTCTCGGCATGGGCGTTCTCACCATCGTGGCGGCGTGGGTGGCGGCGGGCATGGGTCAGGTCGATGTCTCCCCGCGCCTCGCCGCGGCTCGTGAGACGCACGAGGTCCCCGCGATCGCGGCCGTCGTCGTTCGCGAGGGCAACGTCGTCGCCCGAGGCGTCGACGGCGTACGCCGTGCCGGCGACGAGACACCGGCCACGATCGATGACCTGTGGCACCTCGGCTCGTGCACCAAGGCCATGACCGCGGCCTTGACGGCGACGTTTGTTGACGAGGGCGTGATCGCCTGGGAGACGACGCTGGAAGATGCGCTGCCCGACCTCCGGGACTCGATGCACGCGGACTTCCGGCACGTCACCATCCGCCAGTTGCTCGCCCACCGGGCGGGGATCCCATCGGACCTCGGCTTCGACGGGCTCTGGGGCCGCCTCTGGAACCACAAGGGCACGCCCCAGGAGCAGCGATGGCTGCTCACCACGGAAGTCCTCGCCCGCAAGCCCGAGCACACGCCCGGCACGGCGTTCCTCTACGCCAACGCGGGGTACTCGGTCGTCGGTTCGATCCTGGAGCGCAGGACGGGCAAGCCCTGGGAGACGCTGATCCGCGAGCGGCTCGCCGAGCCCCTGGGCATGACCGCGTTCGGGTTCGGCGCGCCGGGCGTGCGAGGCAAGGCCGATCAGCCCAGGGGGCACGACGATCGGGGCAAGCCCGTCGAACCCGGCCCGGGCTCGGACAACCCGCCCGCGATCGGACCCGGGGGCACGTGCCACGCATCGCTGGACTCATGGGCGAAGTTCATCGCGATGCAGGTGTCCGGCGTGAGGGGAGAGAGCGACTTCCTCACGCCCGATTCGTTCGTCGCCCTCTCCACCCCCGCCCCGGGCGAAGACTACGCCCTGGGATGGGGCGTGACGACACGCCCGTGGGCTCGCGGCGAGGGCGGAACGGGCCGCGTCCTCACGCACGCGGGGAGCAACACGATGTGGTTTGCCGTGGCCTGGCTCGCGCCGGAAAAGGACCTTGCGATCCTCGTCGTCTGCAACCGCGGCGGCGACCGCGCGGCGCAGGCCTGCGACGCCGTCGCCTCGGCCCTGGTGGGAGAGTTCGCGAAGTGAACGGCCCGATCAGCGGTCCAGCAGCGCGGGCAACTGGTCCGCGTGGCCCTTCCTGCGTCGCCCGACGACCGTCCCGTCGCGATCGATGATGATCTGCGTCGGGAAAGCCTGGATGCCGTAGGAGGCCGTGGTCGCACCGCGGGCGAACTCGTCGGTATCCGGGATCGGCATCGGCCCGCCGCCATCGAGCGCGACGGCAAAGGGAAGGTCTCGCCCGGTCCACAGCGTGCGCCGGATCTCGTCGAGTCTCGCATCCATGTCGGCGATCGACTCCACCGAGTCGTCGTGCACGGCAATGATGACGAGCCCCTTGTCGTGGTAACGGTCGTGCAGGTCGAAGAGCGCGGGCATGGAGTGCACGCACGGGCCGCACCAGTATCCCCAGAAGTCCAGCAGCACGACCTTCCCGCGAAGATCACCCAGCGTCACGCCGCCTGAGGGAGTCCCCCCGGCGACCTCCACGTTCTTCCAGCCCTTGATCGTCGTCAGTTCCGGCGCGGGCTTGCCCACGAGGGAAGCCAGACGCGTCGCCGGGAGGTCCGCCCCGAGCGAAACGTCATCGTCACCCGGCGCGAGGCGCAGCGTCGGCGCCGGCTTCACCGAATACGTCTCCGTGCCGTAGACATCAAGTTCGTACTCCCCCGGCGGGAGCAGGATCTCGTGCGTTCCGGTCCGAGAGTCGATCCCCATCACGCGGAGGCGACCGGGCAAGTTGACATACACGTTGGACCACTCGAGGGAACGCCCGAGGGCCTCGAGCGATGTGCTGCGTGTGGACACGACGACGCGGATCACTGGTTCGAGCGTCAGGCGAACCGTCGAGCCAAGCGAATCGCGTGAGATCCTGACCATGCCCATCGTCGAGGCGTCGGGTGTCATCGCGATCAGAGCCTTCTCGCGAACGTCGTCCTCGCCGTAGAACAGCGCATCACCGGGAATGGCGAGGCAGCCATCTCGGTCGGTCGTCGTCGACGGGGCCTCGATCTTCGCCAGGATGGAGGCGATGAAAGGCCCCTCGCCCGGAGGCTCGCCTTCGCGCCGGGCGAGAAAAGTCCCGACCATCGCGCCAGGGACGGCCCGGCCCTGGCCGTCAACGACGCACGCCCTGAGCACCTCTTCGGGGACGAGGGCCGTGGCTCGCTCCGGCTGCACGCGGCCGCTGGTGCCGAAGCCGGAGAGAACCCCGAGCGAGAGAATGCCGGTGATGAGGCTCGTCATGCACGCAGACTCCGTGTGGGTGAACCCGTAGAGTAGTTAGGGATGGGACCGGCTCGTTTCACGGCGGCCAACGTGGACGAAGCGGGTGATCTGGGTCTCGATCACTGGATCCGTTGCGGTCACTGCCCGAGCCATGAAGAACGGAACCCGCAAGCGCGGTTCATCGAACGGAGAGGGGGGGATTCGAACCCCCGATAGGGTTACCCCTATACAGCATTTCCAGTGCTGCTCCTTCAGCCACTCGGACACCTCTCCAAAGGGCGTCAGTCTATGCACGCTGGCGAATGGGTGCCAAACCTCGTGGTAGACTCGCACCGTGGCACAACACCTCGGGCTTCCACGTTGGGCGTGGCGTGCTGGCCTGGTCATCGTTCTCCTGGGCGTGATGGCCACCGGCCTGACCATCCCCTTTGCCTGTGGCGTCTCGTTCGACCAGCGACCGTCGGTCGTCCTCGCCGGCGGTGCGATCGAGATCGGCTGGTCCTCGCACAAGGCCTCGGATGGCTTCGGGGTCGCCTTCCAGTCTCGACACAGGTGGAGCCTGTTCTTCCTCCCGGGAATGGTTGAACGCCGAGTCATGGGTTGGGGGCCCGACGGGACGGGGTTCGATGAACCCGTCCGCTATTGGTTCTGCCCGTTCTGGGTCCTCGCGGTTGCGGCGTGGCTGCTCCTCGCGATCCTGGGCAGAACGCGAGAGTCACGCCGTCATCGCGCACGACGCGAGGTCGCACCCGGCCCCGGAACCGAGCGAACCGATCCGTAACATGTTCCGGTATCCTTGCGTGATGGGCGGTCCGCGGCACGAGGCCGCCGTGAGGCACGTGCTCGCCTCGCCCGGGTCGGAGGCCTACAAGTCACCCCGATGCTGACCTTCGCCCACTCTCCCGACGGCGACGACCTGGCCATGTGGTGGGCGCTGCTCACTGGGCGGCCCTCCGCGACCACGCCCCTCCGCTTCGAGTTCATCGCGTCGGACATCGAAACCCTGAACAGGCGCGCCGTGGAAGTGGGGGACCTGGACGTGACGGCCCTCTCGGCGCGAGCCGTGGCGGAGGCGGCCGGGCGATACGCGATCGCCACCTGCGGGGCGTCGTTCGGCGAGGCTTACGGCCCCAAGGTCGTCGCCAGGCCCGAGGCGCCGATCCGCTGCGAAGGGTGCCTCGCCAAGCCGGGCCTGAGGGTCGCAATCCCAGGAATCCGCACCACCGCGTTCCTCGCCCTCGCCCTCATGATGGGGCTGACGCGGGAAGACCTCGCCCGGTTCACGCCTGTGCCGTTCGATCGCATCGTGGACGAGGTCGCGAGCGGGCGCTTCGACGCGGGGCTCATCATCCACGAGGCGCAACTCTCCTTCGCCGACCACGGCCTGCGTGAAGTCGTCGACCTGGGAGAGTGGTGGGCCGAACGCACGGGCCTCCCCCTGCCGCTGGGGCTCACCGGTGTTCGTCACGATCTCGACGCGAGGCACGGCCCCGGCACAACGGACGAACTCGTGCGGGTCCTCCGCGCGTCCGTCGAGCACGCGCTCACCAACCGCGACGACGCTGTCGCGTTCGCCCTCGCCAGGGCCCCGGGATCGAGCGAGGCCCGCATGCGCCGCTTCCTCGACATGTACGCCAACCGGCTGAGCCTCGACATGGGCGAACGAGGCAGGCAGGGCGTGCGCAGGCTGCTCGCCGAGGGCGCGTCGGCAGGCCTCTGCCCCGAGCCTCAGGAGATCCGGTTCATCGGGTGATGCCACCAGCGGGAGCCAATCGATGGAGTTCATCAGGATCGAGTGGGGCGTCGGGGTCGTCACTCCCTCCGGCACGCTGCCCATCCGCTATGTCCTCGCGATCGGTCGCAACTACGCCGAGCACGCGCGCGAGCAGGCCGCGGATGTTCCGACCCGCCCCATGGTCTTCACGAAGAGCCCGGCGTCCCTCTGCCTGCAAGGAGACGACATCGTGGTGCCGCCCGTCTGCCAGGACCGCGAGCAGGTGGACTTCGAGGCCGAACTCGGCGTGGTGATCGGGCGAGCCGCGCGCGATGTTCCCCGCGAGCACGCGCTGGGCCACGTCCTGGGCTATTGCTGCGCGAACGATGTCTCCGCACGCTGGTGGCAGAAAGAAGGCTCTGGCGGGCAGTTCGTCCGGGGCAAGTCCTTCGACACCTTCTGCCCGGTCGGTCCGACACTCGTCCCCGCGGGCGAGGTGCCCGATCCGCAGTCCCTTAGGATCCGATGCCGCGTCAATGCCCAGCCCATGCAGGACGATTCAACCGCGAACATGCTCTTCCCCGTCGACGTGCTCATCAGCGATCTCTCTCGCGGCGCGACGCTTCCCCCGGGCACCTTGCTCCTGACCGGAACGCCCTCGGGCGTCGGCATGGCTCGCAAGCCGCCCGCCTTTCTGAAGCATGGCGACCGTGTGGAGGTGGAAATCGAGAGGCTCGGAACGCTCGCCAACCAGGTGCGGGCCGAGGCCTGACTCAGCCGCCGCCGACCGATGGAGGCGGGAGAAGCGTCGCGGGGGCCTTGATGGTGGGCGCGGGCTCGACGTCGAAACGCACGCGCGTGTACGTGCGGATTTCCTCGTAATCCTCGCCCTCCTTGATCGTCACCTTCGTTGGGTGACGCACCCCGTTGAACTCCTTGTAGTCCGCCAGCCTCACGATCACCCCGACTTCCTTCCCCTCGTCGTTCCTTCGGTTGAGCATCACACCGAGGTTGAGCCCTGTCTGGGCGTCGAAATAGACCTGGATCTCGCGGCCCCGGGTCGTCACGGCCGGAACGCGATACGCGAGCCGCTCGTTGAACGTCGTCGCCTCCGGGATCCCCAGCGTCGTGTACCGCTTGGTGTAGTTCGCCTCCCCCAGAAAATCGGCATCCTCGATCATCGCGTCGAGCGCCGGGCCCGTGAGCGCGAACGACTTGCCTTCCAGCGAGGTCTGCCATCCGTTCTGCCCGTCGAACCCGAACTCGAACGTCCCACGCCCGGGGATCTCCATCCGCATCCGCAGCGCGTCCGGCGCCACGGCCCAGATGTTCAGGATCCCCTCGACCTTCAGCGACGGGATCTGCATCGTCCCCACGATCACCTTGTTCTTCAGCCTCGCCAGCGCCTCCGCCCCGCCGATCTCTCGAACATGGCGTGCGAAGAGTTCCTCCGCGGTCGGCACCGTTTCGGGCTGCGACCATACCGCCCCCTCCGGCATGCCCGCCGTGCCCGTGCCCGCCATCCCGCCGAGCACAACCAACATCGCCGCCGATCGTCCGAGAACGTTTCGCATGGATGCCTACTCCTGGTTCACCGGCGTCCAGATCGACCGGTCCCGCGCCTCACTGTACGTCCCGAGGGCGGGCTCGTTCACGGCGAACAAAAGCCTCGAGCGCCGCCAGCGTCGCGTCGCTCACATGATGCTCGATGCCCTCGGCATCGGCCTCCGCGGTCTCACGGTCGACGCCCAGCGCCCCAAGTGCATCGACGACGATGCGATGGCGCCTCCTGGCTGATTCCGCCAGGGATTCGCCCTCGGGCGTCAGAAAGATCGAGCGATAGGGCTTCGTCACGACCAACCCCTGCCGTGACAACCGTCCGATCGTGCGCACGACCGTCACGTGGCTGACGCCCAGCCGCCGGGCGAGATCGACGACCCGTGCCTCGCCCTCCTGCGTGATGAGGTCCGCGATCGCCTCGACATAATCCTCCGCAATTTCGAGGGCATGCGCGAGCCGCGTCCGGGCGTGGTGCGAGGCGGTGGTGTTGCGAGGGACGCCCATGCCAGATTGTAGCATCGGCTTCAAAACTTGACCAGATGATTCAATCGGCCTACAAATGTAGCCGAGGTTACAACATCAAGCCGGAGTCACACCATCATGCGTCTCATCTGCTCGATCCTCATTGTGCTGCTCACACTCGCTCGACACTCCCTCGCCGACCTTCACGTCGTCGCGACAACTTCCATGCTCGCCGATGCCGCCAGGCAGGTCGCCGGTGACCGCGCTCGCGTCACCTCCCTCATGGGCCCGGGGGTTGATCCCCATCTCTTCAAGCCCTCACCCGGCGACATGCGGCTCCTCTCCTCGGCCAACCTCGTGCTCTACAACGGGCTTCACCTCGAAGGGAGGCTCGCCGACGCGCTCGTCAAACTCGCACGGACGCGCCCGCTCGTCCAGGCGACGGAGTCGATCCCGGAAGACCGGCTCCGCGAGCCGCCCGAGTTCGACGGTCACTACGACCCCCATGTGTGGTTCGATCCCGAACTCTGGGTCTTCGTCGTCGAGCGCATCCGCGAGGCCCTGGCGGAGGTCGATCCTTCCGGGTCGGACGCCTACGCGACCAACGCCGCGGCCTATATCGAGCAGCTGCGCTCGCTCCACGAGTGGACGACCGAGCAACTCGCCGCAGTCCCCGCGCACGCCCGGGTCCTCGTCACCGCGCACGATGCGTTTGGCTACTTCGGGCGTGCCTACGCCTTTGAGGTGCTGGCCGTCCAGGGAATCTCGACGGACTCCGAGGCCAGCGTGCGGGATATCAATCGCCTCGTCGACACGCTCATCGAGCGTCGGATCCCCGGGGTCTTCATCGAGTCCTCCGTGCCGCGAAAGGCCGTCGAGGCGCTCGTGCAGGGGTGCAAATCTCGCGGGCACGCGGTGGCGATCGGCGGCGAGTTGTACTCCGACGCACTGGGGCCGGAGGGCTCGGGCGCGGCGACCTACATCGACATGGTTCGGCACAACGTTCGCACGATCGCATCGGCCCTCACCCCGAAACCCGCGAGATGACCGCTCCCGTTGCCGTCGAGGTCCACGACGTCTCCGTTGCCTATCAGCGCAAGCCCGTGCTGTGGGATGTTGACGCGTCGATCCCCTCAGGGCGACTCGTCGCCATCGTCGGGCCCAACGGGGCGGGCAAGTCCACCCTGCTCAAGGCGATGCTCGGGCTGGTCCCGCTCGCCAGCGGGTTCATCACCGTCTTCGGAAAGCCCGTGAGACAATCACGTCGCCTCGTGTCCTACGTCCCACAGCGAGAGTCGGTCGACTGGGACTTCCCCGTCCGCGTCCTCGATGTGGTGGTCATGGGGACCTACGCGCGCCTCGGATGGATCCGCCGCCCCGGAGCCGCCGACCTCGCCCGCGCGAGGGAGTCCCTCTCGCTCGTCGGGATGGGCGAGTTCGAGAAGCGACAGATCTCGCAACTCTCCGGCGGGCAGCAGCAGCGGGTCTTCCTCGCCCGTGCGCTCGCGCAGGATGCCGCCCTCTGCCTGATGGACGAGCCCTTCGCGGGCGTCGACGCCGCGACCGAGGCGGCCATCGTCGAGGTGCTGCGTTCGCTGCGCGCGCAGGGGCGGACCGTCGTCGCCGTCCACCACGATCTCCAGTCCGTTCCCGAGTACTTCGATCATGTCCTCCTCCTCAACCTGAGGCTGGTGGCCGCGGGACCCGTCGAGGAGGTCTTCACGCGCGAGAACCTGCAGAAGACCTACGCCGGGCGTCTGACCCTCCTCGACGAGGTCGCCGAGGCGGTCCGGCGCGGGGGCCTGGCGTGACCTCCGACCTGCTGCGCCTCGTGACGCTCCAGGACTCGGCCACGCGGATCGTCCTGCTCGGGACCGTGCTCCTGGGCGTCGCCTGCGGCGTCGTGGGCACGTTCGCCCTGCTGAGGCGACGCGCGCTCGTGGGGGATGCGGTCGCCCACGCCGCGCTCCCGGGTGTCGCCCTTGCATTCCTCATCGTCGGCGACCGCAGTTTCCCGGTCCTGCTCGCCGGGGCCGCCGCCACGGGGCTCCTCGCCGCGGCGACCATCTCCGCCGTAAGGACCTGGACACGCATCCGCGACGACGCGATCACCGCGATCGTCATCGGAGGGTTCTTCGGCGTCGGAACCGTGCTCTCCCGCCTGGCCCAGACCCGGGGCGGAGGCGATCGCGCGGGCCTCGACACGTTCATCTTCGGGAAAGCCGCGACCATGAGCCGCACGGACTCGCTCACGATCGCGGCGGTGACCGCGAGCGTCCTGATCGCCACGAGCATGCTCGCGAAGGAACTCAAACTGCTCTGCTTCGATGAGGACTTCGCCGGCGCGCAAGGCTGGCCCACCCGTGCGCTCGACCTGCTCCTCATGGGGCTGATCTGCCTCTGTGTCGTCGTCGCCCTCCCCGCCGTGGGCGTCATCCTCGCGGTGGCGCTGCTCGTCATTCCCCCAGCCGCCGCGAGGTTCTGGTCCGATCGGCTCGGCGTCGTCACCACGCTCGCGGCCGTGTTCGGGGCGGCGTCTGGGATCATCGGGACCGCGTTCAGCGCCGTCGTCCCGACACCCGCGTTCGCCTCCATGCGAGGGTGGCCGACGGGACCGATCATCACGCTCACCGCGTCGGGCTTCTTCGTCGTCTCCCTCCTGGCCGCGCCGTCGAGGGGAATCATCCCATCACGTCTCCGTGCCGTGGGCGTTCGGCGCCGCATCGGCGTCGATCACCTCCTCCGCGCGGCGTACGAGAGCCTCGAATCCCGCGGAGACCTCCTCGCGCCGATCGATCGGGCGTCGATCGAGCGAGCTCGCCGCTGGAGGGCGGGCGAACTCGAACTGGCGCTCCGCCGGTCCAGACGCCTGGGCCTGCTCCACCCCGCGGAACTCCGCCTGACCGACCGCGGCGCGACGCTCGCCGATGCCGCCGCCACACGCCATCGCCTCTGGGAGCATTACCTCGTGCAGCGCGCGGGGATCGCGCCCGACCACGTCGACCGCGACGCCGATGCCGTCGAGCACCTCCTCTCCGACGACCAGATGCGGCGCCTCCACGACCGCCTTCGCACGGGCTCGGGCGATCCGCCGATCCCCTCCGCCCACCCGCTCCCGCCCCCGAGCGAGCCCGGCAGAGAGCGCGGCGACC
>JAANMX010004938.1_pt1 | contig 9998 bp, 10 predicted proteins | sample 7279681 | NCBI WGS metagenome assembly JAANMX01 (sample SAMN14094542, study PRJNA606508) | bioreactor metagenome | isolation source: A lab-scale SPAN reactor treating ammonium-rich wastewater day 351 | place: Ireland: Galway | collected 2018-01-01
GCTGATCCTGTCGCTGCTGTGGAAGGACTGCACCACCCGCGGCGCGGTGATCGGCGGCTTCCTCGGCCTGGTGTCGTCGGTGGCGCTGACCGTGGTGTCGCCGTCGGTGTGGGAAGCCACCCTCGGCAATCCGGCGGGTTCGGCCTGGTTCCCCTACACCTCGCCCGCGCTGTTCTCGATGGCGATTGCGTTCGCCGGCATCTGGTTCTTCTCCATCACCGACCGCAGCGCGCAGGCGACGAAGGAACGCGGCGCCTTCAAGGCGCAGCAGGTGCGGGCGGAAACCGGCTTCGGCGCATCGAAGGCCTCCGGGCACTGACACACGCCTCCCCCACGTTGCGTGCGAAAACGCCGGCTGCGAGGCCGGCGTTTTTTTGTGTGACGTAGGGACTGCGTATCAGGGAGAGGCGGGTACCCCTTAGTGACGGGCGAACCGTGCGCGCTTTCCACCCTTGCGTTGCTTGGCCGTGCGGCTTTGCGCGAACTCCGGGAAGATCTCCGCTACCGACGCCTCGTCCGGCAGGATGTAGAACACCCCGCCCCGCTCGAACGTCGAACGGACGATCTTCTCGTAGAACGAAGGCGAGACATTGATGCAGCCATGGGTGACGCGGTTGTCATCCGGCGAAGGCGATGCAAGACGTTCGGCGCGCCTCTCGGCCGGGACGCCGGTCGCCGTTGGGTGGATGGAGAGCGCGGAGTCATAGTCCACCCACAGCACGCGCCCAGCATCGATGGAGGGGCCGAAGCCGCCCACGAAGCGGCCAGCAGGCGTCGTGCGATCCCGCCCCGGAATCTCGCGAAGCGCCAGGCCGGCAATGCCGGGAGCCGTGTGGTCGCCAACCGCCGAGCCAAACAGCCCGGGTGCCGCCCCGCGAAGCCGACCGTCGCCGCCGAACACCAGGATCTGTGCGGCGGCCTTGTCGATGATCGCGAACGGGTAGCCGTGGCTGTCCTTGGTGGCGACGACCCAACCCGCCAATTCGATCACCTCGGCGGACACCTGCTGGTCTTGCGGAAGCTCGTCGACGGTGGCGGCGGGCTGCGCGACCGCATCCCTGGCGCCGGCCACGCCGATGCTCGCGAACGTCAGCGTCAGCACCAGCACGGCTTGAACCGCGCGGATCGCAGTGGGCGTGTGCATACGGATAAGGCGATTCCTTGAAGCAAATAGCTGGGGACGACGGTGGCCAGCAACGGCCACCGTGTCCCGATTCAGGTCGTCATCTGACCCGTGAAGAACGATCAACCGCGCGGCGTGCGGCGCGGCGCCGCTTCGAGACTCTGAACGCGGCGTTCCATCTGATCCAGGCGCTGATTGGCCTGCTGCGCGGACTGATTGGCGGATTCGGCACTCTGGGCCGCGCCCTGCACTCGCGTATCGAGCTGATCGAGACGTGAGTTGATCCCTGCGAACTCGTCGTCATAGGTGGCACAAGCGGAAAGACTCGCGGCGGCCAGGATCGCCACGCCGAGCGTACGGGCCATCGGAAGATGTTGCTTGGTCAGGAACATTCCAGTCGTCCTTCGGTTGGGGGAGATCGGAATATAGCGGCCTTTTCGCCGATGCCATGACCCGCCTTCAGCTGGTGTTCTTGTATGTGGAAGGGACGTTAAGACATCGGACTGATGGTGTGTCAGGGACATTTTCCGGTGCCGGGAAAGCTCATGACAGCGAAGACCCGAAACCATCGGCTGCCCACATTTGACACGCCAATTAATTCCACTATTCTGGAAATATGAAAACGAATGTCGCCCTCAAGATCCTGTCGGCCCTCGGCCACGAGACCCGACTGGCCGCATTCCGGCACCTGGTGCAGGCCGGCCCAGACGGGCTGCCGGTCGGCGAGCTGCGCGAACTGCTCGATGTACCGGCGGCCACGCTGACCGCGCACCTCAACATCCTGCGCGCCGCGGGCCTGGTTCTGGATCAGCGCGAGGGTCGCGTCATCCGCGTCCGCGCGGACTACCCGCGGATGAACGCACTGCTCGGCTACCTGACCGAAAACTGCTGCAGCGGCACCACCAGCTGCATCCCCGATTCCACCTGCAAGCCAACGAAGAAGGCATCCCGATGAACCGCTTCCACGTGCACCTCAACGTTTCCGACCTTGCCGCCAGCATCCGCTTCTATACCGAGCTGTTCGCCGCGCCGCCGTCCGTCCAGAAACCGGACTATGCCAAGTGGATGCTGGAAGACCCGCGGGTGAACTTCGCCATTTCCAGCACCGGCCGTGCGCCCGGTATCGACCATCTGGGCATCCAGGCGGCCGATGGCGAGGCGCTCGCCGACCTCGGCCGCCGCCTCGACGCAGCGGGTGGCTCGGTGATGCCGGAGGAGGCCACCATCTGCTGCTACGCACGCTCCGACAAGTTCTGGACCGAAGACCCGCAGGGCACGCGCTGGGAAACCTTCCATACGCTCGGCGATGCCACGACCTACCACGCGGGCGAGGCGCCTTGCGCGACGGACGGCACCAACTGCACGCCGAACCCGGCCGACATGAAGCCGATGGCCCAGCAAGGCGCCAGCTGCTGCTCGCCGAAGTCCGGCTGCTGCTGAGGCCGGCATGGGCAAGCACCCCGTTCGCGTGCTGTTCCTGTGCACCGGCAACTCCGCGCGCAGCATTCTGGCCGAAGCCACCCTGCGCGCCTGGGCCGGGCGCCGCTTCGAAGCCTTCAGTGCCGGGAGCCGGCCCGCGGGCGCAGTCAATCCGTTCGCATTGGCGCAACTGGCGGATGAAGGCATGCCGACGACAGGGTTGCGCAGCAAGTCCTGGGACGAATTCGCGACGACGGAAGCCGCGCCGATGGACCTGGTGGTGACGGTCTGCGATTCGGCCGCGGCCGAAACCTGCCCGGTCGTGTTCGGCGACTTTCTGCGCACGCACTGGGGACTTCCCGACCCGGCCGCAGCGGAGGGCGATGACGAAAGCAGGCGCGAGGCGTTCCGCCAGGCCCATCGCATCGTCAAGGCGCGCATCCACGCGCTGCTGGCGCTGCCGGCCGAGGCCTGGGACGACCCTGCAGCCCTGAAGGCAGCGCTCGATCGCATCGGCTTCCTGCAGCCCGAAGACGAGGCGCCGGTCGATGGTTGATGCCGCGCCGCGCATGGGACTGTTCGAACGTTACCTCACGCTCTGGGTCGGGCTGTGCATCGTGGCCGGCACCGGCCTGGGACACGTTCTGCCCGACGCATTCGCAGGCCTTGGCCGCATGGAGGTGGCCAGGGTCAACCTGCCGGTGGCCGCCCTGATCTGGCTGATGATCATTCCGATGCTGTTGAAGGTGGACTTCGGCGCGATACGGCAAGTCGGGCAGCATTGGCGCGGCATTGGCGTCACCCTGTTCGTCAACTGGGCGGTCAAGCCGTTCTCGATGGCCCTGCTGGGGTGGATTTTCCTCCGGCACGTGTTCGCCGACTGGCTGCCTCCGGGACAGATCGACTCCTACATGGCCGGCCTGATCCTGCTGGCCGCCGCGCCCTGCACCGCGATGGTGTTCGTGTGGAGCAACCTGTGCCGAGGCGACGCGAACTTCACCCTGAGCCAGGTCGCGCTCAACGACGCCATCATGGTGGTGGCCTTCGCGCCGCTGGTGGCCCTGTTGCTGGGACTGTCGTCGATCACGGTGCCGTGGGACACGCTGGCGCTGTCGGTCGGGCTGTACATCCTCGTGCCGGTCGCGGTCGCCGTCCTGCTGCGTCGCCGGCTGCTTGCCGGCGGTGGCCAGGCCAGGCTGGAGACGGTGCTCGCCCGCTTGGGGCCGCTGTCGCTGCTCGCGCTGCTGGCGACGCTGGTGCTGCTGTTCGGATTCCAGGGCAAGAAGATCATCGAGCAGCCGCTGGTCATTGCGATCCTGGCGGTGCCGATCCTGATCCAGGTGTACTTCAACTCAGGCCTGGCCTACCTGCTCAACCGCAGGCTCGGCGTCGCCCACTGCGTGGCCGGGCCTTCGGCACTGATCGGCGCCAGCAATTTCTTCGAGCTCGCCGTCGCCACGGCGGTGGCCCTGTTCGGCGTGCAATCGGGCGCGGCGTTGGCCACCGTGGTGGGCGTGCTGATCGAGGTGCCGGTGATGCTGTCGGTGGTCAGGATCGTGAATCGCTCCCGGCCCTGGTACGAACAAGGGGCGGGGATGCCGAATCATGGCGGCCGGGACTCTTTCGCCAGGCGCTCCACGGCATCCGCTATGGATTGCAGCCAGTCACCTAGCGACTGACTGTCAGTCCGCCGGCCAGCCGCGCGCCTGCAGCGCCAGCCAGCACAGCGCCACCGTGGTCGCGTCGCCCAGCGCACTGTGGCGCTCCACCATCGGTACGCCCAGCGTTTCCGCGATGTGGGCGAAGTCGAGGTTGACCGGTGCGTTCGGGCGCTGCTGGCGCTGGCGGCGGGCGACCTCGTCGGCGAGGTCGACGGTGGCGTTGGGCAGGGCGAAGCCGGTGGCGGCGCGCACGTGCGGGCCGAGCATGTCGAGGTCGAAACCGAGGTTGTAGCCGAGCAGGCGGCGGCTGCCCAGCCAGTGCAGGAATTCGCGCGCCACGTCGGTGATCTGTTCGCCGGCGCTGGCTTCGTCGGGGGTGATGCGGTGGTGGCGGATGGAGTCGATGCCGAACGCGCGCGCGGTGTGGATGCGACGCTCGAAGCGCTCGGACAGCAATACGCTGCCGTCGCGCACCGGCACCGCCGCTAGGCTGAGGATGTGGTCGCGCGCCGGATCCATGCCGGTGGTTTCCAGATCCAGGCTGACCCATTCGCCGGCGGGCGGCGGCTGCAGCAATGCCGCCCATTCGCCACCGCGATGACGCCTGCGCAACCACCAGCGCGACAGCGGCGACACCTCAGTCGCCCAGGTGGAACACGATGCGCAGCTGCTGCTGGAACGCCTTGACCACGCGCAGGGCGTCGCGCAGCAGTTCGCGATCCAGCCGGCGCAGTGCGTCCGGATGCAGGTGGTTGTCCGGCGCGGCGCCTGCATCCAGCGCCGCCAGCTGCGCATCCAGCCGCAGCCGCTGCAGCACCGCCAGGGTCTGGTTGAGGTCGCGGCCCAGCGCATGCTCCAGCGCGCCCGCCTGCACCAGCGCCTCGCAGCGGGCGAAGCTGTTCCTGTGCGCGATGCCGTGCTTCAGCGCGAGGCAGCGCAGGCCATGCACGATCGGGAAGATGCCGCCGCGCTTGATGTCCAGCCCGCGCTCGCCCGGCCGCAGCTGGCCGAACAGCGACAGCGGCGCATCGAACTGCAGCGCCGCGCGCGCCATCGCGTGCAGCAGGCGTTCGTCGCCGCCGAGTGCCTGCAGCCGGGCGTCCAGCGGTTCGAACAGCGCGGCGTTGCCGGCCACCACGCGCGCGTCGAGGGTGATCGACAGGTCCATCGCCGCCTGCCCGTCGTAGTGCGAGCGCCAGCCGTGCAGGCGCGCCTGCCACTGCGCCGCGGTCATCCGCCAGTGCGGGTTCGACACCATCACTCCGCCGGGACAGGGCGGATAACCGATCTCGCCGAGCATGCGGCTGAAACCGGCCATCGCCGTGGCCAGCGCCGGCCCGTCGCTGTCGTCGGCCATCACCAGGGCGTTGTCCTGGTCGGTCCTGAGCAGCTGTTCGCGGCGACCTTCGCTGCCCAGCACCAGCAGGCAGCACTGCTGCCGCACCTCGGCCGGCAGCAGCAGTTCGAACAGGCGCGCCATGATCCTGCTGTTGAGTGCGCTGACCAGTTCCATCAGCGCCGGCATGCGCACGCCCTGCGCGTGCAGCACGCGCACCAGCTTCGGCATGCCGCGCGCGGCGTCGGCCACGTCCTCCAGGGTATGCGCACGCGCCAGCCGCAGGCTGATCAGGTGCGAATGGCTGGCGTAATGCGCCAGCACTTCGGCCATGCCGAGGGTGCCGACGATGGCCGCGCCGTCGCGCACGGCGACGCGTTCGATATGGCGCTCCGCCATCGTGGCCAGCGCCTGGAACAGCACGTCGCTGGTCTGCTGCGCCACCAGCGGCCGGCTGGCCAGCGGGCCGACCGCCGCGTCCAGCGCAAGACCGCTGCGGGTCAGCGCATCGAGCAGGTCGGTGCGCGTCACCACGCCGGGTTCGGCATGCCGGGAGTCGTCCACCAGCAAGCAGTCCACGCGCGCTTCGCGCAGGCGTGCGCTGGCCGCGGCAATCGTGGTCGTCGCCGGCACGCGCACCGCGGGTGCCAGCTCGGCCGCGCCGACCTGGGTCACCATCAGTTCGGCCAATTCAGAGTCGCGCCCGCGCCGCGCCAGCTGGCCCTTCACCGCCAGCCCTTCCTGGAACCACGCGGCAAACGGCGGGCAGTCCGCCAGCAGCTGGCGGAACAGCGCGGCCGGGATCAGGAAGCTGACCACGTCGGTCTCGGCGCGGTAGCTGTGGCGCGCGCGCCCGGCCATCACCGCCCAGGCGCCGAAGATGTCGCCGCTGGCGTAGTCGGCGAAGCGCTGTTCGTGGCCGGCGGCGTCGCGGTCGAAGGCCTGCACGCGGCCCTTGAGGATGACCACCACCCGTTCCGACGGCGCGCCGCCGGCGATGATCGTTTCGCCGCGCGGATGGAAGCCCATGTCCACCCGCGCTGCCAGCCGCTGGCGGGCGGCTTCGTCCAGCAGGTCGAACGGCGGCTGGCTCAGGTCCAGCCCGGGCACGGCTTCCATCATCCGCCGCTCCTTCGCGCAGCAGGCATCTGTCGCGATTCTGGCAGCGCCCCCCGGCCGCGACAACGCGACCTTGGCCGCAAGCCGCCTGACTTCCTGCACATGTTCCGAATCAGGATCGGCGCAGGATGCGCGCATCATTCCCGCGAGGTTCCCCGCATGCCTTCCACGCCCCTTCGCCACGCCGCCCTGGCGCTGGCCATCCTTGCATCGCTTGCCGCCTGCGACCGCGGCGCCCCCGCCGACAAGGCCGCGCCGCCGGCCACCGCCGAAGCGCCGACCGCCGCACCCACCGTCGGCATCGACCTGGCCGGCATCGACAAATCGGTGCAACCGGGCGACGACTTCGACGCCTATGCCAACGGCGCGTGGAAGCAGGCCACCGAGATCCCGGCCGACCGCGCCAGCCTGAGCACCGGCTACTACGTGTTCGAGAAGGCCGAGAAGCGCCTCTCCGACCTGGTGCAGGGCCTGGACAAGACCAATCCCGCCGCCGGCAGCGACGCCCGCAAGATCGCCGACTACTACGCCGCGTGGATGGACGAGGCCGGCATCGAAGCGCGCGGCCTCGCCCCGCTGCAGCCGAAGCTGGACGGCATCGCCGCGATCGCCGACAAGGCCGCGCTGTCGCGCTGGCTGGGCGGCAGCGTGCGCGCGGATACCGATCCGCTCAACGCCACCAACTTCTACACCGAGAACCTGTTCGGCCTGTTCGTGGCGCAGGGTCTGGAAGATCCGTCGAAGAACGTCGGCTACCTGATGCAGGGCGGCCTGGGCATGCCGGACCGCGAGTACTACCTCGCCGCCGACAAGGACATGGCCGCCAATCGCGAGGCCTACCGGAAGTACATCGCCGCGATCCTCAAGCTGGCCGGCGATGCCGATGCCGACAAGCAGGCGAAGGCGATTTTCGACCTGGAGATGAAGATCGCCAGGGCGCATGCCAACGTGATCGACAGCCAGGACATCCACAAGGCCAACAATCCGTGGGCGCTCGCCGACTACGCGAAGAACGCGCCGGGCATCGACTGGACGGCGTTCTTCGACGCGGCGAAATTGAACAGCCAGCAGACCCTGTTCGCCTGGCAGCCCGACGCAATCAGGATGCTGTCCGCGCTGGTCGCCAGCGAGCCGCTGCAAACGTGGAAGGACTACCTGCGCTTCCATGCGATCAACCACAGCGCCGGCCTGCTGCCCAAGGCCTATGCCGACCTCAGCTTCGGTTTCCACGGCACCCAGCTCAACGGCACCAGCCAGCAACGCGACCGCTGGAAGCGCGCGATCGGCGCCACCGACGGCGCGCTCGGCGACGCCATCGGCCAGATGTACGTGAAGCAGTACTTCCCCGCATCGTCCAAGGCCAAGGTCGAGGCCATGGTGAACAACATCCTGGCCACGTTCCGCGAAGGCGTGGACAAGCTGGAATGGATGACGCCGGAGACCAGGAAGACGGCGAAGGCCAAGGCCGAGACCATGCTGGTCGGCGTCGGCTATCCGGATTCGTGGCGCGACTACTCATCGCTGGAAGTGAAGCGCGACGATCCACTCGGCAACGCGCTGCGCGCCGAGGAAGCCGAATACCGCCACCAGACCGGCAAGCTCGGCAAGGCGCCGGACAGGAAGGAATGGTGGATGACCCCGCAGACGGTCAACGCGGTGCAGCTGCCGCTGCAGAACGCGATGAACTTCCCGGCCGCCATCCTCGAAGCGCCGTTCTTTGATGCGAAGGCCGACGATGCCGCCAACTACGGTTCGATCGGCGCGGTGATCGGCCACGAAGTCAGCCACGGCTTCGACAACCTCGGCTCCGAGTTCGACGCCGAAGGCCGCCTGCGCAACTGGTGGACGAAGGACGACGCGGCCCACTTCAAGGCGGCCACCGACAAGCTGGTGGCGCAGTACGACGCCTACGAGGCGCTGCCCGGCCTGCACCTCAGCGGCAAGCAGACGCTGGGCGAGAACATCGCCGACGTCGCCGGCCTGCAGGCCGCGTACACCGCGTACCACAAGTCGCTGGGCGGCAAGCCGGCGCCGGTGATCGACGGCCTCAGCGGCGACGAACGCTTCTTCCTCGCCTTCGCCCAGGCCTGGCGGGCCAAGCAGCGCGACGCCGCGTTGCGCGCGCAGGTGATCGGCGACGGCCACGCCCCGGCCCGCTGGCGCGCGCTGACCGTGCGCAACATCGACGCTTGGTACGCCACCTTCAAGGTGCCGGAGGGCGCGAAGCTGTACCTGAAGCCGGAAGAGCGGGTGAAGATCTGGTAAGCGCCACGCGCGGCGCGCTCGCAAAAACGCCCGGCAGTGCCGGGCGTTTTCGTTTCCGGCCGATGCCGGCATCAGCGCGGCGGCGCGGCCAGCTCCCTGGCGTCGAGGAAGCCGTCGCGATTGGCGTCCTGCCTGCGGAAGCGTTCGGCCAGCTGGGCCCGGTGTTCGTCGCGGGTCAGTGGCCGGCCCTTGCCGCCAGGCTGCTCCGCCGGTGACAGCACGCCGTCGCGGTCGCGGTCCATGCCATCGAAGGCATAACCCATCCAGTCTTGGTATTCGGTCAGCGAGACGCGGCCGTCGCGGTCCGCGTCCATCTTCGCCAGGTAATTCCCGATGGAAGCCACGCCGGTGCGCTGCACCTGCGCACCGGCCATCTGCGGCAGCAATAGTGCAAGGGCGACCGACAGCGCCGCCCTCATCGCATCAGGCCTGCACCAGCGCGTAGCCGCGCAGGCGCGCCGCGTAGTCCTGCAGCGCGCGCACGCCGCTGGCTTCGGCCTCGGCGCACCAGGCCTGCAGACGCTTCAGCTTTTCGGCGGCATCGTGGCTGCGGCTTTCCAGCACTTCGGCCAGGCGCTTGCGATGCTCGACCAGCGCCTGGATGCGCGGACGTTCGGCGATCCAGCGATCCAGTTGCTCGCGCGCTTCCGGCTTCAGCCAGCGGCCATCGTCCACCATGCCCTTGCGCAGCTTGCGCGGCAGCAGCGCGCGCAGCCTGGCGCCGGCGATGGCGGCCTCCTCGCGCAGCGCCGGCTTCAGCACGTTGCGCTGGTAGTCGGTCATCGCCTGGAAGCGGTGCGCCAGCAGCGCCTTCAGGGTCTCGGCGTCCGGCACGTGGATGTTGGGGCGCAGGTCCAGCGTCGGTGCGACCCGCAGCACCTTCGCCAGGCGCAGTTTCTCCAGCAGCCTGATCGCGGCCCAGCCGATGTCGAACTCGAAGCGGCGCAGCGCGAACTTGGCCGACGACGGGAACGCATGGTGGTTGTTGTGCAGCTCCTCGCCGCCGATCCACACCGCCCACGGGGTCAGGTTGGTGGCGGTGTCGGTGGTCTCGAAGTTGCGGTAGCCCCACCAG
>JAANMX010004940.1_pt1 | contig 9991 bp, 11 predicted proteins | sample 7279681 | NCBI WGS metagenome assembly JAANMX01 (sample SAMN14094542, study PRJNA606508) | bioreactor metagenome | isolation source: A lab-scale SPAN reactor treating ammonium-rich wastewater day 351 | place: Ireland: Galway | collected 2018-01-01
CCCCGCGACTTCAACCTGATCACGGTTCCTGACTACCTGGCGCACGGCGACCCGTGGGCCGACATGGACGCCGAGGCGTTCGCGCTGGAACCCCTGCTGGAGCTCTGGGAGACGCTCCCCGGCGGCGAGCTGAACTTCCCGCCCGACTATCCGAAGATGCCCGGCGAGCCGCCGCGGGTGCAGCCGTCGAAGAAGGTCGCGGCGCACTGGGACGAGGACGGCAACCGGATCGAGAAGTAGTCCTGGATCGAGTGAAGCCCCCCTTGCGTGATCTACCTCTTAGGTGTATCAATATACCCAAGAGGTAGGTGAAGGGTGGGTCGATGCAGTACGTGATCCTGGGCCTGCTGCTGACCGGGCCGCTGTCGCTGTACGACGTCCGCAAGCGCTTCGCGGCCGGCATCTCGCTGTTCTACGGCGCCGGCTTCGGCAGCATCCAGCGGGCGCTCCGGCAGCTCGTGGACGCCGGGGCGGTGACGGTGACCGAGGCGTCCGACAGCCGGCGCGGGAAGAAGCTGTATGCCCTCACCGACGACGGACGCCGGCGCTGGCGCGCCTGGATGCTCGAGCCGATCCCGGTGGGGCAGGAGGCCGAGACGCTGATCCTGGCCAAGGTCTTCCTGCTCGGCCGGCTGGCGGAGCAGGACGACCGGGCCGCCGTGCTCGCCGCCGCCCGGGAGTGTGCCGCGTCGTCGCTGGCCGGGCTCCGGGACCTGGACGCGGGGCTCGACGGGGCCGCCGTGCCCGAGGAGCACCGGACGGCGTTCGGCTACCAGCGGGCGACCCTGGTGTACGGGCTGCGGGCCCACGACCTGCTGGCGACGTGGCTCGCCGAGCTGAGCGAGCAGCCCCGATGACCGGCGAGCGGCGTCCGGCGACCGCCGGCAGGCGACGGGGGTACGCGCTGGCCGCCGCCGGTGCGCTGGCGGTCACGATCGTGTTCGCCACCGTCGGCGATGGGGTCGAGGTCGCGGCGGCCACCGGCCCGCGCCGGGTCGTCGTCGACCTCGGCCATACCGCGGTCTGGGCATTGCTGACCGCCGCCTTCGGGACTGCCGCAGTCCGGTCCGGCTGGAACCGGCTCTCCAACGGGCTGGCCCTCGCGGCCGGGGCGACCTACGGGGTGTTCCTGCTGGCCGTGTTGATCGGGTGAGTGCCATGATGATCGCCGCCGCCGTGATCTCCGTGGGACTGCTGGCCCTGCTCGCGGTGCTCCAGCTCTGCGTGGCCGCCGGCCTGCCCTGGGGGCGGTTCGTCTGGGGCGGGCGACACGACGTGCTGCCCGCCGCGCTCCGGGTGGGCAGCGGGGTGTCCGTCCTGCTGTATCTGGGTTTCGCGTGGATCCTGCTCAGCCGCGCCGGCGTCCTGGCCGGGGGAGGGACGCCGTTGGTGACGGTGGCCGCCTGGGTGTTGGTCGGCTACTTCGCCCTCGGCGTCGGGCTCAACCTGATGTCGCACAGCCCGGCCGAACGGTGGACGATGGCGCCGGCCTGCCTGGTGCTGGCCGGCTGCGCCCTGGTCATCGCCCTGGCGTGAGGCCGAACCGGACGCCGTCCGGGCACTCCCGGCCGCGGAGTGGGTGACATGTGGGTCGGGGGCAGCACAATGGCACCCATGCAGTTGCCCGTGATGCCCCCGGTGAAACCCATGCTGGCCAAGTCGGTGCCGACGATTCCGACCGGCGCGTTGTCCTACGAGCCGAAGTGGGACGGCTTCCGCTCGATCATCTTCCGCGACGGCGACGAGGTCGAGATCGGCTCACGCAACGAGCGTCCGATGACCCGGTACTTCCCCGAGGTGGTCGAGGCGGTGAAGGCCAACCTGCCCGAGCGCTGCGTCGTGGACGGCGAGCTGATCGTCGTCGTCGGAGACCGGCTGGAGTTCGAGGTGCTGCAGCAGCGGATCCACCCCGCCGCCAGCCGGGTGAGGCTGCTGTCCGAGCAGACCCCGGCCAGCTTCGTCGCCTTCGATCTGCTCGCCCTGGACGACGTGGACTACACCGAGCGTCCGTTCGCCGAACGCCGCGCGGCACTGGAGCGGGCGCTGGCGGACGCGCAGGCGCCGATCCACCTCACGCCGATCACCCGCGACCCGGTGCTGGCCGAGCAGTGGTTCGCCCAGTTCGAGGGCGCAGGCCTGGACGGCGTGGTCGCCAAGCCGCTGGACGGCAGCTACCAGCCGGACAAGCGGACCATGTTCAAGATCAAGCACCAGCGCACCGCCGACTGCGTGGTGGCCGGCTACCGGCTGCACAAGAGCGGGGACGATGCGATCGGCTCGCTGCTGCTCGGCCTCTACAACGAGGCCGGCGAGCTGGCGTCCGTGGGAGTGATCGGTGCGTTCCCGATGGCCACCCGCAAGGCGCTGTTCGCCGAACTGCAGCCGCTGGTGACCACCTTCGACGACCATCCCTGGGCCTGGGCGCGGCAGGAGGAGGGCGCCCGGACCCCGCGCAACTCCGAGTACAGCCGGTGGAACAACGGCAAGGACCTCTCCTTCGTGCCGCTGCGCCCCACGCGGGTGGTAGAGGTGCGCTACGAGCACATGGAGGGCGTCCGGTTCCGGCACACCGCCCAGTTCAACCGCTGGCGTCCCGACCGCGACCCGCGCTCGTGCAGCTACGAACAGCTGGAGGAGCCGGTGAGGTACGACCTGGCCGACATCCTCACCACCCGCCCGGACGCCGGTTGACGGATGGTGAGATGACCACCGGGTGAACAGCGGGTATCCGGCGGGTTTTCGCAACACGCCTAGTGTCGCCTCCGAAGGTGCGCCAGACTACGTGAATGGCAGCCAAGAAGAAGTCGAAGAAGACCAGCGAGCCGGCGACGCCGTCCCGGCCGACGGAACCGCTGAGCAGGCTGCTCCGGTTGCCGCAGGGACCCGTCGACCTGGCGAAGCTGGACACCGCGGCGACGCACGGCTACCCGGGGGTCGGCAAGGCGGACGCCCCGGCATTGACCCAGGCCCTGGCGCCCGAGCTGTCCGACCTGCAGGAGCGGCTCTTCGCCAACGGCCGGTCGCTGGGGGAGAAGGCGCCCAGCATCCTGGTGCTGCTGCAGGGCATGGACACCTCCGGCAAGGGCGGCGTGATCCGGCATGCGATGGGCATGGTCGACCCGCAGGGCGTCCAGCTGACCTCGTTCAAGGCGCCCACCAAGGAAGAGCTGAAGCACCACTACCTGTGGCGGATCAGGCGTGCGCTGCCCGACCCGGGCATGATCGGGGTCTTCGACCGGTCGCAGTACGAGGACGTGCTGGTGGTCCGGGTCGAGCAGCTCGTGCCGGTGAGCGAGTGGAACGGCCGCTACGACGAGATCAACACGTTCGAGCAGAAGGTGGCCGAGGCGGGCACCACGATCATCAAGTGCTTCCTGCACGTGTCCTTCGCCGAGCAGAAGGTGCGCCTGGCCGAACGGCTGGCGAGCCCCGAGAAGTACTGGAAGTACAACCCGAAGGACGTCGACGCCCGGGCCAAGTGGCCCGCCTACCAGGAGGCGTACACCGACGCCCTGGAACGCTGCAACACCGACCACGCGCCGTGGTTCGTGATCCCGTCCGATCGCAAGTGGTACCGCAACTGGGCGGTGGCGCAACTGCTGCGCGAACACCTGATCGGACTCAACCAGTCCTGGCCGGAGGCAACCTTCGACGTGGCGGCCGAGAAGACCCGGGTGGCGAAGTCCTGACGCCGAACGGCCGGCCGCCCGGCGTCAGGCGATGGTGAGGTGCCGGGCGGGCACCTCGTCCTCGATCTCCTCGAAGCCGAAGTCGAGCAGGTCCATGGCGGCGAAGGCGTAGCGGGCCAGGATCAGGTCCATCACCTCGGACGCCGACCCGAGCGGCTCGCTCACCGACACCGCGCCGCAGCGCTCGGCCAGGTCGGCCTGGGCGTGGAACAGCTCGGTGGCGGTCAGGAAGAAGGACCCGACGGCGATGTGCCGGCGGCCCTGCGCCCGCAGGCCCTGGATGGCCTGGGACACCGACGGGCCCGAGCCGTCCGCGACGGCGGTGAGGCAGGGCAACCGGTGGTGGGTCGACCACTGCCGGGCCCGGCGGGCGAGCAGTGCGTTGCCGCGGACGTCGCCGCTGCGGGCCGAGGACAACACCAGGCCGTCCAGTTCGAGCACCCGGTTCACCGACAGCGAGGAACGTAGCCGCTGGTCGAGGACGGTGAGCAGGCTCACCTCCGGCCCGATCGGACGCGACACGCTCACCCGGAGGTCGGGATGCAGGCTGCGCAGCTTGACCGCCTGGCCGATCACCCGTTCGTCCGGATCGATGGCGTGGGTCAGCTGCAGCGGCACCAGCACGATCTCGGTGATGCCCTGCTTGATCAGCTGGGACACCACCTGGGTCGTCGAGGGGGAGCAGTGATCGAGGAAGGAGCAGTGCACGGACAGCCCGGGGCGCATACCCTGGAGGCCCTGCCTCAAGGAGTGTGCGACTTGGGCGACTCGGGCATCGGTGCTGCCCATTCCCACCATCACCAAGGCTGGAGCGGTCATGATGTGCCTCTCTTGCGTCACATGTCCTGCGGCTCCATTGCCGGCGCGTTTTCGTGAGTCCAACTTCTCTCGCCGGTTGTACCAGATGCAAATCGGGCGCTCGAAATGTGAGACGTTCGTCCCATTCCTCGGAAGATTGGCCCTCCAGCGGGTGCGCGTGGGCGGTTTTGGCTAAGAGGAATCCAAGAATCTCAGTACGTGGACGTTCGCCAGGCCATCCCGGCGGAGTCTGGTCCGGCTAGCCATCGGGTCCGCTCGGCGGCCCTCGGGTCTGCTCGGGCTACCCGTGGCGCGCGGGGCCGACCGGGCGGTCGCCGGCCAGTGTGATCCGCCGCATCACCCGCTGCGCGGTGTAGTGGCGGTTCGCGTAGTGAGAGGTGCTGCGGTTGTCCCAGATGCCGAGGTCGCCGGCCTGCCAGCGATGCCGGATGGTGTGTTCCGGCTTGGTCAGGTGCGCGTAGAGCAGGTCGAGGATGCCGCGGCTCTCGGCGTCCGACACGCCGACGATGTGGGAGGTGAAGCCGGGGTTCACGAAGAGGCCCTTCCGCCCGCTGACCGGGTGCACCCGGACCACCGGATGGGTCACCGGGGTCAGCTCGGTGACGACCGTCCCGTCCCACTCGTTGCCGCGGCCGCCGCGTCCGTGCTTGAGGTAGTTCCCCCACTCGCGGTTGCCGTCGTGGACGGCGTCGAGTTCGTCGACGAGCCGCCGGACCGGTGCCGACAGCGACTCGTAGGCCAGCTGACTGTCCACCCAGCTGGTGTCCCCGCCGGTCGGCGGCAGATCCACGGCGCGCAGGATCGATCCCAGCGGCGGCCGCTCCATGAAGGTGACGTCGGTGTGCCAAACGTCCGAGAAGGAGAAGTCCGGGTCGGCGCTGTCGATGGAGTACACCTCGGGATGCTCGGCATCCACCGAGGGGGCCACCGGATGACCCGCGGTCAGGTCGCCGAGCCGGCGGCCGAACTCCACCTGGTCGTCGTCGGTCAGGTCCTGTCCGCGGAAGAACAGCACCTTGTAGTGGACGACGGCCTGTGAGATGGCGGCGACCTGATCGTCGGTCGCCGTCCTGATGTCGAGCCCGATCACCTCGGCGCCGAACGAGGGGCCGAGCGGATCGAGGGTGAGTCGGGACCTGAGGTCGGTGGGGATGGTCGTGGTCATGGACGTGCTCCTTTCAGGCCGCCGCGGCGCGGACGGCGTGGGCTACTTCGGTGCGGGCGATGGCGTAGGCCGGTTGGTTGCGCAGGTCGTCGGGGTCGACGCCGTTGCGCGGCAGGTCGACCCGGAGATCGAGGGCGATCTGGCCGGGGCGTTTGGTCAGCACGATGATCCGGCTGCCCAGGAAGACCGCCTCGTCGACGCTGTGGGTGACGAACACCGAGGTGCGGCCGGTCTCGGCGCTCACCCGGCGGAGGTCCTCCTGCAGCCGCTCCCTGGTGAGGGCGTCCAGCGCCGCGAACGGCTCGTCGAGCAGCAGCAGCGAGGTGTCGACGGCGAGTGCCCGGGCGATGGCCACCCGCTGCAGGCTAAGTTGTTCCCAGTAACTAAGGGTAGGCTAACCAGCCTGTCGTCGCGCCGCAACTGGGTCATGGTTCAAGCTGCCGGGTCGAGTGCTGTCGCAGGTCTCGGCCACCGTGTCGATCGTCGGCGCGGCCGGGGCGTCTGAGGTGGGACGCGGGGGCTCGCCATCGGCCGTCGAGAGGGAGGGTTGCGCGGTAACGGGCATGCCGTCACGGCCAAGGGAACGGGCACATGGTGGGCACGAATGGAACCGGCCCCAGTCGGAACCGGGTTCTGACTAGGGCCTTGGCGGTGGGCGATACTGGGTTCGAACCAGTGACCTCTTCGGTGTGAACGAAGCGCGCTACCACTGCGCCAATCGCCCGCGAGTGCCTACGATAGCCGACTCGCCCGGCTCTTCGCACATCGGCCGGGGCGGGTGGGTCGGAGGTGTCGGTGACGGTTCGTCCCGACATCCGGGGCAGACTTCCAACGGCCACCCTTGCGTTCGTTTATTTGTTCGATTACAATGGGTGAATGGAGGATGTGGTAAGGCTCGATGCGGCCAGGCTCGCCACGTTAGCGGAGGAGCTGGCTGGCCTTGCCGGGGCTGGTCCGGTCGAACTCGTCGACACCATCGCCCAGCTGGAGCGGCTCAAGAATGCCGCCGCAGCCGCTCAAGCCCGTGCCACCGTCGAGCTGCGTGAGATTCGGGAGGTCGAGGCCCGGAGTGCTGGTCTCAGCGTTCAGCGGGTGGCTGGTTCGGTAGCCGGCGAGATCGGGCTGGCCAGGCATGAGTCGCCGCACCGGGCCAGCACCCTGGCGGGTTTGGCCGGTGTGCTGGCTGCCGAGATGCCGCACACGATGCAGGCGTTCACCACCGGGGATGTCTCGGAGTGGCGAGCCACCATCATGGTGCGGGAGACCGCCTGCCTGTCGCGGGAGCACCGCATGGCGGCCGATGCCGAACTCGGACCCAAGCTTGCGACCCTGTCGACGCGGGAGATCGCGGCCGAAGCCCGCAAGGTCGCCTACCGGCTCGACCCGCACAGCGTGGTCGCCCGCATCGGGAAGGCCGAAGCCGATCGGAACGTGACCATCCGGCCCGCACCCGACTGCATGACCCGCATCTCCGCCCTCCTCCCGGTCGCCCAGGGCGTCGCCGCCTACGCCGCCCTCACTGAGGCGGCCGACACGGCCCGCGCCGCCGGTGAGGAGCGGTCCCGGAACCAGGTGATGGCCGACACCCTGGTTGCCCGCGTCACCGGACAGGAGACTGCCGAGGATGTCGAGGTCGAGGTACAGATCGTGATCACCGATGATGCGCTGCTGGGCACCAGCGACACCCCCGCCCGGCTCAACGGCTACGGACCGATTCCGGCCGGCCTGGCCCGCCGGCTCGCGGCAACCGCCGGCGAGAAGCTCCGCGCCTGGATCCGCCGCCTCTACAGTCCGCTCGGTGACGGTCGGCTGGTCGCCATGGAGTCGACCCGGCGTCACTTCCCCGACGGGCTCGCCGCGTTCATCGCGACCCGGGACGAGGTGTGCCGCACCCCGTGGTGCGACGCACCCATCCGACACACCGACCACATCACCCCGTTCCATGCCGGCGGCGCGACCACGGCCGGCAACGGGCAAGGCCTGTGCGAGCAGTGCAACTACCTCAAGGAACACCCGGGCTGGCGCCACACCGCCGAACCCGACGGCACCATCACCGTCCGAACACCCACCGGCCACGAGCACCACAGCCGACCACCCGATCTTCCCCACGAACCGAGGCGGGGCCGATTCGTCGTCGACCTCAGCTACCTCGGATCCGCCGCCTGACGGGGTGGGTGACTCAGTTTGCTTGCCCCGAGTCGGGGTTGTTAAGGTTGCATCCGCACCGGGGAGCCCGCGAGGGTCCGGAACGCATGCGGACGTGGCTCAGTTGGTAGAGCATCACCTTGCCAAGGTGAGGGTCGCGGGTTCGAATCCCGTCGTCCGCTCGGAGTTGGTCTCGTACCTGCCGCGGCGAGGCCGGTTCTCACCGGTGGAGTGGCCGAGAGGCGAGGCAACGGACTGCAAATCCGTGTACACGGGTTCGAATCCCGTCTCCACCTCGGGCGGTTGGCGCAGTTGGTAGCGCGCTTCCCTGACACGGAAGAGGTCATCAGTTCAAGTCTGGTACCGCCCACCATCACGATTCCCGGTCTGACAAGGCCGGGAATCGCTGCGTTCAGGACCTCTTCCGCAACCCGGCGAGCCGCTTCTGCAGCAGCTTGCGTTCCATCGGGCCCAATCCGTCGAGCACGTCGATCAGGACGCCGAGCGCGGCCAGGCTGTCCAGCGCCGCCTCGGCCCCCTCCGGGTCGACACCCTCGTACAGTTCCAGGCCGATGAATGCCGCTCCGACCGCCCGGGACAGATCGTCGACGTCCACCAGTTCCCGGATCGGGGACGCCGCCAGCAGCCGGTCGACGGCCCGGGCGACCTCGGCGAACCAGAGCCGCAGGCAGGACCGCGCCGTCCGGGCGTGCTCCGGGTCGGACTGGCCGGCCGCCAGCAGCTGTGCCATCACCCGGACGGCGCCGCCGGCGGACTCCTCGGCGTGCAGCCGGCGTCCGACCGCGAGCAACTCGGTCAGGGACTTCGCGCCGGCGAGCGCCGGACGGTAGTGATCGATCGCCTGCTGGGTGCTGAGCCGCGTGGCCTCCCGCACCAGCTCGGGCACCGAGTCGAAGTGGTAGAAGACCAGGGCCTGGTTCACCTGTGCGACGGACGCCACGGCGCGCGCCGAGACCCCGGTGATGCCCGGCCCGGCCAGCAGCTCGATGGTGGCACCCAGCAGCCTGTCGCGGGTTTCGGAGGTCGCCATCAGGCGAGCGTAGGGCGATCGGATCCCCACGCGACCCAGGGCGCGGCGAACCCGCCGCACAGCGTCGCAATGACGACGCCCGGCAGGCCGGAGGCGCCGTAGCTCGCCAGCACCAAAGCGGCGGCGCCGGCAGCCGCGACGCCGCCGAGCGAGCGCTGGAGACCGTCGGAGGTGCCGCGACGGGCCAGCACCGTCAGTAGCCCGCCGACCAGGGCGCCCGGTGCGGCGCCCACGGCTGCCGCCACGCAGCCGATCACCCCGAGCAGGGAGATCCAGCCCATGACCGGAACCTCACCGCCCAGGACGAGGTTCTGCGGGATCACCGAGACCGCGGTCAACACTGCGGCGGCCATGCCGGCGACCGCGCCACGCCGCGCTCCGCCCGCGAACCGGGGCGCGGGGAGGGGGGCCGGCAGCTCGCCGGGGTAGTTCTCGTAGAGCGCTGGCGCCCCGGGGCGTCCCTGCCATGTCATCACGATCACCCACCCTGGAAGATGTTGAGCATCTGCTCAAACGACAGCCTAGCCGTCATTGAGCGATCGCTCAAGACCTGGATCGGCCCGGTCTCCCGCTGGAGGAGAGCGCTGGAATCAGTCCGAAGACGGGACTCGTCAGGACCGGTTCCGAAAAGTCACCCGTAGGGGGGACAGATCTCGGTGGCGATCGGCGAGAGGCTTTCCTAGAGTCACCTGCGGGGGAGATCACGGGTCGCTCGACATGGGGGGAGATCACGTCGAGCGTCGGTGATTCGACGACGGGAGAAAGGTTGCTCCGACAAGGGGCTTGGCCTTCCTGACTGTGGCTGAAGCCGGATTCCGACCGGGGGGATCGGAATCCGGCTTCAGTGTGTTCACGGTGGCGATGCCGCCCACACGGACGAGGTGCGGCAGAATGGCCCAGGCCGTCCGCTCAGGACGCCGCTCGATCCCGATCCGGAAGGAAGTCCCGTCGTGTCTGTCTCCATCACCGTGGTGCGCCCCGATTCGCGCGAAGCCCAGGTGGTCGAGACCACGACCACCGGACTCGACCTGTTCGGCAGCGACCGAACCGTGGTCGCCATGCGGGTCGACGGGGAACTGCGGGACCTCTCCCGCGAGCTGGCCGAGGGCGACGAGGTCGAGC
>JAANMX010004941.1_pt1 | contig 9990 bp, 10 predicted proteins | sample 7279681 | NCBI WGS metagenome assembly JAANMX01 (sample SAMN14094542, study PRJNA606508) | bioreactor metagenome | isolation source: A lab-scale SPAN reactor treating ammonium-rich wastewater day 351 | place: Ireland: Galway | collected 2018-01-01
TCTGCGAAAATCTGCGCAATCTGCGTTCTGATTTTCATTGATTATGGGTGTGTTTCCTCGTGTACAACTGATGTGAAAATAGAACACGGATGGACACGGAAAGAACGGATTCACACGGCGCTGTCCTGAGTCCATCGAAGGGTCGAAGGGATAAAATCTGCGAAATCTGCGCCCTCGGCGTAATCTGTGTTCCGATTTTCGTGGTTATCGGTATCAGTCGGTCGTGTCGCCTGCCCTGAAAATAGCCATTCGTACGTCGGACTGTTAGTCCGACCAGCGACGGTGCAGGCCCGTCGGACTAACAGTCCAACCTACATTTTCATCTCCCGTGGCGCAACGAAGTCGCATGGAGAACTGTTCTGTGGATGAGTATGGAAGGCGGAAACGAATGTCCGAGAAAACAATGATTCTTCCCAAAGAGACTGCCCAGGCACTGGTCGATTTGACTGGTGAAGTCCGTTTGGATACGGCTCTGCTAGTGGTTATGCGGGACGACGCCCGTCAGAAAATGGCCGAACTGAACAACGAAATACGCCAGTTTGGAGATAAATACGGGATGTCATTTGAGGCGTATCGTCATATTTGGGAAACAGAAGATCGACCGGAACACTATTCCTACGCAGCAGAGGAGGATTTTCTGACGTGGGAAGGGCTGGTAACACGGCACGCGCGCATTTTCAGTAAGCTCACTTGACGCACCACGCACCACGCACTACGGAGTCCCCTATGCAAGCCCCACCCGAACGCCTGGGCGCATTCTATCTCGGCGCAGAAATCGACCCCACCACCGGCGAGCAGACCAGCACCCCCATCAACTACGACGCCCGGGACCTGACCACCCACGCGGTCTGTGTGGGGATGACGGGCAGCGGCAAGACGGGTCTCTGCATCGGCCTGCTGGAAGAGGCGGCCATCGACAAAGTGCCGGCGCTGATCATCGACCCCAAAGGCGATCTGACCAATCTGCTCCTCCAATTCCCGGACCTGCTGCCCAGCGACTTCCGCCCGTGGATCAACGCCGACGACGCTCGGCGCAAGGGGCAGACTGTCGATGAATACGCCGAAGCCACCGCGGGGATGTGGCGCAAGGGGCTGGCGGATTGGGGGCAGGGGCCGGAGCGGATTCAGATGCTCAAAGACGCGGTGGACTACACCGTCTACACCCCCGGCTCCGACGCGGGCGTGCCGGTGAGCATTCTGGGCAGCCTGGCCGCGCCCAAACTGAGCTTCGACACCCACGCCGAAACCCTGCGCGACCGCATCTCTGGCACGACCTCCGCGCTGCTGGGGCTGGTGGGCGTCAACGCCGATCCGATTCTGAGCCGGGAAGCGATTTTGCTTTCCAACATTTTCGAGCATTTCTGGCGCAAAGGGGAGGACCTGGACCTGGCCAAGCTGATCCTCTCCATCCAGACCCCGCCTGTGCGCCAGGTGGGTGTTTTCGATGTAGACACATTTTTTCCCCAGAAGGATCGCTTCGGGCTGGCCATGGCCTTCAACAATCTGATGGCCGCGCCCAGCTTCCAGTCCTGGCTGGAGGGCGATCCCCTGGACATCGACCGCCTCTTTTTCACTGCGGAGGGCAAGCCCCGGCACAGTATCTTTTACATCGCCCATCTCAGCGACAGCGAGCGGATGTTCTTTGTGACGCTGCTGCTGGAAGCCCTGGTGACGTGGATGCGGGGGCAGACGGGTACGACCAGTCTGCGCGCCCTGCTCTACTTCGACGAAATTTTTGGCTTCTTCCCGCCCGTCCAGGAGCCGCCCTCCAAAAAGCCCCTGCTTACCCTTCTGAAACAGGCCAGGGCTTTCGGGCTGGGCGCGGTGCTGGTGACGCAAAACCCGGTGGACATCGACTACAAAGGGCTGACGAATGCGGGGACCTGGTTTATCGGTAAGCTCCAGGCCGAGCGGGACAAAGACCGGGTGCTGCAAGGGTTGAAGGGGGCGATTGCCGAGGCGGGCCGTTCCGCCGACGCGGTGGACTACGACGCGCTCATCACCGCCCTGAGCAGCCGGGTCTTTCTGATGAATAATGTCCACGAGGACGGGCCGGTCGTCTTCCACACCCGCTGGGTGATGAGCTATCTGCGCGGGCCGCTCACCCGCCCGCAAGTGCGGGAGCTGATGGCCCCGAAGAAGGCGGCATTGGCCGCGCAGGCCGCCAGCCATATCGAAGCCGCGCCCTCTCCCCAGGTGCGCCAGACGCCAACCGAAGCTGCGCCTGTCGTCGCGCCAGCCGCCGCGCCGGTTGCATCTGCCCCGGCCCAACCCGCCGAACCCAATGCACCGAAAGGTTTTTCCGCCATTCAGGCCACCCTCGACCCATCCGTCGCCCAAGCCTACCTGCCGGTGGATATGAGCCGCTCCCGTGCCGTCAAAGTGGTGGCCGACGACGCGGGGCGGGCGATTGATGTGAAAAGCGTGCAGATGATCTACGAACCGGCTGTGCTGGGCGCGGCCACTGTGCGCTTTTTGGATCGGGCCAGGCGCATCGACGAGAAGCAGGATTGGGTGCTGCTCTCGCCTGTGACCAGCACCGGCCTGACGAATATCGACTGGGCCCGGGCCGACGCCCTGCCCATCGCCCTCTCTGCGCTGGAACGCAGCCCGGCCCACAGCGAAGCCAGCGAAGGCCCCTTCTTTGCCTCTGTGCCGGAGGAGATCAATACCGAGCGGGAGCTGCGTTCGATTGCCAGCGACCTTTCCGATTGGCTCTATTACAACAAACGGCTGACGATTACCACCCACGCCACCCTGGGAATCCATCAGGAGCCGGGAGAGAGCGACCGGGCCTTTCGCATCCGCCTGCAGGACGGGGCCAGGGAGCAGCGGGACGCGGAGGTGGACAAACTTAAAAGCAAATATCGCACCCAACTGGACCGGCTGGAAGATCGGCTGGATCGCCACAAAAAGGATTTGGCCGAAGACGAGGCCGAGCTTAGCTCCCGCAAGCAGCAGGAGTGGGTGAGCCTGGGCGAGACTGTACTGAATGTCTTTCTGGGGCGACGCAGCAGCCGGATTCTTAGCACCGCGGCCAGCAAACGGCGTATGACCTCCAAAGCCAAAGGCGACATCGAGCGCACCCAAGAGGAGATTGAGGATTTGCAGGAGGAAATTCAGGGGTTGAAGAGTGAGTTGGAGACCGCGGCGGATGAGATTACCCGCAAGTGGGCCGAACTGCTGGACGACCTGACCACCGAGGAAGTCAAACCCCGGCGCACGGATGTGGATGTGGAGTACGTGGCCGTGGGCTGGATGCCCTCCTGGCTGGTTACCTATCACGACGGCATTGCTCTCCGTCGGGCGGCTGTGCCCGCCTATGCCCTGCCCCAGGCGCGTGATGGGTAGGGGGTGCGCAGTTACTGAGATAATTGGGCAGCAAGGCGCTTGCCCAATCATCTCAGTATCCCATCATCTCTTTTACAGCGTAATCACCTGATCCGGCGGGTTGCCGGCCAGGGCGGCGTAGAGGTCGGGGAAGCAGCCCACGTGGACACCGGCTACGGTGTTGACTGTGCGGCATTCGCCGGGTTCGGTGCGGCCTATGCCGTCCGCGTCGCACCAGCGGGGTTCCCCCTCGGCCAGGTTGCGCTCCAGGGCACACATATCACACATCATCAGCAGAATGCCCTTCTCCGCGGCCACCTTCGCCAACCGTTCGCCCACCGGGTCACCGGCGCGCAGAACGAAAGTGTTGTCATCAAAGAAAAACATACCGGCCACATCCACGCCGTGGCTGCCGGCTTCCAGTTGGGGCAGGATCATTTGGGCCAGTTTGTAGCTGGCCGAACGGGGCAGAGCAAAGACATAAGCAACTTTCATCGGAGGCTCCATTGATGGGGGAAATAGAAACAGTCGATAGCATACAGCCCCCGCCCAGAAATCAACAAAACGCAGATGACGCTGCCCTGAAAAATAGCCATTCGTACGTCGGACTGTTAGTCCGACCAGCGACGGTGCAGGCCAGTCGGACTAACAGTCCGACCTACATTTTCATCCCCCGTGGCGCTACCCGTCGCATGGAGAACTGCCCTGAAAAATAGCCATTCGTACGTCGGACTGTTAGTCCGACCAGCGACGGTGCAGGCCAGTCGGACTAACAGTCCGACCTACATTCCGTTTCTGCACGCAACACAACACACACAACGAGTCCAGGACAGATGACCAATACTACTCTCACCGCCATCCCCGCCCTCTCCGTTGGCCATTGGACAAACACCGAAGCTGCAACGGGCTGCACGGTCATCCTCTGCCCGGACGGCGCGGTGGCCGGGGTGGATGTGCGGGGCAGCGCGCCGGGCACCCGGGAGATTGCGCTGTTGGACCCGGTGAATACGGTACAGAAAGTGAATGCCATTCTGCTCAGCGGGGGCAGCGCCTTTGGCCTGGCCGCGGCGGATGGGGTGATGCGCTGGCTGGAGGAGCGGGGTCACGGCTTTGATGTGGGGGTGGCAAAAGTACCGATTGTGCCCGCCGCCATCCTCTTCGATTTGGGTATCGGGCGGGCGGATGTACGGCCCGACGCCGCGGCGGGCTATCTGGCCTGCCAGGCCGCCAGCCGCGGACCCGTGGCCCAGGGCAATATCGGCGCGGGGACCGGCGCAACCGTCGGCAAAATGCTTGGCTTTGGTCAAGCCACAAAGGGTGGGCTGGGCAGCGCGGCCAGGACAATCGGCAAAGGGATCGTCGTGGCTGCACTGGTGGCGGTCAACGCCGTTGGGGATGTGATCGACCCGGCAAATGGTACAATTGTAGCCGGGGCGCGACGCCCAGTGGTGGGCGGTTTTGTGGATTCCATGGCCTTTGCCGAGAGCCGTTTGGGGCAGACGATCAGCGAAATGGCAAACCGCAACACAACGTTGGCGGTGGTTGCCACAAATGTGGCCCTCTCCAAAGTGGGGGCCACCAAAGTGGCCCAGATGGCCCACGACGGCCTGGCCCGCACGATCCGGCCTGTACACACCGCTTTCGACGGCGACACAATTTTTGCCCTTTCCGCGGGGGAAAAAGAGGGCGACGCCAGCCTGGTGGGCGCGGTGGCCGCGGATGTGCTGGCCCAGGCCGTACACAATGCAGTGTGGGCGGCCCAGGGCTTGCACGGCATCCCCGCGGCGCGGGACTTGAAGAGATGACAAGGTGAAGGGGTGACAAGGTGAAGGGGTGACAAGGTAAAGGGGTGACAAGGTGAAGGGGTGACAAGGTGAAGGGGTGACAAGGTGAAGGGGTGACAAGGTGAAGGGGTGACAAGGTGAAGGGGTGACAAAGTGTCCGCGACAGGATCGTCACCCCTGTCACCCCTGTCACCCCTTCACCCCTTCACCCCTTCACCCCTTCACCCCTTCATCTTTCGCGTGCGGCTTCCCCCTTTTGGGTTCGCGCTGTCCGCATCCGGGCCACAGAGAAGTCGGGCGCGGCGTAGGAATCGAAGATGGCCTGCTCGTTGGCCCGCACCTCCCCGGCCAGGCGCAGGACATCCGCGGCGTCGGCCACGGGGATGCGCACACAGCCGTCCCCGTCGGCCACCAGCAGGTCGCCGGGGCGGACGCGTAGCTGGCAGAGGGTGAGGGGCGCGCCGATGCGGGTAGCCTGGAAGACGCCGTGGCCGGGGACTGTGCCCCAGGCCCAGACGGGCAGCCCCACCTGGCGAATCCCGGCCAGGTCGCGGATGGTGCCGTCCACCAGTACACCGACCACCCCCAGTCGCTTGTGCAGCCGGGCCATCCCATCCCCAAAGCTGGCCCCCCGCCCCGGTCGCGAATCCACATCCTTCAACACCGCCACCGTCGGCCCCGGCTGGGATTCCAGATAGGCGTAGTAGTCCAGCCAGTCCAGGCCGGGGGAATCGGCGTCGTTGGTGGTCACTTCCACCGTCACCGCATAGCCGACGACGCTGCCCAACTCCGGCAGCAGACAGCGCAAACGGTGATCCGTGTACTCCTCGTTGGGCAGGCCATTCTTCAACACCAGCGCGTTGAAGAGGGTGGCGGTGTCGTATTGGGCCAGGGCGGTGATGATTTGTTGCATTTGGTGGGTTTCCTTCGGATAGGGATGGAATGGGTCTGCTGGTTTGGACACAAAAGGGATCAGAGAACGGATTGCTCGCCATCGCCCAGGAGTTGCAGTTGGGGACGGTAGAAGACGGGCAGATGGCCCGCGTCCACGTCCTGCTGCATGTGAATCTCGATGCGTGCCAGCCAATCCGCCAACGAATGGGTCGCGGGCAGGGCAGCCGTAGCGTAGTAGGCGAGGACGCCCCGGCGCTGGGCCGCATCACCCGGCGGCAGATTGTAGTTGTGGCCTTTGCAGGTCAGCTCCGCGCCGGGCTGGGTACGCAGCACAACTGCATTGGTGTTGACCGGCACACGGCCAGCCAGCAGATTCGAGTGTCAGAGGTCGGGCAGGAGGGTGAGCCGTACCCCGGCGGGCAAATCCAGGGCGGCGAAGAAATCGTCCCAGAGCAGGTGATAGTCGTCGCTGGTGTCGCCGGTATCGCGCAACTCAAGACCGGGACGGGCCGTCTCTGCCGTCTCGCCGACGAAGTAGCCGTGGCCGCTGACGTGGACAAAGAGCGAACCGGCTTGCCAGTCGTCCATACGGCGGCGGGCCGCGGCCAGGAAAGCCAGCACCAGCACACGATCCAACTGGCCGTGCAGGGAGAAAATGCGGTCCGCGGGGAAGCCCCGGGACAGCAGAGCCTGGGTCATGGCGCGCTGGTCGTTGTGCATGGCGGGTTCATTGGGCGGGGGTGCGGCGATGAGGAGGGTGAGGTTGTTGGGGTTCATGGGCTTATCCCCGCACTTCCACGATCAGCGCACAGTCCACGACACTGCCCAACTCTGGCAGCAGGCAGCGCAGACGGTGATCCGTATATTCCTCGTTGGGCAGGCCATTTTTCAGTACCAGCGCGTTGAAAACGGTGGCGGTGTCGTACTGGGACAGGGCTGTGATGATTTTTTGCATTGGGCGGGGTTTCCTTTGGCCAATTGCTTCTTCACATCCCGCCACCAGCCGTCGTCCTGTGCTTTTGGCCTTGCAAACTGACGGTCAGGCCGATGCCAAAGATGCCTATGCTGGTGCGGGAAATGGGCGGTTGGGATGCGCCGGTTGGGTTCTTGCCGCCGGGGATGATGGAACATTCTCGAACGTGTGCGGCAAGAACCCAACGGACGAGTGATCTTGTTTGTGTTGGGTGAATCCGTGTGGGACTGACGGGGTGCGAATTATTATGCATAGGATTCACCCATTCTACCGGCTCATTGCTACGAGGCCAATCCATCAGTAAATAGACCTTCATCTTCCAGCTTTTCCTCAATTTTGACGATAATCACAGATTGTTTTTCAGTGGGTATCTTACGTGGGATATCGCAGGCAACTTGGAGGATACCCATTTCTTTTTCGCTAAGAAACTTCCCTTGTAAGCCAAATAGGGCGACCTGCTTCCAATACTCTGTACCTTTTTCAATAACATATTTTTGAGCAAAAATGCCATTGTCAATTTTTTGAATCTTTTTGGCATCTTTCTCCGACAAGTCAATTTCGTTACTTTCCAATAGACCAACTTCTAAATCCCTATTTAGTGGTATTGATATTTCCTGAAGTTTTTTCCAACACAATTCACGTTTACACCATTCTGTGACATTTGTAATACCTTCCGGGGTGTTCTGAATATGTTGATTTACCACTTCGGCAACGCCTAATAGTTGTAATTCAAGAGCGGGGGTCAGCGCTTGATCCTTCCAAATCTGAGTTAAGTTCAGACTCTTACCTGCTTCTGAAATCATATGAGCCAATTTCGCCAATGAATAAGCAATAATATTGGCCTTGTATCCACCATACCAACTTTGTTTCATAATGCTCTTGTCAAGAAAGCGGAATAAAATAGCTTTTGCAATGATATGCTGAAAGTAAAGCTCATTGAATTGTCTCTCATTCTTTTCCCACTTTTGCCCGACTTCGCTGGCAAATTTAGCAAAGTTTTTTTGTGCACCTAAGCTGACAATGTGTGGCTGCATATCCAGAGAATATTCAAATTTTGCTAAATCAGTCTTTGTAAACATCTGTATTCTGGGGTTTTTGGAGAGGAATTCCTTTTGTTTTGCTGCTGTTAAATTCGCCTGAGCATTGGCATATTGTCCTCGAGCACGTTCATAAAACCAATGAGTTTCTCTTAGCCCTCCATATGGAGATGGTGCCCACAAACGACGTGATAAATTTTCTATACGTAGATGGAATGGATGATTTGAGAAAAAGTCCGCCGCGCTTACCTTATTCTGTGTGTTCGCATATTCCGAAATTCTGGGAACAACAGCCTCTACTTTTTCAGGCTGGATAACCGTTAATTTGACCTGTACATAGACTTGTCGCAAGTCTGTTCTGTTCTTTTTGTTTGCAGTAAAGATCGACGCAGTTGTCTGCCCTCCATTTACAATCTGCAAATTTGTTACAGACTGAATCCTGCTACGCGATCCATCGGTCTGAACTTGTTCCGCTGTAGCGGTTAAGCCATTATTGTAAGCAAAAAACATCTCCGGTTCATTCTGTATAGTATTCCTAATCCCCTTATTGACCTTCCCCCGAAATTGGAGGAAGGTTCTGACGTTCTGCTCCAGAAGCCGTTCTCCATATTTATCATAAAGATCAGCTACGATTTCTCCAGGCATTACCAGAAGATAGGACGCAAACTCTTCAGAGCCAGTGAAGGCTGGCAGGCAGGGGATTCCTTCTGAAACAAACTCCTGAAAATCGATAACTATATCTTCGCGGGCTTTGCCAGATGACTCTATACGGAACAACCGGCTGATGTCCCAAATATCGTATCTACAGTCATACCCTTCAACTTCATCTCTGTCTATCGCACTGATCCGGCTGCTAAGCTGAGCATTGCTCAACAAAAAAAAATTGACCCTGGAAATAGCCTTTGACCTATTCTTGTCGTAGATTTCTCGGGCTAATTCGTATCCAGGTGCGCTTTCTTCCAATGCTGCCAAAAAATTGATATTCAAACTTTCATTAAAATATTTCTCGATCCTTCTAAAGTTGCGCGTTACTTCTGCACTTGATAACGTTTCAATGTCATTATTAAATCTGAAATCAGTGACAAACAGACTTAGTGCCTCTGTATCTTCGTTGTAGTCCCAAGCATCGACGCGAATACCTCGTGGGCTATTTTTATAGGTGGCAAGAGTATAATTCTCAATCGTGGCCTGATCTACCAGAAAATCGCAGATACGCTCAGTAAATTCGGCTTCCGTAAAATTTTGCTCTGCGCCTGCACGAGCATGAATATCTTGCATAAGTTCAGTATAGTAATTGTTGATTGTCATAATGTGCTACCTGCCCAATCGGGTTTGCCTTCGAAAGATTCGCACGCTGTGAGACTGATGTTATATGAGAGTTTTTCAATACCATGATGAATGTCGCTGCTACATATCCTGGGGAAACCGTCCGTTACTTCAAACATCTTTTCACCAGAAAAAATGTAGCTGAATTCAAGATACCGATCTGAGTCTATATAGCCGACCATATGCAAAAGATCATTAAACCGCTCAATCTGTCTCGAAGCATCTGATTGTAGAGCATCTCGAATATGGGCAACCAAACCAGGGAGATGAATCGCAAATTCTGTTTCCGGCAAGGTTTTTCCTAAAGTTATTACAAAGAGATACATTTCAGGAAGCTGAGGGCACAACTGGTCGGCTGATGTAATCTGAACATACGGGGAAGATGCCCCAGATTGGCACTTAACTTCTATGGCGCTGCTGTTCACATTAAAATCTTGGGGTAGCCCCTCCGGCCCCTGCCAAAATTGAATTGCTTGTCCGGCCCCAAATACCGGAATCAGGTGATTTTTAATGAGCATAAGCTCACCAATCAAGCCCTTTATTTTTTCTTCAGCCAACAAATCATTTCGATTCTTTTTTAGAAAATCATGCCATCGGTCCAGACGTCGCAATATAATCTGAACTGCTGATGCTGAAGTTTCTGCCT
>JAANMX010004942.1_pt1 | contig 9984 bp, 9 predicted proteins | sample 7279681 | NCBI WGS metagenome assembly JAANMX01 (sample SAMN14094542, study PRJNA606508) | bioreactor metagenome | isolation source: A lab-scale SPAN reactor treating ammonium-rich wastewater day 351 | place: Ireland: Galway | collected 2018-01-01
GCGTGCGAGCGCGTTCGAACAGACGCCGCACCGCGGCGGGGCCGAGGCGGTCACCCAGGACGTCAAAGGTAAGCATGGACGCGAACAGATCCACCCCGCCGACGCGTCGGCCATAGCGGCGAAGCATGTCGGCCACGTGCAGGTCGATGGCGTCGAGCAGAGACTGGCCGCGCAGGATGGCGACCCAGGGCGGCAGCCCGGCTGGATCGGCGCTGACCAGGTGGCCCAGGCGCATGGGCATGCCCCGCCCCTCCAGGGTGGCGACGACCGCGTCCAATGCGTCCAGATCGCGCTGCGTGGGCGTGGGCTGAAGCCGCCGCCAGTCGGCGATGCGTTCGAGTGAGACGGCGCTGAGCGCCCGCCAGACCGGCTGATCGAAACGGTCGGGCGCCACTTCGACCACGGTGGGCACGCCGGGATCGGCCGGCAGAGTGGTGGCTTCACGCGGCGCGGCGAGCAACTGCTGGCTGGTCAGCGCTGCGCCGAATGGAAAGGCATGCCGCTGCATGCGTATCTGCACCGGCGTCAGCGGCGCGGGCTGGCCGTCGGCATCGAGCAGGATGATGCGCAGCGGCACGGTGCGGTGTTGGCGGATGGCGACCTCGGTGTCATTGACCCACTGGCCGCGCAGCATCTGCCCCTCGGCCGTCCGGCCGACAAGCATCAGCAGCAGCGCGGCCGCCCACCCGGCGACCCGCGCCGGACGGCACGCCATGAATCCGACGGGTTGTCCAGAGGTGCGGAGCGTCATGGTCTCCGATTCACGGATATTCCAGAGGCGTCCAGCCAGCGCGGATCTTCGTGGATACTTTGCCGGTCGCCGACACGCTACCTAGAATCGGCTGCTTCCGCACCCGATCCGCAGCCGAAGGGCACGAAACCCCGTTCCCCGATGTCCGATTGCGAACTTTCCATGGCCATCACCCTCCTGTCGAACCCCCACCGCCTGCCCCGGCGTCTCCGAATCCATGCTACTTGGACGCTGCGCCTGCTGGGTTGGACGATCGCGGCCGCCGTCACGGCGTCGGCTCCGCCTTGCACCCTTCAGGCGCAGCCGGATGCCGTGATCGAGTCCGAGGCGCCTGAGGTCGACACAGCGACCCTGAACGTCTACGACCAGCTCGACCTGCTGGTGGACGTGCGTCATGAGATCGTCACGGAGTTCGTCGAACAGCCGGATGAGACGGCGATGATCGAGGCCGCCGTCCGGGCCATGGTCGAGTCGTTGAACGATCCCTACACGATATACCTCAGCGCCAGCGAGCTGGAGCCGTTCGACCGCGAGGTGCGCGGCTCCTTCAGCGGCATCGGGGCGGAGGTGCGTTTCGACCCCGACGTGCGGCGGGCGCGGATTGTCTCGCCGCTGGAGGATTCACCGGCCTGGCGGGCGGGGGTGATGGCGGGCGACCTGATTCTCGAAGTGGACGGGCAGGATACGCTGGACATGCCGCTGTCGGCGACGATCGAGCGGCTTACGGGTCAGGAAGGCACGCCGGTGGTCATCCGGCTGCGGCACGAATCCGGCCAGGAAGAGACGCTGACCATCGTAAGGGCTCGCATCGATGTGCCGACGATCAAGGGTCTGCGTCGCGATGATTCAGGTCACTGGCAGTTCATCATCGATGCTGAGCACGGCATCGGCTATGTGCGGATTCTGCAGTTTACCGGTTCGACGGCCGACGACCTGCGCCGGGCGATCGAACAGATGACGGCGGGTGAACTTCGCGGCCTGATCCTGGACCTGCGGTTCGACCCGGGCGGCATGCTGCAGACGGCGGTGGACATCGCCGACATGTTTCTACCCAAGGGCCAGACGATTGTGAGCGTGCGCGGCCGCGCCTCGCCCGAGCGCGTCTACGCCTCGACGCGAGAGCCGGTCGTGCCGCCGGTGCCGGTGGTGGTGCTGGCCAATGAAGCGTCGGCCTCGGCGGCGGAGATTCTCACCGGGGCGTTGTCCGACAACCATCGCGCGGTGTTCGTGGGCGCCCGCACCTTCGGCAAGGGCAGCGTGCAGCAGGTGCGGATGCTGGCTTCGGGCGGCAGTGCGATCAAGATCACCAACGCCTACTACTACCTGCCATCGGGCCGTAACATCCACCGACGGCCGGACGCCGAACGCTGGGGCGTTGACCCGGACGAGGGATTCTACGTGCCGATGACCGCCCAGCAGACCGAAGCGATGCTGCGCATCCGCCGCGAAGGCGATGTCCTGCGGCAAGTCGAGGACGATGCCTCACCGGCGGTGACAGCCGAGTGGGCTGAACAGGAACTGGCCGACCCGCAACTGGCGGCGGCGTTGCGGGCGCTGCTCGGCCGGCTGGAGACGGACCACTGGCCGGTCGTGGGCGAAACCGGGGTGGACGCCCTGGCGAGGCAAGCCCGACGCGAACAACTCGAACGTCAACGTCAAAGGCTGGAGCAGATGCTCAGCGACGTGGACCAGCGGATCGCCCGACTGGCCGCTGGGCTGCCTGACCATGGCGAGCCACTGGAAGAAGCCGCGGCTGAACTTGCCGACGGGGAGGCGCCAGCGACGACCCAGCCCGCAACCCCGTCGCTGGACAACGAGCCGTCAACGCAGCCGACGCCCTGAGTGAAGCCGCATGCCGACGATTCTCGGCCTGGAATCGAGTTGTGACGAGACCGCCGCCGCCGTGGTGCGCGATGGCCGGGAGATCGCCGCCAACATCATCGCCTCGCAGCACGACCTGCATGCGCAGTACGGCGGCGTGGTGCCGGAAATCGCCAGTCGGGCCCACATCGAGCGGCTGCTGCCGGTTGTGCGTGAAGCACTGGAGACGGCGGAGGTCGACTTAAGAGGGATCGACGCGGTGGCGGTGGGCAATCGGCCGGGGTTGATCGGCTCGCTGCTGGTGGGCGTGAGCGCGGCCCAGGCGCTGGCGTGGGCGCTGGACAAACCGTTGATCGCCGTCGATCACGTCCGGGCCCACATGTACGCGGCCGACATGACCGCCGCAGAGCGCCCGGCATATCCTGCGCTGGGCCTGGTGATATCCGGCGGGCACACCAGCCTGTACACCCTGACCGACCCGCTGACGATGAGGCTGCTGGGCCGCACGATCGACGACGCGGTGGGCGAAGCCTACGACAAGGCGGCGGTGATTCTCGACGCCGGCTATCCCGGCGGACCGCGGCTGGATCAGTTGGCGCGGGAGGGCGACGCCTCGCGCGGGCCGAATCTGCCGCGGTCGCTGCTTGACGCGCGGAGCCTGGACTTTTCCTACAGCGGCCTCAAGACCGCCCTGCTCTATGCCGTGCGCGGCAAGCCCCAGGGCCGCGGGCCGGACGCGGGATTCACCCGCAGCGTCGCGGACCTCACGAACCAGCAGCGCGCCGATTTCGCAGCCGCATTTCAGGATGCGGCGATCGACGTGCTGTTGTGCAAACTGGATCGAGCCATCGAGCAGTTGACCGCCGAGGGCCAGCCGCCGCGTGCGCTGCTGATCGGCGGGGGCGTGAGCGCCAATTCATTGCTGCGGCAGCGGGCGAGGGCCTTCGAATCGCGGCGAGGTCTGCCGGTATGCGTGCCCCCGATGAAGCTGTGCGTCGATAACGCGGCCATGATTGCGGGACTGGCCTGGCACCACCTGGAAGCGGGACAGGTCAGTCCACTCAACATCCCGGCGATCGCCACGACAACGTATTGATTGGGATGACCGACACCGCTCCGCGGCCGATCAGGCTATCGGCCCCGGCTCACCGACGCGGGGCCTGACCCCCTGCGCGGCTGGCGTCCGGCGGCCGCCAACAGGACGATCATGAGCAGTGCGGCCGATGGTTCAGGGACGATCGCCACCTGCTCCGACGCCACCGTGAACCGAGCGCGATCGAAGGTCCACGCGCCGGGCCCGTGGTAGGTGAGGGTCAGCAGAATCGACTCAAAGGTCACAACGCCAACCGAGTCGGTTGCCGTCACCAGGTCGAGGTTGCGGCTGATGATGCGCGTGGGCAAACCGAGCGTGCCAAAGTTACCCACGACAGGGTTGGTCATCACGGGCTGGCCGCCGCTGAGGGCGAGCGGGCCGCCCCGCACGCCGCCGAAGAGCCAGAGGTAATCGACCGTGGCTGTCGGGTCGGGACTTGGCGCGCTGCCGAAGATCTCGAATTTCACGCCTTCCAGGCTGTTGGACGGGGCATCCGAAAGCTCGACAGCCAGCGGCGGCGTGAAGATGACCTGCACCTGAAACACATCGCCATCGGTCAGGACATTGTCCTGCGGCTGGCCGCCAACGAGGTGGCGCACGTCCAGGAGCGGGCTTCGCCAGACGACGCGGTTGGTGAAGACATCGTCAACGGTGATCATCGACGCGTCGGGAACGACTTGAACCTGAGCGCCGAACACCGCCGCCTCGGCTTGAGCGGCGTGCAGAGCGGGGAGGCACAGAAGTAGCGCGGCCAGTGCGCTGATCCCGCGGCGTTTGAGATGTCCCATGGGGCCCCCTTTGGCGAACCGGTGGTTGGTCGCTCCCCTCCCCTACCCTCACGCTAGCGAGGGATACCGGGTTGCGTCAAGGACTTTGTGAGCGCGAGGACGAATCCGCATGTGTCCGTCTGCAGTGATGGGAAGAGCGTCGCGCCCGCCGTCGGCCGCAACGGTCGCTTCGCTGAGGCAGAACTTCCGACAGGCTCACGACGGATGAAAGGTCGGCGGCGAGAAAATTCGCGTGTTCAGACAGCCGCCAGATCAGCATAGGCGTCGGCCGGCCGATCGTGGGCCACATCCGGCGCCGGCCGCAGGGTCTTGCGCGCCAGGCGGCGACAACGCCGGGCCAGATCCCGTCGATACTCATGGCCGATCTGCTCGAACGCGGCCAGCGCGTCGAGATCGCCGAGCTGCGTGCGAAGGTCGGGCCGCTGCAGAGCATCGAGCAGAAGGCAGACATCCTGATGGCGTCCCAGGCGGTCGCCGAGGCGTTCGATCCGCTCGCAGTCGAGCGGCCAGTCGGCCGGCCAGATCGGATGCAGCAGCCGGCGATGGTAGCCCAGGCGCTTGACCGACTTGCGCAGGGCATGCAGGTTCTCGGGGCGATGATCGCGGCGGGCGCGGCGAAGGCGTCGGCGCGCCTGGCGGTAATCGTCTGCCGCGGCGTCAAGAACCTGGGCGTCGTCGAAACGGCCCGGCTCGCACGCCTGGATCGCGCGGCGCAAGCGCATGAATTGGCAACGGACCTGCACAACGACTTCGGCCGGCGTGAGCACCTCCGCAGCCGCAGCCGCCTCGTACAGGGCGCTGGTCAGGCGAAGTTCGAGTTCGCTGGCGTTGTGAGAGGCCAGGTCGTCGCCGCAACGCTTGAACACATGCCGAGCGGTGGCGCGCAGCACGGCCTGGTCGCGATGGCTGCCAAGCCGGTGGTGCAGGTCGCGCAGACACTGGTCCAGGGCGGCGGGATCGACGTGGTGATTCGGGGCAACAGCGTGGGCGAGCAGCCGCAACAGCGCGCGGGTCCGCTTGAGCCGAACGCGCACCGCGTGGATCGCCGCATCCGTGCATTCGTCGGCCAAGGCTGAGTCGATCTCAGTCAGGCCCAGTTCCATCTGCCGCAGTGCGAGTCGGCGAATCTGCGTCGTATTGGATTCGCCACGCACAGACATGATGTAGGCGGGAGGCGTGAAACGCCCTGATTCCCGCTACTTCATTGTAACCGGGCCTAGTAACCGGGCCGCGGCTGAGGCACCCCGCGATGTGGAAATCATGGGGGAAAGCAGACCCTGTAAAAAAGACCAGCCTTACAAGGCGGGAATGTCGGCCTCGGTGGTGGCCAGTTCGCCGCGTTCGAGCCGCTCTTTTTCGGCCTTGACCCAGGGAATGCTGCCCGCGTTGCGCTCGACCCACAGCGGAATGGGCGTGCGCAAGCCTTTACGATCGAGCTGTGTAAACTCGACAATCATGTCCTGACGGCTGTAGGCCGACAGATCGTGATTTTTTCCCATGTGGATGCAGGTGGTCGGGCACGGCTCGGTGCACAGGGCGCAGAACATGCACTTCTGATAGTCGATCGCATAGCGCAGCAGCTCGCCGCCGACGGCCTTGCCAGAGGCCTTGTCGATCTTGCGCGGCGCGGACTTGTCGATGTAAATGCAGTCGACCGGGCAGGCCTTGGCGCACTGGTCGCAGGCAATGCACTTGTCGGCTTCGAACTCATGGATGCCGCGGTAGCGCGGGCTGAAGGCCAGCCGCTCGAAGGGGTAATGGATCGTGATGCTGCGACTGAAGCAGTAGCGCAGCGTGATCTTCATGCCGATGGCGATGCTCTTGAGCGTCAGGTAGATGTTGCGGAAATAGCCCTCGGCCGCGCTGGCGGCGGCGACGGGGTCGTTGGGGCTGGCGGTCTGCTTGGCGATCATGAGTCGTGCTCAACACTTGCGGGTCGACAGGTCGCTCACTGGTGCATGTTAGTCGCTGGCCGCCCACGGAACCAGCGGCGTACCGTCAGGAGGCGACCGGGCCGGCGGCAGGCGGCGAAACCTCCAGCGTCGCCCCGCACTCGGGACAGGCCGAGCCTTTGAACATGTACAGCAGGTAATCGCACTCGGGGCAGCGCGGCTCGCGAAGCTGGATGTGGATGTGCAGGCCGCAGTGCCCGCAGCGGGAGTCGCCCGCCGGAACGTGCAGGGTCGTCTGACAATGCGGACACGTCATCGGTACCTTCCCGAAGTCCGTGCCCAGGGCCGCGGCGCTGTCGGCCTGCTTCTTCATCGACCGGTTCATCTGGTGGTGGATCAGCACCGCGAGGGTGCCGCAGGCGGCGAGGACGGCTGCGGCGCCGGTCATGCGGCCGACCATGTCGTCGTCGACGATCCGACCCTCAAAATAGACCAGCGTGGCGACGAGCACCATCGTCAGCAGCATGGCCAGGCTCGATCCCAGGCGCACCCACCACATGCCGCCTCTGGCCGGGATATGAAGCAGCAGGTTGGCGTGGGCCAGAAAGGCGGCCACCGTGGCGGGATAGACCCATGTCTCATCGTCGAGCATGTCGCCCCAGATGATGACCAGGGCGACGGCCAAGCCCAGCAACGTCGCCGCCACGCCGACCCATCGCCAGGCATACCGCCGTCCGGTGGTGGGCGGCTCGCCGATGCCGGCCATGTTCAACAGCAGCAGTAGGCCGAAGCCGAGCATGGCGCCAGCCGTCTCCCACCACTGGTTTTCGACGCTGTATGAGCCGAAGTCGCGCCATGCGGGCACCAGCCATATCACGGTGCCCACCGCCGTCCATGCCAGGCCGACGAGCCCCGCCACCCGGCCGGCGGGCAGTCGCATCAGCCAGAGACAGATGACCACTGCCATCGCGGAGATCGCCCAGCAGCCGGCGGTGATGGCGACCGGTTCTTCGAGATCGTAGACATGGGAAAAGATGTCCCACATCTCCCAGATCAACGTCAGGATCAGCAGGAACTCGATGATGACCGCCGCGATGCCGAACAGGCCGGCCCAGCGTGTCGTGTCGTTGGCGGTCATCTTCGCCAGCGGCAGACACAGGCCGGCGGCGACGCCTGCGAGGATGGCCGTACCCACCACCTTCCCCCCCAGATCGCCGCGGCCGAAGAGCACGCCGATGACGCCCCCCACCGCCGCCAGCGCCAAGGCCCCAAGCACCACGCGGATCAACGTCTTTCTCATGCGCATCGCCCGGCTCCTTCGCTCTTCGATATGGTGACCTGGCGGCCTATCGTATCGTGCGGCGATCGGCCGGCCATTTGCCGCGCCCGTTGACTACAATCGCGCCATGGCCCTCGAACTGCTTTTTCTGGGCAGCGGCACCAGCGCGGGCGTGCCCATGATCGGCTGCGACTGCAACGTCTGCACCAGCGACGACCCGCGCGACCGCCGCAGCCGCCCAAGCGTACTGGTCCGCTATCCCGACGCCCAGGATCCGAAGCTCACCCGCCAGCTACTCATCGACACGACCCCCGAGCTGCGTCAGCAGGCGATTGCCCATCGCATCCACCGCCTCGATGCTGTGCTCTACACCCACGCCCATGCCGACCATGTGTTCGGCTTTGACGACCTGCGGCGATTCAACGCGGTGATGCAGCAGGCGCTGAACATCTACGCCGAGCCGCCAGTCATCGAGCGCCTGTCGGCGATGTTCAGCTACGTGTTCGACCCCGATCACAACATCAACAACTCATTCGTGCCCCAGCTCATCGCCAATCCGATCGACGTGGATCAGCCGCTCGACTTTTTCGGCGCCCGCTGGACGCCGCTGCGCCTGCTGCACGGACGGCTGCCGATCCTGGGCTTTCGCGTGGATTATCAAGGTGCATCACTGGCCTACTGCACGGACGTCTCGGGCTTCCCTCCGCAGACCTACCCGCTGCTGGCCGACCTCGACCTGCTGGTGATCGACGCCCTGCGTTACCGCCATCACCCCACGCACCTGACCGTCGATCAGGCCTTGCGCGAGATTGAACAGATAAAGCCCCGGCGGGCCTACCTGACCCACATTGCCCACGACATCCGCCACGCGGAGCTGGCGGCCCAGTTGCCAGACCACATTCAGCCGGCCGCGGACGGGCTGCTCGTGAGCCTCCATGGAGCCAAAGCATGACCACGAAGAAGCCGTTTACGTGGCCCAAGGGCAAGCGCTGCGGCGTGAGCCTGTCGTTCGACGACGCCCGCGAGAGCCAGGTGGACGAAGGCATTCCCCTGCTCGACCGCTACGGCGTAAGAGGCACGTTCTATGTGAGTCTGCCGGCGTTTGAGAAGCGCCTGGACGCCTGGAAACAGGCTGCGGCCCGAGGCCACGAGATCGGCAACCACACGGTCAACCACCCGTGCAGCGGCAACTTCGCATGGGCACGCGACCATGCCCTGGAGAACTACAGCCCCGATCAGATGGAGCGGGAACTGCTCGACGCGCAGGACCGCATCGCGGCCCTGACCGGCCGGCGGCCGACGACGTTCGCCTATCCGTGCGGCCAGACATGGATCGGACGCGGGCGCGAACACGCGAGCTACGTGCCGCTGGTGGCCCGGCATTTCGCCATCGGTCGAGGGTACATGGCCGAGACCATGAACGACCCGTCCTTCTGCGACCTGGCGCATCTGTTTTCCCCCGGGATGGATGGCCTGCCCTGGGCGCGGGCGAAAGCCCAGATCGACGAAGCGCTGAACACGGGACGCTGGCTGATTCTCACCGGCCACGAAACCCGCCGCGGCGGACTTCAAGCCACCATGCTGGAAACACTCGAAGCGATCTGCGAATACGCAGCCGATCCGTCGCGCGGCATCTGGCTGGACACGGTGGCGAACATCGGTGCGCACATCGCGGCACAGCGCCGCGTATAGAAAGGCGACGCCCATGTACCGGATCGGAACGCAGGAAGCACAGGCGGTGGCCCAGGTGATCCGCAGCGGCAAGCTGTTCCGCTATCACGCCGGGGGGCAGTGCGAAAAGTTTGAGCAGCGGTACGCCGAATACGTGGGCGTCAAGCACGCGGGACTGACGTCCAGCGGCACGACCGCTCTGACGGCCGCGCTTGCCGGACTGGACATCGGCCCCGGCGATGAAGTGATCGTGCCGGCCTATACATACATGGCGACGGCGATCGCGGTGCTGGCGGTGGGCGCGATTCCGGTGGTCATTGACGTGGATGAAAGCCTGACGCTTTCGCCGTCGGCGCTGGACGAGGCGATCGGCCCGCGCACGCGAGCTGTGATTCCAGTGCATATGATCGGCCTGCCGTGCGACATGCGGGCGATCATGCGCATCGCCCGGCGGCGCAAGCTGAAGGTGGTCGAGGACGCCTGCCAGGCGGTGGGCGGCGGCTACGAGGGGAAGATGCTCGGCGGCATCGGCCATGCCGGGGCGTTCAGCTTCAACTACTTCAAGAACATGACCTGCGGCGAAGGGGGAGGCGTGGCTCCAGCTGGATCCGGTCGCGGACATCCTGTCGTACCGCATCGAGTTCACGGGGCTGGAGACCGATGAGCTGGCCGCGCACATCCACGGGTTC
>JAANMX010004943.1_pt1 | contig 9983 bp, 10 predicted proteins | sample 7279681 | NCBI WGS metagenome assembly JAANMX01 (sample SAMN14094542, study PRJNA606508) | bioreactor metagenome | isolation source: A lab-scale SPAN reactor treating ammonium-rich wastewater day 351 | place: Ireland: Galway | collected 2018-01-01
TGGCGATAGCCGAAGGTGCGCTCCCAGGCATCGTTGACCTGGATGTATTCACCGGCCGGATAACGCGCCACGGCGAACGGTTCGGGCGACAGGGCGAAATATATTAAATAATTTTTCAGTATCCTGTATTTTGCTTTTTTTGGCAGGATGTGCGACATCTGCCCCTGAACTACCACGACATACCCAACGAGTAGAAGAGGTTGGGTATGTTCCATTGCTATCGCAATCAACGAATGAAATGGAAAAAGTGGCTGTTATTTCTCATAAAAAACCTGCTTTAATAACTAAGCCTGTATGGGATAAGCTTAGTGAAGAAGATAAAAATTCTATAAAAGCACAATTTGATGTTGAAGTATTATCTCCAGATTCATTTGGAATAATAACAGATGTTCAGGGTGCAGACCAATCGACTCCCGGCACAAACGCTGGCGCTGCTCTTGGTGGTGCAGTTGCAAGTGCTGCATATCTTGATCGAGGTTTGGGGGGACACAATTATTCGGCAGGGGGGGCTTTGGCCATCGGCCTTCTTGGAGCAGTAATTGGATCATCTCTTGATACAGAAGCGTCATCAAAATTTCAATTTCGATATACGGTAAAGCTTGGAGATGGAGAGATTCAGTATTTTGACGAAATAAAATCTACAAGTTTTCGCCATTCGGTTGGCGTATGCATTTTGGTTCCATCGCTAAATTTGATTAGTCAGAAGGTATGTAACCAAAATATAGAAAGTGTCAGGGAAAAATATATATTCTTGCAGTAACGACTGTCTATTTCTAACTACTCGTCGCAGCCGACCGCCTATGGCGTTAGCTGAACTCAGGGCGTTAGGTTTCGCAGCCAAAAAATAATATGCCCCACTGCATCATCGAACACTCCCCAAATATTCCCCCAGAGGGCTTGCTACAAGCCGTTTTTGACGGTGCGCTTCACAGCCAGTTGTTTTTGCCTGATGGCGCCGATATCAAAGTCCGTGCCATTGCCTATAAAAATTTCAAAATTGGTGATGGCAAAGCATCTTTTGTGCATGTGGTTGTCAAAATTCTGGCGGGTAGAACCGATGAGCAAAAACAACGGCTATCACAAGAAATAATCAAAAAATTATCAGGCTTGGGCCATCAAGACATTTCCATCACCGTTGAGGTGGTGGATATGGAGCGCCAGAGTTACCAAAAGCATTTGGCGTAGCGGTTCATAAAGAGTATTTTGCTAAAAGTTCTATTATTTTGATAAAAAAACGGTGGTTTTACACCAAAACGATATAGTTTCTTGAGGTTTACTCCTATAAAAATAGCTGCTTGCGCTTGTTTGGTAAGCCTTTTGGCCCGTTTTTATAGATAAATAATCTGCCGTCAAGCACCGCTACACTCTGGCCATGGATTGGGATCACTTACGTTTTTTTGCTGCCTTGGTGCAGGCGGGTTCTTTGGCTGGGGCGGCGCGGCTCTTGCAGGTGGAGCACACCACGGTGGCGCGGCGTTTGCGGGCTTTAGAAAAGGTCATGGGCCAGGCGCTGTTTGTGCGCCATGCCGGGGCGTTCAAGCTGACCCAGGCGGGGCAGCAGTTGCTGCCTGCGGTGCAGACCATGGAAAAGGCGGTGCGCGGGGTGGAGCAGGCGGCCTTGCCCGAGGGGGTGGATGATGACCACCCGGCCGGCTTGGTGCGCGTGGGCGCAACCGAGGGGCTGGGCACGGTGCTGTTGGCCAACCAGTTGGCGCGGCTGACGCTACGCTATCCGCAGCTTTCGGTGGATTTGCTGGCGCTGCCGCGTTTGCTGCATTTAAGCCGGCGCGAGGCGGATATTGTGATTTCGCTGGAGCGCCCCAAGCGCGGCTCGGTCATCGTGACCAAGTTGGCCGATTACCACTTGTATTTGTATGGCGAGCGCCAGTATTTGGCCCGTTTGCCGTTGGTGCGCAGCAGCGAGGATTTGCGCCACCATGGCTTTGTGCACTACGTGGACGATTTGCTCTTTTCTAAAGAGCTGCAGTTGTTGGACCAGGTGTTCAAGCCCGAGCGCTTTGTGTTTCGCAGCACCAGCATCGTGGCGCAGTACGAGGCGGTGCGCTGTGGTGTGGGGCTGGCGGTGCTGCCGGCGTTTATGGCCGACCGCGACCCGACGCTGCAGCGCGTGCTGCCCGAGCAGGCGCGCTTTACCCGCACGTTTTGGATGAGCATGCCGCAGGAGGCCAAGGCCGTGCCGCGCATTCAGGCGGTGTGGCGGTTTTTAAAGGATGTGGTGCGCGAGCAGCAAGGGCGTTTGATGCCGTAAGCCCTTTGCCTTTTTGCGCCTTTGCCTCGTTGCGCTTTTACGCCTTTACTTCTTTGCACCCACTTGGGCGTACAGCCCGGCGATAAGGTCCAGCTGTTCGTAAATGCGTTCGGATGTGGTGGCGATGTCCAGGCTTTCTTTGCTGCCGGCCAGGGCGGGTTTGTTCAGCGCTTTATCAAAAAATACCCATTGCGGCTCTACCAGGCTGAGGGCGCTGCGAATGGCGCTGGTATTGGTTGTTTCTGCGCTCAGGGCGTGGTGGGCCTGGGCAAATTCTTGCCGGGCGGCCGTGATGGCTTGGCCGGTAGCGCTGTCGGCAATGCCCCAGGCTTGGGCTTGGTAGAGCTTGGCGATGTACTGCGAGAGCATGCGCTGGCGGCCCGAGAGATTGACCAGGTGGCCTGAGGCGGTGCCCAGGTGCGCTTCAAGCTGGGTAACGCCTTGGCTGGTTAGGCGCAGCATCATTTCTGACAGGGCCAGCACTTCTTTGCCGTTTTCGGGCTGGGGGTTTTCGGTGTTGAGCGCGGTTTTGTAGGCTTTCCAGTTTTGCGCCAGCTCTTGGTAGGTGTTTTTAATGGTGGGGGTGGGGGCAAAGGCTTGCAGGGCCGTCAGCTGGCGGTCAAAGGTGCCGATGGTGGTGTTCAAAACGGTGGTTGAGCGCTGGGTATCGACCTGCATGCCGATTTGCAAAAACGCTTTGGCCATGCGCTGGGACAGGCCCCGCTCTTTGCCCGCGATGTTGATGGCCGCGTGCGCGTCGGTGATGGTGGGCGTGGTGGCGGCTGGGCTGGCCAGTGGGCTGCTCAGGCAGAGGCTGCCCAGCAGCAGGCTGGAGGCTTGGCGGCGGTTGAGGAGGGCGGGCGTGGTCATGCAGCAGGTGAAAAATCCAAAAAAGCGCGATTCTAGTGGGCTGCCCATAGCAAAAAAGGTGTCCCTTTTTGCAAAGAGACACCTTGTTGATATGGCGCAGAAGGGGTGGCGTTATTCCACTTTGGCTTTGGCGCGCAGTTCGTCTTGGAATTTGCCCATTTTTTGCTGTTCCAGCTCTTGCTTGATTTGGGCTTTGACTTCTTCCAGCGGGGGCAGTTGGCCTTCGCGCACGTCTTCGATGCGGATGATGTGCCAGCCAAATTGGCTTTTGACCGGGGTGTCGGTCATGGCACCTTTGGCCAGCTGGGTCATGGCCTGGGCGAACTCGGGCACGTAGCTGTCGGGGGTGGACCAACCCAGGTCGCCGCCTTGGGCTCCTGAGCCGGGGTCTTTGGAGGCTTGTTTGGCGGCATCAGCAAATTTTTTCTTACCGGCTTTGATGTCGGCAATCAGGGCTTTGGCTTGGTCTTCGGTTTCGACCAGGATGTGGCTGGTGCGGTATTCCTTGCCGCTGTTGCTGGCGGCCACTTTGTCGTATTCGGCTTTGATTTCTGCGTCGGTGACGGGGTTGGTTTTCTCAAAATTGACAAACAGCTCGCGAATCAGCAGCGTTTGGCGGGCCATTTCCAGGTTTTGCTTGTATTCGGGGGTGCGATCCAGGCCACGGCGGGCGGCTTCTTGCATGAAGATTTCGCGGGCGATTACTTCTTCTTTGAGTTGCGCCTCCATCTCGGCGGGCAGTTCGCGGCCACTGCGCTCTTCAATCTGCTGTTTTAGGAGCTGCATGCGCTCAACTGGTACGGGTTTTCCGTTCACAACAGCAATATTCTGCGCAGATACTGCGCAAGCAGCTACACCAAAGAGAGTGGCGACGGCGATTTTGGAAAGCATGTGTTTTTGCATAAAAGCTTCAGTGGGGAAGAAAAAAGAGGTGAAAGAAGAAATGCAGGGGCAGATGATGGGGGTGAATTAAGCCTCAATCGCCAAGGCGTGCAAGCCAGAATCGAAAAATGCTTGCAAGCAGGTGTAAATCCTGCGGTGGCGGGCCACGGTGTTCAGGTTGGCAAACGCATCGCACTCAATGCGCACCCGAAAGTGGGTGCCAAAGCCGGTGCCATTGGCACCAGCGTGGCCCTCGTGCAGGTGGCTTTCATCGATCACTTCGAGCCGGCTGGGGTTGAGCTGCGTGCGCAAGGCCGCTTCAATGGCCGCAGCGGTGACGGCGATGGGGTTTTGGGTGGTTGGGGAGTTTTGGGGGGTCTTCATTGGGAATCCTGGGGTTTTTCTTGCATAAAGCGGCTCATGTACACGGCTTGGACCAAGATAAACAAGAGCATCAACCCCAGGCCGCCGAACATTTTAAAGTTCACCCAGGTGTCGGTATCAAAGTGGTAGGCAATCCACAGATTCAAGCCGCCCATGGCCGCAAAAAAGCCGCTCCAGGCCCAGTTCAAGGTGTTCCAGGCGTGGTCGGGCAGTTGCACTTGGCCCCCCATCAGGCTTTTGATCAAGTTTTTGCGCAGCACTAGCTGGCCGACCACAAGTGCTGCGCCCATCAGCCAATACAGCACCGTGGGCTTCCATTTAATAAAGTTTTCATCCTGGGCCAGCAGCGTGGCACCGCCAAACAGCACGATCACCCCCAGGCTGACCCATTGCATGGGTTCGACCTTGCCCAATTTAAAGCGCAGGTAGGCAATCTGGACGATGGTGGCAACGATGGCCACCGCTGTGGCGGGGTAGATGCCCCAGAGTTTGAACACCGCAAAAAACAGGGCAATCGGGAAAAAATCAATCAGTAACTTCATAGCGCAAGGGGCTGTGCAGGAAGGGGCCAAGCATGCCACAGATCAGCCCTAGGCTGGGCAGTGCCCGCCCCCCCAAATGCGGGGGCGCGTGCCTGTCGGTGGCGCAGAGGGAAAGGCGGGGAGGTGTGGGGGAGGGGTTTAGGCCGAGGTGTTCGGGGAGGTGGTGCCGGCACTGGCAGCGTCGCTGGCGCTGTCGGTAAATGCCAGGGCGGCAGAGTTCATGCAGTAGCGCAGGCCCGTGGGGGCTGGGCCATCGGGGAAGACATGGCCCAGGTGCGCACCGCATTGGCTGCACAGGGTTTCCACCCGCACCATGCCGTGGCTGCGGTCGGCACGCTCGGCAATGGCTTGGGGCAGGGCCTGGGTAAAGCTGGGCCAGCCGCAGCCGGCATCGAATTTTGTCTCGGAGGTGAACAAGGCCGCCCCACAGCAAATGCAGTGGTACTGGCCAGCCTGCCAGTGCTGGTTGAAGCGGCCGGTAAACGGGCGCTCGGTGGCGGCTTGGCGGGTGACGGCGTAGGCGGCCGGCTCGGCCTGCTGCGCGGCCAAGTGGGCTTGCCATTCTTCTGCGGTTTTTTGGATGGGAAATTGCATGGCAGATGTTGAGCGGTTGGACAAGAGAAAGTTCCTACGCCCACGTGGGCACGGGGGCGCGTTTTGACCTGCGGCAGTCTTGTTGCAGTCTTATAGAAGATTTTGCTCAAGTCTTCTATAAGAGTTAGGAAAAATCGCCGTTAGCGGTTAGAATTTTGTATGGTGGAAGAAGCTTGCAGTAATGTGAAATACAGCCTGGCCACAAACTAGACGCTGTATTCAAAATGCAAGACACTGCCAAGAAGGGATGCGGGCACGGCCTGCGCCCTGATTCCGAGCAACCTAATTCAAGCCAAAAGCACGCAATGACGACACAACAACCGACCATCATCTACACCTTGACGGATGAAGCCCCTCGCTTGGCCACGGGTGCCTTCTTGCCTGTGGTGCAAGCGTTTGCTGCCACAGCCGGTGTCAAAGTGGAAACCAGCGATATCTCTGTCGCCACCCGCATCCTGGGTGAGTTCAGCGATCGCCTGCCCGAGAACCAGCGGGTGCCCAACACCCTGGCCGAGCTGGGGCAAAAAACCCTGGAGCCTTCGGCAAACATCATCAAGCTGCCCAACATCAGCGCCTCGGTGGGCCAGCTGATTGCGGCCATCAAAGAGCTGCAGGGCAAGGGCTACGCGATTCCTGACTACCCGGAAAACCCCACCACCGACGAAGAAAAAGACATCAAGGCCCGCTACGCCAAGTGCCTGGGCTCGGCCGTGAACCCCGTGCTGCGCGAGGGCAACTCCGACCGCCGCGCCCCGGCAGCGGTGAAGAACTACGCCAAAAAGCATCCGCACTCGATGGGTGAATGGAAGCAGTGGTCGCAAACCCACTGCTCGCACATGCATGAGGGCGACTTCTACCACGGCGAAAAATCCATGACGCTGGACAAAGCGCGTGATGTGAAGATGGTGTTGGAGACCAAATCCGGCCAGACCGTGGTGCTCAAAGAAAAGGTCAAGCTGCTTGAAGGCGAGATCATCGACTCCATGTTCATGAGCAAAAAAGCCCTGTGCGAGTTTTACGAGCGCGAGCTGGAAGACTGCAAAGAGGCAGGCATTTTGTTCTCCCTGCACGTCAAGGCGACGATGATGAAAGTCTCGCACCCCATCGTGTTTGGCCACTGCGTGAAGATTTACTACAAGGATGCGTTTGCCAAACACGGCAAGCTGTTCGAAGAGCTGGGCATCAACGTGAACAACGGCATGGCCACGCTGTACGAAAAAATCCAGACCCTACCCACTTCGCTGCGCGAAGAAATCATCCAAGACCTGCACGCTTGCCACGAGCACCGCCCCGAGCTGGCGATGGTCGATTCGGCCAAGGGCATTACCAACTTCCATTCGCCCAACGACATCATCGTGGATGCCTCGATGCCCGCCATGATCCGCAACGGCGGCAAGATGTGGGGCTCGGACGGCAAGCCGTACGACTGCAAGGCCGTGATGCCCGAGTCCACCTTTGCCCGCATCTACCAGGAGATGATCAACTTCTGCAAATGGCACGGCAACTTCGACCCGCGCACCATGGGCACCGTGCCCAACGTGGGCCTGATGGCACAAAAGGCCGAGGAATACGGCAGCCACGACAAGACCTTTGAAATCCAGGAAGACGGTGTGGCCAACATCGTGGACATTGCCACCGGCGAAGTGCTGCTGACGCAAAACGTCGAGCAGGGCGACATCTGGCGCATGTGCCAGGTCAAAGATGCGCCCATCCGCGACTGGGTGAAGCTGGCCGTGACCCGTGCCCGCAACTCGGGCATGCCCGCCGTGTTCTGGCTGGACCCCTACCGCCCGCACGAGGCCGAGCTGATCAAGAAGGTGGAGCGCTACCTGAAAGACCATGACACCTCCGGCCTGAACATCCTGATCATGAGCCAGGTACGCGCCATGCGCTACACGCTGGAGCGCGTGGCCCGTGGGCTGGACACCATCTCGGTGACCGGCAACATCCTGCGCGACTACCTGACCGACCTGTTCCCCATTCTGGAGCTGGGCACCAGCGCCAAGATGCTCTCCATCGTGCCCCTGATGGCCGGTGGCGGCATGTACGAAACCGGCGCGGGCGGCTCGGCCCCCAAGCACGTGCAGCAGCTGGTGGAAGAAAACTACCTGCGCTGGGATTCGTTGGGCGAATTTTTGGCCCTGGCTGTGTCGCTGGAAGACCTGGGCATCAAAAACAACAATGCCCAGGCCAAGCTGCTGGCCAAGACGCTGGACCAGGCCACGGGCAAGTTGCTCGATGAGAACAAGTCCCCCGCCCGCCGCGTCGGCCAGATCGACAACCGGGGCAGCCAGTTCTACCTGGCGATGTACTGGGCCCAGGCCTTGGCTGCGCAAACCGAAGATGCCGCCCTGGCCGCCAAGTTTGCCCCGATTGCCAAGCAGCTGACCGACAACGAAGCGGCCATCGTGGCCGAGCTGGCAGCGGTGCAGGGCAAGCCGGCCGATATCGGTGGCTACTACCAGCCCGACTTGGCCAAGCTGGATGCGGTGATGCGCCCAAGCGCTACTTTTAATGCAGCTATTGACGCTGTTGCCGCCTTGGCTTAAGCCTTTTTAGGCTCTAAAAAACGCCGCGTTCTGCGGCGTTTTTTTATGGTACGAGCGTGTTTTTCCGGTGGTAAGCTCGCGCGGTTAAAAAAACTCCCCCAAGTCATGGACCGTGCGGCCCGTGACTTTTTTTGTTGTTAATCGGTAAAAAAAAGAGGTGCTATGGCGCAACTAACCCAGTGGCTCAACGCAGTCAATGCCTTGGTATGGGGCATCCCCATGGTGGTGCTGATTTTGGGCACAGGCTTGTATTTACAGCTGCGGCTGGGACTGCTGCCATTGCGCAAAATTGGCTACGGCTTTCGCATGATTTGGCAAAGCCGCCGGGTGAAGGAGGGCCAAGCGGGCGATATTTCGCCCTATGCGGCGCTGATGACGGCGCTGTCGGCCACCGTGGGCACGGGCAATATTGCCGGCGTGGCCACGGCGATTGCTGTGGGCGGCCCGGGCGCTTTGTTTTGGATGTGGATGACGGCCCTGGTGGGCATGGCCACCAAGTACGCCGAGGTGGTGCTGGCCGTGCGCTTTCGCGAGCAAAACGCCCAGGGGCGCTGGGTGGGCGGCCCGATGTACGCCATTAAAAATGGCCTGGGCCCGCATTGGCGCTGGCTGGGCACGGCGTTTGCCGTGTTTGGGGGGCTGGCCGGTTTTGGGATTGGTGCCATGGTGCAATCCAATGGCATTGCCACGGCCATGGAAGGGGCGTTTGCGCTGCCCTTGTGGGTCAGTGGGGTGGTGCTGGCGGCGCTGACGGCGGCGGTCATTCTGGGCGGCATTACCCGCATTGGCGCGGTCGCAGAAAAGCTGGTGCCAGCCATGTGCGTGCTCTACATCGTGTGCGTGCTGTGGGTGCTGGGGGTGTTTTTTGACCGCATTCCGGCCGCTTTCGAGCTGATCATCACCCAAGCCTTTGCCCCCACGGCGGCGGTGGGCGGTTTTGCCGGTTCCACCATGCTGATAGCCATGCGCATGGGGGTGGCGCGGGGTATTTTCTCCAACGAGGCGGGGCTGGGCACGGCCGGCATTGCCCAGGCGGCCGGACAAAGCACCAGCCCGGTGTTTTCCGGTCTGGTGGGCATGATGGGCACGTTTATCGACACCATCATCGTCTGCACCATGACCGGGCTGGCCATTGTGGTCAGTGGGGTGTGGAACAGCGGTGCCAGCGGCGCGTTGCTCAGTACCCAGGGGTTTGAGGCCGCCATGCCCGGCGTGGGCAAGTATGTGCTGGCCCTGTCGCTGGCGGTGTTTGCCTTCACCACCATTTTGGGCTGGGCCTATTACGGCGAAAAATGCTGGGATTACTTGGTGGGCACCAGGGCAGAAAAACCGTTTCGCCTGGCGTGGGTGCTGGCGGTGTTTTGTGGTGCGGTGGTCACGCTGGATTTTGCCTGGTTGGTGGCCGATACTCTGAACGCCTTGATGGCCATTCCCAACTTGCTCTCGTTGCTGCTGCTCTCGCCGGTGATCGTGCAGCTGACGCGAGAGTATTTCTCTGACCAAAAAACCAACAATTAAGGAGCTGTTTGCGATTATGTATCTTTACTTTTAAAGATATTTTTTATAAAAACATTGATATCAAAGCGCAAAGTGCTATTGTTTTATGACTAATCCGCATTTAAGCACCCACCTTATCCACCATCCCTACGCCGCGCCGACCGAGTTTTCTGCACCGCAGCAGCCGGTGCACAAGGCCTCGACCGTGTTCTTTCCGGACGTGGCCACCATGCGCAGCCGCCGCTGGCTGGACAAAAGTGGCTATACCTATGGCCTGCACGGCACGCCCACGTCCTTCACTTTGGAAGAGCGTTTATGCGCACTCGAAGGCGGGCAGCAATGCTTGCTGGTGCCCAGCGGTTTGGCGGCCATCAGCACCGTTTCGCTGGCGCTGCT
>JAANMX010004944.1_pt1 | contig 9983 bp, 12 predicted proteins | sample 7279681 | NCBI WGS metagenome assembly JAANMX01 (sample SAMN14094542, study PRJNA606508) | bioreactor metagenome | isolation source: A lab-scale SPAN reactor treating ammonium-rich wastewater day 351 | place: Ireland: Galway | collected 2018-01-01
CGAACTGATCGAACTGCTCTCGCTGGAACGGCTGGAAGACGACCTGTTCCGCGGCCAGAGCCGCGACATCGGCACCAAGTACGTGTTCGGCGGGCAGGTACTGGGGCAGGCGCTGTCGGCCGCGCAGGCCACGCTGACCCAGCCGCGCGCGGCGCATTCGCTGCATGCGTATTTCCTGCGCGCCGGCAACATCGAGGCGCCGATCGTCTACCACGTGGACCGCACCCGCGACGGCGGCAGTTTCTCGGTGCGGCGGGTGACCGCGATCCAGCACGGCAAGGTGATCTTCTTCTGCGCCGCTTCGTTCCAGGACGAGGAGGCTGGCGCGGAGCACCAGCTGTCGATGCCGGAAGTACCCAAGCCCGAAGACCTGGAGCCCGCGCCGGCGATCCCGCCCGAGAAACTCGCCCTGCTGCCGACCAAGGTGCAGCGCTGGCTGGATCGCGCCGGCCCGTTCGAGTTCCGCCACGTCTATCCGCGCGATGAACTCGACCCGCCCAAGCGCCCACCGTTCCAGCAGGTCTGGTTCCGCCTGACCGAAAAGGTCGGCGATGCGCCCGAGCTGCACCGCGCGCTGCTGGCCTACGCCAGCGATTTCCACCTGCTCGGCACCGCCACCTTCCCGCACGGCATCAGCTACTACCAGCCGGACGTGCAGATGGCCTCGCTCGACCACGCGCTGTGGTTCCACCGCAGCTTTCGCGCCGACGACTGGCTGCTGTATTCGATCGACAGCCCCAGCGCACAGGGCGCGCGCGGGTTGGCGCGTGGGCAGATCTTCGACCGCAGCGGGCGATTGATTGCCAGCACCGCGCAGGAAGGCATGATCCGGGTGCTGCACGACAAGGCATCGCCGTGAGGAAGGTGTTCTCCAGCCAGCGCCTGGAAAACGTCGAAGCGGTCGCCGAGCTGCTGCGCAAGGAAGGCATCGCGGTCAAGATCAGCAACGGCCGCTCGTATCGCGGTCGCCGGCGCGGCGGCTTCAGCTATGACAGCCGCCGCATTCCGGAAGACGTGCCTTCGGTCTGGATCGTCCATTCCGAGGATCAACCGCGCGGCCGCCAGCTGCTGCGCGAGATGGGCCTGCTGGAAAGCACCCGCGACCCGGGCGCGAGCTATCTCCCCTCCGGTCGCCACGGCGAAACCACCGGCGCCAAAGGCGGCTTCTTCAGCGGCAAGCGCCTCAAGCTGGGATTGCTGGTGTTGATCGCGGGCGGCATCGCGCTGATCGTGGTGGCCACGCGCCGGCAGCCCGTCGAAGCCGCCGCACCGGTCGCAGCGGCCGCGGACATGCGCAGCCCGCCGCCACCGCTGGTTCCCGAAACCATCACCGAACTGCAGACGCACCGCATCGACGTGCCCACCGCGCTGGCCCGCCTGCTGGTGGACGAAGCACTGGGCAAACGCAAGCCCGCGCAGGCCTGCATCAGCGTCGATGGCGGCGATCCCTCGCCCGCGCTGCTGGAGGCGCTGGCGGGCAGCAAGACGACGCTGCTCCCCGCCTCCGCCTGCCCCGACAAGGGCGCGTACTCCATCGCCGTGCACGACTACATGACCGACGGCAGCGGCAGCGGCCAGGTGCAGCTGGCGCTGGACGGCAAGGACGCGCGCACGCTGGATGTCGAACGCAACGGCACCGCCTGGCGCGTGCTGCGCAGGCACTGATCCCGCACCGGCGAACGGCCCGCATGCGGGCCGTCGCGACAACCGATCGAAGCGATTACCGCTTGGTCGGCGCGGCCCCGGCCGCATGGGCGTCGCGGGACATGCGCCCACCCATCCCGCCCTGCGGACGCCCGCAAACCTCGCCCATCTTGTCGAACTCGGCGCGGCTGAGCTGGCCGTTCTTGTCGGTATCCGCCTTGGCGAAACATTCGGCGCGACGCGCGGCCACGCGCGCCTGCCGGTCGGCGCGATCAAGGTAGCCATCCTTGTTCACGTCCATCCGGTCGAAGCGCTCGGCCCACTTCGCTTCGCCCGCCTGCATCTCGGCGCGGCTGATGCGGCCATCCTTGTCGGCGTCCAGCCCGCGCATGCCGCCACCATGGCCGCGCATGTCATGGCCACGCATGCCGGCGCGGCGCATCGGCAATTCATCGCCGGCCAGCTTGCCGTCCTTGTTCTTGTCCAGCTGGTCGAACTTTTCCGCAAGCCTCGGGAACTTCGCGGCCTCCGCCTTGGTGATGACGCCGTCGCCATTGGCATCCGGCTTCGCATGCGCAGCCGGCGCGGCGGTCTGCGCGAGCGCGAAGGTCGAAGCCAGCGCGGCGGCCACGGCCAGGGACAGGATCTGCAGCTTCTTCATGGGTTCTCTCCTACCGGCGACGGCCGGGTTGCCATGGAAACGCCCGCCCGGCGACGCGGTTGACCCGGCAACCTGCGCGCGGCTGAACGACGGCGCTATCCTTCGGCCATGGGCGGCAACGACGACAACCTGCGGCTGTTCCACAGCGCACCCCACCCCTGCGGCTACTGGCCCGACCGCGAGGCGCGCGACCTGGTGCTGGATCCCCGCGACCCGCGCCTGCCGACGCTCTATCCGATGGCGCTGCAGTGGGGCTTCCGCCGCTCCGGCGACATCGTCTATCGCCCCAGCTGCAGCGGCTGCCACGCCTGCGTGCCGGTGCGCGTGCCGGTCGCGGCGTTCACGCCGGATCGCAGCCAGCGCCGCTGCCTGGCGCGCAATGCCGACGTCGACGCGCACATCGTCGCCCCGGCCTGCACCGACGAATACCTGGCGCTGTACCGGCGCTACCTGGCTTCCCGTCATCCGGGCGGCGGCATGGACGACCATGGCGCGCACGAGTTCGAGCAGTTCCTGATCGGCGCCTGGAACGAAAGCCGCTTCCTCGAACTGCGCGAACACGGCACGCACCGGCTGCTGGCGGTGGCGGTCACCGACCTCGCGGACGATGCGCTGTCGGCGGTCTACACGTTCTACGAACCGGACGAGGCCGCGCGCGGGCTGGGCACGCTGGGCGTGCTGCGTCAGCTCGAATGGGCGCGCCGCGACGGCCGCACGCACCTGTACCTGGGCTACTGGATCGCCGGCCATCCGAAGATGGATTACAAGCGCCGCTTCCACCCGCTCGAGGGATTCGACGGCCGGGCGTGGCGGCGGCTGGAAGCGTGACCGATCAGCCCGTCGTCGCGGGCGCCGCCTCCGGCACCTGCGGCATGCCCGGCTCCAGCGTCACCGCGCCCTGCTGCTGGCGCTTGTAGAAGCCGAACTCGGCATCGCTGCGCGCCGACACGATCATCCGCACCATGTTGCCCGGCACCATCAGCTCCAGCTCGACGCTGCGGCCATCGGGGGCGCGCCCTTCCAGGGTCATTTCGATGAAGGCGCCACCGGTATCCACTTCGCGGCACGGCACGAACGGCCCGGCGGCCCCGTCCTGCAGGTACGGCTTGATGGCCTCGCCCAGCGCCTCCAGCGCGGGCGGGAAGAAGAACACGGCATAGCCGGACGATTCGCTCATGCCGCCATCCTCGCATGGATCCGGCAGCGGATGGCCCGGCACCGGCTTCGCCGCGCGCGCCGGCCATGCGATCCTTTGCGGATGCCGTTTCCGTCCCTCCCGCGGATTTCATTCGTGGCCGCACTGCTGCTGGGCATCGCGGCCTGCTCGCCGCCGTCGCTGCCGTTCGCGCGGCTGGCCGGCCTGGTGACCAGCCGGCAACTGGACGAGATCAGCGGCCTCGCCGCCTCGCACGTCCATGAAGGCGTGCTGTGGGCGACCAACGACGGCGGCAACCCGGCGCGGCTGTACGCCATCAGCCGGCGCGGCAGGCTGCTGGCCCGCTTCGATGTCGCCGACGTGAAGAACGTCGACTGGGAAGACCTCGCCAGCTTCGAGCTGCACGGCCGCCACTACCTGCTGCTGGCCGACACCGGCGACAACGGCGGTCGCCGCCCCGGCTTCGCCCTGCACGTGTTCGAAGAACCCGGCAAGCTGGCCAACGGCACCCTGCGCCCGGCCTGGACGATCCGCGCGCGCTGGCCCGACGGCCCGCGCGACTGCGAGGCCGTGGCGGTGGATGCCGCTGCTGGCCAGGTGCTGCTGGTTTCCAAGAAGCGGGTGCCGCCGGAGTTGTTCGCACTGCCGCTGGCCGATCCGCGCGGTGCCGTCGTCGAAGCGCGGCGCATCGGCCGGCTGGCCGGGGTGCCGCAGGTCGGCGCGGAGCTCCGGCGCAGGGATCCGCGCCTGGCGGCCCTGTTCTCGCAGGTGACCGCCGCCGACATCTCCCCGGATCAGCGCACCCTGGCCGTGATGACCTATGGCAGCGTGCTGTTCTACCGACGCAACGCAGGCGAAAGCTGGGCGAATGCCGCCGCACGCACGCCGGAAGCACACGACATCCCGCCCATCCCGCAGGCCGAGGCGCTGGCCTGGAGCGCAGGCGGCAGCGGCCTGTACGCCACCGGTGAATTCAACCCGGCGCCGCTTTTCTACCTCGTTCCCCAGCAGTAACCCGGGCAGCGGCGACCGTTCGTCGGCAGGCACTTGCGTAATCTGATATCAATTTGATATCAATTACTCAATCCCGCCCCGCGAGCCCTCCCATGAAAGAGAACCCCGTTTCCTCGCTCCCCGGCATTCCGTTCCTGCTCGGCGTCTTCGTCGTGGCGGCCGCCTCGGTCTGGCTTGTGGCCACGGGCATCGGCCCGGATCCGGACAACCTCGGCGTCGCCTCGGGCGCCCGCATCCTGGCCGGCCTGGTGCTGGGCGCACTGGCCTTTTTCAGCCTGATCGGCCTCTACAAGGTCGAGCCCAACCAGGCCGCCGTGCTCAGCCTGTTCGGCAAGTACGTCGGCACGGTGAAGACCGATGGCCTGCGCTGGAACAACCCGTTCTTCGGCAAGAAGAAGATCTCGCTGCGGGTGCGCAACTTCGAAAGCGGCAAACTCAAGGTCAACGAACTGGACGGCAGCCCGATCGAAATCGCCGCCGTGATCGTGTGGCAGGTACAGGACAGCGCCGAAGCCGTCTACAACGTGGACGACTACGAAAGCTTCGTGCACATCCAGTCCGAATCCGCACTGCGGGCGATGGCCACCAGCTATCCCTACGACCAGCACGAGGACGGCCAGCTCTCGCTGCGCAGCCACGCCAGCGAAATCAGCCAGCACCTGCTGGGCGAACTGCAGGAACGTCTGGCCGACGCCGGCGTGCAGATGCTGGACGCGCGCATCAGCCACCTGGCCTACGCGCCGGAGATCGCCCAGGCGATGCTGCAGCGCCAGCAGGCCAACGCGATCATCGCCGCGCGCACCCGCATCGTCGCCGGCGCGGTGGGCATGGTCGAGATGGCACTGGCCGAGCTGCAGAAGAACGGCGTCGTCCAGCTGGACGAGGAGCGCAAGGCGCAGATGGTCAGCAACCTGCTGGTGGTGCTGTGCGGCGAGCGCAGCACGCAGCCGATCGTCAACGCCGGCACGCTGTACTGACCACCGCTGCAGGAGGGGCTTCAGCCCCGACGCATTCTTCGGTCGCGGCTAAAGCCGCTCCTGCAAGGGACAACCATCGACATGAGCGAAAAGAAAGCCTATCCGCTGCGCATCAACGCCGACGTCCTGGCCGCGGCGCAGCGCTGGGCCGACGACGAACTCCGCAGCCTCAACGCGCAGATCGAATACGTGTTGCGCGACGCGCTGCGCAAGGCCGGGCGGCTGCCCGCGCCAAAAAAGAAACCGGAGGATGAAGCATGAGCAAGCGCTGGCTATACAAGGTCGTGATGGTCAAGCCGCAGTTCCTCGGGCTCAAGCCCGAGCAGATCGAAGCCACGCTTGCGCCGCTCGGCCAACAAGGCTGGGAGCTGGTGTCGGTCGTGCAGCTGGGCATGGGCGCAACCCTTTACCTGAAGAAGGAAGCCTGACATGCAATCCACACTCATCGCCGCCGTGCTTGCCGCCTCCCTCGCGCTGGTCGCCAATGCCCAGACCACCGATCCCGCCGCAATCGCCCGCCAGGCGCTGGATCGCCTGGACGCGGGCGAGTACGCGCAGGTCGAACAGTCGTTCGGCGCGCAGATGGCCGCGGCAGTGCCGGCGGACAAGCTGAAGGCGGTCTGGGAATCGCTGCCGGCGCAGGTCGGCAAGGCCACCGGGCGCGGCACCGCGGAAGCGAGCGCGCAGGGCGACACCACCCTGGTGCGGGTGCCGCTGCATTACGAGAAGGCCGAGCTGATGGCGACGTTCGCCATCGACGACGCGGGCAAGATCACCGGCTTCGTGGTGCAGCCCGCGCAGGCCGCCGCGCCCGCGCCGGCGGTGGCAGCGGATGCGCCCTACACCGAACGCGACCTGCCGGTCGGCGATGGCGAACGCGCCCTGCCCGGCACGCTGGCGATGCCTAAGGGCGACGACCAGGCGCCCGCAAAACTCGTCCCCGCCGTGGTGCTGGTGCACGGCTCCGGCCCGCACGACCGCGACGAAACCATCGGCCCGAACAAGCCCTTCCTCGACATCGCCCGCGGCCTGGCCGCGCAGGGCATCGCCGTGCTGCGCTTTGATAAGCGCACCAAGGCGCGCCCGCAGGACTTCACCAGCGGCGTCTTCGGCGTCGACGACGAAACCACCTTCGACGCCGTGCTGGCCGTCGATGCGCTGCGCAAGGTCGAAGGCATCGACCCGAAGCGCGTGTTCGTGCTGGGCCATAGCCAGGGCGGCCTGATGGCGCCGCGCATCGCCGCGCTGTCCGGCCATGTCGAGGGCCTCATCCTGCTGGCCGCGCCGTCGCGCCCGCTGCTGGACATCCTGATCGAGCAGAACCGCCGCCTCGCCGTGCTCGACGACGGCAAGACCAGCGACGCCGAGCGCGACGCGATCAACGCGCTGGTCGCGCAGGTGCGCACCGCCCGCGATCCCGCCACCGATCCGGCGGCGAAGGGCCCGATGGGCCTGCCCGCCGGCTACTGGCGCAGCATCGATGGCGTCGATCCGGTGGCCGAGGCGAAGCAGGTCAAGCTGCCGATGCTGGTGCTGCAGGGCGCGCGCGACATCCAGGTGGTCGATGCCGACTGGCAGCGCTGGAAAAGCGCGTTCCACGACGATCCGAAGGTGGCGTTCAAGCTGTACAGCAAGCTCAACCACCTCGGCATCGCCGGCGAAGGCGAAGGCTCGCTGGCCGAATACCAGCAACCGGGCCACGTCGACCCGCAGCTGATCGGCGACGTGGCGGCCTGGATCAAGGCGCACTGAGCCGGTGCGCCCGCAGCCCTCGCCATCGTTCGCCGTCAGCCCGCCCTCCACCCTTGCGTGGATGATGCTGGTGCTGTTGGGCGGCGCGCTGCCGCTGGGCATCATCGGCGCGCTGTGGCTCACGCATCGCCCGATGCACGGCGCGCTGTCGGCGCTGGTGGTGATCCCGCTGGTGCTGGTGTTCCTGCTGCTGGCGATGCGGCGACGCTCGGTGGCGCTGCGCGATGGCATGCTGGACGTGCGCGCCGCGCTCTATCGCAAGCGTGTTGCAGTGGCGGAGCTGGATCTGGAGCGGGCACGCATCGTCAGCTTGGAGGAGCGCACCGAGCTGCGCCCGTGGTTGAAGAGCAATGGCATGTCGATGCCGGGCTTCCGCGCCGGCCACTTCCGCCTGCGCGGCGACTTCGGCAAGGCGTTCTGCCTGCTGACCCAGCGTGAACGGGTGGTGTGGCTGCCGCTGCGCGACGGCAAGCAGCAGCTCCTGCTCAGCCTGGAGCAGCCGCAGGCGCTGCTGGACGCGTTACGCGCGGCCGCCGCCTGACGCCGGGCCGGCAACGTCCTATCCTGCACGGATGCCGCTGCCGCCCATCCCGCTGACAAGCATCCTGCTCAACACGCCGGAGATCGAACTGTGGCCGGCCGGACTGCTGCGCGCCCGCGGCAATGCGCATGCCCGCCTGCTGGCGCGCGCGCGGCGGGTGCTGCGGCGCAAGCGCGATGGCCTCTACCTGGCCGCCGAACTGCCCACCGGCCTGCATGCAATGGTGCCCAACCTGCACCGCGAGCACGGCCTGGCCGCAGCGAAGCAGGCGCTTGGCAGGCATCCCGCGCACCCGCGCAACGGCCTCGAACACGTCGGCACGCTGCCGCTGCATCACCTGCAGGAGCGACTGGATGCCCTCGGTCTCGACGCTGGCGGCTATGCCGCGCGCAGCGGCCTCGACCTCGTCGCCGAACCTGGCTGGCTGGCCTTCGCCGGCTTCGACCGCTGGCATCGCCCGCTGTGGCTGCGCATCGATGCCGCGCGCGCCTGGCGGCATCTGCGCGATGCCGCGCTGGCCGACGGCATCGTGCTGGAAGCGATCTCCGGCTACCGCAGCCACGACTACCAGCTCGGTATCTTCGAACGGAAGCTGGCGCGCGGGCTGGGCGTGCAGGAGATCCTCGCGGTCAATGCCGCGCCGGGATTCTCGGAACACCACGCCGGGCTGGCGCTGGACATCGGCGCGCCGGATGAGCCGCCCGCCGAGGAATCGTTCGAACGCACGCCCGCGTTCGCGTGGCTGCGCGAACATGCCGGCGAACACGGCTTCGCGATGAGCTACCCGCGCGACAACCCGCACGGCATCGTGTACGAGCCCTGGCATTGGCGGTTCGGCGATTGAAGCGCCCCCGCGCCCTGCAGGAGCGGCTTCAGCCGCGACCCTCTTCTATCGATTCATCCGGATCGGGGCTGAAGCCCTTCCTACGGAATGCGGGTCGCAGCGATGTCGCCCAGGACGGCACGCAGTCCATCGCGCCAATCCGGCGGCGCGATACCGAAGTCACTGCGCAGCTTCGCGGTATCGAGCACCGAATACGCGGGTCGGCGCGCCGGGGTCGGATAGTCGGCGGTGGTGATCGGAAGCACGCGCGGCCTGCGTTCCAGCAGTCCCGCCGCCAACGCGTCCTCCATGATCGCCTCCGCGAAACCGTGCCAGCTGGTGGCGCCGGCCGCGACCAGGTTCCAGATGCCGGACGCCGGCACACCCTGCGCGACGATCCGCGTGGTGGCATCGGCGATCCACGCCGCCGGTGTCGGCGCACCGACCTGGTCGGCTACCACGCGCAGTTCGTCGCGCTCGCCGGCCAGCCGCAGCATGGTGTGCAGGAAATTCTTGCCGTGCGCCGCATACACCCATGCCGTGCGCAGGATGACGTGGCGCGCGCCGCTGGCGCGGATCATCTCCTCGCCGGCCAGCTTGCTGGCGCCGTAAACGCCCAGCGGCGCCGTCGCATCGTCTTCGCGGTACGGGCGCGATGCACCACCATCGAACACATAGTCGGTGGAGTAATGCACGAGCAGCGCATCGATGGCGGCGCAGCCCTGCGCCAGCGCGGCAGGCCCCAGGGCGTTGGCGCGGAAGGCGACGTCCGGCTCGCTTTCCGCCTTGTCCACGGCGGTATGCGCAGCGGCATTGACCACCACATCGGGGGCGATGCGCTGCACCAGTTCAACCAGCGCATCGGGCGCATCGAAATCCGCCGCGAGGTCGGCATCCACGCCATCGCGCGTTGCGACTATCGCTTCGCCCAAGGCCGGCAAGCTGCGGCGCAGCTCGCGCCCCACCTGCCCGTTGCCGCCGAGCAGCAACAGCTTCATGCGGCGTACTGCGGCAGCCGCTCCGGCGCCATCTCCGCCAGCAGCGGCGCGGCCGCGTCCTTGGCCGACAGCGACACCTCCGCCAGCGGCCAGTCGATCGCCAACTGCGGATCGTCCCAGCGCAGCGAGTTGTCGCTGGCGCGGTCGTACGGCGCGGTGCACAGATAGGTGAACAGCGCGGTGTCGCTGAGCACCAGGAAGCCGTGGGCGAAGCCTTCCGGGATCCAGAAATGCCGCTTGTTGTCGGCGCTGAGGATCGCCGCCGCATGCTGGCCGAACGTCGGCGAGCCGCGGCGGATATCGACCGCCACGTCGTACACCTCGCCTTCCAGCACGCTGACCAGCTTGCCCTGCGGATTGCCCGGCCACTGGTAATGCAGGCCGCGCAGCACGCCGCGCTGCGAGCGCGAGACGTTG
>JAANMX010004945.1_pt1 | contig 9980 bp, 8 predicted proteins | sample 7279681 | NCBI WGS metagenome assembly JAANMX01 (sample SAMN14094542, study PRJNA606508) | bioreactor metagenome | isolation source: A lab-scale SPAN reactor treating ammonium-rich wastewater day 351 | place: Ireland: Galway | collected 2018-01-01
AATGTTTTTTCATTTGAATTTTCTGCCTTTGATTACAATTGTCCTTCATCCATAAAATATAGTTATAAAATGGAAGGCTTTGATAAAGATTGGGTTTATGGCGGCAGCCGAAGATTTGTTACTTACACAAATCTTAATCCCGGCAGATATATTTTCAAAGTGAAATCAACAAACAGCGATGGTGTGTGGTGCGATAATATGAAGTCAATTGCAATTACTATCACACCGCCCTGGTGGCAAACCGGATGGGCTATTCTTTTGTATTTTATTGTTTTTATTACTGGCATCTGGGGGATTCTAAAATTTCAGGCGAACAGAGCAAAGCTTCAACACGAATTAAAAACACGTGAGTTTGAATCATATCATCTCCGGGAAATTGAACAGATGAAATCACGGTTTTTTGCGAACCTGTCTCACGAGTTCAGAACCCCGCTGCTGCTTATTAAGGGACCGTTGGAATCATTACTGAACGGAAATATAAAAGACAACATTACGGGTTATTATAAAATGCTGCTGCGCAATACAGAAAAACTTCAACAGCTTATTGATCAATTGCTTGAGCTTTCGCAATTAGAAGCAGAAACAATTCCGTTAAAAGTAGATTGGTATAATATTGTTGATGTAGTTAAAGCTTGTTTTAATAATTTACAAACCCTTGCAGATGAAAGGAATATTAATTTTGCTTTCACAACTGAAAAAGAAATAATTTACGCAGTGATAGATAAAGACAAACTGGAGAAGATTATTAATAACCTGCTAAGTAATGCTTTTAAATTTACACCCTCTGGTGGAAGTATATTCGTAAATATTAATCTTAAGCTAAAGGATACAGACCAAATTACAGTCTCAGTTAAGGATACCGGAATAGGCATTCCAAAAGAATTCCGTGATAAAATATTCGATAGATTTTATCAGGTTGATAATTCATCAAGAAGAAATTATGGCGGGTCAGGAATTGGACTTGCACTCGTAAAAGAATTGGCTGCTCTTCATAATTGGGATATTAATGTAAGCAGTGCAGAAGGCGAAGGAACTGAGTTTGTTTTGACAATCCCAATTAAGAATGTTAATTCAGAAGCTTCATATAAATCAAAAATGAACATAGAAGCGAAAGCTGCTGAACAGCCTGAGCCTGTAATGTCAGAGCTATTAAGCGCAACGCCCGACAACATAAAAGAAAAACCTTTAATACTTTTTATTGAAGACAATGAGGATGTAAGAGTTTATGTTAATGATCTTTTAAAATCCGATTATAATGTTCTGCTTAGTGATTCCGGTGAAAGCGGAATTGAAGTAACAAAAAATGATCTGCCGGATCTGATTATCAGTGATGTAATGATGCCGGGAATGGATGGGTTTGAATTCTGTAAAAGAATAAAATCTGATTGGAAGACAAGCCACATTCCTGTTATTCTGCTTACAGCAAAAGTTGATCATCAAAGTAAACTGGATGGATTGGAACTTGGAGCTGATGATTACATCACAAAACCATTTGAGCAAAAAGAATTACTAATTCGTGTAAAAAATCTTATTGAACAAAGAAGACTGCTTAAAGAGAAGTACAGTAAAGATATTACTCTGCCTGCTGAAACTGTTTTATACAATAAGGAAGAAAAAGAGCTTATCGAAAAAGCATCATCCATTGTTGAAAAATATCTTGGTGATGAGAATTTTAACAGCGAGATACTTGCAAAAGAAATGTTTATGAGCAGAAGCCAGCTAACAAGAAAAATGCAGTCAGCTACCGGACAGGGACCTGGTGAATTTATCCGCAGCTGCAAACTAAACAAATCCGCAAAATTGATACTTGAAAAGAAATTAAGCATCACTCAAATAGCTTTAGAAGTCGGATTTGGCAGTCCGGCACAATTTACCCGCGCATTCCAGAAACACTTTAATTGTTTACCCTCAGAGTTTAAACAAATAAAACCGTAGCACAGAATTAATTCCGTGTTCTATTGCCCACACAAATATTATTAACACTTAACAGTAAGCAAATTATTTTTATTCGTTTTGCATCAAAACAGCAGAACATTGCTGCAAAACAGCAATTTGACCCCACTAAAAAAAATTAGTTTAGCAATAAAAAAAAGTAATAATAAAATGCAGAATTTATCAGGCAATGATATAACACAAACAAAGATTCGAAAGAAAGAAAAGAAAATGGAGATGAGTATTTACGCTTTGTTGATTATCGTTACTGTTGCTCTGATGCTGCTGATATTTAATCTCTTGTTAATGGAGGGATAATATGAGAAACTTATCAGGACTAAACATAAACATGGTTAGGCGCGATTTTTTTAAAATCTTATATACTCTTCTTTTGCTGGCATGGCTGTTATTCTCAGGGAGTAATTAGATTATTAAAACTTCAGTTATTTGATACAAAAAAATTCCTGAAACTTGTTTTTGATAAACAGTGGGAAAGCAGAGAGCTTAAAGCAAGAATGAGCCATATAGCACGCTCATTAAACGAAGTTCTGCCCGGTGACTATAAAAGGAACATTTCCATTTTAAAAAGAGCAGTGCCGCACTTCAGGGGATTTTTATCAATGATATTCCCTGATTATGCGGAGCAATTCGGGCTGGATGATCCCAAAACATCAGTACCCGCACTTGAGCTGTTCACTCAATACGGAAGCAGCGAATTTGCTGTAAGACCTTTCATAATAAAGTATCCGGATATAATGCTCCCGGTTTTTTTAAGGTGGGCAAAGCATAAAAATCACCACGTTAGAAGGCTTGCAAGCGAAGGAATCCGCCCCCGGCTTCCATGGGCAATTGCATTGCCGGAATTTAAACGCAACCCGCAGCCGGTATTAAAAGTGCTGGAGCTGCTTAAGAATGATGAGTCTGAATACGTGAGGAAAAGTGTCGCAAATAACCTGAACGATATTTCCAAAGATAATCCGGGGCTTGCGCTGGAAACTGCAAAAAAATGGTACGGGAAAGATAAAAATACTGACTGGATAGTTAAACATGCAATGCGGGGTCTGCTTAAAAAGGGGAATAAAGATGCATTACAGCTTTTCGGCTGGCACGGGTCGGATGGAATTGAAACCAAGAATCTGAAACTTAACAGCACAAAAATTCAGAACGGGGGAAAGATAGAATTTTCTTTTTCAATAAAACCCGTTAAGCCGGTAAATGAGAATATAAGGATTGAATATACGATAGATTTTATTACCTCATCGGGTAAAACAAGCAGAAAAATATTTAAAATAACTGAAGGTAAGTTTGAAAAAGGAAAAACTTACAGCTTTGCGAGAAAACATTCATTTAAAGACCTTACGATCCGTAAACATTTTAAAGGCAGGCATACTCTCGGAATAATTGTGAACGGTGAAAGAACAGCTGAAAAGAATTTTTATGTTATGTAAAAATATTATTTCGCACCTTCGGGGCTTTGCATGATAAATTTATTACTTAATAATGCCCAACCCGTTATTTGTAAATTTCAAATATCCTGACGTTATCGTAGTTTGATTTGTGGCAGGAAACACAAACCTTTCCGTTTTTGCTGACACTGTATTCAACATCACCGTTAGGTGAATATTCAGCCCAGAGCCAGTCTTTAGCGCTGTTAGGCGCTCCTTTTAGCTTTACCATAACAGCCAGTAATTCAACCGGTCCGTTTTTTTCGGAATAAATTTCTTTAACAATGATGGAAGAATCAGGGAACATAATCCCTTTGGGCAGGTGTCCATCTGAATTGAGCACTGATGCTGCTTTATGGTTGAATTTTACCCGCATGAAATTATCATGTGCGCGCTCGGTTTCTTCGCTGGTTGGCAGTATATCGGGGGAGTGTTTATAATAATAGTACTCCTTTTCAGAAGTTATCCATTTAAACAGGTTTTCGTCATCTGCTGTTTTTTTAGCTGAAAACAGGAATATGTAACCTGTTATAAAAAATGCAACTATAATAAATGCAATATTCTGAATCAGTTTTCTGTTTTTCATGTTGATTATTTAAATTTCCCCTTAAAATACCTTATGGAGCAGCAAAGTCCGGCGAATCATTTATTTAATCATTAGTTATCTCTCACGGGATTTTATTACATGTGCTGTTTAACTATTTTATTTTCAATGCTCCTCAGAAGGTTCGTATGTTAACACAACCCATTTTTCGGTTTCCATAAGCAGGTTAGTCCCGTTTCTTACATACGGGCGTTTTGCTGTAAGCTCGCTAAGCACGCGGTTCATTAGTGTATTTGGGTTTTTACGGAACATAATGAGCCCGCGCGGATTTTTTTTCATGAACATTTTTATTTCTTCGGTAAGACCTTCTTTATCAACGGGCACGTTATAGCTGCTTATAAGCACCTTATCGGGCGGAGCAAGCTTTGTCCTGTATGGCACATAAAAAATGCTTGAGGCATTATCATCTGCATCAAATATCAATGCAGGGTATTTATCAATATAATGATCAACAACATAAATTAGTTTCCATGATTCTTCAGGCTCATCGGCGGTTACGGTGAACTGTATAACCTTTGGGAAAAGCGTGCTGTATTTTTCAGGTACAAAATCTTTTATATGTGAAAGCGGGATACATGATAGTATCACCGCTGATGCAAACGCAGTTTGCAGGATAGCTGAACGGAATTTCAGCAGGTCTGTATTAAGACCGGCAGCCACTAAAACCGGCGCAATAAAGAACATAAGGTAAATATAATGTGTAGTATGATAAATTGTAGACTTGGCTCCTGCAGCTCCGTTAACCAGAGCGGGTACAAACACCGGAATAAGCAGAGCGATCAAAAATACTTTTGGATACCCTTTATAAAAGCAGATAAGGCCTTTTATAAAATACCAGAACAGAAATATAGTTAACCCAAGTACAAGAAAATAGAATGGCAGGAAAAATCCTTTTGCCCTTAAGCCAAGGCTTAATCCCTGTATATTGACAGTATCGGTGTACTGGTCAGCGGAATTTATGGTTTTAAACGGCTCGCCATAAACTGCATAGCTTATCGCTATCCATATTAACTGGAAAAGCAGTGAGAGAATAATATACCACCATGCTCCTTTCCGGCGGGTCAAAAATGCAAGCAGGCACATTGGTATTATTACAAATATTGCCTCAGGCCTGGAAGCAAGCGCTATAAACGAAAATACTCCGGCAATCACAAAATATTTTAAGCTTTTTTCCGCAGCAAGCGCTTTGATGAAATAATACAGCATAATGCAGGCAGCAGCAAGAAATGTCTGCTGTGCATACGGCTCGAAGTTAAGCCTGAAAATTACCGGGTTTAGCGATGATATAAAAAATGCCATCAGCGCTGTTTTATAATCTGTAAGCGCAAGGGTGATCTTAAATACATATATGCAGGCAATTGTCATTACTGCTATCATTGTAAATGCAGAAGTATAAAAGAACTCACCTGTTATTTTGATCAGGGGACCCATAAAGTAAAACCAAAACGGATGTCCTGATTCCGGCAGTACAAAAAAGGGATTCTGCGACCACCATAATGCATTCCACACGCGTGTGGCAGAGTCACCCATATCCATCATATTGAACGGAATAAGGTAGATCTTTAAGGCAATTGTAATAACAATTGCCGCGGCAAAAATAATCAGCTCTTTGCCTGAAAGTTTTTCCGGTTTTAACTGAAAACCCTCTGAGCTTAACAGCTTCGGGAAAAAATACGGCTGTACATTCTGCATCTTACACTATAAAATTTATTTTATAAACCACAGGTTTGGTTTGCCGCTGTGACCAAGCAGTCCGGCATAAGTTCCTTTTAAATAATAATATCCAAGCTTTAGATCACAAACTTTTGCAAACCATAAAAGTTTGAGCGGAAATTTTAATGAATCGGCCAGGTAAGCCAATAACATATTTCCATAAAGCCTGAATTTACGAAAATACAAATATTTATTTCTTTGTATAAGGTAGTATTCAAAGTAATATCCATGTTTATTATTTTTGTTCCATTTATGGTTATGCCACAGAATTGCACCTTTAACTGCAGCGCAGGTGTAACCTGCTTTTTTGATCCTTAAAGCCAGGTCTATTTCATCGCCGTAGGCGAAATATTTTTCTTCCCAAAGCCCTGTTTGTTTAAGTACAGCAGCTTTTATAAAAGTTGCCGCCCCCGGGAGGATATCAACTTTTAGCTCTGCGGGAATTTCTTTTTCAGTATCAGAATAATTTCTGCCTTCAAAGTTTTTTGTGATGGTGTAAGAATCAAAATCTGCCATAGCACCGAACTCCTGGATAATGCCGTACTCCCTGCTTCCATTCCAGTACATAACCAGCGGAGAAACCGCAGCAATACTTTCGCTGCTTTGGGCAGCAGCAGATAGTATTTCAATGCATTTATCATCAAGTATTGTATCGTTATTCAGGAAAAACAGGTATTTACAGCCGTCATTTACAGCACGTTCGGCGGCAATGTTATTGCCGCGGGCAAAACCCGAATTTTCACCGGCATGTGAATAAACTATATCCAGCCCGAATTTTTCATTCAGCTTTTTTGAAAACTCGCTGTCAGATTTATCAGGATTATTGTCGGTAAAATATATCCTGAATTTTTTTTCGCTTTGCGCAGCAAGCGAGCTGTAAAGCAGCTCCAGGTTGTGCTTCTGCCTGTAGGATACAATTATTACTGCGGTTTCAGCCAATGTAACCCTCGTCTTTAACACCAGTAATAAGTTCCTTATAATATTGTGATACCCGCTCTATAGTATGGTTTTCTTTTACAAACTTTACGGCAGCAAGCCCAAGCATATTTGTTTTCTGTTTATCCTCAATCATAGATATAAGCGAGCTGATTATGATTTTCTTATCCAGCGGCACAAGCATACCGTTTGTTTCGTTTACAAAAAGGCGAGTATCGCCTGTATCAGAGGCAAGGACTGCATTGCCGCAGGCCATTGCTTCCAGCACGCTTTGCGAAGGATAGTTTGTGCCGCTTTGAAGCGATACAAATACGGATGTGTGTGAAAATATTTCAGGGGGGTTGTTATGAAATGTAAAATTTATTTTATCCTTCAGTCCGTTTTGTATTATAAAATCATTTATTTCATCAACCAGTGAGCCTTCCCCAAGCAGGTGGAATTTTACACCGGGATATTTTTCCAGTATTTCCTTTGCTGCTTCAAGATAGAGCATCGGATTTTTATCCGGCTCCAGCCGGGATGCAAATGCTATTTCTAAATTTTCCTTTTTCCCGATAATGCATTTGCCGAAATCAATGAACGAACACGGCGCAACGGAAATTTTTTCATCAGAAAGCGTTATACCGCGCTGCTTAATTCCCTGGGCTATGTATGGACTTAAGAAGTCGACTTTATCTGCTAGCTGAATGATATTATTAAATGAATAATACCTGCGGTACCAGAATTTTTTTGTATCGCTTAGAATATCGGTGAACCAGCTGTCCATATCAGAAAAAATGATTTTAACGCCCCGGATATTTTTTTCTTTGTAAAAAACCAGCGGCAGGCCTCCGGCAAAAATACCGATAAGCACACTTATGTTATTGTTTAACCTTATAGTTTCTATCTGCCTGTAAAGCTCCTTCTGCTTAAGCTTGTTTTTATAATAGCGGTAATATTTCCGTGTGTATGAAATATCTTTATCGGCTGTTTCGGGATCAGGATAGTTATCAAAATATTTTTTTGGACGGTTTCCCGGATTTCCGGCTGATTCAGTTGAGCTGCCTGTATTAATTACGTGTACATTACTGAAATCAAACCCGGGGTAGATCCGGCTGATATGCGCTTTCATGAGCGGGTTGATAATAAAATGAACCGTGCCGGGATACGTGATCCTCAGATGCCGAAAAAGGTTGGTAAACCTTTTTTCGGCTCCGCCAAAAGCTCCGCTTGGGAAAATGATAAACGCTGTACCCGGGAAACCATTTCCGCTCATAAATTTAAAAAAGTTAAACCTGCAATTTTCAGATATTTTAAAGACATTTAATTCAAATATAGTTTATGGCGGTATTTATAAACAGTAAAAAATGAGTTTATTTCATTAATATTATAAAAAACTCACTAAATAAGGGTATTAAAAAAGCCTTGAAGTTGAAATGATTGGTTTTTAGATTTATATATCATAAAATTAAAAATGCAATGAAAATAAGATATTACATATTAGTATTTCTGGTTATTTCTTTTAGCGGTTTATATTATGGCTGTGATGATGCAGGTAAAATTCCTGTTGAAGAAAAAGCAGGCGCAATAACCTTTACACAAACAGTAAATCTTTTAACCCTTGATCCGGTAAATGACGGGTATTATAATTTATTTTTGATCCTTGCAGATTCATTCGGCTCTCCCAGAGCCTCACACATGGGCAGATTTAATGTACAGCAAAACGGCAATCTTGTTGATCCATCAGGTAACCCTATGGCATTAACACTGCTTCCAAGCGATACTGTTGATCTTGGAAGAGCGCTTTATGCAATTATCAGTATAGATATAGGGGTAGTAAATCAGCCCGGACCAACAAGAATTGTTGCCGGACCGGTTACGGTATATCCTGATTCTGTAACGGCACGGTTAAGGGTATCAGATACACTGGCAATGGGCTTTGCAATGGCATCTGCTATTGGTCCTAACAGTGTATTTTATATTATCAATGCACCGACAGGAAATGTGTTTGACTGCGGGAAAGGTTTATGGTTTGCAGATGAGAACGGAGTAGATTCCTGGCCTGCCGGCAGCAGTTTTACGCCCGGAAGAGGGTGGCAATATCACGGTTATGTAAGGAATAAAATATCCGGACAGGTTTTTGATATGGGTACATTTTATGATCCGTTCAATCCTGATTCAGATGGCGCAGGTGCATGCGCAGATACAATCGGCGCCCCGTATTCAAAACCGGGTCAGGACTGGGTAAAATTTGGCTGCAGCAGCTTAACAAATATTATGGATGGTAATCATGAAGTGTTTGCAACGGTTGAACCTGAATTCCGTTCCAGCTCCTTACCACCGTTTGTGTTCAGGCTTTATTACCAGAGATTTATAATTGCCGGATTAGGCTGCAACAGGCATGATAATATGTTCACGCAAAGGGGTAATATTCCTGATGTAACATTAAGGATCACAAGGTAATTGGTTGATTAGTTAAAAAGCAGTAAGAATTTTAAAAGCCGTTTATGAAAATAAACGGCTTTTTGTATTTACCTTTGTGTTTTTGCAATGCCGTACAGCTCATGCTCTCCCTTTTTAAGAAGAAGCTGTACCTGGAGCGTATCAACAGCAGCAAGTGAATCAAGCTCTGCGTAGATCTTTGTAAACCCCAGCGGATAAACATCCCTGGTTACCAGGAAATATTTTGTATCGCCATCAGGCGAGTTTTTAAGGGATTCAGAAATTTTTTCTTTTGTAAAAATTGTATTTGGCAGGTAAAACCTTGTTACAAAAGAGCCGTTATAAAGTGTATCAAGCGGACTTACAATTTTTTTAAGCTCTGCATGAAAATCCTTTTGCGAGTTATCATGTTTAACGGGTTCGAACAGCCTGCTGTTAAAGCCGTCCAAATCGAACTGAACGCCATCATTATAACCGATATAAGAGTAAAAAATATTAGCCGAGAAGCCATAAAGCATAAGAAAACTAAACGTTGAAATTACTATGAATTTAAACCGCAAACTATTTTTTATTTTTAAATCAGTAATGTTATACCAATTGTAAATTAAAAGTCCACTTAATATACAAATAGAAATTATAGCTATGAATGGATGGCGATAAGTAGAATAAGGAAAAAGCAAGATCCACCAGACAGAAGTTACAGCTGAAAAAACAGTCAAGAAAATTACAATTGGTTTTTTAAAATATAAAAAGGATGCAAAAATAACAACTAAAAACAGAGGAACAGAAAAAAACCTATTAAATAACTGGATTTTATCAAATGCTGTGAGACTTAATGATTGAGAAATTGAGTTACCGCTAACCCAATCCATAATAAGCAGATATCTAAGATTTTTAATATCAGTAAATACTTTGTTTATATCAATCGA
>JAANMX010004951.1_pt1 | contig 9967 bp, 10 predicted proteins | sample 7279681 | NCBI WGS metagenome assembly JAANMX01 (sample SAMN14094542, study PRJNA606508) | bioreactor metagenome | isolation source: A lab-scale SPAN reactor treating ammonium-rich wastewater day 351 | place: Ireland: Galway | collected 2018-01-01
GAAATCAGCAAGGCGCTCATCGGGGCCTGGGAATGAACCGCCGGCGGGCAATCGATGACGATGAAATCGTAACGGTCGATCTGTTTCTTGACTTCCCGGTGCATGCCGCCATCGAGAGCAGCCAGGTTCATGATCGCAGCGGGGAACGGGTGCTCTTCGTCAGCCTGCCCGACCCAGCGGGTGGCCGTGTTCTGTTCGTCCATGTCCACGATCAGCGCGCGGGCTCCGCGCAGCCCAAGCGTGCCGGCCAGATGAACGCTGACCGTTGTTTTACCAGCACCGCCTTTCTGATTGAACACCGTGATGATCTTTGCCGACATCCGCTCCCCTCGAATCTTTCGGCGCCGAAAGTTCAGCTCCGCGCCCTATGAAGTCAAAGTGACTCCTTAGCATATTAAGAAAGAAAATAGAAAAAGCAAGAAATTGTTAATTTGGATGATCGGGAGATGTTGCGGCAGGAAGGAACTTTCGGCGCCGAAAGTTCGTGATATGGCAGCGCGAGAAGGTGATGCAGAAACGCCAAATGATCTATTAATACAGTTAGTTAATTAGACTTTCGGCGCCGAAAGTTTGACGACAATTATCGGCGGGACCTCATCGCAAAGTTGAGCAGGTCGGTATCGGTGGGATGACCCCAAGTCTGGTCCCCGAACCAGCGATAGAAACTTTTTTTCACGAGGGCTGACTTAAGACCGCCCTTTTTGTATGCAGCCGCAAGGGCGTTGTTCTTCGCTACAACCTCCTCTCGGAAGCTGGCTGTGAACTTTTCCTGCTCTGATTCAGCCAGCTCTCTGAACAAGCCTTCAGCCTCTTTTGCCCGCTCGTCGTAATAGTCCTGAAGAACCTTATTCCTTGCCGCGGCTGCCTTATCCTCCTGGCTGCCATTCTGGGATGGCAGCGCCTCGGAGGCGCCGGGAGCGAAATGCCCCTCTCTCAATAGGTGAAGAAAATAGGCGGCCGGACTTGCCAGGGGCTCCGCCCCTTTCTTCAGAGCTCGCTTCTTGGTCGCGGCCAGCGCGGCCTCGATCGAAGCTTCATCATGCTCGTTCATCACCTTGATTGCGGCCTGAGGCTTGAGGCCCAGGCCCAGGAGCTTCTGGGTGAGATCGGAGTTCAAAATGTTGGGGTCGCTGAACTCAAGTCCCTGTTGCTGCTTTTCAGTAATCTTGAATTGAAGATCGGTGACAGTTTTCCCTTGCCGAAAGATGATGCATTGAACATCCAGATCCGTCACCGCATTGACTTCCTCGATGGCGCGCTTGAGAACGCGGTTGAAATATTTGAACTCGGAGTAGGTCTGGATATCTTCCTTGCCAAACATCAGGCCGCGCCAATCTGTCCAAGGGCGGCGCGGGGTCACTCGTGACGGGTTCGTCGCATAGCGTACTGCGATTTCATAAATCGCCAGCGCAAATGAACTTCGAAACTTTCCCTGCATCCCGAGAGAAATGCGGGCGTATATTTCCGGGACGAGGAGGCGCTCTTTAATGCGCTTGTCGAACGCGAAATGGATCTTTCCGTCGATCAACTCCCAGCGTGACAGAAGAGCTGCAACACCAAAACGACGTCTGCCTTCATCACTCAGCGAGTCCCACTCGACTAGCGTGCCGACATAGCGGCGGCCAAGATCCTTTAGAAATTCGTAATTGCTGCTGTCGGATTCAGCAAGGCTGGTGAATACCCTGTAGTCCAGCACAAACTCATCTAGGTCAGGCCCTTGCTCTTGAGCCGTTTTTATGAGGACGTTGTAGCCCTTCCTGATAGCTAAAGTGAGTCGCCCCTTCACTGGCCGGAGAAAAATAGCTTCATGGGCCTTGCGAAAGCTTTGCTTGCTGCTGACAGTCTCGTGCTGGGCATAAACCACTGGCGCCGTTGCCCCTACAATGGCGTCTTTCTGCACGGTCACGGATGGCTTATTCTTTCGAGGCATTCCGGGATCATAGGTGATCGGTATCTAACGCGCAATAGCACCTTCGTTGCGTGACAGGATCGTATCAAAGACGATCACCTATCCTCGTCTCCTGATATATCAAAAACAATCACCTTCTCCTGCTGTTGAGGCCCCGGAACGAGACTGGCGGCTTGGCATATCACAAACGATCACCTTCTGGGATCCAAAGGCGGATGGTTAGGCTTGGAAGGAGAGGCCATATCACAAACGATCACCCATTCCTGCAGCGCTCCATATCATTAGCGATCACCTTTACTTGCCTTCACCCTTGGGACCCCTCTGGGTGATGTCCATACGGCCATGCCAAGTCGCCTTTAAGGGACAACGGGGGCTTATCACAAACGATCACCTATCTTCATTTAACCAGGCAATGCGATAAAACAATTAGCAATAACAATAGGATGCAAGTCAGTATCTGCTTACTATAGGAAACAATATCGGGAAGGTGATTGTTTATGATCTGGGAAACAGGTGATCAATCCAATCCATCAAATAGCACTTGAAGCCTTGCCGAGCTTGGGTCGGTCAAACACACCATGCGGCTGATCGGTGGCCTTGGTTTGTTTGCCACCATTTTGTGCGAGCCGCCCAGGTTGAGAGATTGATAAACATAAACCTTTAAAATACATTAAGGATGACCGGAAAGCCTTTATCCATGCGGGTTTCGGCAAGGTGAGGTGATTGAAATCCCGGGGTAGGTGACTGTTTGCGATATCTCAGGTGTGTGGATATCTGGGATAGGGGGGCGTGGTTGATCGGGGAGGGGAGTGGATTACCTCGATAGGTGATTGTTTTTGATATTGCGGCTTCGTCACACTTCACTGAAGCAAGCCATATCAAAAGTGATCACCTTACTTGCCGGGTCAGTCGATAAGCATGCAAGGTTACGTTGCTTGACCCTCATAGTGTACGTGGGCAGAATCGCCCGCAAGCCGTCGTAGAAGTGTGGCGGCAGTAGAACTACCCGACGTACTTTGTCGGGGTTGCAGATTTTCGGGGTGACTCGAAACGTAAGCGCACGTTACGCGCAACTTCATCCAGCGATGTGATCGCTGGGTCTAGGTCAGGTGGAGAAATCCATCTGTTCTGCAACCCGCTTGGGGATGCCTGTGTCCCCAACCGGGGCTCATGGCGTCCTCAGAAAGGAGTACGTCATGAGTGCTTCTCCTGGAGCTATTTCAGCTCCTGCCGATGCCCGGCATGGGACGCAAGTCCTTTATCGTTGGGCAGAGTGGCTTCGTCGGCACGGCTTTCCTCGTGCGGCGCGAGTTGCCATATTCCGCAAGGAAGATGAGCGCCTCGTCGTCCATGAGTACGCCTCCAGCTGCGTGATCCTAAAGATCGGTCCCACCAGGCCGAAACTGCAGGGATTTCGCGAATGGAAGCAGCCGTTCGTCGATGTCGCGGCAAAGCTGTGTGCGAAAGGTTGGTATCTTGGCGCCGAACCCGGCGTCACAACCGGTAAAACGGTTGTTACGATGATCACCACGTGGCAGCAGGCTAAACTGCCTGTCGTCACGCCGTACGCAGTGCAATTCCAGGTGACAAAGCCGACGCCGGCGAGGGAGGTTAGCCATGCTAACTGACCTGTTCGGTGATCCGGTCGCAGTCGCCCCGTGCGTCCAGCGCACCACGCCCAAACCGCTCAGCCTCGAGAAGTTCAACGCGCTGAAACTGAAGAAGCAGCAGAAGCAGCTTCAGAAGTTGCAGCAGCATATCGAGGGTTCCAACAATCTCGTGCTGTTCGACGAGGTGTTGGCATTCCTGCGCGCGCCCCTCATGCAGGTGATCGTCCCGACCGAGTTCCGCTCGGACTGCGGCGAAGTGCCTGTAGTTGAGGAATCGCAGCAGGATGGAGAGGAGGAGATGGAGATCGATGTGATGATCCCCTATGTCTCCTGGGGCAAACCTTGGGCCCTACACAATTATCCGAGTCGCAACGACGAAGGGTTGTGCAGCCAGCTGCTCGGCTGGTCCAAGGACGGGTTGTTGCATTTGCAGACCAGACTGTTCTGGCGTTCGCTGGAGGAGCTGGGGCTGAGCAACAACGAGCTGGAAAAGTGGTCGGCGCTGAAGTGGATTTTTCGCCCGGCCATCCGCAAAGAGTACGTGTTCGATGCGCGCATTGGCAGAAGCCATTGCCTGCAGTGGCACGAACGCGATGAAACGTTTTCTTTCCATAATTGCTGCATAGCGGCCCGCATGGAGGAAGACGTGATTCGCGAAGGAGTGCGCCGCAACGTGCCGGCGCAAATCATCGAGGCTGTTGAGCGAGTCGTTCTCGCCTGATGGCATCCCGCTAGGGGAGATTTACCCCTGACGGGGTCGGTCTGCCCCTTCTGAGTCAAATTCCTTATGAAGGAGTAGTGATGCTCGATACCATTCTTGTTTCTCGCGAGTACCCGCTCGCAGCAACCTTCGGCCTTGATCCCAAAGAGGTCGATCCTTCAATAACCGTGTCCGGCTTTGAAATTCCGGATCCGGCCGATCTGTCCGACCCGGACGCGCGTCGCACTGCGGAGTTTCTGCGCGGCGCGGTGCCCGTCGCCGATCCGATGTACCGATTCCGCAAAGACCTGGTGCGCGACCTGTTCTACTGGTGGGGCACCGGCGGCGATGAGGTGATGATGTTCTGGGGCCCTACCGGCTCCGGCAAGACATCGATCTTCACCGAATGGTGTGCGCGCCTCGGCGTGCCGCTGTTCATCGGGAAGGGGCACCGCGGCTTCGAGCCGCATGAGGCTTTTGGGCACTACATCCTCGCCGCTGGCGGTGAGACGGTGTGGGCGCCCGGGCCGGTCACCCTGGCGGCGCAGTACGGCTGTCCGGTGTTGATCAACGAGTACGATCGCATTCAGCCCTCTCGGGCGATTGTGTTCAACGACGTCTTTGCCGGCCAGTCCTTCGTGCTGCCCGGCAAGCACGGCGAAGTGGTGAACCCGCAACCGGGTTTCCGCGCGGTGGTCACGACCAATACCAACCTGGTCGAGGATCCGAGCGGCAACTACGGAACGGCGTCCAGCCATGATGTTTCCGTGCTTGAGCGTTTCTGCGCGGTGCACGTCTCCTACCCTGAGGACGACACCGAGCCGAAGCTGCTAGAGGACGTGCTCAAACCGTTCGACGATCAACTCCTCGCCTACTGGTTCGACCAGGAAGGCATCAAGCTTTCAACCCAGGCGGGCTTGAAGGAGGGAGCTGCTATTTCGCGTTCGGAGTTCATCGATGGTCTGATGGATGTGGCGCGCAAGATCCGGTCCCAGTCGAAGGATGGCGGCAGCAGCTCCGATGCGGCGCTCGAGCGGACCATGTCTACGCGGATTCTCCGCAAGTGGACGTACCACTCGATCATGCATTGCTCCGCACCCGAGAAGCTGGGTCTCTCAGCCCTGCATCTCGCGCTCAAGAAGTACCTGAGCGGCCTTGCCACAGAATCGACTCGCATCGCGCTTCACCAAGCGGTCGAGACGGTCTTTGGCGTTGGCGAAAAGATCAAGTAGGAGGTGCCATGAGCAAGTTTCAAGGCATAGCCTACTGGACCGTGCAAACCCAGTCCGCGGACTGGGTTGAGCGTGCGTTGCACACGCTGGAGCCAGTCAGCACCGAGGGCCTTGGCGTAGTGCGTCAGAGTCTGGGCGTAGTCGGGGACGAGCTGTCGGTCGTCTTCGGCGAATGTCAGCATCAGATCATGGTCGGTAAGGAGGGGAATGGTCGGGGTCTTGTGCGACCCGCACCTTCCGCCGGCGCCTTCGTGGTCTGTCTGTCGGCACTTCGTAAGGTCGTGGGGGACATCACCATCGTCGATGACGCCCAGGAAGCGGTTCCAACGCTTCCGCGCCAGGTCTGCCCGGCCTACGCCGGCGACTGGGACCTGGTGGTGTCCGTAGCGCAGGCCCTCGGCCTGTTGCCCAACCGCAAGTTCGCGGAGCGCCATGGCGCCCTGCTGAACCGCATGTTCTAAGGAGGGTGATCATGTTCATGTTGTTGCTGTGTTTGATCATCGTTCTAGGAATCGTAGTTGTCTGGAGATTCGAGGTGGCCAGGCCACTGACAACTCTGGCGACGGCGGAACCTGTTCTGGAGGAAACACCGCCGGAGCCGGTCATGCAGCGCGAAGGGCGGTATCACCCGGTGTTTGAGCAGAGGGAAGAAATCGTGCCCTCGCCTTTCATCGTGAAACATCTCAATGACGGGATGGCGACCCTGATGATGCGGCATCGCGCAAGCAAGAATGCGTGCACCGCATCGCTCATCATCTGGTCCGGCAAGAAGAAACGCCAGATCAGGGATTCCTACTACGACCTCGGGATGAGGACCGCGGATGGGATCGGTGAGGAGATCATCGAGGAATTCGTGCAGATGGCGAAACAGAAACTCGATGAGCTCAAGCCTCAGGGACGCAAGAAGCGTATGAAAAAGACGGCGTGCGAAGTGGAGAAATCCATCGCGCCGGAGTCGCCGACAGAAGCAGGAACGGGCAGCAGCACGGTCGCCATTGAGGCGAACGATAAGCCCGGCCCTGCCATCAAGATCAAGAAGTTCCCATCGGTCTATCGCGGCCGGATCCTCGAAGCGGGAATCATGCCTCGGGTGATCGGGAATGAAACGATCGAGATGTACGGTGTGCGCTACCGTACTGCGGAGGGCGTCGAGGACGTTGTCTGGGGCACAGGCCTCAAGACAGAGTTGCGAGACGCCCACGCAGCAGTGGGGGACGACGTCGAGATCCTCAAGATCGGTCGCAAGACCGTTGGCGAGGGCAAGGCGCCGATGAACCTGTACAAGGTCTGCAAGCTCGCCCCTGAGCAAGCAGAAGCCTGATCCACCAATCGAAGCGAGGGTTCCCACGGGAATCCTTGCTTCCCTTTTTTTCAATGCTGATTCGCTTGAGTCTGCATCGAGAAACGGGTTTTTCCTCGAGAGAGGCCCAACGTCTGCGGGTTAGCGGACACAACCCTTCGGCAGATTCCTGCCGGAAAAAGCTGCCCTCCACGGAGGACAGCATCAATCATTTCAGAAACGCCCTAGCTCTTTCAGTATCGTGAATGGGCATGACTGAGAAACCCGTGGCAGCGCATGTTGCGCCGTCACTTAACCAATCCCGCGTTCGCTTGACCGCGGAAACATGAGAAGCAAGGAGATACCCACATGGCAGCATCAGTCAACAAAGTGATTCTTGTCGGCAACCTCGGTGCGGACCCGGAAACCCGCTACGCACCCTCCGGCGACGCGATCTGCAACATTCGCCTCGCTACCACCGATACCTGGAAGGATAAGGCGACGGGGGAGAAAAAGGAGGCGACGGAGTGGCATCGGGTGACCTTCTACGGGAAGCTCGCGGAAATCGCGGGGCAGTACCTGAAGAAGGGCAGCCAGGTCTACATCGAGGGCAGCTTGCGCACGCGCAAGTGGCAGGACAAGGATGGGCAGGACCGCTACACGACCGAGATCCGGGCAGACGAGATGAAGATGCTCGGCGACCGGAATTCGAGAAGCGCGGCCGGCGAGCAGAGCGCTCCGCCTGCCGGCTCGGCCCCTGCGCCGTCTTCGGCTCCAGCCAGCGCGCCTCCGAAGCGCCAACCGGCTCCGGCAGGCGATTTCGATGACGACATTCCGTTCTGAGGTTTGCCTGAGATATGTTTTGTCGTCGTAAAGCCGAACCGGGTCAAGTGCAATCGCGCTAGCCCCGGGAATCACCATCGAACCCTTGCGGGTCGCTCTACCCGCGAGGGTAGGCTTCCCGCTGCTTTTGGGAGAACCGTCATGTACGGAATGCCTGGCATCACCCACTTCGGCGCTGAGCCGATTCCTTCGTTCGATGCACTGATCGAAGCGATCAAGCGGCGCCAGGTGATCAAGCCCAAGGCCAAGCTCACCATGCAACTCGGCGGGGAGAAGTTCCAGGTGAACCTCCTCCCCTCGGGGCATGTCGAGCTCGACGGCCGTGTTCCTCCGCTGCACATCGAGCGCGAGATCGAGGAAGCGATCGCTTCCATCGGAGCTCAACTCGAAGACGTAGTGGAGAACTGACATGCATCCGAATCTGATCCCGGTGACCAGCAGCAACATCGCCGGTTATGCCTACGATGCTTCGAAGCAGAAATTCATCATCGCTTTCGTGAAGGGCACGCACTACCTCTACGAGGATGTGCCTGCGCACGTGGTCGAGGGCTTCAAGCAGGCTTCCTCCAAGGGGAGCTACTTCAGCGCCAACATCAGGGATAGCTACAACACCCTGCAGCTTGACGATGAGGGCGTAAAGATTCATCTTAACGGCATGTCGGGCGCTGCACCGGCCGCCGCACCCAAGCCCAAGCGCAAGAAGAAGCGCACGGGCATGGTGCAGCTGGTGCAACGCTATCCTTTCCTGCGGGCGTCTTTTTGATCCGCAGTTTCCCTCACCGGTGGTGGGGGACTTTCCCAAGGGGCTGCCAGGCGGCTCATTGGGAAAGTGAAGGCTTTGGCTCGTAGAGCCCGTACTTTACGGATTTCGACGTTACATGAAATCCGCCACCTTCGGTCGCAAGACCGGAACAACTCTCGCCCGCAGGGTGCTATGCCCCCTGCCGGGGTCATGGTCCCTGCTCATTTCCAAATCGAAAGGAGCAACATGAACATGACCAAGCGAGTAGTAGCAACCCTTCTGTTTGCCGCTGTGCTGACCAGCGCGCCGGCCATGGCAGGAGAAATCCTCGCCACCCTCAGCGGCAAGCTGATGGGGGCGGCCTACAATGCCGTGACCAGCGGTGTTGGTGCCGTCGTGAGGAGCGCAACCGAAGCGCCGCATGAGCGGAACGCCCGTGAAACGGTGGACGTCGAGAGCCTGGCAGACCAGATGCTGCAAGGCTATCCCGAAGACCAGCGTGCCACGATGCGTCCGCAGCTCATCGCCAAGCTGAAGCAGGCCCAGGCCCGCTCCAGCGAGCAGGCGCAGCAGATGGAAGCTGTCCGCATGGAGCAACAGGCTGCGGCAATGGTGGTCGGCTCTGCCGTCCCGTCGTCCGTGACCAATCGCGCCGTGTTCGACGCCGCTGAGCGAGCTGCCTACAGCCGCCAGCGCGTCAGCGGGACGATCAATGTCCAGTCGGCAGCCAACATGGGCTCGTTTGTGGCCCATCTGGGGCGGATGTTGATGCAGGGGAATCCTTCCCCGGCGCCGGCAGCGCAGTCCCAGGAGCCCGTCGCGAACAGCGGCTCGGCTCAACCGGAATGAGGCCCGCCCGCAAGGGTGAGCCCCGTTCTTCGCCTTCCAATCGGGAGGCGTTTTTCCAGCTTCCGGGCGACCGGTGGCTGAAAAAACGCATGCAAGGTTACGTTGCTTGACCGCTAGTAGAGCGGTGGGCAGAATCGATTACAAGCCGTCAAGCCAGCACAGGCGGCATCAGCACTAGCCGGTGATTTGCCGGAGCAGTTTTTCAGGGTGACCTGGACGCAAGCGCACGTTACGCGCAATTCCCATCCGACCGTTCCGGTCGGGTAACAGCGGCAGCAGCATCGCCGCATTCTTCCCGTGACGGGAGAGGTATGCCCCCGTCGACCGGGCATTCGTCTCCTGTTTGGGGTCTTTCCTTTGACTCACAAGCGACAGGTTCGATCAGAGCCTCTGCGCGTGTGTTGTTCATGGGTTCTCAACCAACCTGTTGTGATCGCCATTTCGGCATCGCCAGGTTCAACCAAGCAAGGAGAAAATCATGAAGCTGGACAAAGGCATCTTCACGCCTTCACCCCAGGAAATATCGCTCGACGCGCTGACTGAAAAGTACGCGAAGGGCGACGAGAAATCCCAGACCGACGTCCGCCGGCGCGTTGCCAAAGCGCTGGCCGCCAACGAGGCCGAACCCCAGAAATGGGAGGAAGCCTTCCTCGAGGCGCAGGAAAACGGACTGGTCATGGCAGGACGCATCAACTCTGCCGCTGGCACCGATCTCACGGCGACGCTGATCAACTGCTTCGTGCAGCCGGTCGGCGATTCGATCTCGGAGACCAAGGCCGGCAAGCCGGGCATCTACCCGGCAC
>JAANMX010004952.1_pt1 | contig 9966 bp, 9 predicted proteins | sample 7279681 | NCBI WGS metagenome assembly JAANMX01 (sample SAMN14094542, study PRJNA606508) | bioreactor metagenome | isolation source: A lab-scale SPAN reactor treating ammonium-rich wastewater day 351 | place: Ireland: Galway | collected 2018-01-01
GTGAAAGAGGGAACGCGCTCGGTCGCGACGTAGTCGCGAAACGCCCGGCGCTGCTCCTGGGTGATCCCTCCGCCGGCTTCGACTTCCACAGGCTGGGTGACCACCATGCCGGTTGCAGGCGCGGCGCCGATCGTGTCGCTTTGCGCATGAGCGCTGAACCCTGCGGCGAGCGCGATTGCCAGCGTGGCTAAAGCCAGAGCGGGAATCCGCATGGTGAGCCTCCTTATGATTCAGGTCTCAGGGTCGGACGCGTTTTCGACGGTGTCTGCATTGTCATGCCAATTCATCGCGCCTGCCATCGTTCCCGCGCTCTGGCGTTTTCGAAGGAAGCGGCATCCGGTTCGCGTTCACAAACCGCATCCGGTGCGGCTTGCAGCACGACGGGCCGCTAATAAAAGGCGGGGGTCGCGGAGCGTCCTGTTAAGAAGCCGGCGCGGCGGATAAGGTTTCTGTGATTCGCAAACCGCATCCCGTGGAGGTTTTTCCCGATGGTCATCACGGCAGCCCATATCCAGCCGATCATTGCATTGCTTGCAGGCGTCCTGATCCTGCTGATGCCGCGTTTTCTCAATCTGCTCGTCGCCATCTATCTGATTATCGTCGGCCTCTCCGGCCTTGGCGTGTTCAAGATGCTGCATTTCTAAAGCCGGACGTTGTGAGACGGCTGACCGGGGCCGATCGCGCTAAGCTGCTTGCCTTCCGTTTTGAATAGGTGTTCAGTTCTTCAGGCGGCATTTCGCGAACCTTCGCAGGGTTCGACAACGCTACGTTCTGACTCGCGTCGCTTCTGTTCGAGAGGCGCGAGGGACATGGAACCCGCATGGTGTATCGGCGGACCCAGCAGGTGATGAAGCGCCTCGCGGCGCGCCGCCGCGCCATTCTCACGGCCGCGCGGGATATAGCCAGCAGCGGGGGGATGGCGGCGGTGCAGATCGCGCCAGTCGCGCTTCGCGCCGATGTGGCGGCCGGTACCGTCTATCGTTACTTTCCCTCAAAGGCCGATCTGGTTTCAGAACTGATCGCCGAGGTTGCGCGGGATGAGTTGACGGCCATACGGGCCGCCGCTGATGCCGCGCCGGGCCCGTCCTCTGCGCTTGCGGCCGCCATCGTCACCGTCGCCGTGCATATGGTATCTCACCGGAAACTGGCGTGGGGCATTCTGGCTGAACCGGTCGATGTGGATGTGGCCGCGACCCGGCTGGCGAGCCGCCGTGACATCGCCGGCGAGATTGAGGCGCGCATCAAAGCTGCCATAAGCGCCGGACATCTGCCGCAGCAGGATACGTCGCTCGCCGCGACCGCGCTGCTTGGCGCGCTGCATGAAGCCCTGGTGGGTCCGCTTGCGTCCGACTTCGAGGATCAGGCGACGCTGCGCGATGTGGTGAAGGCCGCCACCCTGCTGGCGTTGCGTGCGGTCGGCGCGACGGATGCGCGCGCCCGCGGTCTTGTCGTTCAGGCGGCCCTGCCGGCAGGGAGGCCGGCAGGGGAGTAAAATGGCCTGAAGCCGACGTTACTTCGCCTTGACCTTGCCGTCCTTGTCGAACTGCGAAACATAGGCCCAGAGGTTGTCGAGTTCGCTGTCCTTCTTGATGCCGGCGAACACCATCTTCGTGCCCGGGACCTTCGCCTTCGGATCCTTGATGTATTCCTTGAACTCGGCCTCGGTCCAGGTGATGCCGGAAGCCTTGTTGGCGGGCGAATAAGCATAGCCTTCCACGGCGCCGGAGTGGCGTCCGTCCAGACCGTTCAGTTCCGGGCCGACCTTGTTCTTGGCGCTTTCGCCGATTTCATGACATGCCTTGCACTTGTTGAAGGCTGCCTTACCGGCCTCTACGTCCCCCGCGGATGAAGTGCCCACGCTTGCGAGCGTGACGCCGAGGACGGTCAGTGCGGAGATGACGAACGTTTTCATGGAGACCTCTTAAAGTCTTTGTGAGTGGCTTCGGGCTGAAGCTGGGAGGAATTGCCGCCTTCCCGGAGAGGAAAGGGTGCTCATGGCTCTGTGACTCGCAGGTCATATAACCTCTTATACGAGCCGCAGAATCGGAAGATAACACCGATCTTAGAACGATTCGAGTGTGATTTCGTTCCAGGGAAGGCTCGGATTGCCACAGCCTTTCGACAGATGTCATTACGATGGTACCTTTGGTGTTCGTCGATGGCGGCTTCCGGATGAGCCTACACAGAACGGATGAAATATGGTTGATCCGGAAGGTTTTGTGGTGATCGGCACGGTCCGGTCGCGATCGCGGAGCGCCTGCCCATGACCATCATGATGCCCGCCTCGGATCAAACCGTCCTCGATCGCCGCGACGCCATCGTCGCGGACTTGCGCGCGATCGTGCCGGGCGAGGGCGTGATCTCCAGCGCGGCGGAGATGCTGCCGTATGAATCGGATGCCCTGACCGCCTACCGCCAGCCGCCGATGGTGGTGGTGTTGCCGGAAACCACGGAGCAGGTGTCGCGCGTTCTCAAATACTGCTGCGATAACGGCATCAAGGTGGTGCCGCGTGGCTCCGGCACCTCGCTGTCGGGCGGCGCGCTGCCGCTGGCCGACGCGGTGCTCCTGGGCTTAAGCAAGTTCAAGCGCATTCGTGAGATCGATTTCGACAACCGCGTTGTCGTCACCGAGCCCGGCGTCACCAACCTCGCCATCAGCCAGGCGGTGGCCCATGCCGGGTTCTACTACGCGCCTGATCCCTCGTCGCAGATCGCCTGTTCGATCGGCGGCAACATCGCGGAGAATTCCGGCGGCGTTCATTGCCTGAAATACGGCATGACGACGAACAACGTGCTCGGCTGCGAGCTTGTGCTGATGTCGGGCGAGGTGCTGCGCATCGGCGGCAAGGCGCCCGAGCAGGCGGGCTATGACCTGATGGGCATTATCACCGGGTCCGAAGGTTTGCTCGGCGTCGTCACCGAAGTCACCGTCCGCATTCTGCGGAAGCCGGAAACCGCGCGGGCGCTGATGGTCGGATTCTCACAGGTCGAAGCGGCGGGGGAATGCGTGGCGCGCGTCATCGGCGCCGGCATCATTCCCGGCGGCATGGAGATGATGGACAGGCCGGCGATCCACGCCGCCGAAGCCTTTGTCAACGCCGGCTATCCGCTGGATGTCGAGGCGCTGCTGATCATCGAGCTTGACGGTTCGAGCATCGAGGTCGACGAACTCATCAAGCGCGTCGAGGCCATCGCGCTCGGCTGCGGATCGACCACCTGCCGGATTTCCGGTTCGGAAGCGGAGCGTGATCTGTTCTGGGCCGGCCGCAAGGCGGCATTCCCGGCGGTCGGCCGCATCTCTCCCGACTATATCTGCATGGACGGCACCATTCCGCGCGGCGCGCTGCCGAGGGCGCTGGCGCGCATTCGCGAGTTGAGCGAAAAATACGGTCTCGGCGTCGCCAATGTCTTTCATGCGGGAGACGGCAATCTTCATCCGCTCATTCTGTATGACGCCAACAAGCCCGGCGAGATGGACAAGGCGGAGGCGTTCGGCGCGGACATTCTGCGGTGCTGCGTCGAACTGGGCGGCGTCCTGACCGGCGAGCATGGCGTCGGCATCGAGAAGCGGGACCTCATGCCGCATATGTTCAGCGAGGCCGATCTCAGCCAGCAGCAGCGGCTGAAATGCGCGTTCGACGCCCAAGGTCTTCTCAATCCGGGCAAGGTGTTTCCGACGCTGCACCGCTGCGCCGAACTCGGCCGCGTTCATGTGCATGGAGGCAGGCTGCCGTTTCCGGACCTGCCGAGATTTTGATCGGATGATGGTCCAACGCGCTTCACCCAATGATCGGCATATGACGTGAATACCCTGAAAGCAGGCGACGCAAAGGATGTCGAAGATGCCGTGCGCGCCGCCGTCGCGGGCGACCAGCCGCTTGAGATCATCGGGCACGGATCGAAGCGGTCGATCGGTCATGCGATGACGACCAACGCGGTGCTCGACGTATCGGCGCTGAACGCGGTGACCTGCTACGAGCCGCATGAACTCATCGTCACGGTGCAGGCCGGCGCGCCGCTGGACGAGGTCGTGTCGCTGCTCGATTCCAGAAATCAGGCGTTTGCGTTCGAGCCGATGGACACCGCCGCGTTGCTCGGCGTCCGGTCCGGGCGGGGCACCATCGGCGGCATGATCGGCGCTGGTCTGGCGGGGCCGCGCCGTATCAAGGCGGGTGGCGTGCGGGACCATCTGCTCGGCGCTCACGCGGTCTCCGGCTTCGGCGGTTTCAAGGCCGGAGGCAGGGTGGTGAAGAACGTCACCGGCTACGATCTCTGCAAGCTTCTGGCCGGATCGTGGGGCACGCTCGCTGTCATGACCGAGGTGACGCTCAAGGTGATGCCGAAGGCGGAGACCGAGCGCACGCTGGTGCTGAACGGGCTTGATGATGTCACAGCCAACCGGGCGATGACGGCCGCGCTCGGATCGCCCTACGACGTTTCGGGGGCGGCGCATATACTGCGCACAGCGCTTAAGGCGGCGCGAGGCGCGCTGGCCGTTCTCGCATCAACGGGGCAGGCTGCGACTTTTCTGCGGCTGGAAGGCATCGCCGCCTCGGTTGCTCATCGCGGAGCGGCGCTCGCGGCGCATCTTGCGCCTTTCGGGGCGGGCGAATTTGTTGAAGATGCCGTATCGGCGGCGCTGTGGCGCGATGTTCGCGACGTCGCGCCCTTCGCGGCCGACGGCCCGCTGGGTGTCTGGCCGGTGTGGAGGATCGTCTGTCCTCCGGCATCGGGAGGCGCCTTCGGACAGGCGCTGGCGCGTGAGACCGGCGGCGAGGTGATCTACGACTGGGCCGGCGGATTGCTCTGGGCGGCGTTGCCGCCGTCGGTCGATGTCGTCGATGCACATGCCGCATCGCTGCGCCGCCGGCTCGCTCCGCTCGGTGGCCACGCCATCCTGCTGCGGGCCGGTGAGGAATTGCGCCGGACTGTCGATGTATTTCATCCGCAGGCAAAGGGGGTCGCGGCGCTGGCCGAGCGGGTGCGGCAGAGCTTCGATCCCGGAAGTATTCTCAATCGCGGCAGGCTGACGCGGACGCCGATCTCATGAGAACCGAATTCACGCCCGCTCAACTGAGCGATCCTGATATCGCCGAAGCGGACAAGATCCTGCGCAAGTGCGTCCATTGCGGATTCTGCACGGCGACATGCCCGACCTATGTGCTGCTCGGCGACGAACTCGACAGCCCGCGCGGCCGGATTTACCTGATCAAGCAGATGCTCGAAAACAACGAGCCGCCAACGGCCGAGGTCGTCAAGCATATCGATCGCTGCCTGTCGTGCCTCGCCTGCATGACGACCTGTCCCTCCGGGGTCAATTACATGCATCTGGTGGATCAGGCGCGGGTCAGGATCGAGAAGGAGTATGCGCGCCCGGTTTCCGAACGGCTGCTTCGGGCCGTTCTGGCTTTCGTGTTGCCGCGGCCGAAAGTCTTTCGGGCCAGCCTGATCCTAGCGCGTTTCGCCCGGCCATTTGCAGCGCTGTTGCCCGGCTCGAAGGGGAGCGTGACGCCGACCTTGCCGCGCAGGATCAAGGCAATGCTGGCGCTCGCGCCGGCATTGCTGCCGGCTCCCGGAGCGGCCGCGGGACGTGTGTTTCCGGCGACGGGCAAGAGACGTGGCCGCGTCGCCCTGCTGCAAGGCTGCGCCCAGCAGGTGCTGGCGCCGCGTATCAACGAGGCCGCGATCCGCCTGCTGACCCGTCACGGCGTCGAGGTGGTGCTGGTGGCGGACGAACAGTGTTGTGGCGCGCTGGCCCATCACATGGGCGACGACCGGGATGCTCTGGCGCGAGCGCGCTCCAATATCAGGGCCTGGACCCGCGAAGCAGAGCGGGGCGGTCTCGATGCCATCCTGGTCACGACCTCCGGCTGCGGCACCGTCATCAAGGACTACGGTTATCTGTTACGGGAGGACCGCGACTTTGCCGGGCCGGCCGCGAGAGTCTCAAGCCTGGCCAAGGATATCACCGAGTATATCGCCGGCCTCGATCTGCCGGCTTCGGGAAGTCGCAACGAACTCGTCATCGCCTATCACTCCGCCTGTTCACTTCAGCATGGCCAGAAAATCACGCAGCTTCCGAAAGATTTGCTTTTCAAGAACGGATTCGTGGTGAAAGATATACCGGAGAGTCATTTGTGTTGCGGTTCGGCGGGGACCTACAACATTCTCCAGCCTGACATTGCGGATCGACTGCGCGACCGGAAGGTCGCCAACATCGCAAGCGTCAAGCCGGACATGATTGCCGCCGGAAACATCGGGTGCATGGTTCAGATTGCCGGCGGAACGTCGGTCCCTGTTGTTCACACGATTGAACTTCTCGATTGGGCGACGGGCGGCCCCCGGCCAGGGCCGAATTGATCTGACGAATGATCAGCGGCCACAGGAGGATCACGATGGCTAAGAAGTCCAGCAAGGCGAAGGGCGTTAAAGCCAAGAAGAGCAAGAAGAAGAAGGCCGTAGCGGCGAACAAGAAGTCCACGAAGAAGTCCGGCAAGAAGTCGGCGAAAACGGCTTCGAAAAAGAAGGCGGTGAAGAAGAAGGCGACGAAGAAAGCGGCCAAGAAATCCGCGAAGAAGTCCGCCAGAAAGTCTCCGGGGAAATCCGCTAAAAAATCGGCCAAGAAGTCAGCCAAGAAGTCGGCGAAGCGATCCCCCGTAAAATCCGCGAAGAAGCCGGCGGCCAAGCGCAGGGCGTCGACGAAAAAGCCGGTTGCCAAGCGGGCAGCGCCAAAACCCAAGGCGACGGTTGTGCCCGAAACCAGCTGGGCGATGCCGGAGCCCGCGGCTTCATCCTATGGCGATGCTGATCAGGCCGTGTCGGGCGCGGGAGAGGATGGCAACTAAAGCTGTATAGGCAGGGTTGAACACGCCGTCTCGCGATTTGCGAGGTGGTGATCGATTGATCAGTTCGCACCGGTTCTGTGCGCGAAGCGAAACAATCCAGAGGTCGAAGAAGGAGCCGATGGCTTTCTCGGCGTCGGGACGGCACCGCGCACCCCGCTCGCGATGATGTTGATCGGGCCTCAGCGCGCTCTACCGCGTTTTCGAGCGGAGCATGTCCCCGGCCTGACCCGGGGATGGGATACGGTTTCGCATGAAGAGAACGCGTCAAACCAAAGCCGTGGAGCCCCGCTTCTGATTCGATCAGAAGCGGGAGGGCTCCATGATCGTTCAGCGAGGGCAGATGGCGGTAGGGTTCGGGTTCTTGTCGGGCGTGGTTACGCTCGCGCTGGGAGCGGCCTGCGCGGGGCCGGCTTTCGCGCAGGATGGATTTCCGTTCGGTTTCGAGGTGACGCTGGATGCGCCGCCGCAGCCGGGATCAAAGCGGGTGCCATCGCTGGATATCGGCGACAGCGGCGGGGTCAAGCTCGAATTGTGGTGCAAGGGCGGAAAGGGCCAGTTCTCGGTTGCCGGTGAGACTGTCATCTTCGCCGCCGGTCCGCTGGAGGATCGCTCGTGTCCCCCGGAGAAAGCCGAGGCCGATGACGAACTGGTGGCGGCGCTCTCCGCGGCAGCTACCTGGGAGCGACAGGGCGACGAGATCACGTTCGTCGGACCGACCCGGCTGCGGTTCCACCTCAATACGAATTAGAGCGCTTCCGGCGACGTGGATGTCCTGTTCGCCGCAAGGAAATGCGGCCCACAATAATTTCCGGAGCATGGCCCGCTTCAGCTTGATGGGATCATGCTCTGTCGCGATCCGCGATCCGTCGGTTAAACGTCCAAAGCGCGATCGCGCTTGCCAGCATCACCAGCCCGCCCAGCAGCACCGAAAAGGGAGTAGCGCCGAGTTTCTCAAACCATTGAGTATAGAAATGGATGCCGCTGAAGACGGCGACGAGGTTGACCAGCCAGCGTCGATTTGCCCGAACAGCCCAGAACCCGGCGCCGAGCAACGCCACCGCCCAGAGTACGCTGAATACCAGGCTCGGAATGACGGGTTTGGTCATGAGCGTCGAGGATATGTCCTCGGCAGCGAGCGACCGCATCAGCATCAGCGGATCGCCCCACAGTGAGCCGATCCAGAAACCGAAATTGATCAGCAACAGCGATGTACGCGCGGCCGTGATCGCTAGCCGAGCATATTCGGCTGGCAGACGTTGCGAAGCCTGATAGGCGATCAGCGCCACCATGGAAAACACGACCACGGTCAGCGTCGGTTCGTAAATGGCTAGCGAATAGCTGGCGTGGCTATAGCCGGTGCGCGCGCCCAGGCAAGCCGAAGCCGCCAGCACCGCCAACGCCATCAGCAGGCTGGAGCGGGCGATGATCGCTGCGAGGCAGAAAACACCTGTGATGATCAGCATGGTGGCAAGGAGGTCGGCGCGATAGGCGATAGCGCCACCGCCAAACATCAGCGCACCGATGACAAGGAAAATCTGTCCGAGGAGCATCCAGTGCTGGACGCGATTAAATGCAATTGCGAAACCCGCGGCGAAAAGCGCCAGCCCGAAGCCGATCGCCGTCAATGGCGCAGGCGCCAGCGCCACCGCACCGGCCGCAATAGCGACGACGGCAAACCCGACGAGGATGTTGATACCGAGCGAGGCTGTATCGTGTGCAGCGAGCTTCGCGAGCTTGTCGGCTTCCTCGCGCGTTAGCTTGCCTTCCTCGACAAGCCTGGAAATGTCCAGCGTGATTTTCACTCGTCCCTCATTCGGCGAAACCCCTCGCTATGGCGATCATCCACCGGCTTCGTCGCAAAGACAGTCCATTCCTTGTGCCGACATTTATCCTTTGCTTGTCCCCTTCGAAGTCTTTCGATGACATCGAAATCCACCAACGCTACTTCCAGGCCGATGCGTCGACGTCCCAGCGCTGGGCCTTGAACTGTTTCGCCAGCGCATCCACCGCGCCGCGGTCATTGGCCTCGATACTTTCGCCGTCGCCGGCTGACAGATCGTCGGCGAGGCCGAGCCTCGGTCCTTCGCTTTCGTCCGCCGTGGTGGTCGAGGGCGCGCCGACCCAGAGCATGATGTGATAGGATCCCTCGGGTCTGTCAGGACCAGGTAGCGCCGTCACCTCGATGGTGTCGGTCAACCCGAGAGCCGGAGCCAGCGTGCTGGGACGTTTGAAGGTCAGCGTCAACTTGCCGGTGTCGTCGCTCCATTTTGCAGACACCGGCTTCGCGTCCAGGGATTTTTCCAGCACGCCGGAAATCGCGGCCGCGAGCTTGTCGCGGTTGAGCTTGCCCTTGTCACGCCATTCCGCGGCCGGGAACCGGATGGTGCGCTCCATGTCGAACATGCCGGCGCTCCAGCCCGCGGCGATCACGCCGGGTGTTGCCTTCATCCGGGCGACCAAAGCGGGCGCGCGCTCCGGATCGATGTTGATGTCGATGACCTGCGCGCCGGCCCGCAGCGCCTCGCAGGTTACCTCGAGGCTGTTCAGCAGCACCCGGAGATTTTGTCCTCTCAACCCCTTGAGCAGATCGATCGCGGCATCGGTTTTCACTTTCACGGCGATGGCTTCGGGAGAGACCTCGGTGAAATCCCTCGGCGATGCGATGATGCCGTCATCGGTTGTCCGGACATCGTTGAACTCGGCCTCGCTGAGGTCGGAATTGTCCGTTGAGGTCACCTCGGTCACGCGCTCGCCGACGCTGATCCTGCCGTCGAATTCGAAAGTATCGCCGGTCGGCTTGCGCGTGAGCTTCACCGTGACCGGAAGCTTGTCGCCGATGCTTTGGGTGCTGCCGCTCAGGGTCGAACCATTCACCGCGAGGTTGGCGACGAAGCGATCCTTGCGGTCGGAGCCTTTTTCCGCGGGGTAACAGACGTCGAGAACGGCGCTCGTGACGGTCTTGCCGTGGCGGGTTTCCTTGAGGATGACATCCGCGTTGCCTTCCATCAGTCCGTCGATGGAGGTGAAGTATCGGACCTCCGCGCCGCCGGGTGTCGTCCTGGGAAGCGGCCTGTCCTGCGCCCGCGGAGTTGCCGGCAAAACGATCGTCAGACTGATCAGG
>JAANMX010004955.1_pt1 | contig 9964 bp, 14 predicted proteins | sample 7279681 | NCBI WGS metagenome assembly JAANMX01 (sample SAMN14094542, study PRJNA606508) | bioreactor metagenome | isolation source: A lab-scale SPAN reactor treating ammonium-rich wastewater day 351 | place: Ireland: Galway | collected 2018-01-01
GTGGCAGCCCAGCAATTACTGGCAGTGATTTACTTTGCAGTGATTTTTTTATTCAAATAACTTTGCACGTTGATTTAAGAAACCAAAAACAAAAAAAATTTTATGAAAATTTAAATGTCTGAAATCAGAAACAAATTTTTCATTTTCAGTTAGTTTCATGAACCACTCCTCCGGCTGCCGGCATCAATCACCGGCAGCCAATTATTATTAAACTTAATTCACTATGCCATTGGACGTACAGACATATCAGGAAATCTTAAAACAGAAGTACTGGGTTTTTACAGCGGGTAAATATCCCCAGGGTCCGTTTACTCCAAAAGACCTGGAACAGATCGCCGCTAATTATGATACGGATTTTTGCGAAGCTCCTTTATGGGTTGGACATCCCGACTACAGCAAAGAGCCGGAAGCTCTTGCCTGGGTCGGCAAAGTATTTGCCGAAGGCGATAAACTTTATGTGCAGTTCTCTTATATCGATGAGCAGCTTGTATATATGATCGAAACCAAAAAGTTCAAGCGTGTAAGTGTTGAGCTCTGGAAGTTCGATGAAAAGCCCGGGTGGTATTTATATGCCATCGGCTTAACCAACAGACCGCAGGTAAAATCACTCAAACCGATCGAATTCACTCACGGCGGAGTCAAGAACGCAAAGTTCTCTGAGCGTGTAATTGAAAAAGCATCGGTCAACCTGATAAGTCATATAGTTTTTTCAGATGAACAAATAACAAAAATTCAAAAACCAAATCCCACAGAAATGAAAATTGAAGACATCAAAAAATTTGCTGCCGAAAGGAACATAGAAATTCCTGAAGGCGCAAATGACCAGGAAGTACTCAACAAAGTGTTCAGCTATGTTGATGCAGCAACACAGGAATTAACTGAAGCAAAAAACAAAATTGCTAAGTTCGGTGATGACACAAAATCGCTTGAAGAACAGATCACAGCTCTTAAAGCAAAGGAAGTTGATCTTATTGTTGACTTCGGCGTTCAGGCAAAGCGCATAGTAAATGATGAGCAGAAAGCTTTCTACACAAAATTCGGTGTTGAAAACGGACCCGAAAAATTAAAGGAAGTTATCAATACGCTTCCGGTATCAACTCTCTTCAGCGAAAACCAGGTTAAGAATAACCCTGCAGCTCCTGCAGTTGCTAAATTCAAAAATGCTGACGGCTCAGAGATGACATATTCTGATTACCTGAAGAAAGTCCGGGATAACCCGAAGTTCGCAGATAACTATACAGATGAAGAAGTGCAGAAACTCAGAGATGAGTCCTGGTAAAATAAAATAAACAATTTTTTCCATAATCTAATTTAATAGAAATGCCATTAACAAACGTTCAGACTATTCTTGATTTCATCATTCAGGCATTGTACGAAGATAAAGGTATCTTCAACATGTGCAACCGCTCACTTGATGGATTCATAAAAGAACACGGCGCCGGTGAAGTCCGTATTCCTTCGCTGCCTGTTCTTGAAGCCGTTACACCGCCGGCAACAAACCGGAAAGCTGTACAGGGTGATACCGGCATGGTTTCTGTAGTAATGCAGAAATCAGTTGTTGAAATAAGGGAAGAGGTTGAATCCGCTTATCTCAACAAAAAAGGCAGAGTCCTTCAGGGCTTTATTGACGGAGCTGCCAAAGCTCACAGGAAGAACTTTGATGCTAAGGTTATCCTTGAAGCTCAGAACAACGGTACTGTTATTCCCTGGAATGGCGCAACCGTTACTGCAGAAGACCTGGATAATATCGATGCAAAGTTCGATGAGCTTGAAGTCGATCCGGATGACAGGTTTGTAGTTTACCCTGCAAGAATCAAAACAGCTGTTAACCTGATCGATGTGATCAAAGCAGCAAGAGGCTTCAACCAGAACTTCCTTGAAAAAGGAGTACTGGAATATAACAACCTGAAGCTTGTTGCATCAGCCAGGGTTGCAAAGATCGGCGGAAAAGAAAACCTGGTTGGTATCTGGGGCCCGGGTATGGCATTCCTGCTTGATAAACAGATGGATAAATTCTCTGTTTATAATTCCGATCCCAACATAAAAGCAACTGACCATGATTACTTTGCCTGGTTCGGAATTAAGCTGCTTAAAGCTGAGTACGCAATAATTTCAAAACAGCCGTAATCAACTTCAACTAAAATGCAAACAGAAAAAAATAACAGCTCTCCGGTACTGCCCCCGGAGAGCATTGAAAAGGAAGCTTTAACCGGTCAGCCTGAAAAGAGAGCTGATTTATCAGAGTCAAAAACTGAGCTGCCGGTTTATAAGCTTCACGCAAGCTTTGAAGGTATCTTTTTTATCAAAGCTGCAACTCCGCAGGAAGCCAAAGTTAAACTGCTTAAACAGATGTTTGAAGGAAATGTGAAAGATGATCACATTACCTGGCTTGAAACGATTCCGTTTGAACAGTACAAGGATTTTAAAGTTAACATCATAGACTAATGCCTGAAACAGAACTCGAAAAAAAAGTAAATGAGATTGCAACCGGTATTGCAGTCATTGATACCAAGCTCAACAATATTATAACCAATCAGCTTGATCAGAAAAAAGAGATCGAAGTTCTTGAGGAAAGGGTGAGAATACTGGAAGAGCAGAAGGCTCAGGATAACGGCTTTAAAAAAGGTGTGAACTGGCTCATTGGTATTATCGGCGGCGGAGCCGGCGCAGCAATTGCAAAGATTTTAGGTTAAAATTTTTTATCAAAACATTTTTATTAATCAAATTTAAACTATGTATAATTTAATCAGAAAATTTTCTTTAAGGACATGTCTTATACTGCTTGCTCTGTTCACACTGTTACCGCGTGAAACGGAGGCACAGAAATTTTTAAGACTTGACAGCCTGAGGTTTGGTGACAGCTCATGCTATTACCAGACAACTCCGTACGGGCCTGTTTACCTGGATATTACTGACTCAGCAGCAAATGCCAGGATTGATACAGTAAAAGGATATTATGTAACACTCTGGGGTGATACCGTTATTGGCACATGGTATAATGCAAGAACAAATGCATATGATACAATGCTGATTGCCGGCAACGGAAAAACAAATACCTGGAAGCTGCATTCGACAGAGAATCCCTGGGGAATAAAACTCGTAAGAACAAATGACAGTTCCACCGTAACAATGAAACAAACTAAGATCGTTTTATACGGTGTAAAACAGTTATACAATAATATTCTCAAAAAGAGAGATCAGAATTTTACTTCAGTCAGGAATGATAATTACTTTTGGAAAAGCAGGGTTGATAAAGATATGCCGCTGATGGCATATACAAGCCGGATGCTTAAACCGGATAGAATTATAATTCCCAAAGTGAAGTACACTTTAAGGCATTAGTTTTTCTTCCGTATTGGTTAATTGAATAAATTGCATTCACCTGCAAAGTCCGGAGCCATGGTGGCGGTCTGATCTGCTATAAGCGACAGTCCTGAAGTTCGAGCCTTCACCGGACACAAACAACAAACTTTTTAAACAACTTTTTATAAATCAAAATGAACGAGATAATACAAAAGGGAATTGATTCAGCAATGATCTCCCTGACATACTGGGGCTGTGAAAAAGAGAACCTTCTGAATTTCAACAAAAATATTGCAATAAGCTCTGACCATGAGCTTTCCCTGGAAAACTGCGACCATGCAATTGCTGCAGCACAGGCTCAGCTTGATGAACAGTTAAAAATTGCAAAAGAGCTTCAGGCAAAGAACGAGCTTATACAGTCTGATTATGAAGAGTACCTTGCATTCCTTATAAGGATAAAAGATACTCTGACAGAGCTGTATGAAAAGTATCCGAACCCGGTTCTCAAAGTTACCATTGAAACATTGAGCAGGGTAATAACAGTGATCAAAGCGATCATAAATTTGTTCAATTAAAATTCAACGGAGCAAAAAAATGAACTTAATGTATAACGGTACCTCCGGAAAAGATGAAAGGGAATGGCAGCAATTCCTTTTATCCATTGGCTATAAGCTCCCGAAGTTTGGAGCTGATAGTTTCTTCGGAGATGAGACAGAAGAAGTAACCAAGCTGTACCAGGGTAAAAAGAAACTTGTTGAAGATGGTATTGTTGGCAGACTCACAATTGAAGCAGCGATTGAAGACGGCTTCAGAAAAGTTGAAGAGTTCACCAGGAGAATTGATTATATCACATGTCATATTACTGCAGGTAATACACTGCCGCAGAACTGGAAGTGGTATCACAATCTTGTACTTCCTGATGGCTCAATCAAACGCGGTCGTGATTATAATATCATCAGTGCAACTATCCAGGGTATTAACCAGCATATCATAGGATCTTCTTATGTGGCCCGTGGAAATGATTTTGATCCCAACGGAAAGTATGGAAAGTACTTTCAGACTCCGGAACAAAAAGACTCCTACGAAAAACTGTTCGGTTTTTATATCCGGAAGTTTAAAAAAAATGCTCAGGTACATCTCCGCGGTCACAATGATTTTGCAGCAAAAGCCTGTCCATGCTTTAATGTACAGAAATCACCGGCATTCCTTGAAGCTGTAATTTATCACGCAGAAAATAATACACCGGTGGAATTTGTATCATGAACCAGGATAAACACAACAGGCGCATTCAAATAAGAAGGGCTTTATCCGGACACGCGATACCGGGCGCATTAAACCGTGTTGTAGTGATCTGCAGCAATGAGATCAGCAGCCAGTTCAGGAAAACTATCGCTGCTGTTACTGCAGGTAGAAAAGTTCAAGCAGCAAACTTTAAACGTTAATTAATTAAAGGAGCATTAAAATGAAAGAAAGCTTATTAAAATCAAAAAGCATGTGGGGCTTCGGCCTCGCAATTCTGTTTTACTTCGGCAGGAAGTTACTCGTTGCAAATGGTGTTGTTTTACCTGAAGGCGAATGGGACTGGATCATAATGTTTATTAACGGTGTACTTTTGGTTTATGGTGTTTACGGTTTCCGTGAGGCCATCAGGAAAGTCGGTGGCATTGTAGATAGCAAATCCAATCCGCACATAACAAGTAACTACAAAGATAACCTGGCGCAGCTCGAACAGGAATACCAGGATAAACAGTATCAGGAAAATGAACGTGTGACTTTTTCTGATCAGTCAAATGATCCGGATGAATACAAAAAAGATAAAAAAATAATTGCTGAATGTACCCTGAGCGGAGAACCGACATTCTGTTTAAGAGCTCAGGATGCTTTGGCAATTGATACGATTGCACATTATTGGGAAATAGCAAAGAGGCATGAGTGTGATCATGAATACATAACTGAACTCGATGAAATATACAAGCGGTTCATCAAGTGGAGGGATGAGAATAAGGACAAAATGAAAATACCAGATTAAAATCATTATTTCACTATGGATATATTTGATATTTGTTTTGGCTTAATTGCGTTTATTGGTTTAATACTTATTGTTATTGGTCTGTTAATATAATTTTTTCAAACTTAAATCATAATTAAAGATGATCGATACAAAAAAAATTGACGTTGGACAGGATGTTGTAATTGTTCACGAGAACAAACCTGTTTCAACAAAAATTTCTGCTATCAATAATTTAAAAAGATGGCAGAACAACCAGAAGGTTGAAGTTTCAGAGATTTTTGTAGAAGGCGTTGAAAGAAAAGTTGCTCCGGAAGAGCTCTTCTCAAGCGTTGAAGAATATGCAAAATCATTCCTTCCGGAAAACAAATCAGCAGGTAAATAAACTATGCCAAATAAATCACAGAAAAGAGTCAGGAAAACCGGCGGCAATGATGTTTGGTATAAACTGCCTTCAGGTTCATGGATCTGCGTAGGCTTGGTTAACCAGGGGTATGTTGTGCCGGTTGATGAAACAGCCTATGACAAAGTTCCGCTTGCCGGCGCAATTACTGCCACCATAGGAAGTACCCGGGAAGTTGGCTTTGAAGGTCAGCTTGCTCAGTCCGGCAAGGATGAAATAGACCTGATCGAAAGCCTGAACGGTAAAACCGGCGAACTATATGTTTATGACGGTACTGTAGACAATAAACATCAGGAATATTATTTCAAGGAAGTTGAGTTCCAGGTTAACAGCCGTAAAACAGAAGGTCAGCTTAATGTCATTGATTTCAAATGTAATGCCGTTAAGCAGGATGCAGCAATATCGATTGCTGATACCGGGCTGCCGACAATCAAGAAAGCAACTGCCGGTACTTATAACGGAAATAAATATTACGCACAGATAGAAACAACCGTTGTATAAAAAGTGTCTCACCACTGCCTGGTGCTGATGCTCCGTTCAAATGCCCGGCATAGTTATCCATTCTCTATGCCGGGTTTTAATTTAAAAGAATGGAAAAAGGAAAAAGGATGGAAAATATTATTAACAACAACTATGTATTACTGACAATAATATTCTCAATTATTGTGGTCAGTAATTTTTTTGTATATAAGCTGCTTACACGGAAAAAGAATTCTGCAGTTTATAAAAACACTGTTTCAGATGATTTAACCAGGGTAACTCCGAAACACGGCTGCCGGCGGTATAAGCTTGCATGCAAAATAGAATGTTACCAGGAAGAGCTGACGTGGGACCAGGATGTAAAAGTTATGGATATAATTTCGCTGCTTGGCATTGATGGCATAATTAAAAATTTCAGGGAAACAGGAGACATTCAGCTTGAAAGTGTTATCGGCATATTCAGGGATCATTCAGTGCTTGAACGTTTCCTGGATGTAATAATGCATGTTACATACCGTCCGCCTGATGCAAAGTGGAAGCTTTATAATTCAGAATTGAGGGTGATCTTCACCGATTTTTTTACTTTAAATCCAGAGTCGAAGATGATATTAGAGATTATGAAACTCGCTGCGGGTATCACTGTGATGAAGGATACCCGGATAAATTCAGAAACAAAGGCAGATCAGAACTGATCCATGAATACATTGAACGCAAAAAGGAAGAAGTACCCGGTGATGAGAACGGAAATGCATTGTTTCCGGATGAAGCAGCACCGGAAGAGATCATATACGGACTTGCTGAAGGGGACATAATTAAAATGAATGTGCTGAAAAATTCAAAAGTATCTGAAGTAAAAAAACTTATGATAACCAGGAGTAAAAAAGATTTTATTGACTGGTATAATGAGCCGGAAAAACCGGCAGAGAATACAAATAATATTGCCGGATAAAAAAATATAATGGCTGCAACACTTGGCGAAGTATCGGTAACCCTGCTGATGAATATCAACCAGTTTTTGACCGGTTCAAAAACTGCCCAGACTGATATTGCTGCAATAGAAAAGCAGGGACTTTCTGCAACAAGCAAGCTCTCAGCAAACTTCGGTTCATTATTTAAAACCATTGGCGGCGGCCTGATCGTTTTCGGGCTGCTGAAACGCGGACTGGTTGATTCAGTAAAAGCTTACATCGAGGCAAAGGATTCAAGCGACCGGCTGACTGCAGCTCTTGACGGCAGTATTGATAAAGCCCGGGAGTTTGAACAGATTGCCGGCAGAATTCAATCGATGACAATATACGGTGATGAGCTTGTCCAGGATGGATTTACATTCCTTGCCGGACAGCAGCGGACTGAAGAGCAGATGAAAAAAACAATGGATGCTGCAGTTGATTATGCTGCATTCATGAAAAAGGATCTGCTGACTGCTGTTAAAGAACTGAGCATGACTTATGACGGCAACCTGGGAAGGCTCACCCGGATACACGGCGGCTTAAAAGACCTGACACCTGAGCAGTTACGGAACGGCGCTGCGATTGATATACTTGCAGAAAAATACAGGGGCTGGGGTGAAATTATCGGCAACACTGTTGAAGGTAAAGTGCGCCGTCTGCAGAATGCAATGGATGAGCTTCAGGAAGGTATCGGTTCAGGATTTATGGAAGGGCTTGCCAATGGTTTTGATGAAGCTTCAAACAGTATACTTGGTGCCGCTGTAAATGCAAAGGATCTTGGTGTAATTATAGGCAAGGTTGCAAGCTATACTCTGCAGCTCGTCACCGGTGTTAAGCTGCTTTCAACTGTATATGGTATTCTTGATAATGCAGTTGGGAAGGTTAAAGGTACTCTTGTTGAGCTCATCAGAACAAAAGAGGATTTTGTTAATAAAGCTGCCAACATCCCGGTCATAGGACAGTACTTCCAGTGGATAACAGATAAAGCAAATTATTACCTGAATGTTCTCAGGCAGATTGTCGGCGCACAGAGCCAGCTGACTGAAGGCAAAGGAATACTGCAGGAAAATTTTGTGGGTACTGCTAAAGACCCGACTGCAAACACAGGTACAAAATCCAAAGCTCCGACAGGTAACACAAAACAATTAAAGGAAGAGAAAAAAGAGCTTGATGAAATTGAAAAACTCCGTGAGGAAATAAACAAGCTTGAAGCTGAACACCAGGTATCGCTTGCTAAGTACGGACCCGAAATAAATAAATTTCTTAAAGGTCAGATCGATAAAATTAAAGAGCTGAAGTCTGAGCTCGCCGATCTGCTGAGCATAGAAAAAGAACGCGCCAGGGAATACGAAAAAAATGAGCGTGCTCAGCAAACACGTGAGGAAGCTGAAGGAACTTCCAGACCCGGAGCAAGACCTGTTCCGGATGTAATGGGTTCTGATGAAGACTGGGTCAAAAGAATTGGTTATGCAACTGCGATCTTTAATATACTCAACAAACGTCCTGAAAATTTATTCCAGGCATTCCTGCAGTTACTTGCTATTGCTTCACAGATAGCAATGCTGACCGGTGCCGGCCCGCTGGGCGGACTGCTTGGAGCTCTGGGCGGTTTCTTCGGAGCATTTGGCAGCATATTCGGATTTAAAGACGGCGGAAATTTATCTGAAGGGATTATTCGGGGACCCGGGACTTCGACAAGTGACAGCATTTTAGCCAGAGCCGGTAATCGTATGATCAGGCTATCCAATGAAGAATATATTGTCCCTGCCTGGATGAATTTTTTATATCCATTGCTTGATGAGATCAGGCTTTCCCGCGGTTCTGTAAGCTCACGGAATTCATTTGCATCCGGAGGCGGTCTTTCATCACCGGCTTTAAAAAGTATTTTCAATGCCGGCAATATATTCATATACGAGGATGCCGTTGTCACCGAAGCATTCTCAAGGAAAGTGGTTACAACCGGTATGCCCGGTTACAATATAATGAAAAAGAAAAGAGGCTCACGCTCATAGTGAATATTTATATCACTAAATATAAAGCACATCCAAACGGGATACTGAATTACTTCTCAGTACCATCTGTGCAGTATGTTGATCATTTAATTATTAATGAACACCAGATACTTGAGGATGCTTTCAGTGATTATACCGATGAGCTCCAGGAGCTTGACAATCCTTTTTCTTTTACAACCGGCGGATATGATCTCAGGCTAAGCCTGTTAAAGCCAAGTGTATCAGCAACCGGTAAATCAATGACAGCTTTTTTCGATCCGGCAACTGATAATTTCCTGCCTGTTGGATTTAAAATTGCAATCGGTGAAAGCTTATCTAATATTGATCGTGGTGATTTTATTGATTATGAAAGCATAAAAACCAACTGGCGGAAAGATGATAACGGATGGATTTTATCATTCAGCGTAATTGGAGCTGAAGAGGAATATATAAAAAGAGCTGAGATGCTTCAGGCGCAGGAAGTAACTTCAGGGATCAATTACAGATCATACCTAACGGACTTGCTGAATAATACACAGGTTTTCTCTAAAGTAAGTGTTATTAACGGAACAAATGCAAGATTTTTGCTGAATGGTTTTAATCCGTTTCAGCCTGTAATTTCATTCCCGATATATAACGCAGTACTGAATTCTTACAATGACAAAAGCCGGTGGAGAGTATTTTTAAACTGGTGCAAAGATATGGCTTGGGCATACAGGGTTGAACACAGCGTCGTCGACTCGAGCATAGCGCGCCGCGCCGATGCCGTCGTCTACACTCACGCCGGGCCCGAGATCTCCGTCGCCAGCACCAAAGCTTTCACGACGCA
>JAANMX010004957.1_pt1 | contig 9959 bp, 6 predicted proteins | sample 7279681 | NCBI WGS metagenome assembly JAANMX01 (sample SAMN14094542, study PRJNA606508) | bioreactor metagenome | isolation source: A lab-scale SPAN reactor treating ammonium-rich wastewater day 351 | place: Ireland: Galway | collected 2018-01-01
CATGACCCCGCGGATGAGCATCGTTTGGGCCGACGCGGATGACAGCCGGGACGAGATTCTCAATGTGGTACGTGAGTGCAAGCATGAGCACGTCGTTATCGGGCAGGGTAGCATCGACGAGGTCGTGGGCGTGCTTCGCAAGCAAGACCTGCTCGATCAGGCGCTTGAGGGACGTGAAGTCGATCCGCTCGCGGTGTTGCAGCAACCGCTCGCGCTCTCGGAATTCACGCCGATCCTGCAAGCCATCGAGCGTTTCAAGGCGCAACCTGTTCGCGTGGGCATCGTGGTCGATGAGTACGGAACGTTGCAGGGGATCGTCACGCGCACCGATCTGCTCGAGTCCATCGCAGGTGAACTGCCGGATGCCGGTGAGGAGCCGGACATACTGGGAGGAGGCGACGGCAAGTTTGTCATCAACGGACGAATGCCGATTGACGAAGCGATGATACACCTGGGCATCAGCCGTAAGCCGGATGGAGATTTCCATACTGTGGCGGGCTGCGCGATCGAATTGCTGGGTCGAATACCGGTGGTCGGCGACGAGTTCGCCTGGGAAGGGTGGTTGTTCCGGATCTCGGAAATGGACGGCCCGCGGATCAGCAGGCTGATCGCTTCGAGGTCCGTCGAGTGACGCGCATCCCTGAATCGCGCGCGTGATTCAGGGGTCGGAAAGCCTCGCTCCAGATCACATCAGAAGCGAAAAAGCTCTACGTTCGCTCCACGCGGACCACGCTGCCTTTTTCGATCGCCAGAGCCAGCCGGCCGTGCTTCAGGGCGAGGGCGGCCTCGCCGAACAGTTCACGCCGCCACCCGTGCAGCGCACCGACATCGGCCCCGTCATCGGCGACGATCCGCTCCAGGTCATCCACCGTCGCGATCACCTTGCTGGCGACAGCATGGCGCTCGGAGGTCATGCGCAGCAAAACCTTGAGAAGCTCCACCGTGGCGGCGCCGTTCGAATTGTTGCGGGGCTTCTCGATCCTGGGCAGCGTACGCAGGTCTCGTGCAAGCCCGCGCTGGACCGCCGCGACGATATCGGCGCCCCACTGCGACCTTTCAAAACCCTTGGGCAGCGAACGCAGCGCCCCCAACCGTTCCGGACTGCTCGGAGCATGGATCGCGATATCGCCGACGGCGTCGTCCTTCAGAACGCGGGATCGCGGAATATTGCGGCTCTGGGCTTCCTGTTCGCGCCAGGCCGCTACTTCCATCAGGACGGCAAGGTCCTTCGGCTTGCGAACCCGGCTCTTCAATCGTTCCCATGCGCGTTCGGGATGAAAATCGTAGGTCTTCGGCGAGGTCAGGACCTCCATCTCCTCGCTGACCCAATCGCTGCGTCCGCGCTTCCTGAGATCGGCGTCGAGCGCGGCAAAGACGTCGCGGAGATGAGTGACATCCGCCACGGCGTATTCGAGTTGTTCCGCGGTCAGCGGACGGCGCGACCAGTCGGTGAATCGGTGGGTCTTGTCCGGACGGTGTCCGGTAATGCGCTCGACCAGCGCGTCATAGGCGATGGAATCGCCATGTCCCAGCACCATGGCGGCAACCTGGGTGTCGAAGACAGGATGGGGAATGAGCCCGGCCTGGTGCCAGATAATCTCGATATCCTGCCGTGCTGCGTGGAAGACCTTGAGGACGTTTTCGTTCGACATCAGAGCGAAAAACGGCTTCAGGTCGATTCCCTCGGCGAGAGCATCGACCACCACGGCTTCATCGGGACTTGCCAGCTGAATGACGCAGAGCAGGGGGTAATAGGTGGTCTCGCGGAGGAACTCGGTGTCGACGGTAATGACCGGGTGCCTGGCGAGGCGAGCGCAGACGGAGGCCAGCTCCGCGGAGGTGGTAATCAGGTCCATGAATGCTCCATAGCCCGTCTTTTTTGCCCTGTCGCCCTGCTTTTTTGCTGTACGCCGCGCTTGTTTTTTTCGGACTTTTCCGGTCAAGAATGATCATCCGGGCCACTCTTTCCAGGTTCCGCCTCTCGGTTGCCGCGCACCTTTCGCTCGGGTAAACCCCTGACGCTCAACCATCCGGCGGCCCGTCCGACCCCTGTTCCGCCTCTGACGCCTTCTTGCAGGATTCCCATGCATCGCTATCGGTCCCATACCTGCGGCGCGCTCCGCGACAGCCACATTGACCAGACCGTCCGCCTGTCAGGCTGGTGCCATCGGATTCGCGATCATGGCGGGGTGCTGTTCATCGACCTGCGCGACCATTACGGGCTGACCCAGTGCGTGGCCGATCCGGACTCCCCGGCCTTCGCGCTGGCGGAAAAGCTTCGTTCGGAATGGGTGGTCCGGATCGATGGCAAGGCGCGGCGCCGTCCCGCCGGCACCGAAAATCCGGAACTGCCGACCGGTGACGTCGAAATCTATGTCACCGAGATCGAGGTGCTCGGACCCGCCGCCGAATTGCCGCTGCCGGTGTTCGGCGAACAGGAATATCCTGAAGATATAAGGCTTAAGTACCGTTTCCTCGACCTTCGTCGCGAGAATCTGCATCAGAACATCATGACCCGCGGCGCGATCGTCGATTCGATGCGCAAGCGCATGAAAGAGCAAGGGTTCTTCGAATTCCAAACTCCGATCCTGACGGCTTCCTCGCCGGAAGGCGCGCGCGACTTCCTGGTTCCCTCGCGCATTCATCCCGGCAAGTTCTATGCGCTGCCGCAGGCGCCGCAGCAGTACAAGCAACTGCTGATGATGTCGGGCTTCGACCGCTACTTCCAGATCGCGCCATGCTTCCGCGACGAGGACCCGCGCGCCGACCGCCTGCCGGGCGAGTTCTATCAGCTCGACCTTGAGATGAGCTTTGTCGAACAGGATGATGTTTTCGCTGCGGTTGAGCCGGTCATTACCGGCGTGTTCGAGGAGTTCGCCAAGGGCAAGCCTGTCACCCGGAACTGGCCGCGCATTCCGTTCGCTGAAAGCTTGCGCAAGTACGGCACCGACAAGCCCGACTTGCGCAATCCGCTGCTGATGCAGGACGTCTCCGAGCACTTCCGCGGCTCCGGCTTCAAGGTGTTCGCCCGGATGCTTGAGGATTCGAAGAACCAGGTCTGGGCGATTCCCGGGCCCGGCGGCGGCAGCCGGGCGTTCTGCGACCGCATGAACTCGTGGGCCCAGGGCGAGGGCCAGCCCGGCCTCGGCTACATCATGTGGCGCGAGGCAACCGGGGCTCTCGACCGAGGTAAGTTGGACAACAGTTTAGTTTTAGACGGGGGATCATCGGAAATCGTAGGCGCGGGCCCGCTTGCCAACAACATTGGCCCAGAGCGGACCGAGGCGATTCGTGTCCAGCTTGGCCTCAAGGCGGGCGACGCCGCATTCTTCGTCGCGGGCGACCCGGCGAAATTCTGGAAATTCGCGGGACTCGCGCGCACCAGACTCGGCGAGGAGTTGAACGTGATCGATAAGGACCGGTTCGATCTGGCCTGGATCGTCGATTTCCCGATGTATGAGTACAACGAAGAAGACAAGAAGGTCGACTTCTCGCACAATCCCTTCTCGATGCCACAGGGCGGGCTCGATGCGCTCAACACCCAGGACCCGCTGACGATCAAGGCGTTCCAGTACGACATCACCTGCAACGGCTACGAGATCGCCTCCGGCGGCATTCGCAATCACCGGCCGGAAGCGATGGTGAAGGCGTTCGAAATCGCGGGCTATGGCGAGAACGATGTGGTCGAGCGGTTCGGCGGCATGTACCGCGCGTTTCAGTACGGCGCGCCGCCGCATGGCGGCATGGCGGCCGGCGTCGATCGCATCGTCATGCTGCTCTGCGGAACAAACAACCTGCGCGAGATTTCGCTGTTTCCCATGAACCAGCGGGCCGAAGACCTGCTGATGGGCGCGCCGTCAGAGGTCGCTCCGAAGCAGTTGCGCGAGCTTCATATCCGGCTCAATCTGCCGCAGAATTAACGCCTCGATTCCAACTTCGGCGTCCCCGATTCCACCGGCTTTTCTCAAATGTCGGAGGAATCAGGGGCATGGCTCGGGCCGGGGCGCTTTGGCGTAGGCTTACGCCCGGGCCGGTAGGCCCGCGCGCACCATCGTCAGAACCCACGCCGGGAGCTGACCAAGGCAGGCGGCAAGGAGCGCTGCAACGTGTCGTATTCAGAGGATCTTCGCTCCGCCGCGCTGTCCTTTCATCGCTCCCCGCGTCCCGGCAAGCTCGAAATCCAGCCGACAAAGCCGCTCGCCAACCAGCGTGACCTCGCGCTGGCCTATTCGCCCGGCGTCGCCGCGGCCTGCGAAGAGATCGTCGCCGATCCGGCGGAAGCCGCTACGCTGACCGGCCGGGCCAATCTGGTCGCGGTGGTATCGAACGGCACCGCCGTGCTCGGTCTTGGCAATATCGGGCCGCTCGCCTCCAAGCCCGTGATGGAAGGCAAGGCGGTCTTGTTCAAGAAGTTCGCTGGCATCGACGTGTTCGATATCGAGATCGCCGCCGACACTATCGAGCGCGTGGTGGAGACGGTCGCGGCGCTGGAGCCGACCTTCGGCGGGATCAACCTTGAGGACATCAAGGGGCCGGAGTGCTTTGAGATCGAGGAGCGCCTGAAGGCCCGGATGAAGATTCCGGTGTTCCATGATGACCAGCACGGCACCGCGATCATTGTCGCGGCCGCAGTTTCCAACGCCCTGATGCTGAACGGCAAGGCGCTCGCGGAAGTCAAGATCGTTGCTTCCGGCGCGGGCGCGGCCGCCATCGCCTGCCTCAATCTGCTGGTGTCGATGGGCGCGCAGCGCAGAAATATCTGGGTCTGCGACATCGACGGCCTGGTCTACGAGGGCCGCGATACGCTGATGGACAAGTGGAAGGCGGCTTATGCGCAGAAGACGGACAAACGCAAGCTAGCCGAGGTGATTTCAGGCGCAGATGTGTTTCTTGGTGTCTCCGCCGGCGGCGTGCTGACGGCGGAAATGGTCGCGCAGATGGCGGACAGGCCGCTGGTGCTGGCGCTCGCCAACCCTGTTCCGGAAATCATGCCGGAAGAGGCACGCAAGGCGCGGCCCGACGCCATGATCTGCACCGGCCGTTCGGACTTTCCCAATCAGGTGAACAACGTCCTGTGCTTTCCCTTTATCTTTCGCGGTGCTCTCGACGTCGGCGCCACCGCGATCAACGAGGAGATGAAGCTGGCCGCTGTCGATGCCATCGCCCGGCTCGCGCGCGAACCGCCGCTTGACGCGGCAATCCGGTTTGACAGCGAGACGCAGGGTTTCGGACCCGGCTCCCTGATTCCCGGGCCGTTCGACCCCCGGCTGATCCTGCGCATCGCCCCCGCCGTTGCGAAGGCCGCCATGGCCTCAGGCGTAGCGACGCGGCCGATCACGAATTTCGACGAGTACCACGCGCGGCTTGAACGCTTCGCCTTCCGGTCCGGCCTCGTCATGAAGCCGGTCTTCACGGAGGCGAAGAAGCAGCCGTTTCGGGTGATCTACGCCGAGGGCGAGGATATGCGGGTGCTGCAGGCAACCCAGCAGGTGCTCGAGGAGCAACTGGCCCGCCCGATTCTGGTCGGCCGCCCTTCCGTGGTGGAGACGCGGATCAGGCGTCTCGGCCTTGCGATCAAGGCGGGCAGGGATTTCGATCTGATCAATCCCGAGGACGATCCCCGCTACCGCTCCTATGTGCAGTCCTATATCGACGTCGCCGGCCGGCACGGCGCGACGCCGGACGTCGCCCGGACCACGATCCGTACCAACGCGACAGTGATCGCCGCGCTCGCGGTGGTGCGAGGCGAAGCCGATGCGATGCTGTGCGGCGTCGAAGGCAGCTATATGCGGCACCTCCGGCACATCCGGGAGATCATCGGGTATCTGCCGGGGACAAGCGACTTCGCCGCGCTGTCGCTGATGATCACCGGCAAGGGCGCCTACTTCATTGCGGATACGCAGGTGCGCCCGAACCCGTCCGCGGAAGAACTGGCTGATATCGCAGCCCAGGCCGCGGTGCATGTGCAGCGCTTCAACATCAAGCCGAAGATCGCTTTCGTGTCGCATTCCGATTTCGGCAGCTACGATACCGAATCGGCGCGCAAGGCGCGCCGGGCGACCGAGATCTTCATCACCCGACATCCCGATATCGAGGCTGACGGTGAGATGCAGGGCGATACCGCCCTGTCCGAGTCCGCGCGACAGTTGATACTGCCGCATTCCCGGCTAACCGGCGTCGCCAACGTTCTGATACTGCCCAACCTCGATGCGGCGAACGCCGCCTATCAGATGATCAAGGTGCTCGGCAACGGGTTGCTGGTCGGGCCTATCCTGATTGGTCCCGCGCGTCCCGCGCACATTCTGACTCCGTCAGTAACGGCGCGCGGCATACTCAACATGACGGCCATTGCGGTGGTCGAAGCGCAGGAACGCGCGACACGTATCTAGCCCTGTGGCCGACGCCATGCGGTGACGCGAACATCGTTCTTCGCATCGAGAATCCGGACCTCGCGAGGCTGAAGGCCATGCGCCGTCAACACAGCTTGCGGAGAGGTATCGGGAACGCCAGGGAAGCAGCCTTCGCCCCCGGGCAGCCTCACATGCGGAGCTTCCGACAGCCAGAACGTATCATAACGATCAAGGAACATCTCGAAAACTGTAGGCCCACCAATGATCGCGGCCGTTCCCTCGCGCACGCCGGCATGGGAGCAGGCGTCCTCGAACGAAGCGCCGACGGGATTCCATAAGGTCGCCATTTCGTTTTCGGGATCGTCTTCGAGGGAGGCTACGCGGCGGGTGAGTATGATTCTTTTGCGGAGCGGGGAGTTGGGCTGATCCTCGAAGGAATTGCGCCCGTGAACGACGACAGCCGCGCCATCAAGACCCGACGTGAAGAACTCGAGGTCGCCCTTGAACTTCAGCGCTTCGGGCATCACCCGGTTGGCATCGGCAAGCATTCCGTCGGCCGACACGATAACGTAACCTTCGATGCGAAGCATTTTTCGTCCTGGATCGTCACGCTACTCGGAGATGGTCTGGACCACGCTATCGATCGGGCGCTTGCTCACGGTCGGCAGCTTGGTATCCTTCTTCAACGCTTCGTCATATTGCGCGAGCGTCTGGATCGGGGCCTTGGCCTTCATCTGCACCACTTTATAGCCTCCGGCCTTGAGCCTGCGCAGAACTTCGGGAAGCGCCTCGGCCGTATGCTTCTGAAAATCGTGCATCAGGATGATACCCTTGCCGACCTTGTCCAGTTTCTTGAAGATGTTGGTGACCACCTGTTCGGCATTGCGGGTCTTGAAGTCGAACGAGTCGACGTCGCAGGAGAAAATCGCGACGTTGCGTTCGCCTAGATACGTCACGATTTCCGGCGGATGCTGAAGCGCCGGGAAGCGGAAGAACGGCGCGGGTTCAGCTTCGAGCGCCCATTTGACGGCGCTGAAACCTTTCTCGATTTCTTCCTTGCGCTGGTCCTCGGACAGCTTCTTGTTGTTGAGGTTGGCGTGGGACCAGGTGTGACCGCCGACGGTGTGTCCTGCGGCGGCGACATTCCTCAGGATTTCGGGATGATATGTCGCGTGCTTGCCGATCGAGAAGAAGATGCCGGTGGTGCATTGATCCGCAAGCGCCTTCAATACGGCAGGTGTTTTTCCGGGCCATGGGCCATCATCGAACGTCAACACCACTTCCTTGTCGCGCAAAAAGTCGAGTTGCTTGAAATGCTCGAAACCGAACCCCGGACCGCCGGTCGTGTCGATCTGGACCACGCGCGCAACACCGAGTGCGTCGGGACTTCCGTTACAGGCGACCTGCGGCCCGCTGGCCCGCGCGGGAACCGGCGCGGTGTTCTGAGCGCCCTTGGGCGCGGGTGTCTGCGACCAGGCAACCGTGGCTGCGCACAACGAAATCACGCCTGCAGAAATCAGCACCGCCGTTATGCGCATCTCGATCACCTCAAAGGTTTCGCGGTTGAGTCGCCCGCGTTGTTATTCTAGCGCAGCCAGGGTCGGCCACTTCGACGGAAACGGCATTTATCCCCAACTGGACCGCTTTCTCTGAGACCACGTTGTGACATGCCGCTCAGCGAAAGCCTGAACGGTTGAATCGCCACATTATGGCAGCTTGACGATGAAGTCGGTGCCTTCACCGGTTTCGCCGCTGCCTGCGATTCCCTGATCCGAGATAACGATCGAATCTCCCGTTGAAAGGGCGCTTGCGATTTTCGCCATGACGTCTTCGGGAAGGGAGACGCGATCCAGCGCTTCGGTGGGGTTCTCCGGAACCGAAACTGGTCTGGCCGTTGCGTCGGCCACCTTCGTTTGCCGGGCGGGCTGGCTTTTTGAAATGTGAATCCGATCGGCGCGGTGCGCGAGAGCCGGGAGCGAGACCACCGACCAGCGGAAGTCATCCTTGCTGTCTCTGGTCGTTCTCGCCGTGAACACGTGAGTTCCCAGGGGTCGATCGCTTGCTGCGATGGTGATCGGAGCATCGAATATCGGCGAAAAATTCTGCCTCACATAGATCTTGCTGTCCTTGCCGCTGATGAAGACCGCGATCCGGTCGCTCCGCTTCAATGCGGAGATCGCCGTAAGCCCGGTTTTCTCAGCGCTTTCAGGAGAGGGCCGCGATTGATCCTCCGGCGCTGCCGGAGTTCCTGCCGGGGAGGCCGCCGTATCTCCGTCAACCTTGACCGCCGCCGTTACCGTCGTGTCGTCGTCCTGCGCATTTCCTGAATCCGTCCTGACCGGCCCGGCGGCGGCCTCAGGCGTTGCGGCAGCAGGCTCACCGGTCGCGGGCAGATCGGATGCAGTCGATGAAACCTCGACTTGCGGCATCGCATTGCTGGCGTCGGAAGCTTTCACCTCGGCCGGCGCCGCCTCGGACTCAGGCCGGTGGGTTATCAGCAGAGGGTGCGAAAAATCAGCGGGCGTCACCTCGCCAGGCGTGATGATGACCCTCGCGCCGATCCTGGTCCAACTCCACATCTTCACCGCGAAGTCCAAGGGCATTCGGATACATCCGTGCGATGCCGGATAACCCGGAAGCGCGCCCGCGTGCATCGCGATGCCGGACCAGGTGATGCGTTGCATGTAGGGCATCGGCGCGTTGCTGTAGATGTTCGAGCGGTGCCATTTTCGCTTTTGAATGACGCTGAAAACTCCCATTGGAGTGGAGTGGCCGCGCATTCCGGTCGACACCGGCGTTTCAGCGAAAAGGCCGTTGCCGTCGTAGACCTTCATTGTTTGCTGGCGGATTGAAACGGCGATGATGACCGGACCGTTTGGCTTCCGCATGACCTTGGCCGCCGGTTCTGGCTGTGAAAGCCGGCGAGGTTTGGATTCGTGCGCCCGCGGTCTCGTCACGGGCGGCGGCGGGGGAGGTGCCTCGATATAAACGTCCGGGTAATCCTCCTGCCAGAAGAACTGGCTGTGAGCGGGTGATCCGAGCCCGATCAGGATCGCGGTTACCAGTCCAATCCCGATGCGCCGCGGGCCGGGATATGCACCCGCGCGAACCAGGGAAAAGTTGGCGGACAATGAACGCCCCCGTATCGCGCGCAGGAAACACCAATATTCACTCACGCCTTCGTCCCTCGAATCATGGTTCAGATGAGCGTCGCGGACGTCACGCCCGGCCGGCCCGTGTCGGTTCCCGGTCAGCTTACGCAGGGTAATGCAAAATCCTTCACACGACTCTAATTCTCGGCTTGCTGGACGATCGGGACCTTTTTTCGGAAACTTGAAGAACCTACATAGGCCGAACTCAGTAAATGGAGCTACCTGATGACATTTCGAGCTCAAATTCATGATGAGAGGCGCCGGACGGCTCAGACCTTTCTAGCCTTCATCGTTCTGGCGATGGCGATGCTCGCTGGAACACACGCCCATGCAGCAGACGAGCCCGACTTGATCTTTCGCCGCTCGACGGTTTTCAAGCTGCTGACACCGAATGACAAGCTCGCGACTTATGGCGTCGACGATCCGGGGATCGAAGGTGTTGCATGTCATTTCACGG
>JAANMX010004959.1_pt1 | contig 9952 bp, 6 predicted proteins | sample 7279681 | NCBI WGS metagenome assembly JAANMX01 (sample SAMN14094542, study PRJNA606508) | bioreactor metagenome | isolation source: A lab-scale SPAN reactor treating ammonium-rich wastewater day 351 | place: Ireland: Galway | collected 2018-01-01
CCGAGGCGGGTGTGCTGTTGTTCGCGGCCCGGCTTTATCAGGGCCAAACCACGAACATGCGCACCCCGGGTGGTGGATTCGCAGCGGTGCTCACGACGCCCCTAATCGACGAGTAATGCTGACTGGAGCCGCCCTGGAGATATGCCGTGGACTAGAGGGTCGGCAGGGAATCGTGTAAAAAACAGCCAAAAGTGAGTTAACTATTTGACAGGCCTAGCATTTTTCGTCGACGTTGCAGATAGCTGACGTAGGCGCGGCTTGCGAGGTTTTATCGGCGCTGTCGACCGCGTCAGGCCGCAGCTGCAGTAGCAACTGCTCCAACGTATCGCGACCTACCCCTGCCCGCAGCGCGTCGGCCTCAGCGTGTTCGCGGCGCTCTCGCTCGTCAGCCAGCGCGAGACGGCTGTCAGCCAATTCCGCGCGTATGGCTTCCAATGCCTGGGAATCTTGAGCCCAACGCGCTTGCAGCGCCCTGTATTCGGCAGCCGTGAGGCGCAGCGCGTCCAGCTCTTTCCGCTGTTCGTCCGCGGCTTGCCGGACCTGTGCCAGCTCCCGCTCCAAGCGACCATGGCGCTCCAGCCACTGGCCGTTGTCGCGATTGAGCTGCACCAACTCGTGGTTCTTGCCCGTCAACGCTTCGTTGGCTTGGCGGAGCGCGACCTGCAGCTCCTGCACCTGGTGTTCGTGGCGGCGTTGCTCTTGTTCGCGCTGCTCTTTGACCGAGGTGCGGTAATGCTCCAGCGCCTCACGTGCATGCTGATGCTTCTGCTCCAGCGACTGCATGTGAGCCTCGTGCTCTGCCAATCGCGTGGCCAGGCCGGCGATGCGTTCGTTGAGCTGCACGACCTCAGTGAGCTTTTCAGCCAGCACTTGCTGGGCGGCGGTATGAGCTGCTTTTTCCTCATGCAAGGAAGTCTCAGTGCGTTGAAGCTGACCACTTAACCCTGCCGCCTCCTGTTGGGCGCTATCCAACGCCCGATCGCGCTCCAGCAACTGCGCTTCGAACCGAGTACGGGCTTCCGCTACGACGGCATCTGCTTCTTCGTGCAAGCGTTCGGCCAGCTTGCCGACAAGTTCCTGCAGGGCCTCGCTGATGGCGGCCTTCGCACCCACTTTGGCTGTGCCTTCTTCCTCCTCGATCTCGCGCAGAAGCCTGTGGATCGTGCTTTTGGAGCCGGTGTTTCCCAACTCCACACGAATGGCGTCGAGTGAGGGATTGATGCCACGGGCGCGCAGATTGTCCCGCGCTCGCACTACTTCGGTCCTGTAGATGCTTCCGCGTGCCACGTTCCTCTCCAGCTTTATCGTACTGTAGTACATACTACGATAGTACATACCAAATAGGGTGGCCACTTGACCCGACTGGCAACGATTTATCACGCGGGATAATGGGGAATTATCCCGCGTGATGCTGCCTTGAGCGGGTCCGACTACCTTGAGCCGGTACGTTTGAACCATGTCGCCGCGCGGACCGCTGGGGCGGCCCTACCTGGGAACGGTCTGAAAGGCGGACTATCGCGCGGGCTCCCGGTACGCGAGCAACCGAAGCGCGTTGAAGACGACCAGCAGCGTCGAGCCTTCGTGGATGGCCACCGCGGCACCAATGCCGAGGCCAAAGATCGTGGCGGGAACAAGGACGGCCACGATTCCGAGGCTGACCACCACGTTCTGCAGGATGACCGAACGGGTGCGTCGACTCAGCCCGACGGCAAAAGGAAGGTTGGCCAGGTCGTCCGCCATCAGCGCGACATCTGCGGTTTCCATCGCGACGTCGGAGCCAGCAGCGCCCATGACGATGCCCACGGTGGCGCTCGCCATGGCGGGGGCATCGTTGACGCCATCGCCGACCATGGCCACCTTGGCCTCGGCACGCAGCTTCTTGATTGCCTCGACCTTGTCCTGCGGCATCAGGTCGCCCCAGGCCTCGTCGAGCCCGACCTCCTTCGCGATCGCATTGGCCACCTTCTGGTGATCGCCGGAGATCATGATCATCCGGCGAATACCCATGGTCCGCAGGCTTGCCAGCGCGGTCTTCGCCGCCTCGCGCGGCGTATCCATCAAGCCGATGGCGCCCAGATCCTGCGCACCCCGACGCACGACCATGGTGGTACGGCCTCCATCGCGCAGCGTCCCAATCGCTTGGGCCATTGCAGGCGACAGCGGAGCGATTCCTTCGACGCCGAACATTTCGGCCTTGCCGATCAACACGGTGTCGCCATCCAGCGTTGCTTTGACGCCTCGCCCAATGATGTTTTCAAGGCCAGAAGCCAAGGCTACCTCCGTCTGCCCAAGCCGCTCGCGGCCGTCAACGGCGATGGCGCGTGCGAGCGGATGATCACTCAGGCTCTCCACCGCGACGGCCACGCGCAGCAGCTCCGCCGCATCTATCCCTGCGGCGGGCACGACGTCGGTGATTCTCGGGTTGCCCTCGGTCAACGTACCGGTCTTGTCGAACGCGATCGCTGACAGCGAGCCCAGGTTCTCGAGCGGGCCGCCGCCCTTGATCAGCACGCCGCCGCGAGCGGCCCGCGCGATGCCGGACAACACCGCACTCGGCGTCGCAATCGCCAGCGCACAGGGACTCGCAGCCACCAGCACCGCCATGGCGCGGTAGAAGCTGTCGCGGAACGGCTCGTCGACTACGACCCAGGCGAACAGCAGCAGCACCGCCAACACCAGCACGGCCGGCACGAAGATGCGCTCGAACAGGTCGGTAAAGCGCTGGGTCGGGGACTTCTCGGTCTCCGCCTCGCTGACCATCCGCACGACCTTCGACAGCACGCTGTCGGTGGACTTGCGCGTTACCTCGATCTCGATCGCGCCGCTGCCATTGATGGTGCCGGCGAACACGCGATGCACCGCGTCGACGGCCTCGGGATTGGCGCGGGCCGCCTCCGGGTCCGCCACCGCACGCTTGTCCACCGGGATGCTTTCGCCCGTCACCGGCGCCTGGTCGATGCTGCTGTCGCCGGCGACGATGAAGCCATCCGCCGCCAGGCGGGTGTTGGGCTTCACCACGACGATGTCACCCAACGCGAGTTGCTCGACCGGAACCTCGACCAGGTCCCCGCCGCGACGCACGGTCGCGGAACGCGGCGCCAGCTCCGCCAGTGCCTCGATCGCCCGCTTGGCGCGACCCATCGCGTAGTGCTCGAGGGCGTGTCCGAAGCTGAAGAGGAACAGCAGCAACGCGCCCTCAGCCCACGCCCCAAGTGCGGCTGCGCCAGCAGCCGCCACGAGCATCAACGTGTCGATCTCGAACCGTTTCAGGCGCAGGTTGTCGATCGCCTCGCGCAGCGTGAACCAACCGCCGAAGACGTAGGCTGCCAGGTAGGCGGCGAGCGGCCACCACCCCGGAGCCGCCACAAAGCGTTCGGCCAGAAAGCCGAGCAGGAGGAGCGCGCCGCACGCCAGGGCGAAACGAATTTCAGTGCCGGACCAGAAGCCGCCGTCGCCATGCGTGTGACCCGCTTCGGCATCCGCATGCTTGCCCGGGGCATGAGCATGGCCGTCATGGCCTTCTTCTGCCTCGACGCCTGTCGCGCTGGCGCGGCTGCGCCTTTCCAGCTCGCGCTTGATGGTCTCTTCGGACGTCACCGAACGATCAAACTCAACCCGGACGGCGCCACTCGCGCTGACGTTCGCTTCCAGGACTCCATCCACGGACTGCAGCAGATCGACCAGGGTGCGTGCGCGTCGGGCATGCGGGGCCTCGACCTTCCACTCGGCATGGCCAATCTTTTCGGCGATGCCGGCTCCCGCCGCAGCGACCAGCTGACGAATCCGTTGCAGAGAAAGCACAGAGCGATCGAAATGGATGCACAGCTGTGCTGGCACCCCCTCGGTGGCGGCCAGAGCGTGGACCTTCTGCACGCCCTCTCGCCCTCGCAGTTCTGAGAGCAGCCGCTCGACGCAGCGATCGGCTACATCGGTCACATCCGGCAGGAGCAGAGGCAGGTCGATACGCAATGGGTCATTCATGAAATAGCCCTCCTTTCCAGAAGCTTGTTGTCTGCCTGATGCAGCCAGCGGTAGAGCACCGGCAATACGAGTAGCGTCAGCAGCGTCGAGGACACGATGCCTCCGATCACCACGGTGGCCAGCGGCCGCTGCACTTCTGAGCCGGCACCGACGTTGAGCGCCATCGGCACGAATCCCAGCGATGCCACCAACGCGGTCATCAGCACCGGCCGCAGGCGGCCGAGCGCACCGTCGACGATCGCGTCGTCGAGAGGATCGCCCTGCTCGCGCAGCTTCTTGATGAACGCGATCATGACCAAGCCGTTGAGCACCGCGACGCCCGACAGCGCGATGAAGCCCACGCCGGCCGAGATCGACAGCGGGATCCCGCGCAGCGCGAGCGCGATCACGCCACCCGTCAGCGCCAGCGGCACGCCGCTGAACACGATGCCGGCGTCCTTGGCCGAGCCGAACGCCATGAACAGCAGGCCGAAGATCACCACGAGCGTGACCGGCACCACGATCGACAACCGCTTGCTGGCCGAGACCAGCTGCTCGAACGTGCCGCCGTAGTCGATCCAGTAACCCTCGGGCACCTTGATCTGCGCATCGATCTTCGATTGCAGCTCGGCGACGAAGCCGCCGAGATCGCGGTCGCGCACGTTGGCGGTGACCACGATGCGACGCTTGCCGCTTTCGCGGTTGATCTGGTTCGGCCCCAACTGCGACTCGATGGTGGCGACCTCACGCAGCGGCACCGTGCGCGGCATGCCCGCTGCTGATGCGCCGCTGCGGGTGGTTTCGTCGGCTTGCGCGGAATCCCCCAGTGCGATCGGCAGATCGGCCAGGGCGGCCGGATCCTCACGCAGGGATTCGGGTAGGCGCACGACCAGGTCGAAGCGCCGGTCGCCCTCGAACAGCTGCCCGGCCTCCTCGCCGCCGATCGCGGTGGCGACCGTCTCCTGCACCTGCGACGGGTTCAGGCCGTAGCCGGCCAATGCCGCGCGATTGGGCACGACCGTGAGCAGCGGCAGGCCGGTGACCTGCTCGGTCTTGACGTCGGCCGCTCCCGGGACTGACGCCATCACCTGTTGCACCTGCGCCGCAGTGCGCACCAGCTGGTCGAGATCGTCACCGAAGATCTTCACCGCCACGTCTGCGCGCACGCCCGAGATCAATTCGTTGGTGCGCATCTGGATCGGTTGCGTGACCTCGTAGTTGTTGCCGGGCAGGGTCGCCAGCACCTTCTCGACATCCTCCAGCAACTCGGCCTTGGTCTTGTCCGGATCGGGCCAGTCGTCGCGGTCCTTGAGCATCACGAAGGTGTCCGCGATCGACGGCGGCATCGGGTCACTGGCCACCTCCGCGGTACCGATCTTGGCGAAGACGCGCTTGACCTCGGGCAGTTTCGCCAGGCTCGCTTCGAGTGCCTCCTGCATCTGCACCGATTGCGTAAGGCTCGTGCCGGGAATGCGCAATGCCTGGACGGTGATATCGCCCTCGTCGAGGTTGGGGATGAACTCGCTACCCAGCCGCGTGGCGAGAAAGCCCGAGCCCACCACCAGCGCCACCGCGCCCAGCATCACCGGCATTCGGTGGCGCAGGCTCCATGCCAGCATCGGCGCGTAGCGGCGCTTGGTCCAGGCCATCAGCTTGTTCTCGTGCTCGTCGACCTTGCCGCCGAGGAAGATCGCGATCGCGGCGGGCACGAACGTGAGCGACAGCAGCATCGCGCCGATGAGCGCGAGCACCACCGTGATCGCCATCGGGTGGAACATCTTTCCCTCGATGCCGGAGAGGGCGAAGATCGGCAGGTACACCGCAGTGATGATGCCCAGGCCGAACAGGCTCGGGCGGATCACTTCGGCAGTGGCCGCAGCCGTCTCGTCGAAGCGCTCCTCGTCGGTCATTACCCGGCCGAGCCGGTGCTGCAGTTCGCCGAAGCGCCGCAGGCAGTTCTCGATGATGATCACCGCGCCGTCGACGATCAGGCCGAAGTCCAGCGCGCCCAGGCTCATCAGGTTGCCCGACACGCCGCCGCGCACCATTCCGGTGAGGGTGAACAGCATCGCCAGCGGAATCACCGCCGCCGTGATCAATGCCGCGCGGAAATTGCCCAGCAGCAGGAACAGCACCGCGATGACGAGCAGCGCGCCTTCGACCAGGTTCTTGGTCACCGTTTCGATGGTGCGGTCGACCAGTGCGGTGCGGTCGTACACGGGAACCGCGCTGACGCCCTCGGGCAGAGACGCGTTGGCCTCCTCGAGCTTGGCCGACGCGGCCAGGCTGACCTCACGGCTGTTGGCGCCCACCAGCATGACCACGGTGCCGATCACGACCTCGTGGCCGTTCTGCGTGGCCGCACCGGTGCGCAGCTCCTTGCCTTCGCCCACGGTCGCGACATCGCGCACGCGGATCGCCAGGCCCTCGCGACGGTCGAGCACGATGTTGCGGATGGCCTCCAGATCACCGACCTGGCCGGGCACGCGCACCAGCAATTGCTGGCCGTTGCGCTCGATGTAGCCGGCGCCGACGTTCTGGTTGTTGGCGCCTACCGCCGTGACGATGTCTTCGAGGGTGAAGTTCAACGCGACCAGCTTGGCGGGATCGGGCGTGATGTGGATCTGCCGCTCGAAGCCGCCGATCGTGTTGACCTCGGTGACGCCCGGCGTGTTGCGCAGCTGCGGCCGGATCACCCAGTCCTGCAGGGTGCGCAGGTCGGTCGCGGTGTACGGCGTCCCGTCCGGCTTGCGCGCTTTCGGATCGGCCTCCACGGTGTACATGAAGATCTCGCCCATGCCGGTGGCGATGGGGCCCATCGTCGGTTCGAGGCCGGGCGGCAATTGCGACCGCGCCTGCTGCAGGCGTTCGGACACCTGCTGGCGGGCGAAGAAGATGTCAGTACCGTCCTCGAACACGACGGTGACCTGCGAGAGCCCGTACCGCGACAGCGATCGCGTGTAGTCGAGATTCGGCAGACCCGCGAGCGCGGTCTCGATCGGGAAGGTGACCCGTTGCTCGGCCTCCAGCGGCGAGAAACCCGGGGTTTCGGTGTTGATCTGGACCTGGACGTTGGTGATGTCCGGCGTGGCATCGATCGGCAGGCGGGTGAAGCTCCAGACCCCCAGGCCGATCAGGCCCAGGGTCAGGATGAGCATCATCCACCGATGCGCGATCGCGAATCGGATGATTTTCTCGAGCATCGCGGCGGCCTCAGTGGTCGTGCTCGGCGGTCGATTTCTCGATGTCCGCCTTGATCAGGAAGCTCTGCGCGGTGACGACCTGCTCACCGGCCTTGAGGCCCGACAGCACTTCGACGCGGTTCGCATCGCGCTGGCCCAATCGGACCGGCCGCTGGGTGTAGGTGTCGCCCGACTTGACGTAGACCACCTCGGCCCCGCCGGCGGTCTGCACCGCGCTCAGCGGCACCATCAGCGCGACCGGCTGCTGTGCAACGGTGACCCGCGCCTTGACCGCGGAGCCCGGCCGCCAGAGCCCGTCGAGGTTCTGGATACGTGCACGGGCGACGGTGCTCTGACTCGCCGTCGCGGTCGACGGCAGGATGCGCTCGAGCACGGTTTCCGCGGTCACGCCATCGCTCATGCGGGTGACGACGACGGGACTGCCGGCGGTGATGTGCTGCGCGTCGGCGCCGAAGATGTGCAGGTCGACCCACAGTTCGGACAGGTCGGCGATCTCGTACAGCGGCATGCCTTCGCTGGCGACCGCGCCGACCGATGCGTTGCGTTGCAGCACGACGCCCGAGATCGGCGCCGGCACGGTGTACGTCGTCAGGCTGAGGTTGCTTTCGATCGTGGCCAGCGGTTGCCCGGCGCGTACGCGGTCGCCGATGTTGGCGCGCAGCGAGCGGATCGGGCCGGGAAACCGCGCCATGACCTGCGCGATGCGACCTTCGACCGGCGTCAGCAGACCCTGCACCTCGTGCTGGTCGGCGATCGTGCCCGGGGCGACCGGTGCGACCTCGACCCCGGACCTTTTGGCGACCTCGGCCGTCATTGTGGTGCTGGGCGGGCCCTCCTCATGGCCTTCTTCCGCTTCGCCTTCGGCGTGTTCTGCGCCTTCTTCATGTTCGCCTTCGGCGTGTTCTTCGCCGGCATGCTCGCCGGCACCTTCAGGCGCGGCCGCCGGCTTGTCGCCGCAGGCGGCCAGCAGCAGGACCAGGGCCAGCGTGGCCAGGGTGGAACGCATCATGGGGTGTCTCCTTGCAGGCGCTCGGGCGCGGCGGTCACGAAGGACTCGCCGGTCAGACGCTGGATTTCGATCAGGGCGCGCTGCGCGTCGAGCGCGGCTTCGAGTTGTTGCTTGCGGGCGTTGGTGGTCTCGGACTGCAGCTGCGCCCATTCGAGGTAGCTGATCGCACCGGCGCGGTAGGCGCGCTCGGCGGCGGCTTCGGCACGGGCGAGCCTGGGCAGCACGTCGCGCTGCAGCCGGTCGACCTCGACCTGCGCCGACAGGAAGCGGCCGTGGGCCTCGGCGAGCGTTGAATACAGGGCCAAACCCCGCGCCTCGCGCTCGATCTCGAGCGACACCAGTTCGGCCTGCGCCTGGCGGATCTCCGGCTGCGCCCGGGTGGACGCACCCAGCGGCATCGAGACGCTGCCGACCAGTGCGACATCGTCGGTTTCCTGCAGCCGCCGCACGCCGACCTGCCAGTCCAGATCCGGCGTGGCCGCGGTGCGCGCGAGCTGCAGCCGCGCCTCGCGGATGCGCTGCTCGCCGGTGAACTGGGCCAACTCCGGCGTGCGCTGCAGCAGGTCGGCCAGTTCACCGAAGCCGGCAATGCGCGGCAGCGCACGTGGATCGGTGGCGACGACTTCGAACGTCGGCGCGCGCTCGCCCCACAGCGCGGCGAGATGCTGCCGGGCAGCGGCCAGGCGCTGCTCGGCGCGGGCCCGGTCAAGTTCGGCGCGGGCGAGCATCGCCTGCGCCGTGAGCACGACCGACTCGGGCGAGGCGCCTGCCTCGAGGCGCCGGCGCGCGCCGGCGACCGTGCGCGTGCGCTGGGCGATGTCGAGCTGCGCGATCTCGCGCTGACGCATCGCCGAGACGATCGCCAGGTAGCGGCGGGCGACCTCGGCCAGCAGGTCGAGCCGGCGCACTTCGCGCTCGAGCGCGAGCGCATCGATCCGGCTCTGCGCGAGCGTGCGGCGCGCTTCGAGCTTGCCGCCGCGCTCGAACACCGAGGCCAGCGTCAGGGTCAGCTCCGCCCCCTGCACGCCGCTCGCATCGCCGGTGCCGCCGACGTTCTCGAGTTCGGCACCGACCACCCACGGCGGGCGGAACGCGGCGCGGTCGAGCTCGGCGGTCAGCGCGTCGCGACGCGGGCCGAGCAGTCGTAATTCCGGGTGGGTCGTGGCGACGCGTTCAAATGCATCGTCCAGGGTCAAACGGTCGGCAGCGAGCGCAGGCCCGAGGGCCAATGCGCACGCCGCGACCAGCACGGCTTTCGCCGCGAGTCGCAAACGCATGAGAGTGCTCCGATGAACTCAGGGGATCGCAGGACCGGCACGCAGCCGGTAGCGGTCATGCCCGGATCGGAGGACGGAACGGGGCCAGTGCGGGCTCAGTCGCAACGCGTTGCGCGGTCCAGGGCCGTATCGGCAAGGGAGCGTGGACCGTCAGCGGCGCATCGATAACCGGCGCAAGCATCGCCGAGACCTGGCCACAACAATGCGCAAAGTGGTGAATGAGGTGCAGGGTTCCGGCAGTGCGATCACCCGATTCGTCGGCTTGCGCCAGTTCGGTCCGAACGTCCCCACCGTCATGCAGGTGCTGCTCGCTGAGTCCGTGGGTCAGCTCGTGCAACTCGCCCACGGCCGCCAGCATCGGCTGGAACACCCCACCCAATAGCAAGGCCACCAGCAGGAGCCAGTGCATGAGCGATCGATGGGAAGGGCGGGGCATCATGGGGCGGTGTCTTCGTTGTGCGGTCGCATCGACGAGCGCGCTTGTCGCGCCTCTCGCAGGATCT
>JAANMX010004960.1_pt1 | contig 9952 bp, 10 predicted proteins | sample 7279681 | NCBI WGS metagenome assembly JAANMX01 (sample SAMN14094542, study PRJNA606508) | bioreactor metagenome | isolation source: A lab-scale SPAN reactor treating ammonium-rich wastewater day 351 | place: Ireland: Galway | collected 2018-01-01
GCGCGACACAGCGGACGAACTCCCGGTGCTCCGGCTCGACGCCGCCCGCCGTCGGGTCATGGCTGTGCTGCACGCCGCGCAGCAGTGACGCAGGCATGTTCCAGCTCTTCAGCAGCCAGGTGCCGACCGAGCGGTGGTCGGTTTCCAGGCAGCTCTGCTCGTGCTGGCTGACGCGGCCGTGCTCGAGCTGGAACGGGGAAATGCCGGCGTAGGTGTCCGGCGCCAGCTTGTCCAGCGCCAGCATGCCAATGTCCTGCAGCAGCGCCGCGAGGAACACTTCCTCGGCGTCGCGTCGCCCGAACTCGCTGGCCAGCAGCTTGCCCCAGGTGGCGGCGAGGATGGCGCGCTTCCAGTAGGCGTTGAAGTCGAAGCCCTTCGAGCTGTCCCGGCGCAGGGTGCTCACCAGGGTGAAGGACAGCGCCAGCGTCAGTGTCGCGTTCAGGCCGAGCACGATGAGCGCCTGGCGCAGGTTGTTGCTCTGACGCCGGCGCGCGTACATGGCCGAGTTGGCGATACGCATCACCTTGGCGGCGATGGCCGGGTCGCCACTGACCGTGTCCGCGACCCTGGCGAGGTCGATCTCCGGGTCCTGGGCCAGGGCGATGACCTGCATCGCCACCGCCGGCGGTGACGGGAAGCTGGTGCAGGTCTTCAGGCGCTGCAACATTTTTTCCGGGATCTGGATCTGGCTCATGGCGTTGGCTCCGGTGGTCGCGTCTGCGGGGGGTGCACTGTCGATCCGGCGTACCCGCGACTCAGTGGACTTCCGTGGCGGCAACGGCAACACCCGTCTTCGGGCTGCCGTAGAGCATCTGGATCAGCCGCGCCTCGCTCTGGCCGATGCGGCAGGTTGTCACCAGTTCATCGGTGCTGGCGCCATGGCGCGACAGTGCCACCGCCTGGCGCAGCCCGGGCCGCGTGCCGACGGCACCGGCACGCTCGCGTTCGGCCTGCAGTTCCTGCAGCCGGCCGGCGAGGGCGGCGAGCGCTGCTTCCGCTTCCGCGGCGCGCAGCCCGGCGATCCCGGCCGCGGCCACGGCACTGGCGGCGCGGCGCCTGGCGCGCCAGCCGATGCCGATGGCAGTGAGTGACAGCAGCAGGCTGCCGGCCAGCACGGCCGCAGCCGTGATCATGATGAGGTTGAAGCTGATGATCATTGGTCATACCCCCTAGGCGAGTTCGTCGATGCTGTGTTCATAGTCACCGTGCGCGTTGCCGCCATGGCCCTGCCCCGGCGACGGTCCTGGCCGGACGCGGCCCGGGCTCCGGTCCTGGCCCTCTCCCGCGCCGCTGCCCTTACTCTGGCCACCGCGCTTGTTGCGGCCTTCGGGGCGACGGGCCCAGTTGCCGGGCATGGGCGGCCTGACCTGTTCGATGGGCGTCATGGTGCCGCCTCCTGCGTGGCTGCCGTCGTTGCGGGTGCGGTTGCGGGTGCGGGCGTGGCCGGCTGCCGGCTGTTGCCGCCGGCTGCGTCGAGGATCACCAGCGTGACGCGCCGGTTGCGATTGCGGCCTTCGGCGGTGGCGTTGTCCGCTACGGGCTGGTACTCGCCCTGGCCGGCGACGCTCATGCGCTCGGGCGCGATGCCGCGTTCCTCGAACAGCCTGACGATGCATGAGGCGCGGGCACCGGACAGTTCCCAGTTGGAGGGGAACTGCAGCGTGCGGATCGGGCGGTTGTCAGTGTGTCCCTCGACGCGGATTGGGCTGGCCAGCGGCTTGAGGATGGCGGCGATGCTGTCGAGGATCGGCACCGCTTCCGGCTGGATGCTGGCGCTACCGCTCGGGAACAGGATGTCGGTCTTGATCTCGACCTCGACCCACAGCGGCTTGCGGGTCACGGTGACCAGGTCCTCGCCGATGAGCGCGGCCATTGCCTTCTCGACTTCATCGGCGACATGGCGCAGGCCCGGACCATCGGCACCGTCGGCCTCGCTGTCGATATCGCGCCCCATCTTGTTGAACTGCTCGACCAGGCTCTTGTCGTCGCCGCTGACATGGCCGGGCAGCTTCATGGCCTGGGAGGGGGACAGGCCCGCCACGGTGTCGACGCGGCGCACCTTGACCACCTTGTCGCCGATCTCGATGGGCGCAGTGGTCTTCGGCGAGCCGCGGAAGGCGGCGGTCATGGAGTCCGACAGCACGCGGTACTTGCCCTCGTTGACCGAGGACACGGCATACATCACCACGAAGAAGGCCAGCAGCAGCGTGATCAGGTCGCCGTAGGGAATGGCCCAGGCCTCGTGGTTCACGTGATCCTCGTGTTCGTGCCTGCGGGCCATGGGACATCGTGAAGGGCTGCGTCAGGCGACGTAGCTCTTCAGCTTGACCTCCAGGTTGCGCGGGTTCTCGCCCTCGGCGATGGCGATGATGCCTTCCAGCACCATTTCCTTGGCACGGCTCTGCGCCTTGATGATCTCCTTGAGCTTGTTGGCCGTCGGCAGGAAGAACAGGTTGGCGAGGCCGATGCCGTAGATGGTGGCGGTGAAGGCTGCGGCGATGCCGTGGCCGAGCTTGCTGGGATCGGCGAGGTTCTTCATCACGGCGATGAGGCCGAGCACGGCGCCGATGATGCCCAACGTCGGTGCATAGATGCCCAGGCCCTCGAAGACCTTCGCGCTCTGCGTGTTGGCCTTTTCCTTGGCCTCCAGCTCCAGCTCCATGGTTTCGCGGATCTTGTCGGGCTCGGTGCCGTCGACCAGCATCTGCAGCGCCTTCTTCGAGAACTCGTCCGGCTCCTTCTCCAGCGCCGGTTCCAGCCCGAGCAGCCCCTGCTTGCGGGCGGTCTCGCTCCATTCGACCATCTTGGCGATCAGCGCGTCGGTGTCTTCCACCGGCGGCTTGAAGATCCAGGGGAAAATCTTCCAGGCACGGAGGAAGGTTTCCTTCGGCGTCTGCACCAGGCTCGAGGCCAGCGTGCCGATGAAGACGATGACGAAGGCGGCCGGGTTCGCCAGCGACGCGATGCCGGCACCCTTGAGGATGCTGCCGCCGACCAGGGCCACCAGGGCCAGCACCACGCCGGTTGTAGTCAGCGGATCCATGTCAGGCCCCGGCTCCCGTGGCCACCCAGTCCTGCAGGCGGGCGCGCAGCCGCACCAGTGCCTGGCCATGGATCTGGCAGATGCGTGACTCGCTCACGCCGAGCACTTCGCCGATTTCCTTCAGGTTCAGTTCCTCGTCGTAGTACAGCGACATGACCAGTGCCTCGCGCTCCGGCAGTTCGCCGATGGCTGCGGTCATGGCAGCATGGAATTCCCCGGACTCCAGCTCCGCTGCAGGGTCCAGAGATGGCTGGTCGCCGTCCGGGTCCGCGTCGCTGCCCTGGTCCGGGTTGGCATCCTCGAGGCTGAACATGCGCTGGGTAGTGGTCGCCGTCACCATGCGGAAGTATTCCTCGAGCGGCACGCCGAGTTCGGCGGCGACATCACGCGGGCTGGCATGGGCGCCGGTGCGGTTCTCCACCGCACGCACTGCCGCCGTCAGCTGCCGCTGCTTGCGGTACACGGAGCGCGGTGCCCAGTCGGTGTTCCTGAATTCGTCCAGCATCGCTCCACGCACTCGTATGCTCGCGTAGGTCTCGAAGGACGCGCCCCTGGCAGCCGAGTACTGCCGGGCCGCATCCAGCAGGGCGATGAGCCCTGTCTGCACCATGTCCTCCAGCTCCACGCCATCGGGCAGCCGGCCAAGGAGGTGACTCGCGATCCTCTTGACCAGCGGCGCATACCGCTCCACCAGTTCCTCGGGCTGGAGCTGGCTGGCAGTGGCGTAGGCGGAGGCTGTGCTCATGCCACCGCGCCCTGGGCGCTGCCCGGCTGCCGCAGCAGCCGCTCCACGAAGAACTCGATGTTTCCCCGCGCCGCGCGGGGTGCATCCCACTTATCGGCACGATGGGCCAGCTGCTTGAGGGCGGAGGCGGCCAGGCTGGTGGGGAACGCCGTCACAAACGGCGTCTGCAGCTGGACCGCGCGCCACACCCGGTCGTCGTAGGGCACGCTGCCGGCATGGTCCAGCGAGACCTGCAGGAAGCGCTCGGTGACCCGCAGCAGCTTCTCGAACAGCTGGCGGCCATGGCCCCCCTCGCGGGTCATGTTGGTGACCACGCGGAAGCGGTGCACGTTGCGTTCGCGGGACAGCACCTTGATCACTGCATAGGCGTCGGTGATGGAGGTGGGCTCGTCGCAGACCACCACCACGACTTCGTGGGCCGCCTCGGCGAAGCGCAGCACCGGATCGGAGATACCGGCCGGCGTATCCACCATGAGGACGTCGAGGTCGCAGCTCAGTTCGCTGAAGGCATTGACGATGCCGGCGTTCTGCAGCGTGCTGAGGTTGGCCATCTCCGACAGGCCGGAGGCGCCGGGCACCACCATGACACCGGCCGGGCCGCTGACCACGACCTCCGGCAGGCTGCGCTCGCCGCGCACCACGTCGGCCATGGTGTACTGCGGCTGCAGGCCGAACAGCACGTCGACGTTGGCCAGGCCGAGGTCGCCGTCGAAGAGCATCACGCGCCGGCCGAGCATCGACAGCGCCACCGCGAGGTTGGCGCAGATGTTGGTCTTGCCGACGCCACCCTTGCCGCCGGTGACGGTGATGACCTTCACCGGCCGGGCCTGGCGCAGGCGTCGCAGGCCATCGGCCTGGTCGGGATTCATGGCAGGTTCAGGCGCAGGCATCGATGTCCACCTCGGCAAATTGTTCTGCCATGAAGTCGTCGTTGATCCCGGTGTCGCCGCTCATCAGCTCCAGGGCGGACTTCACCAGCCAGGTGCGGCGTGGCCCGGCACAGTGCAGGTCTTCGGGAACCCGCTGGCCGTTGGCGATATAAGCCAGCGGCAGCCGGCTGCGCACCAGCGCCGACAGTGCACCGCCGAGGGAGGTCGCCTCATCCGTCTTGGTAAGGATGCACGCTGACGGGCGGGCTGCCATGAACGCTTCCACAATTTCCCGCTGGCCGGCGCTCTGCGTGTTGGCGGGAAGCGCCAGCAGTACCTTGACGCGGGCATCCGCGGCCGCCAGCCAGGACAGCTGGCGTGCCAGGCGCAGGTCGCGCTGTCCCATGCCGGCGGTGTCGATCAGCACCAGCCTGCGGCTGGAGAGCAGGTCCAGCACCTCGGCCAGGCGGTTACCGTCGCCGGCCTGGTAGACCGGGGCACCGAGAATCTCGCCGAAGGTCTCGAGCTGCTCGCGTGCGCCGATGCGGAAGGTGTCGGTGGTCACCAGCGCGACGTCCTCCGGCCGGCCCTGCAGCGCGTAGCGTGCGGCCAGCTTGGCGATGGTGGTGGTCTTGCCGACGCCGGTGGGGCCGACGATGGCGAACACGCCGCCAGCGGCGATCAGGTCGTCATCGCAGATCGGGATGCTGGCCTCGAGCCGCCGCAGCGGCGCGCTCCAGGCGGTGCGGGCCGTCAGGTCCGCGCCCAGCGCGGCGACGATGTCGCGGACCACGTCCGGCGTGAGGCCGATGCGTGTCAGGTTGCGCATGGTGGTGGCGGCGGCGGCATTGCGGCGCACGCCGTCGTTCCAGGCCAGGCGCGAAAGCTGGGTCTCGAGCAGGTCGCGCAGCGTGCGCACTTCCTCGCGCAGGTTGCGGAATTCGGGGTCATCGGCTGGCCGGGAGGGCACGCTCGCGGCCGCTGGCGCGGTTGCAGGAGCTGGTCGGCCGCTGGCGCCGTCCGCAGCCACGGCGGCGTAGTTGGCGGCGGGGCCTGCTGCTGCCGGTGTCGCCGGCGGTTCGTAGTCCACCGCTGCCGACAGCTCGATGCCACCCTCGACCCGCTGGGTCTCGAGGATCACGGCGTCCGGGCCGAGGGCCTCGCGGACCTGGCGCATGGCTTCGCGGATGTCGCTGGCGACGAAACGTCTGATTTTCATCCTGCCTCCCTGGGGCTGGCCCGCGGCGCCTGTTCAGGCGCCGGGGCCGTGCCAAAATCCCGTCAACTTCCCACTGCCGCCACGAGCTTGACGCGGCGGCTGTCCGGCACCTCGTTGTAGGCCAGCACCTTCAGGCTGGGCACCGCGAAGCGCAGGAACCGCGCGAGCCAGGGCCGCAGTGCCGGTGACACCAGCAGAACCGCCGGCTGTCCGGCGATTTCCTGGCGCTGGGTGGTCTCCGACAGCTGTGCCTGCACCCGCTCGGCCAGCGAAGGCTCGATGCCGCCTTCGCCGCCGCCCTTGAGGGCATCCTGCAAGATCTGTTCCAGCCGCGGCTCCAGCGTGATCACCGGCAGTTCCTCGGACTGGGAACCGAGCTTCTGCACGATGGAGCGCCCCAGTGCCGCGCGGACGTGGCCGGTCAGGACCTCGGGGTCCTGGGTGCCGCGGCCATGCTCGGCCAGGGTCTGGCAGATGGTGCGCATGTTGGTGATGGCGACCTGGTCGCGCAGCAGTTCCTGGAGGACGCGCACGATCACCGACAGCGACAGGGTCTTCGGCGTCAGTTCCTCGACCAGCCGCGGCGCGGACTTGGCCAGGCGGTCGAGCAGCTGCTGTGCCTCCTGGTGCCCGAGCAGCTCATGGGCGTTCTCCTGCAGCACCTTGGAGAGGTGCGTGGCGATGACGGTCGGCACGTCCACCACGGTATAGCCGCGTGCCTGCGCTTCCTCGCGCTGCACCGGCTCGATCCACACCGCTTCCAGGTTGAATGCCGGGTCGCGCGCGGGAATGCCCTGGATAGGCTGGTCGATGTGGCCCGGGTTGATGGCCAGTTCGCGATCGGCGTGCACCTCGCCCTGCGCGACGGTGGAGCCCAGCAGGCTGATGCGGTAGCCCTGCGGCGGCAGGTCGAGGTCGTCGCGGATGCGCACCGGGGTGATGAGGAAGCCGAGTTCCTCGGACAGGCGCTTGCGCACGCCCTTGATCCGCCGCATCAGCTCGCCGTCCTGGTTGCGGTCCACCAGCGGGATGAGCCGGTAGCCGACGTCCAGGGCGATGGGATCGGCCTGGCCGACATCGTCCCAGGACAGGTCGCGGTTGGGCTCGGGCGGCGGCATCTCCGGTTCCGTTGCACGGTTGTCGAGAGCCTGGCGGATGGCCGCCGACTTGCGCTCCAGCAGCCAGGCGCTGCCGGCGCAGGCGCCCGCGGCCAGCAGGAAGGCGACGTTGGGCATGCCGGGCACCAGCCCCAGCAGGCCGAGCAGCACCGCCACCACCCGCAGGATGCGCGGATCGCCCGCCAGCTGGTTGAACAGCTGCTGGCTCATGTTCTCGGCGCGCGACATGCGCGTGACGATGATGGCCACCGCCGTCGACAGCAGCAGCGAGGGGATCTGCGCCACCAGGCCGTCGCCGATGGTGAGCAGCGTGTAGGTCTGCGCCGCGGCGGCGAAGCCGAGGTCGTGCTGCAGCGTGCCGATGAGGATGCCGCCGATGACGTTGATGAAGACGATGAGCAGGCCGGCGATGGCATCGCCGCGGACGAACTTGCTGGAGCCGTCCATGGCGCCATAGAAGTCCGCCTCGGTGCGCACCTCGGCACGGCGCTGCGCGGCTTCCTCCTGGGTGATGATGCCGGCGTTGAGGTCGGCGTCGATCGCCATCTGCTTGCCGGGCAGCGCATCCAGGGTAAAGCGCGCGCTGACCTCGGAGACGCGCCCGGCACCCTTGGTCACCACCACGAAGTTGATGATGATGAGGATGGCGAACACCACCACGCCGACGGCGTAGTTGCCGCCCACCACGAACTCGCCGAAGGCCTCGATGACCTTGCCGGCGGAATCGGTGCCGGTGTGGCCGTGCAACAGCACCACGCGGGTGGAGGCGACGTTGAGCGCCAGCCGCAGCAGGGTCGCCAGCAGCAGCACCGTGGGGAACACCGCGAAATCCAGCGGCCGCATCACGTAGACCACCGCCAGCACCACCATCAGCGACAGCACGATGTTGAAGGTGAACAGCGCATCGAGCACCAGCGGCGGCAGTGGCAGTACCACCATGGAGAGCATGGCAAGGATGACGATGGGCAGGCCGACGCCACCGAGGTTGCGCAGGAAGCGTGCAGGGCCGTTGCGGGCTGTGGTCATGTCGTCTGCTCCATTGAAGTCTCAGTCGCCTCAGGCATGCGTGTCGCGCCGGCCGCGCCGCGGCGTGGCGAGGCTGGCGTCCACCTGCACATCCGGGCGCTCGGGCAGGGTGCTGCCGGTCTGCACGGCGGCCTTGAGGCGGTACACGTAGGTCAGCACCTGGGCGACCGCCACGTAGAGCGGGCCCGGGATCTCCTGGTTCAGGTTGGTGGTCCAGTACAGCGCGCGCGCCAGCAGCGGGGCTTCGAACAGCGCCACGCGGTGCTGGCCGGCCAGCTCGCGGATGCGGGCCGCGACATGGTCCACGCCCCTGGCGACCACCACCGGGGCACGCATGCGCCTGTCGTCGTAGCGCAGGGCGACGGCGAAGTGGGTCGGGTTGGTGACCACGACATCGGCGGTGGGCACCGCCTTCATCATGCGGCGGCTGGCCAGCTGCTGCTGCAGCGCGCGGATGCGGCTGCGCACCTCGGGGCGGCCCTCCGTCTCCTTGAGTTCCTCGCGGATCTCCTGCCGCGTCATGCGCAGCTCGCGGTGGTGCGACCAGAGCTGGAAGGGCGCATCCGCCATGGCCACCACCAGCATGCCGAAGCTGCAGGCGATCAGCGTCACGGCGACCAGGTGGCCGGCGTCGTCCATGGCAGCGCCGAGGGGCTCGATGCCCCGAGGCGCGCCCCCTGCCCGGCCGGTCAAAGCGCCGTCCAGCCGCCGTCGACGCTGATCGTCGTGCCGGTGATCTGGTTCGCCGCGGCCGAGCACAGGAACACCGTGGTGCCGCCGATTTCCTCGGTCGTGGCGAACTGGCGCGAGGGCTGGCGCTCCAGCATCACGTCGCGGATCACCGTCTCGCGGTCCATGTTGTGGGTTTTCATCTGGTCGGGGATCTGCGCCTCGACCAACGGGGTCAGCACATAGCCCGGGCAGATCGCATTGGCGGTGATGCCCTTGCCCGCCGCCTCCAGCGCCGTCACCTTGGTCAGTCCGACCACGCCATGCTTGGCCGCCACATAGGCCGCCTTGAACGGCGAGGCGGTCAGCCCATGCGCCGAGGCGATGTTGACCACCCGGCCCCAGCCCCTGGCATACATGCCCGGCAGCGCGGCGGCGGTGGTGTGGAACGCCGACGACAGGTTGATCGCCAGGATCGCGTTCCATTTCTCGATCGGGAAATCCTCGATCCGGGCGACATGCTGGATACCGGCGTTGTTCACCAGAATATCGCAGCCGCCCGCCTGCTGGATCAGCGCCCGGCATTCCTCGGGTTTCGACATGTCGGCCTTGATATAGCGCACCGCCACGCCATAGGTTTCGGCCATGGCGCGGGCCTGCGCGTGGTCGGCCTCGCTGTCGGTGAACGAATTCAGGATCACTTCGGCCCCGGCGGCGGCCAGCGCCTCGGCCACGCCCTGGCCGATGCCCGAGGTCGATCCGGTGACGATGGCCCGGCGGCCCTGAAGGATTTTGTCGCTCATTTTATCCTCGTGAGATAATGCTGCACCTGCAACATAGCCTGCCGCCGCTGGATGGCCAGCCCGAAAAAAAACGCCCGCACAAGGCGGGCGTCAGTCGTTGAGGCAGGTTTCATACAGGCAAGAAACCTATCGAGCAGTGAGATACTTATACCGCTTTGTTCAGACGACTCCAAGCTTAAAGTTTACAGCATCCGGCCCGCGCCGTAAGGCAGGGAAGCGGCCCCTGAACCCAGAGGAATTGTTTCAGCCATGCACCAGTCCCGCCCCTTGTCGCCCTTCAAATGCGTCGTTGCCGCGCTGGCGGCGACAATGCTGGCACTGGCCCCGGCCATGGCGCAAACCGGTCCACGGCATGGCATCGCTATGTATGGCGAGCCCGCGCTACCACAAGATTTCGTGTCCCTGCCCTACTCGGGCGGCCTCGACACCTCCGTCATCCTCAAGTGGCTGCAGGACACCT
>JAANMX010004965.1_pt1 | contig 9946 bp, 7 predicted proteins | sample 7279681 | NCBI WGS metagenome assembly JAANMX01 (sample SAMN14094542, study PRJNA606508) | bioreactor metagenome | isolation source: A lab-scale SPAN reactor treating ammonium-rich wastewater day 351 | place: Ireland: Galway | collected 2018-01-01
ATGCTCGAAGGGGCGGTTTGTGGCCCGACAGATGTCCAGCCGGTGCATCCACGTATCCCGGCTGTGGACCACCCACATCAGATGGCGCATGGAGAGCCACCCGCCGACTGGATGGGGTATGGCAATCGGTTTGACGAGCCGAAACTGGTAGGCCCATTTTTGCATCGCCGTCGGCCCCACCTGCCGCAGTTCGGCGATCAGTTCGGCTGGGGTACGCCCGGCCCGTTCGGCCAACTGCCGCCGGTTGACGGCGTCTTCCGGCAGCTCGCCCTTGCGCGGCGGTGTCAGATACTGGCGGAACATTTCGCTGTAGCCTGTTCCGCTGGCATAGCCACCGGCCTGGTGTGCCACCATCCGGCGCACATCCCAGGCGGTGCAGGCCGTGGGCAGATACCACTCGTCCTCCTTCAGATTTACCAGCAGCTTCATCAACCGGTCAAAAGCCATCTGCAACAGCCGGTGGGCCTCGTCAGCATCGGGATAGAGAATCTGTGCCGCATCGATAGTCGTAGATTTCGGTTGGCTGGTGGGCATAGGACGTCCTTTCCGTCGGGGTAATCGTTCGGCAATGGGGTGATACTATTATTTTGCCCCTACCCGCCAGATTTTGAAAACGCGTTTTACGGCTCCACCACCAGCACGCCCTCCATCCCGGCCATCTGGTGGCCCGGCGTGCTGCAATAGAAGGGATAGCGGCCCGGTGCCAGCGACGGGATGATAAACTCTCGCCGCTCTTTGGCCTCCAACTGTACGTGAATGTCCAGGCCGTCCACATCAAAGGCGTGGGCGTAGCCATCTTCGTTGAAGACCCGCAGCGTCACCGACTTCCCGGCCTGGGCCTGCACTTCTTGTGCAACGTAGCGCATATCTTTCATACGGATGGTGGCTGATTTGCCGCCACCACCGCAGGCGGTCAGCAGCAGGCAGAGGAAAAGAAGAAATGGAAGAAATCGCATAGTCATTTCCGTAGACACTCAACTCTATCGGCTGATCGATTAAGAAACGTGAAACGTGTAAGAAACGTGAAACGTGAGATCACTCGGCCTTTCTCACGCCTCACATTTCACGTTTCACTCGTCACGCCTCCTACGGCTCCGTTGTCAAATAGGCATAGAGTGCCGCCAGATCGTCCTCTGTCAAGCGGCTGGCGATCTGCCAGGGCATTGTATCCGGGAAGGCCACGCCGTCAGGCATGACGCCCGTGCGCATCATCTCTTTGAACTGGTCCAGGTTCAGCGTACCCACCAGCGGCCGGGGATTGGGGACGGCTGGACCCATTGCCGATGCCGGCGCGCCCGCTGCATCCGACCCGTGACAGCCCCGACACTCGCCGTAGGTCGCCACATATTTGCCATATTCGGCGCTTACGCCCTGGGCCGGGGCCACAACCGACTCCGCGCCTTTTTCCGATGCGCCAAACATCCCCGCCCCAAACATAATCGCGCCGACAAAGCTCAGTTTGTCACCGGTGACCGCGGTCTGTTCCACCGGTGGCAGTGTGCGCAGATAGGCGATGATCGACTGCACGTCGTCGTCGCTTAGCTGGGCGGTGGGCAGCAGGGACATAAAGGCGAGCAGATCGCCCTCTTTGTCCACCCGGTGGCGCAGAACCCGGAAGAGTTCGCCGTCTGTATAGCCAGCCAGCTTGCCGCCAGGGGTCAGATTGTCCGCCACCATATCCCCCACAAAGCCAAAGCCCTCGGCCTGGGAGATGTTCCAGCCGCCGTTGAGAGGATGGGCTTCGGTCGGGTTGCCGTCCGCACCCACCGAACTGTGGCAGCCAATGCAGCTCAGGTTGACCAGATAGTCGCCGCGAGCGATCTGTTCGGGCGTACCAGCCACTGTCAGCGCCGGCGGGGCGGGCACGCTGGGGAAGTAGGTGACGGCGATGCCTTTGCCGCCGAAAAAGGTGAGCGCGGCCAAAACGATTGTCAGCAGCCCCGCGCCCAGGCCACCGGCGATCTTTACCCACATGCGCTGTGCCCGCACAGCCCGCCAGGTCAGCCAGCCCGCGCCGACGGCCAAAATCAACACAACCAGCCAAATGATGAGATTCGTAAGCATTGGGATCTCCTCCTTTGAAATAGTATGACAATACAACCCGCCCGTTTGGGTTGTGAAGCGTGACAATCAATCCGTTTTTGCGTTTCTGGCCTGATTGTAGCAGGCAATCGTAACGGGAACGTTACGAAATGCGTTCAGAGCGCAGCCAAACAGCCACATCCTCTGGTTGCAACGTCTGCTCGATCACCCGCTGCAATTCTTCATTCAGGCTGTCCAGATCGGTCTCGTCCCGCGCTGCCAGGGCAAACTGGGCCAGCATCTCCTGCACCCGGCGGCGCAGGGAGGTGAAGAGGGCGGCGACCAGCAGGGTGGAGAGGACGATCACCACCGGCAACTGTTCGCCGATCACAGAGCCAAAAACCCTCGGCACATAGACGGCCACAAAGATCGCGCCGGCAAAAAAGAGCCATTCGATCTGCTCCCGTTCTACCCCGCGCGCGCGGCGGAAACGGACGAACAGGGCCGCCGCGCACCCTATCGTCAGCAGGGGCAGCAGCACAAACCAGACCGGCATAAGATACGCATCCACCCATCCACCGAGGGGAATAAAGCCAATCGGATTGGGAACGGTCCACTCGCCATCCACCGGCCCAAGTTCCCCGGCAAAGGTAGACAGAAAGAGCATTGTGAGCATCATACAAACGCCTATAAAAATCAGACCCCGCCAACGGGGCGAAGGGGGTTGTCCGCCGGGGAAGACCAACAGCACTCAGCCCCAATTGCCGAACCAGAGGGCCGCCAATAGGAGCAGAGATGTCGTCGGCGGCGCTTCGACAAACCCGGCCAGATAGAGTTCTGTCGGTATGGCAAAGGTGAGCGCAGGCAGCATCAGCAGCAGCCCGTTCACATTGCGCGGCTGGCGTGAGACAATCAGCGCGCCGACGAATGCAAAGGCGATGGGGATCAGCCCCCAACTGGCTTCAACCGCCCATACGATGCCTCTGCTGTCGCTGGCGGCAGGTCGGGACAGTCAGATTCTGTAGGTCAGCAGCACACTGGCTATGACCAGATCGAAGAATAGCCAGGCGAAAAAGGTGTTACGTCTGATTTCCATTATACAAAAATATCTTTCCGGGGCAATCAGTCGGTCAGCAGTGCAGACCCAACCAGAAAAATACCCTAAGCCACCAGAAAGAGCAACAGCCCGTAGGCCACCCCCACCAGCCAGCCCGGCGCAGGCAGCAGGCTGCGCACAATCCGCAACAGATAGCCCCAGACAATCCCATAGACGCCGGAGACGGCCAGATGGGTGAGCAGACCGGCAATCGGCGTCGTGCCTTCACCCATCCCGAAATGGGAGAGCGCATCCGCCACCGATTCGCCCGTAGCAAAGCCCAACCCGGCCAGAAAAGCCGCCATCACCACCCCAGCCACAATCCCCGCCAACAGCCCGCTCACCGCGGCGTCGCCCCAGAATTTCCTACTGGATACTTTCGCCTGTCTTTCTATCGCTTGCTGTCCTTTGTACAATGCCAGAAAAGAGCACTACGCCGGTTACAAACCGGCGTCTGCCACGGAAAATGCGTTGAAACGCACTGAGGGAGACCCGATACCTAACCCGTTTTCAACGGGTTTCCCGTAGCAGACGCCAAATTGATTCGGCGGGTCTCTCGCCTCTCTTTGCCGCATACCCTACGACCGTCCCTTTATGCTACAATACTCGCAATTCGCAACCCGCAACTCGCAATTCGCAATTCGCAACTCGCAATTCGCCCAAATGCACCGCCCCTGAACGCCGAGATTTGGAAGCTGGCGGAGTGGTGAACAATGCAAAACCCAGAAATGACCTACGATCTTTTTCTTTCCTACGCCCAGCCAGACGAGGCGTGGGTACACGGCTATCTGCTGGATGCCCTGGAACAGGCCCATATCCGGGTCTGGACCAAAGAGGAGTTCCGCCCCGGTCTGCCGCTGGTGGCCGAATATGAGCGGGCCGTCACCCAAAGCCGTTTTGTTGTGCTGGTTCTGACACCCGCCTACAGGTCCGAGGATTTCGGCGACTTTGTAGATTTTCTCGCCAACAGCTACGGTCGACGCAGCGGGAGTTGGCCTGTCATTCCCCTGCTGTTGCAGCCCACGCCCCTGCCCGAACGGCTGGGCCATCTGGTCCCGGTGGATGCCACGCAGCCGGCCCAGTGGCCGGCCGCGCTGGCGCGCATCGCTGGGTTGCTGCAAATGCCCATCGACCCGGCCACGCAGCCCCCGCCCTGTCCCTATCCCGGACTGGTCGCCTACAGCGAGGCCCAGGCGGCCCTATTCTTTGGCCGGGAGTCTGTCATCGAAGATGCCACAGAGCGTCTGCGCCAGCACCCCTTTCTGGCGATCATCGGTCCCTCGGGCAGCGGCAAATCTTCCCTGGTCTTTGCGGGTATCATCCCCGCCCTGCGGGCCAGCCGACGCTTTGGGGCTGAAGAGTGGAATGTTCTGTCCATGCGACCGGGGGCAACACCGCTGGTCAGTTTGAGCGAAACCCTGGGGCTGAATCCGTCTACCCTGCAACTGAATGGGCCGCGGGCGGATGGGGGCAAACCCACGCTGCTGGTGATCGACCAATTCGAGGAGCTGTTCAGCTATCAGGCGCGGGCGCAAAGACCCACGGCCCAGGAGGACCCAACCGGGCCATTTCTCTCTGCGCTGGGCAAGCTGATGGAGCAGCCCAACCTCTATATTCTGCTCACCGCCCGTGCCGACTACTATCCAGAGTTGATGGATTGCTCCCTGTGGCGCGAGATTCAGGCCAATCGGCTCGAGCTTTCGGCGCTGGGCGAAGAGGGGCTACGCGCGGCAATTACCCGGCCCGGGGCCCAGGTGGGCGTGACAGTGGATGGCGTACTGGTGGAGCGGCTGGTGGCCGACGCGGCCGGGGAGGTGGGCGCGCTGCCACTGGTGCAAGAGGCGCTGCTCCTGCTGTGGGAGAAGCTGGAACGGCGTTTTCTGCCTGCCTTCGCCTATGCCCAGCTCGCCCAGGGCAAACGCAATGGGTTGCAGGCAGCTATCGACCGCCGGGCCACAATTGTCTATGCCAATTTGCCGGCAGCGGGAAAGCCGATTGCCCGCCGCATCTTCCTGCGGCTGATTCAGGTGGGGGACGGGCGGATGGACAGCCGCCGCCAACAGCCGCTCTCCCGGCTGCGTTCACCCGCCGACAACCCACAGGTCTTTGAAGATACACTTCAGGAGTTGGCGGCCAAGCGGCTGATCGTCCTCAGCAGCAGCACAGACGGCAAGCAGCGGCTGGTGGATGTGGCCCACGAGGCGCTGATCCAGCGCTGGCCGCTCTATCAGGAGTGGATCCATGAGAAGCGGACCGATCTGGGCATTCAGCGCCGGGTGGCCGAAGCCGCGCAGCAGTGGCAGGAAGGGGGGCAGAATCCCAGCGATCTCTACCGGGGCAAGCGTCTGGCCGAGGCCCTGCAAGGGGAGAGTTGGCAGGAAGGCAGTCTGAACGAACAGGAGGTAGCCTTTCTGGTACGCAGCCGGCAGGCCCAGGAGCAGCGGCGTTTGGGAATCGGTCTGGCGGCTCTGGCGACACTGCTTATCATCGGCGCTGGGATCGCTGCTGTGACGGGCCAGCTAAACCGCTGGCTCTATCCACCGCCCCCAATGGCCTGGTCTCCGGTCCGGGCCGGGGTCTTTACAATGGGCAGCAGCCAGGCCGAGATCGGCGCGGCCAACGCCATCCCCGAACGCAAGCCCCCGGATGTGATCCGCTTTCTGGCCGACGAAACGCCCAGCCATCCGGTCTATCTGGACGACTATTCCATCAACACCTACGAAGTCACCTTTCAGGAGTATGGGGTCTGTGTGCGGGCTGGCGTCTGCAATCCCCCTGCACAAAGTCTGGCAGAGAGCAGTGGGGGAAATCTGCCAGTGGTGGGCGTCAACTGGGAGGAGGCCCGCACCTACTGCGTGTGGGTGGGGGGCGATCTGCCCAGCGAAGCCCAATGGGAGAAGGCGGCCAGGGGCCCATCCGCCAATCCGTCCCGCTATCCCTGGGGGAACGACGTGGACCCGGCGAAGGCCAATGTGCTGGCCGATGGCGTCCAGCCAGTGGGGAGCTTCCAGGCTGGGGTCAGCGCCTACGGGGTGCAGGATATGGCCGGGAATGTGTGGGAGTGGGTGTATGACTATTACGCAGAAGAGACCTATCAGCGGGCGGGCGGCGAGGCAACGGATAATCCCCGGGGGCCGGAAACAGGCGAGCGACGGGTGCTGCGCGGCGGTTCCTATGAGAACGACTGGGTGGAAGCGCGCAGCACCCACCGCAACAGCACCCGCCCCGGCGACGGTCACGGGGACGTGGGTTTTCGCTGTGTAATTTCTAGCGCAGATATTCCCGATTGATGGCCCCTACCACCCCATTCACATCTTCCACCCACGTTTGGGTACTTTCCTGCCGGGTAAGCAGGCTGTAGAGGGCGAGAAGTTCGGCATTGGAGAAACCGCCCTGCCGCCCCTGAATCAGCCGGACGATCAGTTGACGGAAGGGCGAAAGGCCGTAGCTGCCAGGATCAGCGCTGTAGAGAGTGGACGACGGCACTGTCCCTTGCCAGCCGTCCCAAATGTTCTGCACAGTACCGTTGATGCGATTGCCCACATCGAACTGTCGCAAGGCGTTGACCATCTCTGCCGAAGATACCCCCAATCCGGGCCGGTTGTAGAGGTCCACAATGGCAACCAGTGCATCGACCAACTGCCCGGCCTGGGCTGGGTAGCCAGTTCCCACTTCGGCGCTGGCGACCCGGTTCAACAGCGTCTGTTTCAGGGAGGACGAACCAGACGACGAACCGGACGACGAATCGCGGGTCGGCGTTGCGGTCGGGACACGGGTCGGCGTGCGGGTGGGTGTTGGCGTAGCGATAGCCCAATTCCTGCTCAGGGAAGATTGGGTCCCCCAACGGATGATCGTCTGATAGTTGCCGCCGATTTGGGAGTTCACCGGTGCGGATCGGCAGGCTTTGTTGCCATAACCTTCCAACAGAAGATCCGCCACCAATTGGCCGCCCCGGTTGAGCAGAATGGTAATACCGGAGGCCGCATCCCCGGTCTCCAGCCAGGCCACGCAGATTTCATCCCCTGGGCGGAAAAGCCTGGCCCCGCCAGCCTGGGCTGCGCAGGCCTGACGGGCCGCATCTCCACAGAGCAGCACATCGAAATACTCGATTACCGCCGCATTGGTCAAAGCCTGTCCCTGAGAGCAGAACTGGGTTGTGCAGGGCGTAGGCGTGGGACGGGGTGTGGGATAGTCCGGCGCGGTGACAAAGCGGGGCGCGCCCATATTTGTCGATGGGCTGGACTGGCTGGAGCGCACGCTTTGGCCCTCCACAACCGCGCCCCGGCCGCGCAGCCAATAGATGGCCCCGCCCTGGAAGAAGCTGACCCGTCCTTCCTGATCCGGCGTATCTTCTTCGTTGCTGACGGGATAGCCCAGAAAGCTGCGTTCCCCGCCCAGTTCGATCCATTTGGCCCGGATGCCGCCGTGGACTTCCCAGGCGCCCGTGCGAGGATGCCAGTAGATGGAGCCGCCCTGAAAGTGGCTGTATCTACCCGCGCCATCCGCGGCCCGCGTCTCGTCGCTGACGGGATAGCCCAGAAAGCCCTGTTCCCAGCGGAGGGTAGACCAGCGATTGCGGATGGCCCCGTGGACTTCGTGGGCACCGGTGGTCGGATGGAAGTAGATTGAGCCGCCCGCATAGTGGCGGAAGCGGCCTGCCCCATCGGGTGTACTCCGTTCTGTGATAGAGGGCGCGCCCAGAAAGCTGTTGCTGCCGCCCAGCTCCCGGTATTTCTGCGCCACAGGCTCTTGCAGCCAGATGGTAAAGAAGCCGTAGTTGCGGGGATTGTCCGCCGACGTAAGCCGGAGAACGTACTCGCCATCCCCTGCGTTCAGCACGTGGGAAAGGGCCGTGCCCGTAGTCTGGGCAATAATGCGCCCGTTGCTGTCGCCCAGAAGCAGCTGGGGACGCAGCCCGCCCCGCTGCACCTGCACATGAACCGTCACCCGGTCACCCTCATCGCCCTGAAACCAGTAATCGCAATGGGGCCAGTCCGCGTGGTTGTAGTGCTGTTCGCTATCCCCGTATTGGATCGAACCGCCACAGCTCTGTTGGCGGGTCTCTGCGGCCAGGGCAGACGACCCGCCAGCCAGAAGCAGAAGAAGAAAAAGGGTGGGCAGAAGCTGCCCCAGAAGACGCAAGCGTCTGTCTGCTACAATACTGACTAACATCAGCACCTTTCCTTTCGCCCCTGTCCTGGAAGACGGGGTCTCTTTTGGCTAGATGCGGACAACGGCGGGAACGGAACAGGAGGAAGGGAGCAAGGGAACGGGAGCAAAAGAGGGTATCGTGCCGTACACCAAACGATTGGCCAGAAAGCTGTCGCCAATTGCCTGTAACTGCTCACCCCCACCCAACCTCCCCACAGTGGGGGAGGAGCCGATCCACTTCCCTCCCTGGAATGGGGAGGGGTAGGGTGGGGTAGCCGAGCAGTTACAATTGCTTTTATTATATCACTTCTGTCAAGTCGGAGAGGAGGGTAAGACGCCACCACTTCTCGTGGATAGCCGGGAGAGCACCAGCGCGGCCAGACCGACTATCACCCAGACCGCGGCCCAGCGGTACATGGCAAAAGGACCGACCGTCTGGTAGAGAAAGCCGCCGGCCGTGGAGCCAGCCGCCGAACCCAGACCAAAATAGATGCCGGTAAGCAGCCCCTGGGCGGTCGCACCCAGACCCGGCGGGGCCAGCTTTTTGGCGTGGGCCACCCCGGCCACCCACATCGCGGAAAATGCCAGCCCGTGCAATAGCTGCACCACCAGCACCCAGCCGGTTGTGTGGATGACCGAATAGGCCAGCAGCCGCACCACCAGCACCATCAGCGAGATCGCCAATACCCGCACAGTTCCCCAGCGCACCAGCAGCCGATCCGCAAAGAAGAAGACCGCCACTTCGCTGACTGTGGCGGAACTGAGCGCCAATCCCATTGTCCAGCCGCTCGCGCCCAGGTCCGCCAAATAGAGAAACAGAAAGCTGTGGATCACCGCCTGGCCCATGCCGCCCACAAACATCACAGCCAGAAAGATCAGCCAACGCCGATTGGCGGCCAGCTTGCGCAGGGCAGACCAGAACCCGCCGCCCAGACTGGCCTCGGCAATGGGTAATCCAAAAGTGACCAGTAGTCCGCACAACTGAAGCAGGGCGAAGATATAAAATGAGTAGTTCAGCCCGCCCCAATCCACCAGCCGACCCACCACAGGCCCAGCCACACCCCACCCAATCGCGCCCCACAGCCGGATACGCCCGTAACGATTGGAGCGCTCTCCCAGAAGCTCCAGCACAGAGTTGTCCACCAGCGGGATGATAGGTGCCATAAAAAAGGCGTAGGCCAGAGCGACTACTGCCAGACCGCCAAAGCCGCGCATTGTAGAAAGGAGCAGGGCAAAGAAAGCGGCCCCGATCAGCGCCACCCGCAGGAGGGTGCGGTGCTGGCGGGTGCTGTCGGCCAGACCGCCCCAAAGCGAAGCCGCCGCCAGTGTCATCAACGGCTGCATCCCGGCCAGCAGGCCGATCTGCGTCTCGTCCAACCCCTGCTGTCGATAAAAGAGTACCAAAAAGGGGGCGAGGGATGCACCCGCCGCATAGAAGAGGAAGTAGAAGGTTTTGGCTGGCAGGGCGAAATTGGCGGAGAGGGGACGGTTCATAGACCGCGCTTTCAGGTGTGGGGTGTCTGCTTTTTGGGGGTAGTGTCTATGCCCGGCTGGGCACAATCAGCAATGAAAAGCGGACGCTGATTCACGCAGAAACAACTGATCTGCGCAGATTTTGTACTGGTCAACGAGATGGTAAAACGTAGGTGCGGTTTGCAACCGCACTTTCACCCGAAG